>JAAGKN010000301.1_pt1 | contig 83387 bp, 44 predicted proteins | sample 6206371 | NCBI WGS metagenome assembly JAAGKN01 (sample SAMN11533720, study PRJNA540317) | gut metagenome | isolation source: fecal pellets from male and female animal of same cohort | host: Peromyscus leucopus | place: USA:CA | collected 2017 | reverse complement strand
CAAAGCAAGGGTCGCCGCCGTACATAGTAGAATTACTGCACGCGCCGCTCTCCACCCTCTGCGGATTTTCCTCACTGCGGTAACTGCCGATAAATTCATCACGGTCACAGTCAAACGCGGTTATCTTTTCGCTCGCCGCAAAGTAAACCAAGGGCGTTTCGTCCGGCTTGGGCTGGGTTTCCACCCCGTATTTGTAAACCAAAACATCGTCCAGATTATAGCAAGCAAGCTGATGCTTGTTGTAGCACTGCCACTGCAATTCCCGCATAAACTCCATCATGCCAAGCTCCACATACGGGAACAGCTTGATTTGCCTGTCCGTGTCGGATTTCAGTTTCAAGTTCCAGATAAGGGCGTTTTCGTATTTGCCCACAAAATATGTCGCCGTTGCGGAAAGTCCGTTCCGCTCCGCCTCAAAGCGCGTGTAACCCATGCCGTGCGTAGACTGCCACCGGTTCGGCTTGGTTTTGCAAGGCTCGCTTGTGGGGCACCATACGTCCACGTCGTCCTTGATGTAAGTATAAAACCCGCTGCGGTCAGTCGGAATGTGGAAAAACTTATAATGATTGATTCTCCAAATCTGCGGCGACTTGTAAAACGCCACGCCTCCACCCGCCTGCGACATCATGGTATGGAACGTTCCGTTGGACAAGTAATTCATCCATGGCGTCGGCGTGTTGTATTTATCAAATGTGATTTCTCTCTTGTCATTGTTAAATTGATACATGGTTATAACCATTCCTTTCGCTACCCTCAAGATACTAAACTTAGTCGCAACAAAATCGCTTAGATTTTTGATTGCAGGTGAACGCTGTGTAATAAATACACGAGGAAACCGAAATCGGAAAGATAAGTGATTTTATTCCGTCTTCTAAACCTTATTTTAAAACGGATTCCGGCTTAACATATTCCAGCCATGTCCTCGCCATCAGCTCATGTCCTGCGTTCGTTGCGTGAATACAATCTACCGACCAATGTGCCGGCGGCGCTTTTTGAAACGCCTCGTCAAACGCCTCCGCAAACGGAACAAACACCGCCTGATACTTTTGCGCAAGTTCTCGCACAATTTGACGACGCTCCGAAAGTTGTCCGTTCCACAAATCCCAGTTCTCTACAATATCCTTTCCGAGTTCGGGAGTATTTTCCTCAATCTTAAATAAAAACGGCTCACACAGTACCAACTTTAAATCAGCGTTTTTATCCATCGCTTCTTGTATCATAAGGTCATAAACAAAGCGGTACTTTTTCGCATCTGCCCCTTGATTCATGCGAATACCGAATCCGATATCATTAACGCCGTTTAATATACTTAAAATATTGCAGTCCACATTTAAAGCGTCCTCTATCCACCGGCTGTATGTATCCGCAATACGGCTGCCGTTGTAAGCCCTGTTATACACAACGGTATCGGGGTAATCGCATAACAGTTTTGACGCAATAATATTAACATATCCGTAACCATACTGCGCCACAGGATTGTTTCCTGTTCTGTCACGTCCGCAGTCCGTGAGCGAATCTCCCTGAAATAATATTTTTAACATGATACTTTTCCCCTCTCTGTAATGATAACGTTACCGAACATATGCGCCGTATGTTCCGGCATGGTAGAATGGAATAGTGTATAAGGATAACGCAAATGCTCTGTTTCCTCCGCTTTCGCGGTAATTTCCAAAAGGAATCTTTTTGTCCCCGCCGGCAACCCCAGATGTTCCAACGGAATTACAGCAGGCGTTCCGTCTGTCAGCGTGATTTCCGTCTTTACAATTTCTTTCACTTTCGGCTCATTGCGGAACACATAGGTGATCTCCAGAGGACTGCGCAGCTGCGGTGCGGCAACAAAGCCGTCCCCGCGCTTCATAAGCGCGCAGACCTCGCCAAAATCGGTCTCCTCAGCGGAAAACAAAACCTCGCCCTCCTCCTCAGCCACGGGAACTGCGGTATATAGCACAAAATCCATACTGCTCTGATTTTTCATTTCGCTCAAAAGCACAAGCCCGTCTTTCTCCGCAGACACACTTATCCTTACGCTGTCCACACCATAATAATTTTTAAAATCATACCTCGGACATTCAGCAATGCTAACGTTTTCCGACAGAACCATATCAAGATTCACATACAACAATCGATTTTCTATAGATTTTGTATCACTTTTCAGGAAGAACACATACTTGCCCGGTTGTAAAATCATTTCAAATTCATGCTCTGCGGTTTCCAGCGGCGATAAATCAAACGCAAATTCACGCTCACGTTCCATATTTTTCGGAGAAACAGCAAGAGCGGCGTTGCCTGATACGCGTACAGAATTATTGTTTGTCAAACGCACACAAACCCTCCCGCGATACCGGCCGTCCCCGCCAAGCATAAATTTATCCTTAATTTGAATATCGGCAGAAACAAGAACCTGCTCCCCGATATCAAGGTCAGAAGTGACGGATACATTTTCCACATAATCGTGAATATCCAAGCCCAGCGTCTTTGCGGAAGTCACTGCCTTACCGTCAATCACAATATTATGAAAACGCACATTTTGTACATCATGCTCCGCACTGTACCCTTCTACTCTCGAATTGGAAAGCAATATCCGATTTTCTTCCGTTCCGATATACTTGATATCCGAAAAAGTAATGTCTCTGATATTTCCCATCGCATTATCCCTGCTCCAAACCGAATCCGCGATACGGATATCAAAAAGCTGCGCACCGGGAGCGTCCTCTATCCTGATATCACGAAAGACAATATCAGATACACGCGCGTGGTCGCCGTGATGAATCCCCATCAGCGGATAACCTGTAGACGAGTGAATAACATCAATATTTTCAAACCGGATATTTTTCACCTCGTCCGCGCGAAGTTCTACGCCCACCTCCATCGGGCGCGCGAAGTCATTCCACAGCACTGAATTTTTAAACACAACATTTTCTGTATTTCCCGTCCCAAGGGACTTAACAACAAAAGAGTCATCCCACACCCGTGTAAAAATATCCGTCACGGTTACATTTCTTGAACCGCACACATCAATGCCGTCCGAATTTCCGCGGCACCCGAATATCTTCACGTTTTCCACGGTCACATTATCACAACCGTTTAGGCGAAGGCTCCAGTCATTGCTGTCATGGATGATAATATCCGAAATTTTTACATCCGTACAGTTCTGAATATCAATACTCCTTGCAAAGTCCTTTCGCATTTCATATGTATATTTTTCCATACAAATCATACCGCGCCCGCATATGGTAATATCCTTACAGTTCTCCGCCCGAACATTCCCGTTCAGGACTGCGCCCTCCTCTAAATACAGAGTGGTATGGTCTTTGTCAATCACAACCGTATCGGCGTTATGAATGCCTTTGGAAAATACGATACAGTTTTCACCGCCCGTAAAATCCGCGTACTTTTCCTCATCGGCAAATATCATTAAATTATTTTTATAACTGCCATTGATTTCTACAGACAATTTTACTGCTCTGTCCACAGAAAAAATGATTTTACCCTCGCGCACTTCAAACGGAATTCCTGCGCTGAGCGGTCGAATAACCGCTTTCTCAATCTCACTTTCCGATTCAACTACAATTTCCGTCCTTTTCTGTACGGTAAGCATAACATATTCCATCACGCCCGCCGCGTTGTAAGGCTTTTCAAAAATGTTGCAAGTCTGTATCGGAACTGCCTTTCCGTTTGCGTATACTTTATAATTCACTGCTTTTCCTCCCAACAAAAAGAGGGGCAAAGCCCCTCTTTTATGTTCCATTATTTCACAGGGCCGACAGGCGCGTTATTTCCCATTTTACTCATATCCACATTCTGGAATTCCGGTATCTTCTTAAATACTTCGCTATCCTCTTTCAAAGCATAGTTACCGTTCGCGTAATCCACAAAACCGGGATCTGATGTTGTGAGATAATTGTTTGTCCCGTTTATCAGTTCTGGTGCGCCGCGTGTTCCCTGCGGATTGACCGTTCCATTTGTCTGACTGAGTTTGAATTTCATATTTACAATAACATTTTCGTCAAATACATTGGTCGCCACTGATTTGTAATACTCGTCCTTAAAGGTCGCGAGTTCCGGATACTTCGCCGCAAAAACAGGATTTGCCGCGTACTTCGCTGCCAGTTCTACGCGCTCTTTTTCCTCCTGCTTGTTCATATCCCATGTAGTTCCGGCGGCATATGTATTCCAACCAAGGAATGTCGCGCTGCAATCAATAAAGAGATTACCCTTGAGCGTGTTCCGATTTCCTTGCGCGGTAACACCGATAACATTGTTTGCGCCGTCTGAACCGATGTTGGCAAACACATTATTGTAAATCTGCAAACCATGCCCGTAATTATCCGTTCTGATACCTGAAACATTAAGCTGTTTTGTATATTCACCCACTGGGAAAATTCCTATATTGTAAATATAATTATTTCTGATAATATTACCTCTCCACTGCGGCATATACTCGTTTCTGGTATAGATGGCGTCCATATCCAAACATTCTTTTACTGCGTCATGAATCTTGTTAAACTCAATAATATGGTCGTTACCGTGATAATTAAAGATACAATGCGGCGCGTCGTAAATATCATTATACGCTACATGGATACCAACGCCATGCATCGCTATCGCCGGAACATACGCCTTTTGCAAATATCCTACCCGATGAATATTATTATTCATAATCGTATTTTCACTCGGAGTTAAAGTCTCCAAATCTCCGCCGCGCAAATACAGAGCTGTTCCGCCGATATTTTTAATATGATTGCTTTCCAAATGAACATTATCGCCGTTCATCACAATCGCGCCCGAACCAAAATTAAAGATATTACAGTTTTTCACCGCGATATGGCTGACGCCGGCTCCTTCGTCCACAAATCCGTCCCAAACATGTCCGGGGAAAGTCTGCGCGTCCGTATAATTATCAATATCCGCAATATATACTGACGAGCCTGAATTTCTGGTAAAGTTTACACCGTTCAAATCCGCGCCGCGCGAAATCATCCAATCTTTAAAACTCGGAATGGAATATCCCGCACTGGTTCCAAGTACCGCGTAACCGCGTCCGCCTTTCATCGTAATATTGCTGACGGTAATATACTTTGCGCCGTTGAAATTAAATATCGGAGTTTTCAGCATAGACAATCCGATATCATAATTCCCGCTTGTGAAATCGTTAGGCGGATAGTAATACAGCACGCCGCTGTCGCGGTCAATATAATATTCGCCCTCGGCGTCCAATTCCTCCAGCAAATTCTGTCCAAAGAACCAGCCGTTTGTATAATAGGTATTGATACGCCCCTCTTTTATGGTCAGAAGTTTTTTGGCGGGATCAATTTTTTCAATCGGATAAGTATTGTTCTCATAATTGATAGAAACAGTACCTACTATATACGCGTCCTTGGCATTCGCCCATTTGGAAACTCTGTCGTCCGTATAGGTGAATCCAAAACTATCCTCGTCCACGCTCTCGGTAGGAACAGACATTGACTTGTTATTCGGATAACGGGCAAGCGTTTGATTTTCATCATTGACAATCAATTCCGCCTGCGCATAACGGCCTTTGTTAAAATAGTGATAGCCTCTCGTGCTCAGTTCACCGTAATCCGTAATGCCGTGTTCTTTCAAATCCACCATAAGCACTTTGTCAGCAGCCTTGCTATCCAGCATAATTTTCTTCGCCGCATCGTCCGCGGGTTTAAACCATTCCTTTTGCAGCGGAATCTGACCGGAAATGGTGACTTCTTCTCCCGGATATGCGGTATAAGTAATCATACTGCCATCCTTACCGGAATCAGCCGCGGTAAAATCCATGCCGTTCTCAATATAATATGTACCGCCGCGCAGATATACCGCCACGCCGCCCTCGGGAAGAGAATTAGAAGAAATCATAGCGCGAATAGTATCTTTCGCTTTCTGCACGGTCGCAAAAGGAGCCCCCTCACTACCGTCATTACTGTCACTGCCGTCAGTCGCGACATACAGCGCGGCAGATGCCGCGATTGCCGTATCGCCGCCGACGCTCGGGCCGCTTGAACCATTTGAGTCAACGGGCATTTTTATGCCGCCGTTTTTATCAATCAAACGAACAGTAATAACGCCCGCTTCCGCTCTCGTAATATACCGCTCCGGCTCAAAACTGTTCTCATGATTACCATTGACAATTTTCTTGTCATAGGCGACAACAACATAAGGCTTGTATTCTTCTCCAATTTCGGCGTAATCATAAATCTTCGCTTTCACCGCGTCTTCATCGGCAACTTTATTGTCCGCCAATGCGTTAGCCGCAATCTTTGCCGCCTGACTGCGCGAAACGGGAATTTCGTAATCAGAATATTCCTCCGGGTCAATCAACTGCAATTCCAACGCCTTTTGAATATACGGCGCCGCCCAATACCCGTCCGTGTTTTCAAACGTAAAACCGAGAGATTTCACCGTCATTGCCAAATATTCCGCAACACTGACACAAGCTTCGGGGCGCATGGTTCCGTCCTCATAACCGCCGACTATCTTATAATCATTCAGCCGCATCATAACAGATTTTGCCCAATGCTGTGACAAATCCGAAAATTCTGTCTCTCTGACTATCGCGGCATAACCGAAAGATTGCACAGAAATAGCAGTTCCGAGAAAAAGTGCAGCTAATTTTTTGAATTTATGAGACATTTTCTCACTCCCAGTCTTTTATTTTATTTGTTTGCACGCCACTCATCAATCTGACGCTGAATTTCCGCAACAATTTTTTCGTCACCCGCTGATATGAGTTTTTTCTGGAATTCCTCATACAATCCCATCGGATTCGCTGCCGCGCCGGAATTGAGCGATTTCTTATACTCTCCGACAACCGCAGTCACCTGTGCAAGTTCAATCTTAATCGGGTCTGTATCTAAAGTAAATCCCTTGAGTTTTGACGCGTCCGCTTCTTCATTCAGCGTTTTAATAAAGTCATTCTTTAAAATAACGCTCTTATCCTTCTGGTAAATTTCGTATCCGTTAAAGGTGTTGCCGACTGCCCAACGATACTGACCGTAAGGGCTCTCCGACGTCGGCTGAGATGTGTACCCGATCGGCTCAATCTCTGTATCGTTAATCTTAGTGTAATGCTCACCCTCAATGCCATAGACAAGCAAATTGTTCAGCGCCGCGCCTTTCGGCGTATTCATTAACTCAATCAACTTCATCGCGCGCTCCGGATTGCGACAGTTCATAGAAATTGCCGTATTGGAAGCCGACGCCGCGTAAGGAATATAATGCTTGTTTTCAAAAGGAATTTTTACATACGCGGTAGAACCTGCCGCCTGCTTGGAGGAAATTTCCGTTTCTGTCGGCATATACCCCTGTCCAACCAGATAGTTTTCTCCGCCTTTTACTTCATAGTCTTCCGTTCCAACGCCCTCGGCGGTCAAAACATCTTTTCTGATATATCCTTTTGAGAACCAATCGGCATACACCTCAACAAAGGTTTTGTATTCCGGCGTTCTGTACAGGTTAATCGGCGTGTAATCGTCTCCCGACGCCTTGATTTTATATGGATTGCTGACCCACTCATATCCTTTTTCCACATGGTTCGCAAAGCCGTACACGCCCTTTTTCAAATCGCCGCCGTCTTTAATCATTTTAATATATTCCTCAATTTTATCCCATGATTCTCTATCCATGGTTTCCTTAGAGGAGAAAAATGCCGCGAGTTCCTCAGGATTGATTTTATCCTTGTACTTTTCATAAATCTCAATCGGAAAATCCAGTGAGGACACAAAAGACACCATCTGCTGCATACAAGGAATACTGTACAGCTTGCCGTCTACACGCTGCTTATCCATAATGGCTTCGGGGATTTCCTCCCAAAGCGACGGCGCAACTTTGTCTATCAGTTCGTCCAGTTCCATATAAGAACCTTTCTTAACCTCTGTGGCATACGGCAGCATCCAACCATGCCATACGATATCTACTTTTTCCTGCGATGCGCTGATCAATTTCCACTTTTCCGCGTAATCCGCAGAAGAAATACACTCAAATTCCACCTCTGTATTGGGCAGATAATTCTGCAATTCTTCATTAAATTTATCCCACACCTTTTGAGAATCTTTCTGCTCACCGGGGCCCAAGAAAATCCATTTTAACGTAACCTTTTCATTTTCGTCATCTACCTTGGCAGTCTGCGTGCCGTCACAGCCGCTCATCGCACCTATCAGCATCACCGCCGAAAGAACACCTGTTAAAATCCGTTTAAAACCTTTCATTTTCCTTTCCTCCATTTTTATCCGCATATGCGGTTGATTTTTATAACGCATAGGCAGAAAAAATTTCGAGTGTAGAAATTTTTTCTTACATATGTGCGTTTCAGCCCCGCGAAGTGGGGGATATACCCGCCACTTGCTTTATTAAAGCGGTACCCGTCACCTATAGAGGTGGGGGACATCTTTAAGGGGTTATAACTTTTCTTTCATCATTATCTAAAAATTACTACCGCTTTGGGCGACCACCAGAATGAATTGATTAAAACACGGTCTCCCGATCTTAGATCAGCGGTGGATGAATTGTACACTTCATCTTTCTCGCTGTCGTAACGGTAAACACTGCCGTTAACAAGCATAGTTTGGTAGGTGTCGCTTGCCTCTTTACTTATATAATGCACCAACGCCGTTCTGCCGTTTTCCGCCACCGAGATAATATCCGCCACCATATTTCCGCTTCTCTGGAGTGTCGCGCCATCCATACGAATCGGTCCGACATTATCCGCTTTAACTATAATTTTTATTCTGTCTACTTTGTCATTAACAAGAGTATATTGAATGACATCGCCTCGCCGCAGGTCGTTCACCGTTGTATCGGCATAATTAAAATCAACCGACCATGCAGGCTGTATATATCTCTCCGCGTCTGTTAAAACCTCATCCGAGAGAACCAAACTGGTTCCACCAACAAGATTGAGTCCCCGACACACTGCGCCATCCTCATCTATCGTCTGTATCACTTCATCAATGATGACGGAATCGCTGTAACTGCTCACACTTGTCGCGCTGGTCATAGCGCCTATGATACCTGAAACACCGGCATCATAAATATATATTGGACCCGGAATTGAAACATCTGTGCTGGGCAATTTTGTTTCAATCTTATAATCTTTTTCTCTGTTTTTATCTGTCGGAATCATAAACCGAATACTGCGATTATCCACGAAAGTGAAGGGCGCATGTTCCGCCATGTTTTTGTAAAACCGTTTACTAGTAAACTGTTTATTATATACAAATTCCTCATCGCCCGCAATATAATAAATTTCACTTGACTTATTTTCCGCCGTTTTTAATTCGCTGATTTCTCCGGCGGAGTTAGTCTCATAAATCACGAGCTGATTGACCGTACCCTCCGGACTGAGCGCCGCCAACTGCTCCTTAATTTTCGACAAGTCGGGCTGATAACCGTTTAGCTTCAGCTTTTTTCCGGCTTCCAGCGTTAAAAATTCTCCATCTTTAGTAAATATTCTAAACAACGCTTTTTCTGTAAAATCATTATACGCGCATTTCACAATATACGCATAATTCTTTCCCGCAACCGATAAACTATATGCCGCGAGCCGGTTAAAGCAATCAATGTAAAAGGTTCCTTCCTGTCCTAACTCAGGCAAGTATACATTGGGACGCTGTTCTTCCAGACGTTTTATGTAATCCTGATTTAACTCATACGCACTGTCGTCATCTAAAACAAATTTCCGCCTGCCGCCTTGATTTGAGATACTTTTTGCTTTGCCGGTTACTTTATTATTTGAAACAAGTACCTCTGCCAAAATATCGCCGGTCAAATTTTTACTCATACCGACAGAAACAACGCTCCCTGCAGATATACTTGAAAAATCCGTTTCTGCTCCGTCCAAATAATATCTTGGAATGATTCCGGTATCGCCACCGAATTCCAAAGAACCGTCCTCATACTTCAGCAATAATTTTTCTTCCGTGGCTATCACTTTATCCACAACAAAGGTCTGATAATCCTTAATGATAACCACATCATATTGTCCGTTGCCGTTGTTGCCGATAAATCTGACAGACCCCTCCTCCGGCATAAGGTCAGCGGTGCCCACAACGCTCAAAGCCTTACCATTGTACACATATACTGCGTTTGGGGAAATACTCAGCTTTTTCACTTTTTCCCCTGCATAATACTCAAATGTATTTTTATTACCTGCGTCTACAATATCCTCAGAGAGAACATCAACCACAGCGGTGTTATTGTGAACGGAAATGTAGAGGAGCTCCGCTTGTGACCGTTCATCCTTATGGTAATAAGCATTAACTTTCATACCCAAATACTTTTCTGCATCCACGCCGTTCGTTAAAAAGCTTTCTCCGCTGATTGTACATTTCTCCGTACCGTAATCCGCATCATCGCCGGACAACGAAGTATTGCGGACTCCCTCAACAATACCCGTATACTTGTATATACCGAGCATATGTTCCATGTACTTCTGCCCTTTCAGATTTTTCTCCAAAGGCTCTCCATCCTTATACCCCTGTACCACAAGAAACTTATCGTTTTCCAAAACATTCTGTATCAATATTGCGGCGCTTGCATAAGTGAGCGGCTCATTATTTTTGCCCGGTACCCCTTTTAACAATCCGGCTGACGCCGCCATGGAATAATATCCCGTTGACCAGCCGCCCTCATACTGTGCCCGATTGGAATAACCAATCACCTCAACAACCACCTTAACCGCTTCCTCCAAAGTGATAACTCCGTCCGGACGGAACTCCGCTCCGCCGTAGCCGTTCATCACACCCGTATTATACAAAAATTCTATACTCGATGCCGCCTCATGGTCGGGGAGAACGTCAGTAAAAATTCTCTTGCCCGATACACCTGTTTCCCCACCCATCAGCCTTGCAATAATTTTTGCAAATTCCGCTCTGGTTAAGGAGTTTGCCCCGTTCTCTTCCGAAACATCCTGAAAAATATGCAAACCGTTCAACAGCAGGATTGCGTCTTTCTGTTTCTCGGTTACTGTACTGTCCGCAAAAACACCTTGAAAAGATAACAGCAGTACAGCGGCAAGGCAAAAACTGATTATTTTTTTCATTTTTATCTCTCCTCTATTTTTATTCTGCCGGATGCAGCTTATCATACATCCGTCTTAACATCACTGCCGCTTCTGCCCGTGTCGCAATGCTTTGCGGGGCGAAAATTTCTTCCGATACTCCGTGAACAAAACCGAGATTGACTGCGTTCACAATGTAATCATAAGCCCAATAACTGATATCCGCCAAATCATTAAAGTAGAGCGCGCCTCCCTTTTCGAGTTTTCCATTCGTTTTGCTGTTGTACGCCTCTACAATTACCTTTGCAATTTCCTCTCTCGAAATCGCGGCCTCCGGACGAAATAGTCCATCGTACCCGTTCATATAATTATTACTCTTTACCGTCTGTATATAGCCGGAATACCAATCCTCGCTGACAACGTCGTAAAAGCTGTTTTCGTATGCGGCTGCCTCCAATCCCATCACACGGGTAACGAGTACCGCAAATTCTGCTCTGGATATGTTGTCATCCGGCGCGAACACGCCCTGCTCTTTGCCGCTGACTAAATTCAGTCCTGCCATATACTCCACATCTTCTCTTGCCCAGTGACTCTTCATATCCTTAAAGTTCAAAAGGAATGTGTCAAGGTCATCTGCGTAATTGTCTGCCGCTTTCTCCGGCAAAGCAGGCGCCGATGAGCTCTGACCGCCCCCAACGACAGACGACGGCGCTTTGGAGCCGCCCCCACCGCCGGAACCACCACCATTATTCCCGCCGGACGATGTATCAATGCCATCCAGTTTATTCTCCAACTCGGTTTTAACCGGCAAATCATAAAAATCTGCAAGCAATGTCCGCGCCTGAGCCACATCCTCTTTCTTTTTGCTGTACACTGCCTTGTTTACAGCAGATGTCACTTTATCCAACTCCAGAGTAATTTCATATACCTTCAAACTCTCTATTGTCATCACACTGTCACATTCTAAATATATCTTATCCTCAAAGGAACTCTTCTGCTTTCTGTAATCAAGAGACCCCTTGATATCCTGATAAGTACCGTCCGCCGTAAGGATGGCAATTGTTCCTCCCGTTTGAGAAATCAATCGTACTGAGCTGCCCTTATCCGCTTTCACTCTTCCTTCAAAGCCATAACTGCTGTCATTGGTCAGGCTCACAACCTGATAAACGCCTTCTCCGGTTACCTGCAAAACCTTTTTCCCGTTTTCCTCTATCAGCGTGCGGGTGGTTTTTTCACTTTTCTTTTCCCAACCGTTATAGGTTCCGTCCGCAAAATCTCCGTTTGTGCACAGGGTATCGGCTTTTTTGATAGTCAATTCATACTCCTGTGTGATGCTTACATTATTTAATTTTGCGGTTACGGTAAGAACCATTTTTTTGTCTTCCCGACTTGCTCGTTTTACCGCGCCGATACTTTTTTCTTTTGGTTTATCGGGGTCTGCCACAATCTGCAGCAAAGACGTATCCGAGCTTTTCCATTCCAAAGTGCTTCCGTACTTGCCCGCCAACGGCAAAACCAAATCATGTTCCACCGGAACAGAGGCGTTCACGCCGCATTCTCTGATATCTTCTTTCACCTTTCGTAAATCCGTATATGTCAAGATAACGTCCGTTGTATCACAGACTCTGCTGTCAGACACGGCAGTAACTTTTACAACAATCGTCCCCGCATACGCTGTGGGTTGTACTGTTAAGGCTCCGCTTTCCGCATCAATCGAAACTCCGCTCAAGTTGGAATTATCCTTACTCTCTACGCTCCAACGATACTTTTCTTCCGGCATTTCCTGATCTACCTGGTCAAACAGTTGTGCCGTAAATTGCGCCGAAGCGTTTTCGGCATCGCGTATAAGAATCGTTTTAATATCGGAGATAATCTTTGCTTTTGCTACATGTCTGCCTGCCAGCTTAATCACTTTTTCCGCCTTGTATTCCGAATGAATTTCCGAAACTGCGTTTACAACGATTGACGCGTCAACCGCTGAGGAAGTAACTGTAAATGTCACAAGATTATTGCTTGTTTTTTCAAAGGTAACCCCGCTCGGAACAGAGCTGCGTTCCACATCAATAATTGCGGTTCTTGACGTCATCGGCTTACCGTCCGAGCCCATGACCACAGCTGAATATTCATACTGTGCCGAAGCCTCTCCCGCGTCCGGCACAAGCAATTCATCAAAGCCATCTATCGCGACCCCGGCTTCATCTACAACAAAAACGCTGAAATTCTTTGTTTGACCGTTTTCCGCCGTAACCTTAACAGTCAGCTCGCAGCTATCTTCGGTTTCACTGCTGACAGTCACACCAAATTCACCGTCCGTATTCACTACGCTGACCCCATGAGGCAGAGTGCCAAGCGCTTCAACAGATACAATTTTATTCTCCGCCTGCCGCCCGCTCCAAGTATATGCTTTCGCCGTCAGATTTTCTGTCACACTGCCGGAAGAAGGAATTTCAATGCGGTTTTCTCCTTCCAATGTCAAAATATTTTTGGTGGTATCATAATATTTCCAGCCATCTTCTGATTTTAAAGCCGCATACAGCTTTGTTGTTGTCGCAAAAAAGAATGTCTCATCGTCAATCGCTGTAATTGAGCGTATTTCGTCACCGTCTGAAATCTTTATTTCATCATCATCGGGCGCAACCAGCTTCCATGTTGTCTCCGATGAAGTGATAGCATCCATGGACAACGGCGCTGTAAACAGCTTTCCATCAGCATTGCCCAAAATTACAGTATCTCCGCTGACCGCAGCCGCGCTCAGCACAGCCGTATTCTTTCCGCCCTCGGAAAGGGAGATATTATTGACATCGACACACGACTTGGCGGTCTTGGTTACAATGTGTAATGTATTCGTTTGATTCAGCACAAGCCAGCCGTTCAACTGTTCGGAATATACGGTTTCAACCGGAGCGCCGTTCTTTGTCTCATTTATCTGCGTACCGATTGTATTAACTCCCGTCTGGTCTGTTCTTCCCGTAACAACATGGTAGTAATTCTGAGCCAAGCCAAAATATACCGTCGGTTCATCAGTGGAAACGCCCGCCGCTTGCATATACAGCCCTGTTCCTACCTGATACGCTGTAAACTGTTCATCCACACTGTCATATGTCCTGATAACCGACCCCGTCACCGTGACAAGCTGATTGCCGTTAGTAGCAATCGTAGTATTGGAACGGGTTCTCAAATTACCGTCCGTCGCGTGCCACCACGCCGAATTTTCAGCCCAAGTTGCACCATCACGCGAGATAAGCAGTTTATTATTCGCAGCCGCTACAAACACCCCTTCTTTTTGCCACCAAACCACACACTGCCTGGTTTCCGGATTCGAAAAATGTATCAAGTCTCTATTTGTAGCCGGTACTGTTGCCGGCAGCCAAGTCGAGCCATCGTTTGAATAAAAAATTTGTCCCGGGGTACTCTGATTATTTTGCCGATGCGCATAAGTCATGTCTTTGGCAACCGCCACATATACGTCAAGCTCCGGACTGTAACAGGTATCCATAAACGTGTACGCATCTTTTACAATTCCTTCTGCCGCGGCAACGGAACAAAATGTTCCAATGCCGCCCAGCATAACCACAGTCAGTAAAAACGCTATTATTCTTTTCAAATGAACTCATCCTCTCTATTTTTGAATACCTACCGTTTCGCCGCTGATAAGACCTATATTCTCAAAATCCAATTTCGGGAAATCCGCAATCTTTGTGTAGACCTCGCTGTCCCCCTTGAGCGTAAAGTCTCCGCCGCTGTAATTGACAAAACCGGGGTCTTTGTTTGTCACCAGATTGTCCTCCGCGTCTATCAGCTGCTCCGCCGCGTAATAACCTTGCGCGTTTGCCGCACCGTTGGCCAATCCCAGCGGGAATTTGAGATTAACTATCACATTACCTTTAAAAACATTACCTTTCTCATATGCGGTAAAGTGATGCTCAAAGAAGTGCGCTACCTCCGGATTCTGCTCCGAATACTTGGGACTATAAAGCTGCCACTGCTCATAAATCGGTTTGACCGTCGCGGACTGCAAATCCCATTTCGCACTCGGATTGTAAGTATGCGCGCCTTCATAAGTCCCGGACGTATCAATAAAGATATTATTTTTCACCACATTTTCAATTCCCTGCGCGCAGATTGCCCGAATACCGTTCGCGTTCTGATAACCGATATTATAAAATACGTTTTCCACCACCTGCAAACCGTTGCCGTTATTATCCGAACGAATGCCCGCAACATTCATCTGCCGCTCGGTAAAGGTTTCATGTCCTAAATCGTGAATGAAATTGCGCCGAATTACTACATTTCTCTCCCATGGGAATTGATAAACATTCATATAAATTGCGTCCATATCGTGGAATTCCTTAACCGCGTCATAAATGTTGTTGTATTCCACGGTATGGTTTGGTCCGTAAATGATCACCGCGGCATGAGGCATATCATGAATTTCGTTATGGCTGACCACTGCGCCGACCGACTGATGTCCCAGCGTGATACCCGACTGGTAAGAACGTTCAATCTGCGCCGCGCGGTAAATATGATTATTGGTAATCACATTGCCGCCGGAAACCGCGTTTTGATAATCTCCGCCGTTCATACTGATTCCTGTCGCGCCAATGTCATGAATGACACTGTTCTTCACTGCGCTGTTCGTTCCGCGTATATAAATTCCATTCGTTCCTGTTCCGCTGACCTCACAATTTTCAACCGTAAATCTATCCACATCTGTCACGCGAACCGCTCCGGCACGCGAACTATCAATTTTCAAATTTTTCAGCGTAACATTTTTCACATTGCTGCCGCTGATGATGTTTTCGCCAATCATGGACAGCCGTATATCCGTATTCGCTCCAAAGCCCTGCGGAGGGTACAAATACATCATTCCTGAGGTACGGTCAATATAGTATTCGCCCGGAGCGTCCAATTCCTCAAACACATTTTCATACCGAATAAAATGCTTGGAATAGTAGCTCGTCACCGACCCCTCTTTCAATGTAATCTGCCCTGACGAAATACTCTCCAACGGGAAATATCCGTAAAAGTAATTCGGTCCCAACACGCCAGCGGTGTAAATTTCATTGATATTTGTTTTCCATTGTGTCGGGCGGTCGTAATCAATGGTATATACCGCCCCTTCCAAAACACCTTTCTGGCTTCTCGCGCCGCTGCGCACAATTCCTGTCGTTCCGACCCATTCACTGTTCGGCCATCTGGAAAGCTGCATACGACTGCCGTCTATATATAATTCCGGCTGAACCGTCTCATTTGCGGTAATCAAAAAGCCTCGTCTGGAAAGCTGTCCGAAATCTGTAACACCTTGCTTGTTTAAGTCAATTTGCAGCACTTTCTGCGCCGCTGTTTTATCAATCAGCTTGCCGCCCATATCCTTGGCAATGGGTTCAAACTGTTCATAACTTAACTTTTTACTGCCTGTTAATCTCGCGGTTTCCCCCGGATACGACGCATATGTAACCGGAGCATTTTCCGTTCCCGAATCTTCCGCACTCAGCGCAAAGGATTGTTCTATCTCATAATCTCCGCCGCGCAGATACACTGTGATGCCGTCTTCGGGATACGCGCCCGCCGCAATAATCTCGCACACCTTGTCCCGCGCCTTTTCCAAGGTTTTAAACGGCGCGTTCAGGGAACCGTCCCCGCTGTCATTACCGTCAGAGGCAATATAATACACGTTTCCGCTGTCAATCAACGGGTCGTCAACACCCTTAATCTCAAAATTACCCGCCTGTATCATTCTGCCGATAATCACGCCTGCTTCGGCACGGGTAAGAAACCGACCGCTTTGAAAACTGTTGTCCTCATAACCGTTCAAAATGCGATTTTCATATGCCGCAAGCACATATTCCTTATCCTCGTTATGAATATCATAATAATCTGAAATGCGTGAAATAATTTGCGGTCTGCGGCTTTCCGCCACAACATTCGCGTCAATCGCCCGTACCGCAATTTTAGCAACTTCGCCGCGTGTCGCAGGACGGTCAAAACTGCTGAATTCATCTGCGTAAACCAAATGCTCTCTCAGAGCTTCCTCAGTGTAAGGCTTCGCCCAATCATCCTCACGAACGTCTACTTCTTTCTTCATCACAGTAAGCGTCATTTTCAAAAATTCGTCTACATTCACATAATCGTCCGGTCGAAAACGCTCGCCGTCTCCTTCTACAATTCCGTTCACCGTCAGAGTGTCAATAAATTTTTCCGCCCAATGCCCCTCTGTATCAGTAAACGATGCTGCACTGCCAATCATCAGCTGTGCCGTTACCGCTAACGTTAATCCGAAAGCTATCCCTTTTTTCACCCTACACCCTCCTGATTCAACAAAAATTGAATTTACGCCGTTATTTTATCACTCCAAAATCACTCATCTGCATCTTCGGAAAATCTACCAATTCTCCAAGCGCGGCATCAGTCAAGCTAAAATCCTCGTTATCATAATCCTGAAACCACTCCTTGCATTCCGCGCCGCCCAGTCTGTTGCTCTGCGCATTGACAAGCTGTGCCGTTCCGCGAAAGCCTGCGCTGTTCCTGTCAGTGTCAATTTCGCTCATAAAACCGCTGATATTCACAACTGCATTTCCGAGAAACTCATTGCTCTGCACTGCGCGGGGATGTTCTTCAAAGAAGCGTTCCAACTCAGGAAACTGCTTTCCATAAATCGGCAAGCGCTGTGCCAGCAATACTTTTAAATCGGCAACCTTTCTGCCACCTATGGTATCATCATCCTGGTACGTCAGATTTGCGTCATAGGAGGCTCCCATCGCCTTATAAGTGCCACTGCAATCTACAAACATATTGTGATTGACTTTGTTGTATGTCCCCTCCGCTCTGACGCCGCAGACGGAATTGGAACGTTCTGTACCAATATTACAGAACAAGTTTTCAGTCACGGCAAGCCCGCAGCCATTGTTATCATTATAAACTGCGTAAATGTTCATCTGGCGTTGCCCGTTAAATATCCGCTGTCCCAAATCATGGAAATAATTGCCTTGTATCACATTTCCCCGTTCCCACGGGAATTCCGAAATATTCGCGTAAACAGCGCCCATATCGTGACATTCAGTTACAACATTATCAATCTCATTGCCCGCAATTCTATGATTGACACCGTAGTAAATCAATCCGGCGTGCGGAGCATCATGAATATGATTACGCTCCACCGCTGCGCCTACGCTTTGATATCCGATATACACTCCGGCATAATAGCATCTCTCCAAACGGGCAAATCGGTAAATATCGTTGTTGTAAATCACGTTCTCACTGAAAGTAATATTCACATAGTCACCGCCGGTCAGCATCACTCCGTTTTGCCCGACATCATGGATACGGCAACTGTCAATCCGCGCGCGTACCGTTTTGTCCAGCCGTATTCCATGAGCGCCAAAGCAGTGAATATCGCAATTTTTAACAGTAATTCCGGTGGTATCCGTGCCGGCGATTGCCGATTTTCTCCCGTTGTCAAATGTCAGATTTTCAAAGGTAATATCGTTAGAATTCTCAACCCGTATCAAATCTTCTTTCGTCATGGCAACGGTCAGCACATCACTCTGCTCCGCTCCTTCGGGTGGATAAAAGTACAGCATTCCGCTGCTGCGGTCAATATAATATTCTCCCGGAGCGTCTAACTCCTCCGGAATGTTCTCAAAGCGGTAAAAAGGTTTGCTATATCCCGTTTTTACCGCGCCCTCTCGCAAATACACCGTTTTGGTATCCGCGTCGAAACGCTCCAGCGGGTAGTAATCATTGAAAAAGTTATCTGCCACCACACCCGACAGCCATACATTTTCAGGGTCATTCCACAGGGATGGGCGGTCAAAATCCACTGTAAAACTACATCCGTCTGTCACATTCGCTTTCTCCGGCGAGGTTGAGTCAGGCGCTCTGCGCGTCCCCGGATTATCCGACCCTGTAAAACTTACAAAATCCTCATTCGGCCATGCGGCAAGCTGCTGCGTTTCTCCGTTCAGACTGATTTCCGCCTGCGCGGTTTGATTTGCCGATATCCGAAACCCGCGACGCGAAATCTCACCATACTCATTGATACCCGACTTTTTCAAATCATACTGCAATATCTTTTCGGATAAAACAGACTTGTCAATGATTCTATCTGTGAAATCGGTCGCTGCCGGCTCCATGGCGGAAAGCGGAATATCCACGCCGCCGGTCAGTCTTACCTTTTCGTTTTTATACGCGCTGATTTTCAGCGGGGTTACGCCCTCCAAAGAATTCAGCACAACCGTATTCTGTAAGTAGTATACACCGCCGCGCAAATAAATGTCAATCTCTTCACCGCTGTCAATTTCTGCCCTCTGCCGACGCGCCAGTTCTACTGCCTTTTCCAAGGTTTTGACAGGAGCGCTGTATGTCCCGCTCTGCGCGTCATCGCCTTGCGGGGAAACAAATATCCCTTTTGGTTCCTCTTCCTGACCGCCCGCGTCTAAAAAGGGTTAACTGCCGCTCCCTTTAACGGAACCATACCGCTCACGCTGTCCCATAGCATAACCTTAATATCAGCGTCCTCCGGCAAATCATCGTTCAGTTTCAGTGATACAGAAAGAGTTGTGCCGCTGCTCTGTGCCGGAAGTTCAAGTTCATTTGTCTGGATTTGCAGCACTGTTCCGTCCGCAGCATAAACCGCGGTAACCATAGTGAACGGATATGTGTCCGCTCTCCGATTGACGCCCTGTACGCTGACGTTAACTGTATCGCCCGGAACGAGACGGTCCACTTCGAGAGCATCACTAGCCTTTTCGTACTCGTAATTTTCAAACACATCCGGTCGCAATATCAAAACATCACTGTCTTTATTATCCGACACCGTTGCAAGAAAGAGCCCCTCAGACACATAGAACACATTGGTTACATTCATTGTATTTTCGGAAGTACCCCATGGCAAAGCCTTGTGAAGTTTTGTTTCTTTAGAAAACTCAGCTAAATTATATGCACAATAAACCGCACCGTCGTTACCTGCAAACAAAAGAACATTTTTATCAGTAGCAATTGCGTTACATACAACACCATTTGGAACAATCGGTCCTTGTGTTACAGTGCCGTCCAGCCCAATAATTGATGTCCTCAATCCTCCATTTGAAACAGCAATAAATTTTCCAAGTGCGTTGTTATAAACCGAATCAGTCACCGCACCTGAACCAGCTACATTATCAATCTTTGACCATTTTTTTAATTCTTCCGTCTCAGCGCTCTTGTTATTTCTGACCGCGCCGTTTCCGTTCTGCACGATAAATACAGCAGGGTCTGCTTCGTCACTGACCGCAATCTGATTCATGTACCACGTAGATGGAACTTCACCGTTTAAAACATTTGTCACACCGATAAAACTCATATGCGCTTTATCCCATGATGTATAGGTGCGAAATTGTCTGCCGTTGTTGGTCGTATAGAGCTTATCTCCCGCAATCGCAATATCTGTATTAAGTCGGAAATCTGTTTCTGCATCCGCTTTTTCCGTCCATGTTCTGCCATCCGACGATACAAGAGAGATTCCGGTATGTTCCTGTGTAGAAGCAGAGATGATAAAATGCTTTTGCGCCTCCCACCAAACAGCGCCATTGCGTACTTCATTATAACTTCTGACCGAGCCGTCCTCGTTCAAATTCTGTTTTGAGAATGTGAGTCCCGAATATACTTCCTCCCACACCCATACGTTATTGGAAAGAAAAATCTTTCCATATCTTTTCCCATCAGCATCAGGCTCTACTGTATCACCGTAAACAAGCAAAACAAGCTTTCCGTCTATTGTTGCTGAAACCCCTCCAATCAACCGCACACCTTTAAAAATGCTCTCCTTTGAAACTGTTACAGCCCCCAATGCGCGGTATTCACTTGGGTTCGCATATCCGGTCACACTGGCTTTATAGACCTGTGTACTGCTCAGCGCCATAAAACTCTCATCATCAGAAAATTCAATCAGCTTTATCGGTTCATTGCATACGGTTGACCCCTCCTGAGCAGGAATCTGTGTCCAGACGGTATCTGCGGTAATTTTTGCCGAGGTATTCGCGGTGTAATACATCGTTCCGTCCGCCATACCAACCACAATATATTTATCGCTAACTCCTATACCGGTTATATTCACTCCGGCTTTGACCGGAATCTTCGTAAACAGCTGAGAATTTTCAGCAGCCAAAAGGGTTTCCTTTCCACCTATCGAAATAAACTGATCGGACTTTTCGTTGTATACCATATCATACGCATTGTCCGGGATTTCCTGATTCGTGTTGCTGTTAACCGTTGTCCAATTATAAGTTTCGCCGGAAGCGCCTACCGTTTTTCCGTCTATAGTTACGTCCCACAGTCTGTTTTGATTGTGCATCAATATATTGATTTTTCCGTTTGAGTTAATCGGTTTTGCCGCCACTGCTTTTGGATAACTGGAGCCGGTTGTTTCATGTTTGTTTGCATTTACCTTTTTTGTATCCAAATCATCTGTGGCGGTTATCTGGTTGGTTTGCGACGAGATAAGCTGTCTGCCCGAAACAGTAATCACTTCATTGGAAGCTGTCCATATATTTGCATTCGCTGTCCAAGTCGCGCCATCTGCTGAAGTTAAAGTAGTACCTGCACAATGCGCAACAAATACGCCCTGTTCCTCCCAATACACCAACTGCTGCTGCGACTGCGGACAGGCGGAAACATTTGCGCTGCCAATATCTCTTTTCGATTCCCATGTGACACCGCCGTCCGTAGATAAATAAAGTTTTGCGGCTGTCCAATTAGAAGTCGCTTTTGCCATAGCTACATATGTGTTTCCATTATGAGCAATGTCAACGAACGCATAACCGCTCGGCAATACCGTTGTCTCCTCCGCCAATACTGGTACAACACCCACACTGCTCAGCGCCATAATCAGCGATAAAAGCATTAACAAAAACTTTTTCATTTTTCATCCCAACCCTTTCTAAATTTATATTTCTTCCAACAAGTTGAATCAGCCTTTCACCGCGCCGACCGTAAGCCCTTTTGCAAAATATTTTTGGAAGAACGGGAACACAATCAGCATAGGTCCCGCCGCCACCAAACACATAGCGAAACGAATGGTTTCCGACGGCAATTTTGAAATATCGAGGTCAATCCCCGCAATCGGCGTGCTGTCCGCCATATCCTTTACAAACTGCGCCTCGCGCAGAATTTTTTGCAGTAAGTATTGCAGGGAGTACAGTTCTTTGGATTTTATATAAATCAATGCGGTATTCCAATCATTCCACCGTGCCAGCAGGGTCAGGAGTGATATTGTCGCGATTACCGGTTTGGAAAGCGGAATAACGATTTTGAAAAATATTTGCAGTTCCCTCGCGCCGTCTATCTTTGCCGATTCCACCAAGGACGGCGGCAAGCCTTGGAAAAAGGTGCGGATAACAATAATATGAAACGCGTTGACCAAACAGGGCAAAATATATACCCAAATCGTATCGCCCAAATGCAAATATCTTGTCACCCATATGTAAGTAGGTATCAGACCGCCCGAAAACAACATAGTAAAAAATATAAAAAAGGTCACGATTCTTTTATATCTGTAATTCGGCCGCGACAGCGGATATGCCATCATTGCCATCACGATTACACCGAGAACGGTCGCGACAACCGAATATATAATCGTTATTTTATAAGAATCCAATAACTGCTGCGGACTTCTGAATACATATTTGTACGCCTCAACCGAAAACTTTGCCGGAATCAGCTTATACCCCTCTTGCAGCAAGGTCTGTTCATCCGTAAAGGACGCTGAAATAATCAACACAAACGGAATGATGAACAGCAGCGAGCTGAGAATGAAGTACAGATTGATTAAAATTCCCGGTATTTTATTTCTTCTCACGCAAATCCCCTCCTTAGAACAACGAATTTTCCGGCGATATCTTCTTTACAATAAGATTTGTGCCGACCACCATAATAAATCCTACTACCGACTGAAACAATCCGACCGCAGTTGTGATACCAATATCATCTCCCGTACGCAAACCACGGTAAACATAAGTATCAATGATATCCGTTGTCGGATACAGCAAGCCAACATCTCTCGGTATCGTGTAGAATAACCCAAAATCACCCTTGATAATATGTCCGACATCTAAAATAGTCAGAATAACCATCAGCGGCACAAGCGACGGGAGCGTAATGTGCAAAATCTGCTTAAACCTGTTCGCGCCATCAATTTCCGCCGCCTCAAACAATTCGCGGTCAATCCCCATCAGCGCCGCATAGTACATAATACATTTCAACCCGACATTCTTCCATAAATTCACAAGCGGAAGAATAAATACCCAATACTTCGGCTCGGAATACCATTGCAGTCCCTCGCCGCCGCAAGCGCGGATAATCTGATTGAACACGCCCATGTTCGGCTCTAACAAAATATAAGTAATATATCCCACAATAACCCAGGAAAGAAAATGCGGTAAAATCATACTGGTCTGATAAAATTTCAACGCCCCGCGACTCTTCACTTCATAAAGAAGTATGGCAACAAACACCGCCGCAATAATGCCCAAAATAATAAATAAAATTCCATATCCGACTGTATTGCGGGCAATACGCCAAGCATCCTGCGAAGTAAAGAAAAATTTAAAATTCTGAAAACCGACCCATTTACTGCCAAAAATTCCAAGATTGTTCCGGTAATCCTTAAACGCGATAATTACCCCGAACATGGGTATATAACAAAAAGTAATCAATAAAATAATACCCGGAATCAGCAAAGCGGACAATTCCGCATTGTCCTTGAATGCTTTCCATCTGCTTTTCTTCTTTTTTATCATCGGCACAGCTTTCGCTTGCAGCCCACTCATAAGTTCCCACCCTCTCTTAATTCTCTTGAAAAGCGATTTTGCTTTTCTACTTCCTATGTGTTTATTATAGCATAGGTGCAAGCCGCCAATCGGCTTGCTTCACACCGCTTCAATAAACACATATCTGAAAAGCGGTTTTACTTTTCTACTTCCTATGTGTTTATTATAACATGGTAATTTTTCAATCCGCAATTATAATAATTTTACTTTTTGTCACTATATTAACCTCTTGCTATAAAGTTGCTTTTTTCAGACTTGAACATTACGTCTAAATATGTTATACTGAACGAAATTATTGAGAAAACTTGTATAACTGTTAATACACTGCCACAACGTTTCAAAACAAGTAATAAAGCTTATTATAATATTATAATAAGGGCGCTCTTATAAAGAGCGCCCTGGGCGGAGGCGTATATGTTTGAAGCAATTGTAGTAGACGATGAGCAAATGATACGAACCGGTATTTCTTCTTTCATTAACAATAACGACACCGGTTTTGAGGTCATCCACACATTTCGGGACGGCGCAGAAGCGATTGAATATCTGAATGAGCGGGAAGTCGCACTCATTATTTCAGATATCAAAATGGTGAATGTTTCAGGAATTGAGCTGGCGCGTTATATCTATGAGAATAAACCGCACATCAAAATCATTCTCCTGAGCGGATACGCGGAATTTGAATATGCAAAAGCCGCTATCCGATATAACGTGGAAGAATATATCACAAAACCGACTGATTTTAACGAATTAAAAAAAGCTCTTCTAAAAATTAAATCCTCACTTGAAACTGCCGAAAACGCTAATATCAATCTTTTTTTGGACAAAGTAAAACAACTCTACGCAGATATTCTATCCGCAAAATATGAGGACGCATCAGCAACTTTAAATGCTTTGCTCAGCGGCAATCACCATAACGGCGCCTATTTGGGACAGTTCGCCTCTAATTTGTTTGAAATTATTTTTGACCGTCTGTATGCCAATCTAAAAATTCAGTTTGTTTCAGATAAATTTGACTACAAAAAACTGGTGGATATGAATACGCGTGAAGAAATCAGCGATTTTGCAAACCAAGTGCTTCAAAATATCGTAAATCAAATGTCAACGGACAGCGAAACCACCGGCGACGCTGTAATCACCAAAATTATACAATTTGTGAACGAACACTACTCCGAGAATATTTCTTTGCAGGACGCGGCAGACAAAGTCTTTTTCAGTCCGGTATATTGCAGCCGGTTCTTTAAAAAGCAGACGGGCGAAAATTTCAGCGATTATTTGCTGAGAGTACGTATGGAAAACGCAGTAAAATTTCTGCGTGAAAATAAAAAAATTACCGATATCAGCCGTGACTGCGGATACAGCAATGCAGGCTACTTTACAAGAATATTTAAAGAATACTATAAGTGTACGCCGAGTGAATATCTAAGGAAGTTTTCCTCTTAACATCACGGAAAGGAATGGTATAGGTATGCAAAACGCCAAAAATTTCTGGTATTATATAAAAAACTATAAACTAAACAGCCTGTTTTTACGCACGCTGCTGCTTATTTTTGTATTGATTGCCATTCCGTTTGCCAGTCTGAGCGCAGTTTTCTATACCAATATCATACATACCATTCACGATGAAATTAAACTGGAAAACGCCTCCATGCTGGACAGCGCAAAAAATATTACGGATTCTCTAATTTACGAATGTGATACGATGAGCAGTTATATCGCCAACACCAACAATGTCCAATATTTTATGCTTGACACATTCCAGTCAGAAACACTCGGCGAGCTCACGCAGCTTACAAAAACACTGCCGCTGATTTATAAATATATTGACTCTGTTTACATTTATTCAGAATATAATGATTCAATTTTTATAGATGAAACCATGAATTCTCTTGATGTTTTTGAGGACAGCGGTTGGTTGGAAGACTATAAGGCAATCACTGACCGCACAGGCATCATCGTCGCTCGCGAAAAGAAAGAAATTTATCCTCAGCTTATCACTATCATAAAACCTGTCTACGTCGCGGATGAAAAACGCGGCGCAGTTGTCATGAATATCAACAGTCAAACGCTGTACCGTTCCGTTATGTCCGACACACAGAAAAACGGACAGGAATTTTTACTTGTTAGTGACAGAAATCAAATTCTTCTGTCTAAAAATACAAAATACTTTAAAGCATCCCCCGCGACTCTTACCCCAAACGCCGAAACTATTATGAACCAAACAAGCAAATCGGAAATATATACTATCAGCGGAGAAAAGCGCGTAATATCCACAAGCAGCAGTGACCGCTTTGAGGGTTTTACCTATATCAGCATTTTGCCAATGACATTATACGAAAGTAAAATTTTACAGATGAACTACCAGATTTTTCTTACCATGCTGGTGCTTTTTTTCCTCGGCATTCTTCTTGCCTATATTATTGCCGCAAAGAGTTATTCTCCTTTACGCGAGATTATTACCTTTTTGGATAAAACTACCCCGGGTGAAGAAACAGAAGAAAATAAAAACGAACTGCTTTACATCATGAACCGTATTGAACATCACATTGAAGACAAACAAAAGATGCGTGAAATTTTAGAAGAACGTATGCAGATGCTTCGGCAATCGCAGTACGCCATGTTGCAATCACAAATCAATCCGCATTTTCTGTATAACACGCTTGAAACCATAAACTGGATGGCATATGAACTCTCAAATTCCGAAAATCCGGTTTCAAAAGCGTTGCTAAATCTTGCCAATTTTTTCAGAAATACACTATCCTCCTCCGGCTATCTTGTCTCAGTTGAAACAGAAATAAGCTATACGAAGGACTATATCAACATTCTTGAATTAAGATACAGCGACCTGTTTGACGTAATATGGGATATTGACGAAAGCATACTTCCTCTGACAGTTATTAAAATATGCCTTCAGCCCATCATTGAAAACGCAGTATATCACGGTTTGAAACCAAAGGGCGAAAAGGGACTACTCTCTGTTGCTGGAAGTCTTCGTGACAACAATGTTATACTCACCATTACCGATGATGGCGTCGGTATGTCCGAAGAAGAATTAACCGCACTCAACGCCAAAATTAACGAGAAAGTTTGCCGCGAAACACAGCACATCGGATTAACCAACGTAAACCAACGCATCAAAATCATTTTCGGCAACGATTACGGGATTCATGTATCGTCACAGTCCGGCAAAGGAACCTCTGTGTCTGTCACACTCCCCGCAACTATATGGAAAAACGAGTAAACTTATAGACTGCCATTCTAAAATCTTTTTAAAAATTTACATAGGATAGAATGTGAGAAAAGTTTTCCCTGAAACACTGTGCCAAGGATAGCGAAATTTCTAAATATTTATAACCACTCTGAAAATAATAATGAAAATCATCAAATCTCACACCAGACTGCTTGTCTAAAAAATTTCTAAAAAATCTGCAAAAAATTTGCAAAGCGTAAAAATTGGCAGAAAAGGTTTTTGGGGCGGTACACATCTAAAAGTCCTTTTATCACGCGAGTTTTCGGGAGATAAAATAATTTTAGATAATGTTTGATAAATCAAGATAAAACCCCGCCGGTATTTCTCCAAAACCGCGTGCCGGGAGTTCGAGTCTCTCTACCCCTGCCATCAAAAAAGCATCAATTTTTTACAGCAAGTTTCGCTCCATTTCGCATATATTAACCTACAAATTCCCCACAAAAAAAATTTTCGCCTTTTCTTTGTTTACTGCGGCTCAGAATTTGACCCGCCTAAGAACAATTTCATCGGCAACGATTGTGGTTGGAATTTCATATTTCAAATTCCATCCATGCTCCCTATTTTCGTCACCAATTTTCCACGATAATGATTATGATATACAGGAATATAACACATTTCTAAGCCGCGGTTGATAATACGGTTCCTGTGGATTGAGCATATGATGCGTATAAAACATTGCTAATCTATTTTCGCGGTCAACAAGTACTGTAGCTCCTGCCGCTCCGCCCCAGCCAAATTCGCCAATACTTCCATTTGAGCCGCCTGCCGCTTTGTCAATCATTGTTCTGACGCCAAGACCGTAACCGTAACCTTTCAACTGCTCCCAATTAAAAGACTGCAATTGCCGAGAACTCAGTTGGTTAGTTTGTAACAAGTTAATTGTCTTTCCTGACAGAATCCTTTCTCCATTAAATCCTATTCCGTCATTAGCAAGTGCAGACACAAATTTAGAGTAATCTAAAACCGATGTAGTAATTCCTGCCCCTCCGCTGTCATATTCACTGCCAAACACATGCGCAATGTTTTTACCAACATTCTTTACATACCCTTTCGACATACTATCTACACCACTTTGCAGTCTGACAATATCACTTTCTTCACCATCAACATAGCGATATTGCTGCGCCATACTTTCAAGCACTGCATCGTTATGGTAATACGACTCCCGCATATCCAAGGGATTAAATATATTTTCTTTTACATATTCACTGAATTTCTTACCCGATATTATCTCTACGACTGCTGCAAGCACATCATGACTCAACCCATACTGCCATTTTTCACCCGGCTCAAAGGAAAGAGGATCGCTTGCCAGACATTTTACAACTGTCAATGTGTCCATTCTGCCCTCTGTCAGCGCTCTCGCCCTTTCAAAAGCCTCTGTAGCGGTATTATAACTCATGCCCGAAGTCATAGTAAATAAATGCCGTAAAGTAATCGGTTGCTTGGCTTTCCTAAGCCCGGCATCCGTCTTAATATACATATCCCTATATTCAGGAATAAAATCATACAGGGGATCGTCTAACAGGAAATACCCCTTCTCGTACAACTGTAATGCCGCTGTGACAGTTGCCACTTTAGAACAGGAATAAATATTGAATAACTCGTTCCCAACCATCGGTATCTTGTTTTCTAAATCAGAATAACCTGCATGATAGGAAAACACCTCTTTATTATCCACAGTTATCCTAATCGAATTGCCGGGTATTCTCCATTCTGTCAATCTGTCCATAAATTGTTTTAGATTTGAAAAATCCATTCTGTTACCACGCTTTCACTATTTTCATTATACATTTATTCCCCTATCACCGTTTCTTTTCAACCCTCGGATTCCTTTAACAAACAAACCATTTCTTCAATCGGTCTGTCATCCCATGAAAACTCATGTGTTCCCTGAAACGGGAGAAATTCCACCCACGCATCGTCTAAACCGCAAACTCTTATTTCTTTCTGCAAACGGGCATACTCCCGCTCAACAAATTCAAATTTAACCAAATCATCCGACATTCCCACTTCAAGATACAGCTTTCTGGGATAGCACAACAGTACTGTCTCGCTGTCACCAAACGAAATAGCCGCGTCTTTCCATGCCCAGTCATTTTTAAGATGTTTTGCCCTTTCATTAAAAAAACTGCACGAGATGGCTGACTTGATTCTTTCATCAATGGCTGCAGTAAATAACGTGTAAAAACCGCCGTATGAAAGACCACACATTCCCATTTTTCCCTTTTGAATATACGTCTGCTGTTCCAAATAATCCATACAACATTGCAGGCAGTAAAGTTCAAGCGCTGTAATAGAACCGCCCAACCGCCTGAGTCGGGCGTCGATGTCCTGCCGGTTATAGTCGATACCGTACTGCTCCTGATTCCACAAAAGCATCTGCGGCGCAAATACGTTTACATGCTGACTCACGATGCGTTGAGTCATATCATTATAGTTGCTGCTTCCTCCTGTCAACAACCCGCTGCATCGCTCCGGAGACCCTTCTGCGCCATGCTGGGAAATCACTAAAGGCAACTGTTCTTCTCCGTGCCGAAACAGTACTCCGTAATAATAAAAATCATCGAATATTTCAAAGGTCATCCGAACAATTTGAATCCCGTCATCCGAAGCAAGCTGTTCTTCCTTAACGGATTTCACCGGAGAACGCGCCTGCGTCAATGGCCACCCCAACATCTCAATAAATTGCTGTTTCGCTGCGTCCCGATTACGCACGATGTCCGCACAGCGCTCTTCCCGCTTGCACATAAACTGCGTCTGTCTTTCGTCAATCAGTCGACCAATGGAATCTAAATACGCCTTACGCAGCGGTGTCGCCGCTGTTACTTCCTCCTGATACTTTAGCATACAATCATTTCCCTCCTGTTATTGCTCAACTGTCTATGGGTTTTAAAACAACTGCGTGACAGGCATTGTTACTCTGCTATCAACGGCAAACCGATACGCACAGTTGTACCGGACGAATCAGAATCAACTTCGCAGCCATATCGCTCTCCGCATATCAATCGAATCCTCTGATGAATGTTTACAATACCAATATGTCGTTTTTGCGGCATATCATCATATAACAGATTTTTACGCACCTCCTCCAAACGTTCGCGGCTCATACCGCCGCAGTCATCTCGAATGGTAAAAATCAACTTTTTATCTTGTACCTTGGCAGATAAATCAATGGTTCCGATTTTATCCTCCAGCAGTTTAATTCCGTGTTCAAAACAATTCTCAAGAATCGGCTGAAGAATAAATTTGATGGTCTTATATTCCTTCACACTTTCATCCACATCCCAATGCACCTGAAAGGAATCTTTATATTTAATTTCACAGATTTCAAGATATTTCCTGGCGTAAAGTAATTCCTCTGTTACGTTGACGATATACTCCTGTGATGACAGTGAATAATCCAACAAGTCAGAAAGCAACGCAATCACGTTTCCTACCTCACTTCCTCCTTTATTGATGCGCATGAGCATCAGACTGACAAGGTTGAGAGTATTAAACAAAAAGTGAGGCGATATCTGCATCTGCAACGCTGTAGATTGCAGTTTTCGAATTTCTGCCATCTTTTCCGCAAGTTCTTTCTCTATACGGTCATTGTTCTTAATCAGCCCCAACAAATTCTGATTGATATAAGCCAGCTCGTTAAATTCCCGTTTTCCATCCTTCCCCTCTTCTGTGCCCTGTAATTGCGATACAATAGCCGCAATCGAAGTGTAGGACTGCATCGAAATATAAAACGCCATCAAAACCGGCAGCAATAATACAAAAGCAAGAAGTCCAAGCAAGACGAAAACGCCTGCCGTGTCTCCCTCGATTTGAAACAACTCACTTTTATAAAGCAGCATGGTGCCGTCGATAAGTTCCTTCGCTTTATAAAACCGCCGTTCTTCCTCCACGATACTCCCCACATTTGCCATAGCTTTTCTAATGCCTTCCCCCTCTGCTATTTGCCCGATTTTCTCCCGATTGGTTGCATATACAATATACCCACTTTCATCAACAAGATAGACTTCTTCTCCTTTTTCGCCGTCAACCATCATCATTTGATCCAATAACTCAATATCAACATAAAATGCTACACAACCCAGCGCAGTATCTTTGTAGGGTACCACTGACACAATGCTCAGCACATCCGGTCTCTCGCTGTTCTGATATATATAACTAATTTGTCCCCGCTCTAAATACGGCAAATATGGCGCATACTCCTGTTGCTGTCCAACCTGTGCAGATTGTCCTGTTGATAACACAAATCGATTGCGTGCACTATATATATCAATATCATTCAAGTAATCTACTACGCTCACAAAGCTGTTCAGTTTATCCGTTAAGGAACCAATAACCCTACTGGTTTCCAACCCTCGGAAAACCATATCTTCATTGAGTAGAAACGGCATCAGATTTTTGTCATTCAAAATCTGAAAAAACTGCCGTTCACTATCTACAAATACGCCGCCGACTTTGTTTTCTATGTGCGTTATAATTTTCTCAGCTGAATTACGCAATTCTGCTTTAACATTCACGCTATAATACCAATAGAAAAAAGCGCCCGCCACAAGAAACGGAACAGCAATCAACAGCATAAACTTTTTAAAATACTTGATAAATACGCTATTCCAACGGTAATCTTTTAAGAACCGAAGCGCAGTCTCCACCGACTTTTTCACAATTCCTATCCCTCGCTTTTTTCAAGATATATCTGACGATATTCCGTAGGCGTAAGACCATTATTTTTCTCTTTGAATAGCTGATAAAAATGAGTCTGATTTTTATAACCGACCAGCTCACATATAGAAGATATAGTAATATTGCTGTTTTTCAGCATTTCCCGCGCTTGCTCAATGCGGAATTCGGTGAGATAGCTCAAAAAATTTTGTCCCGTTTTCCGTTTGAACAGCGAACTAAAATAAACCGGCGACAAACAAACATAATTAGAAACCTGTGCCAATGTCAAGCTCTTGGCATAATTTTCTTTGATATAATGTATTGCCTTATCTACCGGATCACTTTCCGTCAGCGATACTTCCTGCTTATTTTTTACTAATTCTGTAAGAGAAGGAAAAACCTCGCTTACCGAAACCGACACATTCAGTTTTAAAATTTCTTTTGCATTCTTGGTCAAGTCGGCAGTCAATTCGTCCAACGCCTGACAAAATCGGCTTTTATTGCACCGCGACAATGCAAAAAGTTCAACGTTTCCACCGGAATAGCGAAACAGTGATATATACGAAAACATAGTTTCGTACGGTGTCAGGTGGCTTACAGCCAGATAAAAACGACTCAAGCCACGCTTCCATACATTTTTGATATAGCTATCAAAGCAATCGATATGCAAATTCACCAACGCACACGGCGTCGTATTTGGCGCTATATAAATACCAATTCCTTCTAATTGTTTTTGGAGTTCTGTCTCCGACTGGGTGATGCCGCAAAACAAATCAGAAAAAATTTTCTGAAACTCTGTCTGGGTATTCCCGTCTACAAAGAAAGCGTCTTCCGCATTGGAATCCAGTTTAGCCTTGAGCGCACTGACACAAGCAGTAAGTTCCTCATAGCGCAAAGGCTTTACCAAATATTCCGTTACATTATACGAGACAGCTCTGCGGGCATATTCAAAATCACGATATGCGCTAACCAAAACTACTTTGACATGCGGGTAATCTCGATTCACTCCGGCGGCGAACTCCAAGCCGTCCATGACCGCCATACGAATATCAGAGATAGCGGCATCAACATGATTTGTTTCCATAAATTTAAGCGCAGCCGCTCCGTTTTTAAAAACGCCCGCAATTTCAAATCCATATTCCGCCCAATCCAGCACTTCCTTTAGCTGTTTCAACACAACCGGTTCATCGTCAATCAATATCATTTGATACACCCGCTTTGCCGCCTCCCTCTTTTATCGATACAGAAAGACTTCCAACGCCCCCTGCCAACCGAACCGCACAACTGCAATATCTCCGGGTTCCAGTTCCGAATCTGACACCTTTATAATTTTGTCATTCTCTACCAGATAATAATTTGTATAACTCATAAGCCTTGTTGGCTGTCGGGATATTTGATCGTTTTCAAAATCCATCATCAAAACATCCTCTTTTACGCCAACAACCTTGCCATACTGCATACCGAATCCATAAGGCTCTTTCAATGATGTTAGTGTGGTTCCGGTATCATCTTTCATACGATACTCTCCCGGTTCCTCTGTCCGATATAATACACGAAAACGCGCAATCGCTCCCCGCGAATTTGCTTCGTAATGAATGATGTCTCCCCGTTTCAAATCGCTTATATTCACCTTATCGTACCAACCATCCTGCGGCAAGCTGACAAGTTCGCTTTCCTCCGTAATAGCTTCAGACAGAGAACCGTCTTTAAAATAGTGAACGACACATACATCATTTCCGTCACCATCCAGCCCCTTTCCCACGGAGTCCACTATCACAGCAGCTGTATTGCCAAATTGAGCAGCGCTTGCCTGAGTCACCGCAACGCGCGGAATGTAAAAGCTATCCACCCCATACAACGTCATATCCGAATAATAGTGGTCAACGCCATAGGAATCCGCACTCGTAACTCTATACTCCTTCTCATCATTTCTTTTTTCAGCAGATGGAATCATAAACAGCTTCATTTCCGGCAATGTTCGATAACTCATATCCAGCATTCCCTGATAATACCGTACATTGCCCGCCTTTGAAAAATCAATACTGAGCGGATAATCCATCGTACCGGGTCCGTTATCCATATTATCAATAGGCAAATACAGTTCAGCAATCGCTCCGGAACCGTTCGTCCGGAACTTAACCATCATACGCGGGTCATCAACAGCTTGCCCCGCCAAATGCGACGGAACGCTCTCTTTTTTCATCTCTACACCTTGAGGCGCCAATAAATCGTGTACAATCACATCATTTGCAAGCGGAAACAGTTCTACCTTACCATCCTCAGTAAATATTTTAAGCGTAACTTCTGTATCAATAATCGTTTGAACAGCATAAGCTATCATACAGCCAAACCTTTCTGCACTGCTGTTTGAAACCGCGTCCGCAATTTTTCCATCAAAGGTAAGATTACACTCATACAGAAAACCGGGCTCGATTGCGACGACATCTGTATGAAGTGCCGGCTTGGACGGATCTCCGCCAATTTGAGAATACTGTTTCGTCAACTCATATTCCGTTTCGCCGACCACCGCTGTAAATATGTTGTTGCGGTATCCTATTTTACTTACCTTGCCATTCACCTTGCGATTGGATGCCTCGACACGCAAATGCTTTTTACCTACACTATTCACACTGCCTGCCAGCGACACTACCATTCCTTTCTTAATATCCTCCGGAGATGCCGGTGCGCCAAGCACATAGATTTCTGTCACGGTGTCTTCTTCATCTAAAACAACTGACCGACTGCCTCGATAATCCAAATCATATTGAAATTGCATACGGGCAGTTACGCCGACATCAAATTTTGAAATAAAATGCTCATATTCCCATATCGTCAAAACTTCATATATCCCATCCCGGTTACTATCAATCACCGTTATCTGTGCTTCTCCGCTCAGATAGTCCTTCAGCGCGCTTTCTGTCAAGTTTCCGGCATATATCCCATTATATACAACACGTGCGTTTTGCGCAATGTTAATTTTTTCTGTACCATCCTCACGGCTTATCTTCACTCGTGTGCCGTCCAGTCCCCACGCCTCCTGCGCACGGAAAGTTATCACTTTGCACTGTGACATATCCGGCTGCGCAATAAGAATACGTGCTGTTCCGTCATCATCTTTTACAAAAGCATTCATTGTCATTCCGACATACTTTGCTAACTCCGCGCCGTTTGCCTCATAAATAATTTGGTCAATCGCGGCTTGCCGCTCAGACAGTGTCTGCGCCGGATACAAATTTGTATCATACGCCCCTGTCAATATACCGCGTTTCAATTCCACATCAAAACGGCTTTCCAGCAAAGAGTCTCCTTTTTCCATCTTCTTACCTTGCCAACTGATACTCGTTGTCACATTTGCGCTAATACTGATGGTGTTATAAAACATCTGAACAAGCTCGCCATATGTGATATACTCGCCTGCTCGATAAGAAATGTTATAAAGCAATCCGTTTTGGTGTGCCGTCATATAATAGCCATAAGGTACGCCGCCATTTACTTCCGCCTGCTGCCGGTACCCTGTGAGCACAACGGCAGAATACACTGCCTCATCAAACGAAACATACTTGGCATACTGCTCTGACGCTACCAATCCGGCATCTTGCAACCGCTCAAACACACCATCACCTTCCGGCAAACCTGCAATGGACGAAACGCCCTGCAAAAACGTTGCAAAATCCGCGTTTTTATTAAATTCATAGGTTGCCGACGGCAAAATAGATAACTCATACAATAATTCTGACAAAATATCCGATGTTTGCATCGCGGCATTTTCACTTCCGCTTCCGGCGCCGTAGATTTTATTCAGTGTCCCATCATCACTCCACAAATCAGAGGGAATAGCAAAACATTTGCCCGGAAGCAGAAAGGCAATGAGTAAAACAATGACACACCGTTTTAATAATAATTTCATAATCAAATTCCTTTCTTTTATAACGTTGCCTCGCCGCATATACGATAAAGCACTGCGGCAGCCTCCGCCCGTGTAATTGCAGACTTAGGACGGAACCGTTCTTCATCATCGCCCGTCATAAGTTGGTGTGCGTAAACACACTTTACATATTTCACTGCCCAATCAGATATTTCGTTAATGTCACGATAAGGCAACTCGCCGTCCTCTATTCTGTCCGTTGCATACGACAAAAGTTTTGCGGTTTCTTCTCGAGTAATATTATCATTCGGTCGAAACAGAGCATCCGGAGATATCACGCCCTCAGCATAAGCCCACATCACCGCATCTGCAAACCAATCCTCCGGTGAAACATCGGCATATATCGGTTCGTACGCTGCTGCCTCACCGTCCAGCGTTCGCATCAGCATGGCAACCAATTCTGCCCGCGTCACGGCACGTTCCGGCTCAAACTGACCCTCAGCAGTACCATTAACCACTTCCGCATCCGCCAAAGCCGAAATGAATGTTTCAGCCCAATGTCCGGCGATGTCTGAAAATCGCTCCTGACGGGCAGGCGGCTGCGATGGAGCGGGAGTTGTTGAAACAGGCTCAGACGGAGCCGCGGCACTATTACTGCCGGTACCACGCAGCTGGTTTCCTCCTCCACCACCGGAGCCGGAAGATTTTTGTGCTCGGATAGTTACCCCCTCACTAACGACTGGTTCGGCAGCTTTCGGTTCATTTGCGCTCATCCCCGCCACCTTCAATGCAACGTTTTTGCCCTGCATCGCAGACGTCGCGTGGAGTACCGGCCCTGTTCCAACCGTATTGCCGTTCGATGTATCAATCCATGTGAGAACACTGTCAAACTCTTCATCTCCGTTTATATCGTAAAAATCATATTGTGCGGTCAAAACTTCACCCACACGTGCCGTTCCGCCAATAACAACATTGCTTACTACCGGTTTAGCAGGTGCAGCAACCGGTTCCGTAAAACGTTCTTGTCCGGCATATGGTTTTTTATCGCTTACAGCCACAACGCCTGCGCGAATATATTGCTCGAAATGCGCCTCAGTTATGACAAGCTCTGCTTTCGTCTCGTTTTCTAAAAGTGCATATTCCCCATCACGACGATTTGCACAATACCACCTGTACAACGGTTCTGACGAAGCGTCTTCATTAGCGTCATAATAGTCGTATTGGATGCTAAGCGTTTCTCCCGGTTTTGCATTTCCAACTATCCTGACATTGCGCGCGTCAGGTCTGAACGCACCGAGAAACGCCTCGCTTCTCACTGCTGTTCCAACCGATGCGTACAGCGAATCAGCAACCGGCGTAACTTCAAATTGCAGGTAACAATCCTCATCCTGCTCTGTAAGAGTATAGTCTTTTTGATTAGCGCCTTCTATTTGTACATATTCTCCCTGCTCCGATGAGCAACGATACCATTTATACACACTTCCGCTTTCCGCATCGTTATTTTTATCGCTGAATACATATGTTCCGGTAACAACTGCGCCCGTTTCCGCATTACCCGATATTGCAACGTTCGTGACCTCCGGCGCAAATGCTTCCAAAATAAAAATCGTAATTGTCCGGCTGACTTGTTTTCCTTCATGAGAGGCAACAATCGTGAGAGTGCGTTCTCCGACTCCAAATATCTGCTCACCGTTTGCAATCGGTTTTCCGTCCAACTGCGCCGTTACAGCAACTTCCGGCAGATCAGTCCACACCAGACGAATTCCCTCGCCGTACTCGGCGCCGTTTTGTAAATTAACAGACGGCACCGGTCCGGTAGAAAAAACTAATTCTTGCGGCGTTACCGCAATGCCGAGAGTATCCTTCACACCTGATAAATCCAAACAATACTTGTTAAGCGGTTCCAGCTTTTCTTCCAAAGATATCGTAATCTTATTTTCCTCTATTGCAATTTGCGTCTTAACCGCTGTGCCATCCGCTTTTTTAAGTTGTGGTATCCCGGAGGAAACAACTGCACCGGAAAACGTCAGAATAATAGAGTCTGCATCATCCACACATACCGGATTGTCCGGAGTGATAGTCGATTCCGTAAGACTCACCGCCGCAATATCCTCCCATCCATTGGCAATAATACAAGGCATCAAAAGGTCATTATACAGGCTTTTCAGCATAACCGTAGATTCGCCTGCAATGTCACGAATAAACACCATAGCTTCTGCTGCTTCAGTGCGCGTAATTTCATCACCGACTTCAATACGGCGGAACACCTCTGCTATATTGCTTACTTCATTTCCGCTTATCCCTTCTATTACAATACTGTTTATACCACCTCCGGTTCCGTTGTTACGAATATCCATCATGTCGAGCGTCTGACCGGTAAGCTCGCACGGCAAGCTCAACTGCCACGCATCCGGCTCCGTTGCAGTTTTGCGCCACGCCTTCATACGAAGCATATCCTCCCCGTCCGCGTCCAAATGCAAGTGCAGTTTCATCTGCCACACATTATTGTTTTGTCCATTGAAATCATTCCACGCAAACTTTCTGTCGTCATAAATAACTTTTTCGTCAACGCCAAGCTGCAAATGATATCCGCCATCCTCTCTGTTATAGCAAAGACCGCCGTACAAAGCCGGTCCATTGACAGGAGCGTTAATGTCGCCAAAACCTATCTTGTTATTCACTTTCGTCAAATCGGTAGCACCGCTATCGTAAAATTGAAAGGTCATGTAATATTCGCCGTCTGCTTCTGTGTTAATAGGCGCCGCTAATTTTCTGCTCATACTTGTTGTTGCTTTATAATTGTGTAGCCACAACTCATCATTGCGGCTCGCAATACTCGGCTTATCACCGGCAGGTGCACCAACAGACGGATACCATCCGCCGTTCCAACCGTCTCCTCCTGTCCACGCATTGGAAGCATCATAATTGGAACGATGACTAAACATCAAGTCTCCTGTCTTATATTCGACGTTTTCATAAGCACGCGAAAATTTATAATCTGATATGCCGGACGAAAATGCCGGCGTGACTCCTAACGCAAGCAATAAAACCATCCCTACAGCCATACATCTCTTACATTTTTTCATTTCTATCTCCTCTCCAACGATACCAACCATTAGGTTGAAAATAAAGGCATGGCACAGCCGCGCACTGTGTTTTCCTTATAAAACCACATGCGACGCCGAACTGATATTGAAATAATCGCCTGCCCAAAAAAGGTCAAGGTCTTTATGATAGCGCAAACGCTCCTCCTCCAATTCCTCCAGCAGTGGAATTTTTCCCGAAAGATAATCATCCAGCCGCGAAATTGCCGTGTCAATTCTTCCTATGATACCTGAATATCTAATATCCTGTATTTCCCATCCAAACATTTTGTTGTCAGCATACCACAACGCCCGTGCAGCTTCTTTCGCCGTCTGAATCCTGCGTTTGGTTTCCGGCAAATATTCGTTTTTCATCATAACAAGTCCCTTTAGGTCATGTGCGTCATAATATTGTTTCAATTTCACGCCCGCACCCGTTTTATATTCCAGCGCCGCTGAAAGTGTCTCATATCGGCGCAAAAGCAGTTCAAACTCCCGTCCCTGCTCTCTCTGCCGAATTTCCGACAGCCTTTTTGTCATTGCTTGATAATGCCCTTCCAAAATGCCAACCCGTGCAACATGATAATCGAACAATCCGCATAAAATATCCTGCCAGAATAAGTAGGACGATGGATTGATATTCTGCCAGCGCGGCTCAAACGCTACTTCGTCTAAATCGGAAAGCGCTGTAAAAACATCTGCTTCACAGCCGACACATATTTTTATACGAGCGCCGATATCTTTGACCTCATCACAATACATATATTCCGCCCACAACTGCATCCCGTACAGGGAGGTAAAAGCGTCAATTCCCAAGGTATCATTCCAGATTGTCGCAAATACTTCCCGCACGCCCGCTTTTTTGCAAGCATCTAACGCCGCCTTTGTGATGCGCTCCGTATAATGATTATCCGGACAATTTCCTTTCCATGTCCATATTCCTCCCGCAAATATCACATCATCCGAAAGTTGCTTATATTTTTCCAATACTTTTTCGTAATGCGCTTCCTCTTCGTGATAATAATCCCAATATACAAGCTGCATATTTTCAGGTACGCTTTCTCGAACAGAATCATCGAATACAGCATTTTCGTCAGTATGACTGCCTTCCTGCGAGCCTTGATTGTAAATCATATCTCCCCACATCATAGGTCTCAAGCCGTACCTGTCCAAAATTTCTTTTACCCGCATGACGTGCTCTTTCATCACATCGATAACGGGCTTTACACCGTTTTGTCTGGCGTAACGCCCTTGTTCCACGCCGTATGCCTCATCCATTCCAATATGAATACGTTTACTGCGAAACGGCGCCGATGCCGCTTTGATAAGATTTTCTATAAATTCATAGGTCTTTTCCTCACCAACCAGCAATACTGCCTTAGCGTTTTTAAATTCAGCCGCATACGGCCACCGCAGCGCCGTCTCTAAATGTCCCAGCGTTTGAATGCATGGAATCATTTCAATCCCCAGCGCGTATGCGTAATCATCACATTCCTTGAGTTCCTCAAAGGTATATCGCCCGCGCATATAACCAAAATGCGGATATTGCGCGACCTCATATACATCTTCCATATAAAGCATAAAGGCATTGGCTCCCATCAGCGCCAATTTGCGCAAATAGCGTTTGATAGAATCCACCCTCATGACGGCATTGCGGGAAACGTCTATCATGGGTCCGAGAGTATCAAAATACGGCGTTTGTTCCACATGATATGTGCCGCTATTGATATTTTCCGCCAGCAACCCCATCGCGCGGAAAAATTCCGCACGCTTATGATACGTAATCTCCGCTGTATTGCCGTCATAATTTACCGTAAGTCCGCATTCGCTTTTTCGCACATATACACATAGACCCGTTGAATCAAGCTCAATTCCCAAATCCTTAATCAGTATGTCGATGCCTTCTTCCAATCCGGATAACTCCCCAATAATATTCCATTTCATTACGCTTTCCCCTTATTAAAAATCTCATTATTTTTTAAACCCTGCAAAATCAGGAAATGTTTCATACACAACCGAGTCATTCCTTAATGAAAAGTCACCGGAAGCCGCATCCGTAAAACCTGGATCCGTGTCTGTGACAAACGAGGGTGAAATATCGTTATTTACCGCAATTTCGTCCAGTGTCGTTCCCGCATAATCGGTATATCGAATGTCGCCGCTGCGGCAGCAAACATTGCGTTTGACAATATTATACTTTGCCCTGAGCGGGTCATCATCCAAAATATTTGCTAAATGCGTGTATTTCGCATACGGTTCCGTGAGGTGCCTACCCGATGCTAAATCACTGTTCGCTAAAAATTTATCATTGACCGCATAACCGTAGTTCGGATTTGTTCCGACCGCTGTCAGACGTACAACCGATTTTGATACATCTACACAAATATTGTCAGTAACTTGATTATCGCGTCCCCCGTTTATCATCACCGCATCGCCGGTAATGTTTGCAAACACATTCCGCGCCACCGTTGTACCATCAAGCATATCATCTAAATAAACACAATAGACACCGTGTGATGTGCCGGAGATGCCGGATGAAATATCATGGAAGTAATTGTTGACAATGCGGGTTCCCCGATTGGTCTTCAGCCTCATAGAGTACACCGCACCGCTGTCATCCGCCTCCTGTAAAACATTGTAAATCTCATTATCCGAAATCTCATGGTCGTTCCCTGAAAAATGAATGGCAAGATGCGGCGCATTATAAATTCGGTTTCCGCTCACCGTATTTCCCACGCCCCCAAGTCGGACAGCAGCGGAATACGACCGCTTTTCAAGAGCATAATCATGAATACTGTTACCCGATATTATGTTTCCTCCGGGGGCAAGCGTTGTGGTGCTTCCGCCGCTGACGCCGATGCCTCCCGCTCCGTTTTGATAGATATGCGAATTTGTTATACCACAGTTGGTACAGTTTGTCAACGAAACGCCTTGAAGAAATGTGTTTCCAACTTCACAGTTGTTTACTACAACACCTACTCCGCCGTTAACTTCGATACCTTTGCCGCACCCGCCGGTCATCTTAATATCCTCAAAAGACAAATACTGCGCATTAGTTGCTTGAATTATCGGCGTTTGTAAGCTGGAAAGCAGCACCTCCCCTGTCTCGCTCGGCGGATAAAAATACAACCGCCCCGTGGTTCTGTCTAAGTACCACTCTCCGGGCGAGTCCAGTTCCTCCAACACATTATACACATAAAACCGCTGCCCTTTGCGCACGCCGGACGGGCTGGGATTATCTCCCGTTATCCTTCCCTGCGCCGCGTCAATCGAACTGACCTTAACTGCCAAATCGCTCCAGTTCCAGTACCAATAGCCATGCAGATAGACATCATCAGCAGTCTGCCACTTTGCAAGCCGCTCTTTGTCTGCCATCGCAATAGTAAATCCCCGTTTATCCTCCATGGAACCGGCATCCACAACTTCTGAAATAGTGGTATAACCCTCATTCGGCCACCGTGCCAACTGCATGGTTTGATTATCAAAGCTCAGTGAAAAAGGCTGTTGTGATGGATAAACGCCATCTGCGCTTGTATAGTACGCAACCGCATGACCCGTAATAGGAAGCTGACCGTATTCCGTAATGCCGTAATCGCGTAAATCCAAATATTTCACCTTATCGCGCACTGATGAGTCAATCCTGTCTGCGCCGTCTGCTGATGTCACAGGTTTAAAATCCGTTTCCAGTCGAAAGGTTTGTCCTCCGGCGAGAACCGCTTGCTCTCCCGGATAGGAACGATATACCACCGGAGCGTCTTCCGTACCGCCATCTCGACTTTCAAAGGCAAGCGTACTGTCCAGCGAATATGTCCCGCCGCGCAAATACACACAAATTCCGTCCTTAGGATAACCATGATTTACTTTATATTCTCTAATATAATCACGCGCTGCCGCGATGCTGGAAAAAGGGAGGGCTACGCTGCCGTCGCCCTCCTTCTCCGCCCCGCTGTCAACAAATAAAAACAAGCGGTTTGGAGAGTCCGGATTATTTAATCCGGACCCATTTATACTTCTACTTTCAAAAACAGGCTTCAAACTGCCAAACTCCCACAGGAACGCTTTGACAGTTTCGTCGCCGAGCAACACTTCCTCAAGACTTTCAAACCCCACTTCAACCAATGTTTCGTCATCATTTTTAAGCGTGACTTCTTCTATCTTAATAGTTTTCAGCCGTTCATTTTCATAAACTGCCAATAACGCCGTTACCTTTTTATCCGTTCCAAGCGTATTTTTGATTTTCCATTCTGCCAGAACGCTCGTCTCTCCGCCCATAATTCGCTCAATTGCAGTACCGTTGCCGTCCTTAAACCGGAAACTGACCTCTGTCAGTTCTTTCGGCGCTCGTGCCGCCAACTTTGCGAGCAAATCCTCCTTAGCAAGACCTGCATCAAATTGTCCGATTACAGCAGAAACCGCATCATAATTCTCCGCGCTGACAGTGTCCACCCGCTCATACAAATCACGCAAAGCGGCCGGTTCATAACTTTCCATATACAGGGCGCCCAGCTTTGCAGTTGTCGTGTTATTTCTAAAATCTATCAAATCAAGTATTTGTCCGGAAAGTTCCGTATCCATCACTATTGTCCAGTCCGCCGGTTCTTGCTCAGTACTGTTCCACACCTTCAAACTCAGCGTATCCGTGTTGGATTCTTTCACACTGATTCGCAGTTTAAACTGAAAAATCTGACCTCCAATTTCATTCCAACTATAGCTCGCATCGCCCAACTGCTTTTGACTGCCAGACCCAAGCTGTACAAAATACGCGTCCCTTTCCTCGTCGTAGCATATCCCGCCATATAAGCCCGGCGGTGTGTCTTTTGTCAAAGAGGCACTATTGTCACTCAATCCAATTTTGGTATCCACCACAATGGGGTTTTTGCTGTTTCCGGCATCCGAATACAGGAAAGAAAGGTAATACTCTCCGTCTGCCATAGTATTAACCGGATTGGTTATCCTTCTGTTTATAGAGGTTGCCGCCGCATAATTCCTTAAAAAATTCTGTTTCTCTCCATGAAATGTTTCACTTACAATTTTGGGCGTATCCGCGGAAGGCGCGCCTATTTTGGAACGCCATCCGCCGGTCCAGCCCACCCCGTCGGTCCAAGCAGTATCGGCATCGTAATCGCTCCTGTGATTCCATAATGCATCATTGACGGCATAGCTGTTAAAATCTTCATAGAAAAATCCCTTTTCTGTCAAACGTGCCACTCTTGCCGCTTTCTCCTCAGCATCTGTGACGCTTTCCAAAGACTCGTAAATTGCTTTGGTCGCATTTTGATAGGCGATGTTAATTTTCTCAATTTTAATATCAGCAACGCAAATACCGGTTCCGTTGTTGCGAATGTCCATCATGTCCAGAGTTTTTCCCGCCAGCTCGCTGCTAACAGAAAGCATCCATGCCGAAGGTTCTGCCGTTCCTTTCAGCCACGCCTTCATTCGGAGCGTATCGTCACCGCTTGCATTGATGCTGAGCGATAGCTTAAACAGCCATGCCTTGCCGTTCTGTTGCATCGCCGCAAACGTATGCGACGTATCGTCCGTCACACGTTTTCCGTCCATTTCCAGCTGAAGACGAAAATTATTATTTGCGTCCGTGTCTCCCTCGTGATAAAATCCTGCATAAAGCGTCGGAGAGGTGTTTTGTGTCGGTTTCACACCGGAGTCCCCGAACCCGACTTTGTCATTCAAGGTAAGCAGTTTCGCGTCGCTGGCGCCTGTTTCATGATATGCAAAGCTGATAAGATATTCGCCGTCCGTCGCTGTGTCAATGGGAGACGCAAGTTTTCTGTTCAAAGATACATCCGCTTTATAGTTGCTCAAATATGACAGTTCCTCTGCTGACCTGTACACAATCGAAGGCTTATCTCCCGCCGGATATCCGAACCCCGGATACCATCCTCCATTCCAACCCGTTCCGCCGACCCAGGCGCCCTCAGCGTTATAATCACTTCTATGATTCAACAGTAAATCACCATGCGTGTACGCCACCGGCTCAGAGGCGATGGTCGTTTTCCATTCCTCTGCCGCCGAGACAAATGAATGCGGCAGCATACCGCCTAAAATACTGATACTAAGCAAGAGACAAAATATTGTTTTTTTCATATTGACACTCCTTTCAAGCGCTACGTCAGCCTGCGCCTTAACTCCTCGATAAGCGCAGTTTCCGTCTGTTCGATTACCTCGTCATCTCCCACAATGATAAGCCCTTGCGGATACCATGTAACGGTTTTGTTCAATGCTTCGGCAATCACGCGCAGCGGCAGCAGCAAACGCCCCTCTTTCATAATATAAATCGCGTCCGCAAGCGCCGCGCCATTATGTGCAACCGTACCGTCGTTAATATTTACCGTAATTGTTTCTTCTCCCAAACTAACCGTGGCAACATTTGTTTCTTCATCAAAAGACGCCTCACCGCCCAACGATTCCGCGATAAAGCGGAGCGGAGCATAAGTCACATCATCTTCTATAACAGGCGTAACGGCAAGATTATTCGAGTCAACATAGCCCGGCTCAAACCCTGTGTACGCGATTGGCGAATCAGGCGCAAGCGATACCGTACCTGTTAATTTGCGTGCCAGCCACGGGGTGTACATTCCCATATTGATAAAATCCGGCGCTTCAAAGTCTGATAACTGCTCAAATACTGCCGCGTCGGAACGCAAATTGTAGTTACCTGCCGCCAAATCCGCAAAGCCTAAGTCATCGGCGGTCTCTGCCACCAATCCGGTATGTATGGAGTTTTGCTCATACAACTTTCCCCACACATCAGAGCCAATTTCCGTCCACTTAAAATCATATCCACAGCCGGCTGTAACATTGTTCTCAACCAAGTTATACTTCGGCTCTCTCGGAGCGTCATTCAGAATATTTGCAAGATGCTCGTACTTGGCGTACGGTTCAGTCTCATGCAGATGCTCCTGATATAGCTCCGTATAGATGCCCTCAAACTTACCATTCTCCTGATATCCATACGCAGGGTTTAAGCCTATCGCCGAGATTTTCACTCCGCCGCCGCAGTTCAGAAAGATATTGTTTTTAATAACGTGGTCACGTCCGCTGTTAACAAATACGCAATCACCCGCAAAGTTGACAAACAGATTATTTTCCGCTATCACTCCATCTGCCATCTCATCATAATAAATTCCCTGGATTCCATGGGATGCCGTTGAGCCGGTGGCGGCAATATCGTGGAAATAATTGTTGCGTATCACAGTGCCGCGGCTGGTTTTTTCTCGATACATATAGATTGCTCCCATATCGGCAGCCGTGCGGAGCACATCAAAAATCTCATTATATTCCACCAGATGGTCATTCCCGACAATACGCATTGCCAAATTATCCGAGCCGTGCATTTTATTGTGCCGCGCAATATTGCCCACACCGTACAAACCAACTGCCGGAGAGTAACCGGACTTGATACGCGCATAGTCATGCACCCAGTTATTCTCCGCTAAGTTATTCCCCGGCTCAAGCGTTTTCACATTACCGCCGCTCAGCAAAATTCCGCCTACTCCCGTTTCGTACACGTGATTGCTGATAAAACTGCAATTCTTGCATCCGCTTGTTTCTATCCCATATTGCGTTGTTTTACTGATAGAACACAGACTGATGTCAATATTTTCGCATTCGGTTAAACGGAACGCGTCATTTCTGACAGCTTTGACCGCCAGAGATTGAAAACTGACGTTTGAAACACCGGTTAAATCAAACATAGGCTCAGACAAAACGGAAAACAGCACTTCTCCCTCAGACGCTGTCGGATAGAAATACAATATCCCGTTTGTCCTGTTCAAATACCATTCCCCCGGCTCATCGAGTTCTTCGAGTATGTTATAAAAATAAATCCGCTGTCCCGTAGTAGGCGGGAACGCCAGCGTATGACGGTTGGTAAAGCTCTTGTCGTCATAATTGAGCGTAAGTCCCACCGTTAAATCGCTCCAGTCAAATTGCCAATAAGCAAATGCCCAGATATCCTCCGCGCTTTGCCAACGTTTCAACCGCTCTGTTCCTTCCGAATCTACCGTAAACGTGCTGGCACGATACGGTCCCGGTTTCCAAAGCTCTTCATCCTTGGCATTATTTTTTACAAAATGGCGTGCATATTCTCCCGTCTCTATTAACTCAGCAATACGGACAAACCCCTCGTTCGGCCAACGCGAAAGAGTCATAACCTCATCGTTAAAAAACAATTCCATACTATCGACGTTATTGTAATCGTCGTCGATAAAACCAAGATACGCCGTACTGTGTCCGGTTTGCGGAAGCTCATCAAACTGTGTAAAGCCGTATTCTTTCAAATTTATCTGATACACCTTGTCCTTCGACTCAGCTGGCAGCCGTTTCAAAATATCTGCATCGCTCACCTTTGCAAACTCTGATAAATCCATGCCAACTCCGCCGATAAGCTGTACCTCTTCATTACCATATGCGCGCCATACCACCGGCGCTTCTTCCGTACCGGAATCTTCCTCTGTCAGTTCCAGCCCCTCTGTCATAAAATACCGACCTTCGCGAAGATTAACCGTAACACCACCCTCAGGATAAGCGCCTGTCTTTTTCATCTCCCGAATGCGGTCGCGCGCCTCTGTTAAACTGCCATAGGGCGATGATATGGTTCCGTCTCCGCCGGACGCGCCGGGCGCAACAAAAAGCTGTAAACTCCCTGTTGTGCCAGCCGATACAGGAACGCCGCAAGCCAGCAACGCCATAACCATTACCGGTACACAAATCTTAGTAAACAATCTTCCCCTCATATTGTCTCTCACCCAGCCTTGCAACACTGCGCAATGCAAGGCTCTCCTTTCATCGAATTTCCATTTCTGCGAGACAGGCAGTTTCATATTTCTCAAATACTACAGCGCTGCCGCAAACAAACCATATCTCCGACCTATTCTCTTATTGCTTTGCCAACCACTCGTCAATCTGTTTTTGCAATTCGTCACGCACTTTTTCAATACCCGCGCTCTTTAAACGCTCCACCAATTCCGCTTGATAATTCATCGGGTCTTCCGCGCCGTTATTCCAAACCTTATATTCCCCGATGATAGCCTCGCACTGTGCAATTTCATTTACGATCGGGTCGGTGTTCGGCGCAAACCCCAGCAACAAAGATTCTTTTCCTGCATCATTGAAACTCTTCGTCTGTTCCCATACGTCATCGTCTTGTCCGGGCTGGAGGTACGCGTTGAACTCACTCCCAAACTTCCAGGAAGCATCCGGCGCATAATTGCTGCCGCTAATCTGTTCAATCCGATTTTCTCCCGTTTTTGTATAATGCTTTCCCTCAATTCCAAAACAAATCAGATTATAAAGTTCCTTATCGGTATTTACCAATTCAATAAGCTGTACCGCCTTTTCCGGATATTTCGATTGCTTGCTTACTCCAATCATAGTATCCAGTCCCGCCTTGCTTTCAAGCAGATTCGGCGTAATGGGAACTGCGACAACCGGCCGACCGAATTTCTTTTCATATGTCGCATCCGCCCCCGGCTTATACTGCGCTGTCCAAACAGCATATTTTCCCATATCATAGTCGCTGGTATCGCTCATTACACTCGCAATATCGGAGCGAATGTAACCTTTCTGAAACCACTCGTGCAACATCTTTGCCGCCTCTATTTCCGACTCTGTTTCGTACTTAATCTCTGTCTTTACGGAACCGTCCTCTCCAAAAACAGCGAAAATGCCGGAAACGATGTCCTCCCTTGTCTGTTCCCCGGGCAACATAGAGGTTCCCCAATTAGAGCGAATCGGATAATAGGAAGGCTCATTTTGCTTGATTTGCTCCAAATACGGCTCTAAATCGCGCGCGTTTTTCACATTTTCCGCTTTCAAACCATATTTCTCCGCCAAATCCGCAAATGTATAGGCTGTCAGCTGATATGCCATAATTTGCTGGTTTGGCACAGCGTAAATTCCGTCGTTTACTCTTGCCGCCTTCCACACATAATCAGGCAGCACAGCCATTAATTCCGGCATATTTTCCAAATACTTGTCAAGTTGCAGCAAACCGCCCTTTTGTACCGCCTGCCGATAATTATTGACATATCCGGTAAAGCAAAGGTCAAATTTTCCACCAGACGCCATATTCATAGTCATTCTCTCAGAAAACGCAGAGGCGTCAATAAACTGCAAATCTAATTTTGCGCCTATTTTCTCCTCTATAATCTTATTAGCCTCCTCCAAAACCACGCTCGTGTCAGACTGTTTGTTCCCCGGTACCAACCATGTAAGCGTCGGCACATTTCCATCCCCGGACTTTTGCGGCGTTGACCCGCACCCTGCTGTCGAAAGCAGCATACAAACCGCAAGCAATACCACCAAAACTTTTTTCATAAGAACTCCTCCATTCTTTTATAATAGGTATTTGTTTTATTTCTTAATTTTTTGCAGATTATCCCTTTACACTGCCAACCGTAAGCCCTTTCACAAAATATTTCTGGAAAAACGGAAAGACAAGCAACGCAGGCCCTGCCACAACCACCGCCATTGCCATTCGCACTGTTTCAGCAGGAATTTCTTCATCCATAAACGCAACATTACGAACATCTTCCTGCAACAACTGAATATCCTTCATAATTCGCTGTAACATATATTGCAGGCTCATGAGCTTCTCGTTGTCGATATAAAGCATCGCTGTGTACCAGTCATTCCAACTGGCAAGGAACAGAAACAACGCGACCGTCGCTAAAACAGGCTTGGACAGCGGCAGAATCATACGGAAAAAGATGGTGTATTCATTCGCTCCGTCAATTTTAGCGGATTCCGAAATCTCATTCGGAATTCCCTGAAAAAATGTCCGCATCATAAATACATACCACGGATTGATAAGTACCGGCAAAATGTAAATCCAGATAGTATCATTCAAATGCAGATAGCTGGTGTTCAGGATATAGGTTGGCACCAGACCGCCCGAAAACAGCATTGTAAAATAAATATACATTGATATTGCCCGTTTGCCCTTAAGCTCCGGCTTTGAAAGCATAAATGCCAGCATAGCCATGAGCAGTACGCCAAGCACCATGACAGAAAACGAAAAAATCGCCGTCACCTTATACGCATTTAAAATACTGGCCGGATTTTTAAATACATAGCTATACGCAGACAAATCAAAAGTTTTGGGCCATACTCGATAGCCGTATTCAACAATGTCCGCTTCCTTTGACAAAGACGCAGACACAACCAATAAAAACGGAAACAATATAGCAGCGCATAAAATAACAAAAAAAACGTTCAACAAAATCTGATTCCAATTATTTCTTTTTTTCATAATAATCGCTATAGCCTTTCTACCCACATATTGTAATGAAAACTCGCTGACGCCTTATCGCGGGCAGATAAGGCGTATCATGTCCCGTCTGCAAACAATCCTGTAAATTGTTTGCAGAGGGATTTTCGAAACACGGGAGTATCAAACAGTAAGAAAATTACATAGTAATCTACCTTAAATCAACGCATCGGTGTTCCGCCGGTTTTTGGCTAAAACAACGCACTGTCCGGATCAATTTTCCTGCTCACACAATTGGTAATCATCACCAAAACAAATCCAACCACTGATTGCAGCAATCCCACGGCGGAGGACATTCCCATATTGCCAACAACTCTCATTGTTCGGAAAATGTATGTATCAATTACATCCGTCGTTGGATAAAGCGCACCGACATCTCGTGTCAGTTGATAAAATAAACCAAACTCCGCCCGAAAAATATTTCCTATCTTTAAGATGGTCAAAATAGTCACCAACGAAATAAGTGACGGAAGCACTATATGCAGTTTGACCTTAAACTCGCTCGCGCCGTCAATTTTTGCCGCTTCAAACAACGAGACATCCATCCCCATAAGCGCGGCATAATATATTACGGAATCCATTCCAATATTTTTCCATACGGAGGATATCGTTAAAATGCCCGGCCAGACACTCGGCATAGAATACCAGTCCGGCTTACCGAAACCTAATTTATCAAACACAATATTCAGCATACCGTAACGCGGATTTAAAATCGCATACAGCATATATCCCGCAACCACCCAAGAAAGAAAATGCGGCGTAATAAGTACCGTTTGATAAATTTTAGTTGACCGTCTGCTTTTGAGATCAAACAACAGCAAAGCCAAAACAATCGAGCCAATCGTTCCGAATGCGATAAACAAAAAGTTCAAATACAGCGTGTTTACAGTAATACGTGTAAACTCATTAGACGTAAAGAAAAATGTAAAGTTCCGCAGTCCTACCCATGGACTGCCCAAAATTCCCAAATCAAACTTATAGTCCTTAAACGCAATCACAAGTCCAAACATTGGAATGTACTTAAATACAAACAACAACAGCAGTGGCAGCGCCCCCAGCGAATAAACCTGTAAATTGCTCCAGTTTCTTGCTTTTACAGGACGTTTTCCTGTCCCGCGATGCAACGTCATTATGCTTTTCAAGATTCATCTTCTCCTCATCTAAGAAATTATAGTTTTATCATACAGAAAAAACAGCCGTGGCGCAATGTCGATTCTTAACTTTTAACTGCCGATTTTTACTTTTCCTTTTACCGTCAATTTTCTATCCGAGTGTATCGCGAATCCTGAAAAGAAACAGCACCTTGAAAATGGGCAGTCAAAAACTAAGAATCGACATTGTAATTCAAGATTCCAGTCTGTATAATAAAAGGAAAATAAACACAAATATAAGGAGGGGCAGTATGCTCTACCGACAAGTACATTTAGATTTTCATACCAGCGAACACATCCCCGACATCGGCAAAGAATTTGACGCTGCGCAATTTCAGGATGCGTTAAAACGCGGACATATCGACTCTATTACACTCTTTTCCAAATGTCATCACGGATGGGCATACCATCCGTCTGACGCAAACGAGATACATCCGCATCTCGACTTTGACCTGTTAGGCGAGCAAATAAAGGCGGCACACGCAATCGGTGTAAAAACCCCTGTCTATCTCTCTGCCGGACTGGATGAGAAAATGGCGCGGCGGCATCCTGATTGGCTGTTTCGCAAAAAAGACGGCACAACCATATGGGTGGACGGTTTCGACCAACCCGGTTATCACAAATTCTGTATGAATACACCCTATCTCCCCTATCTGCTTGCACAGATTGAGGAAGTATGCGAACGCTACGACGCCGATGGTATCTTTCTTGATATTGTCGGCGTACAACCCTGTTATTGCCGATTTTGCACTGACCAACTGCGCCGTGAGGGAAAAGACCCCCAAAACGAACCGGACGTCCTGGAACTTGCGGAAAAGGTATACGCGAATTATACCCAAAAGGTACGTGAAGCAATAGACAAACATAAAAAAGGACTGCCGGCATTCCACAACGGCGGACATATTCGCCGCGGACGCCGCGACCTTGCGCACGCAAATACCCATTTAGAATTAGAAAGCCTGCCTACGGGCGGCTGGGGATATGACCATTTTCCTCTTTCCGCCGCGTACGCGCGTGTATTAGGTATGGACTTTTTAGGTATGACGGGCAAATTTCATCGCAGTTGGGGAGAATTCGGCGGCTATAAACATCCAAACGCTTTGCGCTACGAAACAGCGCTTTCTGTCTCAAACGGAGCCGGATGCTCCATAGGTGACCAACTGCATCCGTCCGGCAAAATGGATACGCTGACCTATGACATGATTGGCACAGCATATCGCGAACTGGAACAAAAAGAACCGTGGCTTATTGATGCTGTCAATATTGCGGATATTGGCATTTTCACAACAGAGGCGGCTAATAATTATTACAAGGGGCGAAATTTTTCTATTGGTCAAACGACCAAAACCGGCGCCAGTGATGCGGGCTGTGCGCGTATGCTGTTAGAAGGCAAATATCTATTCAACGCGCTGGATGCGGAATGTGATTTTGGACAATATAAAGTCATTATTCTGCCGGATTCTGTGGAACTGGACGAAACTCTAAAAACGCGGTTTTCCTCCTACGTCACAAATGGCGGAAAGATTCTTGCCACCGGACGTTCCGGTCTGAGGCGAGACGGCAATGGCTTTGCGCTCGATTTTGGGGTAACGCATTTAGGAGATGCCGATTGCTGTCCGGATTATTTCAGACCGGAATTTACGCCAAAAAACTTAGGCAACGCAGCATTTGTGATGTATTCACAAGGACAAAAGATTGAAAACAACTCCGCGCAGCGGCTTGCTGACCGAATCAACCCTTATTTTAACCGCACAGCAGAACACTTCTGTTCGCACCAGCATACACCGCCAAATTATGCCGATACGGAAACAGGCATGACGATAAATAATACCGGCGTTTATATCGCCTGGAATGTGTTTGAGGACTACGCCAAAAACGGAAGCCTCATTCTGAAAGAGATGGTGCATTACGCCCTCGACCTTCTCCTTAGCGATAAAAAATCCCTTGAAACCAACTTGCCCTCACAAGGCATAGCAACACTGACACAGCAAGGCGCACGACATATCGTACATTTGCTCTACGCGAGTTCGGTCAGCCGTGGTGAGGGAGTAGAGATTATCGAAGACATTGTTCCGCTTTACAATATCTCTGTACACGTAAGAATGGAACATCGCGCACAGCGCGTTTACCTTGCGCCTCAGGGTCAGGATATTCCCTACACGCAAACCGGAACTGTCGTACATTGCCTTGTACCAAAGTTAGAAAATCATCAAATGTTAGTCATTGAATAAACTTGTATCAATAAATATCAGGAGGAAACACTATGTCAGCAGATATATTTGCCGAAATTGCCGCCGGAGGTATGGGCGGCCGGGCGGAGTTATTACACGAGCCCGCGCCCAAAGCATATAAAAAAATCCCGTGTCAGCTGCGACCCGGAAAACATACACCGATAAAAACAAGTAAAAAATTTTCAACCAAAGAAGAACTTTATCACGCTCTGGAAACATTGAAAGAACAGTATCTTCCGTTTCTGTCAGACTACGCGCCCGCTCTGCCTGCGCAGCGCAAAACTATTCCGCTTGATACATTTCTGTTAGACGGTCAGCCTGTTTCACTTCCGCATTACAGCGGTCCAACAGGCACGCACAAACAGACATACACGACAGAATTTACCGTTGCACAGCTTCCATCGGACAAGGAATCCATGTTTCTACACTTCAGCGGAGCAGATTATTACGCTGTAGTTTATGTCAATGATATCTGTGTCGGCACACACGAAGGGTTCTTCTCACCGTTTGAATTTGATATTACAGATGTGATTTATGCAGGAAATAATCGTCTCAAAATAGAACTTTACAACGATTATATCTACATGGGCAACGCATTTGCTACTGACGAAAAAATAGAAGGCGATAAACTTTACGCCGCAACAGGCCTCGGCTGGGATGACCCGCTTGAGGGCTGGCATCACTGTCCGGCAGGTATGGGTATCTATGGAGAGGTATATTTGGAAATCAGAAACCGGATACATATTACAGATATTTTTGTTCGCCCCTTATGCGAGCAAAACATGGCAGAAGCTTGGATTGAGGTTCAAAACACCGGATATGAGACCACTCCGGTCACACTTTCGCTGTCTGTATATGGACAAAATTTTAAGGAAACCATACTTGAGCATATGCAATGCGCACCGGAAACCAGACGAATTGTCGGTATGGGAGACAGTCTGACTGCTGCCGAATGGAAAGATTCAACCGGCCAAGGCATTCCGCTGCCTGCCAAACACGGAAAGAATATCTATCGAATTCCGATAGATATTCAAAATCCCAAACTATGGAGCCCGCAAACGCCCTATCTTTATCAGCTTCAAGTTACTGTTTCAACGGCAGACGGCGTGTGCGATGCACAAAAGCAACAGTTTGGAATGAGAAATTTTGCGCAGGATACGTCAGCGCCGCCCTACGGTATGTTTTATCTCAATGGAAACAAACTTCGCCTACGCGGAGCAAATACTATGGGATTTGAACAACAGAATATACTGCGCGGTGATGTCGAACAGCTTATTGATGATATTTTGCTCGCCAAACTATGCAACATGAATTTCTGGCGGTTGACACAGCGTCCGGTACAAGACGCAGTATATGAGTATTGTGACAAGCTGGGCTTAATGACCCAGACAGACCTCCCGTTGTTTGGCTGTATGCGTCGGACAAAATTCTGCGAAGGTCTGCGTCAAACAGAGGAAATGATTCAAATGGTGCGACGCCACCCCTGCAACGTCATCATCTCTTATATCAACGAGCCGTTTCCGAACGCCAACAACGAGCCACACCGCCATCTTACGCGCGAAGAACTGGAACAGTTTTTCACCTGCTGCGATACCGTTGTCAAACTGCATTGTCCCGAGCAGGTCATCAAGCATGTGGACGGAGATTACGACCCTCCCACAGAGGGAATGCCGGATAATCACTGCTATCCTATGTGGTACAACGGACACGGGATTGACATCGGCAAACTTCACAAGGGGTACTGGCTCCCCGTGAAACCGGATTGGTACTACGGATGCGGTGAATACGGAGCGGAAGGTCTTGACCATGCATCACTCATGCGTTCCCGTTACCCGAAAGAGTGGCTTTGCGAGCCGTTTAATCCCTGCAATATCATTCGTGCACAAACCGGAAATTTTCACTACTTTTTCTATGATACCCAGGATTCGCTTGACAACTGGGTAGAAAAAAGTCAGGAATTTCAGGCATTTGCCACTTCCGTTATGACAGAAGCCTTTCGTCGGGATGACCGCATGGTATCAAACGCCATTCATCTGTTTATTGATGCCTGGCCCAGCGGCTGGATGAAAACCATTATGGACTGTGAAAGAAATCCGAAACCGGCATATTTCGCTTACCGTGACGCACTGTCACCCATTCTTGTATCACTGCGCACAGACCGCTTTACTTATTACGAAGGAGAACCTATCAGCATTGAGGCACACCTTTGCAATGACACCAATATCCGAATAGAGGGTACTTTGTTTTTTGAGTTGTATCAAGATGATAAGCTGATCTTACAAAACCATACGCCTGCTGTATTAAAAGACTGCACGGCCGAATACTGCGCAAGTGCGGACTTTACCATAGACAAGGTAACTGACAGGGAGCGTTTCACCTTAAAAGCAATACTGACAGACTGCGCGGGACGTGAGTTAGCATCCTCCAGTCTTGCAGTCGAAGTATTTAAAGCGGTCAAAGTACCCCCGAATGACTCTGTCGTCCTAATTGAGAAACTCTCGCCGGGAATCCACAATATCGCCGGCGAGACCGTGTATGTAAATTCCTGCGGAATGCTGCCGGTTCATTTTGTGTCCAGAAAAACAGGGCATCCGGCTGTGTCGAATTTTCAGGAGAAAGATTTTTCATACTGGTACGATAAAGCGGAAGACCGCATCACCCCTATCTGCTCATCCACCTTCACCGCTAAAGGATTTACTCCTATTCTGACAAGTGGAAATCAGGATGCCTCCGGGCAATGGGTATCATGTCTTGTCGCGGCAGAAAAGCAGTATCAAGGCAAGCGGTACGTCATATGCCAGTTGGATTTGCGACAAGAAAATCCCATTGCACAGCGGTTTTTAAAACAAATTTTTGAGCAGTCAAACGAAACATCGTAGAATAAAAGTAATATCTTTTTAGACACTGAGCCTGTGATGTTGTTTCGGGATATCACCAATCAGGCAAGTTATAAATATCATTACTCTTCGGAAATAACAAATAATAGGACAGGTGATACGCTGGGACTTTCACGCCGCATGAGAACAATTCTCAGGCGGCGTGAAATTTTGCGGTTCACATCTCAAAACCATCTGTGACTCCGGCGAGTCGTGAGGTGTCTTTTTTCACATAATACATCTCCGTTATCTGTGAAGTACTGTGTCCGAGCAAATCTGCCACTTGTTTCGGCCTTAATGCTCGTATCGTTCTATCAAGCTGTTTAACCCCGTTTACAAGTTAGTCGCGAATGTGTGACGAAGCGAATGCAGTCCCTTGGTTTCAATTCCCGCTTGATTTAAAATTCTGTAATATCTCTTGCGAAAGTTTACAGGTTTTGTAAATTCTCCGTGTTCATCACATATCAGCGGCGCATCTTCTCCAAAGTAATACTCCTTATGCAACTCCTTTATCATTTCGATTGCAACGCTGTTCAGCGGAATCGTCCGTTGACTTGTCGCCGTCTTTGTTTTACCCACTTTTGCTGTTCTTCCGCCAACGGCTTTTGCTCCATCCTGTTTATAAATCTCCTTGACCGATTTTCGTATGTACTGTTGCCTTTTTTCTAAATCTATATCGCAGTTTCTCAACGCAAGCGCTTCACCGGAGCGCATTCCCGTGTTAAGCATCAAGATATACGCGGCGGCTTGTTGGTGTTTTCTTTCCCCATTTGAGTATGTGGTAAAGGCTTTCGCCTTGAACCTTTTGATTTCATCTTCATCAAATATTGTCACAGTCTCACATTCCGGCAGGTTTTCTTTCCCCTGCGATGACACGAAGTTTGCTTTCTTTATCATCTCTACATTATCCATCGATTTTTGTTTATCATTTCTTCCAGGTACATGGTTCTAAAGTATTCATTCAGCAGTACATAGGCTTTCTTGACTGTTAAAAAGGATAAATCTTTATTCATCCAGTGGTTCAGCAGATTTTTAATATCCGCCGCCGTGATATCACCAACCACTTTATCTCCAAGTATCGGATACACCTGATTTTTGGCAATACATTCGGCTCTGTCGTATGTTGTCTGTTCAACCGACGGAAACTTGAATACTTCAAGCCAGTTTTGCAGGCTGTCACGAAGCAATTTTCTACTCTCGTCCGTATCTGCAATTTGATTCTCAAATTCCTCTATGTATGTGGTAATCTTTTTGTTAGCTTCCGGCTTGGTCGTTCCCGAAAAGGATTTGCGTTTGCGATTACCTTGTTCGTCCATATACCAGACTACTCCGCCCCAGCGATTGTCCGTCCGTTTAAACACATTTCCGTTTGTCAGTAACTTTCTTTGCATTTCATCACTCTCCTTGTGCAACTTTCCGGTAAATAATCAAAGTTATCCAGCACCTTTTTAACCGCGCGCAGCAGCGGCTGTGCTTTTGTAGACAGCGCGTTATGCTCATATACACACAGATACATACAACTTCCAAAAATGGGGGAGAGCATTCTGTGAAGTCTGCAATGACTGCCAACCGAAAGGAATAAAAACGGTATGTCCAGTTCCTTTTTCAACAGGCGTGTAATCCGTAAATTTTCAAACTCCTCCTCATCACTTTCAGCGCCAGTCACGATTTTGGCAACATCTGCACCCCGTCTTTGCTGTTCACGAGCAATCTCAAGCACCTGTTCCGCCGAAGTGAACTTTAGCACATGAGACGACATAAGCACCTTAGCTCCTTTATCGTGAATATCCGCAATCAGCTTTTTTTGTTTTTTGATAGCGACAGGATTATCTGTCAATTCTCCGGGAACAGGGTCAAACAAATCACCCATCACATCCAATAAAAAGCCTTTGCCAAATCCGGCATAGGCGCGCAACTCCTCCGCAATAGTTCCATCGCTTTTTCCCTCGTTCTGATTGTTTCTGTAATTGGTAAGATATATCAATCTGTTGCCCGCATGCGCAAAAATTGTCTTTAATGTCTCTGTATTCTGATACTCTGCCCGCAACTGGTCCACCTGAAAGCCCAGCGCATCCGTTCCGTCAAAAACTGCGTTTCTAACTGTGCTGATTGCGTCTGTCGGTTCCTCTGTTTGAATCATAGTCGTTATTATAGGTTTTTCCGTTTTTAAAAAATCATAATACATTTTTCTATACTCCTATCCATTCCGCTTTTCTACCAATTTTAATCCGGAACCGTTATGATATCGCTGTCCATCCTTGTCGTAACTTACACGAAAACACTTACCATCAATCCAAATATTATCCAACATAAAATAGTTCCATATCTCGGGAATCCGTGGACACACTGTCACTTCGCCCTCCTCCGTTCCAACACCCAATAGTCCGCGAATCACTAAGTCGGCAAAACCGGAGTGGTTGTAATCTTTCCCTCGCTCATAACCGCCTTTTTCCTCTTGCCAGTTGATATTCTTCAAAATCATGCGACTGCTCCAATCCCCCGTATCAGGATGCAACACTTCATCAATCCAGCAAACTGTATTCCCTGCTTCTGTTTTTCGGTAGTGACACTGCGCGTAAGTCAAAAGCATATTATAAAAATCCGCGTCCGTCAGAACATCCTGCTCATACTCGTTTAACAAGTTTATGACAGCGTTCAGCGTTTGAGTTGTTGCAAAAGGCCAAATGTAACCATTCCATAAACATTCATGGTCGGCAGAATATAAAAAACGAGAATGCCTGCGCTCGGCGGTGGTAAAACCAAATTTACTTTGAAACCCCGCTTTTTCTTTCAGATGTAAAAAGGCGCGTTCAAATCCCTGCGGCGCAAGAGAAAAGCACCACGGAATATATCCGATAAGTTCTCTTACCTTTCGTTCTTCGGGTAATGCTTCTATACTCGGAAAAACCTTTTTATCCGCGCCATGCACCGCGCGAAAAAATTCACCGTCCCAAAGCGCATCTGTCATTTTTTCACAAATTTGTTTTGATTTTTCCGAATAATGACTCGCAACATCCGTTCGCCCCGCTTTTTCCGCAATCTGCGCTATTGCATACGCATTTGCCGCCATGTAGGAATTCAACGTCGGTCTCAATCCCGGCTGTCCGACATATTCCGGCGAAGTCCCGCTGATGCTGAACTCCATTGCGTCCTGCGCATCTATCGACCAAAACAAACCGTTCTCGGTCAAGCGCCTATTTTCCCATTGTTCATAAAAGCGAATCATCTTGTCCAGATTTTCAATTCCGAAAGAAAAGTCGTTTTTTATACGGCAATATTCATATACCGCGTACAACAGCCATGTGCTGTAAGTATAAGGCTCGCCTTTTTCGTCCAGCCAGAACATGACATAATCTCTGATAATCTCATCCGCGCATCTCAACCACCGCGCTTCCGCAATATGGTGCCCCGCTGCCGCAATGATAGTATTATGCTTGCCGCTCCATGGCACAGGCGGAAGAAATTCCGTTATGACATACCCATCCTCTGTGTGCTTGATATGTTTCCTGAACACCCACCAACGGAAATAGTAAATTTCCTCCAGCGTTTTATCCGGACAGTCCAACAGAGGAATGTTTTGACTCATCCACGCAAAGGCGGTATCATTTGCAATATCCTGCGCATAACATTCTTCATCGTCCCGATTAAATTTTGAAACATAAGAATACAGCTTATTATATAAATTTATCATCAATCTTTCCTTTTTTATCATTCTTTTTACAGGCTTTCAGTATCAACTTATGCAGTTCTCTTTCGTATTCATAGTCAAATGAGTTTTTCTATCTCCCTTTACATAATCCGCAAATGCACGATACATTGCGTCATACCTGCCAAATATTTCTGTATCGTAATATTCTCCTTTTTGCGCTATTTTCAGTTTTTTCATTTCATTCGCCCCACCCGAATCGTACAGTTCCGAAGAAAAACTATCTGCAAAAATCGTCCGATACAGATAGTTTTTCTATGTCGAATTACTTTCGCTTCGGGTTAATCCTTATAAATAACTACCAAATTGATGCTCCCATATGAACCCTGTATGAACAAATCGGAACATTCCTCACGATTGGTTCGGTAAGTAACAACATCTCCGCAGCTGCCTTTGCTGACATAATTCCCGTTTCTGTCTTTCGGATCAAAAATTAAAATAGGGGCATTGCCCAAATTAAATATTTCGTCATAGTCGGCGCCGGATTCATATCCTACTCTCACAACAGAACCGATTTTATCATTCGCCTTAACCAGCATAATCCGTGTCGCGGCATTAAACGTATTCGCGTATCCATTGGTATTCATCTCCCTGCCCGGTCTGTAAATAAGAGAAAGATTGCTGATATAATTATCATTATTACGGGTCGGCGCTACAATATCTCCCGGTTTGAAATTCTGAAAACTATACTCGCTGTCACACACCAACTGCACCGGCGTTTCACCTTGAAATCCATCAATACAATCCACAATCTCTCCGTCAGCATTTATGGTGGTATATATCTCATTAATCAAAGTATATACCGTCCAATAAAGAGATTCACCCCAATTGAACCCGTGTATTACCACCGCGTTTGCGAATCCCAAATCGTTCTCATCTATCACATAAGACTCCGCGTCATAAGAGGTATCATTATTCAGATTTCCTCTGCCGCGCACCGCGAATTCATTGTCGGCAGCGCTGTCCATATTGGAATCTGACGGAACGCAAAACACCTTTGTATCAGCATTTAAAACAATCTTGGTTCCCATTTTGGTACAATTGCTTTTATACAACAAATTTGATTTTCTTTCCTGATCGACACGCAGTCCTGACTTTTCCTCAGAGGTATCAATTTCAGTCACTTTTCCCTCGCTGTTTTGTTTATACTTTATCAACTGCCGTTTCACAGCGCCGTCTGACCGCAAAACGTTTGCGGCTTTTGCCGCGTCAGTATATGTAACATTGTCTATCCGCAAACGTTCCTCTGCGTCCATTACACCGACGGTTCCGTCCTCGGTCAATAGCTTGAATCTCAGCACATGGTCAAGCCCCGTATCAATTTCCGCCATGTTGATCACATACGCCAATGTTCCGTCGCCGCTTATCGCTTTGCTGTCATAAACACAGGAAAAAGCGTCCAAATACAGTTCTGCCGTTGCGCCTGCCTGCAGCTTCGCGGCGGTCTGCTCTCTGAAACATTTATACTCATTGTCGTTGACAACAATCGTTGTATAACTGCCGTTTTTTGCAATACGCTGAATCTTTCCGCTCACCGTTTGCGTACTGAGCAGAACCGACAATGTTTCGCCCGACATTGACCGAGCAATACTCAGCACGTTCTTTTCATCAATACTTGAGAAGTCACGTCTTGCACCGCTCGCGTCATAGATATCTATATCTTGCTCGGCGCTGTCATCCAAAGAATATTCCTGACCCGCATCTCCGTAAACCTTCTTTTCCGCAGTATTTATGGCATCTACCATGAAAGTGTCATATGTGTTCATCTCACAAATATCATACGATGAGGAATTTTTTGTGGCTATCAGTGTTAAAGTATATCTTTCATTCCGAAACAATGTCGCTATATCACCGGAAAAGTTTTCACCATTATAGATAACCGTGGCGCCGCCGGATAACCTGACCTTTGTTCTCCGCACTTGCTCGCCGTAATATTCTATCTCCATTCCGGCCTCATTGAAATCACACTCATTTGTATCGGAATCCAAAGTCAGAGTCTTATCTCGTCCGGTCAGCGCGGTCCAAAGCAATATGCGGTCGCCCTCGTTCCTTTCGCTATAAATGTATTCCACTTCTCTTCCAAAAAAAGCGCCGCCTTCTCCGTTTGCCACAGTATATTTCAACCCATCAATCTCAATTTCATTTTTTCGCATCTGCCGTTCGCCATACACTCCCTTGCGTTTCACAGCTGTAACAACGCCTTCGTTGTAATAGGCGTCATAATATAACGACAGCAAGGTTTCATTGGATTGATAATAGGAAATCTCTGTGTTCTCACCTTTACGTTCCACCTTATTGATGTCCATCACCGGTGTAATCAGCGTCTGTCGCAGCAAAACCAACGCGTCCCCCATCGTAAGAACAGCATTTGCAGAACCTCCGGTGAGTTTTAACCGATTTGCCGTCACAAGATATCCGGTAGGGTATCCACCGTTCACCTCAGCATGACGCGTGTAGGATAAAAGCCTTACCGCAATCGCGTACGCTTCATTGCCTGTTATCAGTTCATCCGGATAAAATTGCTTTTCTCCATTTCCCTTTAATACTCCGGCTTCCACCAATGCGGCAACCGCCGCGCAGGAATAATGATTTGCCGGAACATCATAAAAATATATTCGCAAGTTTTTCTCGTCCGCTCGTATCAGCTTGGCAACAAGACAAGCAAATTCTCCTCTGGTCATTTGCTTTGCGGGGTCAAAATTTGTCTCATCCAAATCACTGACTATCCCCAGCGCCGTGAACATATCAAGCGCTTTCATCTGCTTGCCGTACGCCGCTGTCCCCGTATCATCCGCTGCCGCGAAAACAATCGGCACAGAGCAGAGCAGCACGACGCAACATATCATTGCAATTATCTTACGCATAATAATCTCCATTCCGCCGCCCTGCGCCGGCACAAATAGTAATGAAATTTCTCTTATCCGCAGGGCAAGGAATGATAAGAGGTTATTACGCGCATACGCATTTCCGAACTGCTTTTGTGAGGGAAATTTTGCGTGCGCATATAATAGGGTTTCCCAAAAATTCACACTTAATTTTTGGGGAAGAGGAACCGCAAGGAAGCGGGCGTATGTTTTGCGCAGTGAGCAAAACCGGAGCACAGCGTATTTTGCGGTAACGATGCCGGAGGCTTAGTGTGTTTTCACACTAACCTCCTGCAAATTCAAAAATTTTAAAGCGCCATACAGCATTTGCGCCGTTTCCGCTCTGGTTGCGCAGCTGTTTGGTTCAAAAGCGCCGCTCTCAGTTCCGTTAATTATTCCAAGGGCAGACAGTTTTTCCACGGCATTTTTCGCATAGTCCGCTATCTCGGACGAATCAGTAAATTCTACCGCGTTTTGCGCGGACGGAACCGTTATTGCGTTGCATATAATAACCGCAAGGTCTTGCCGCGTAATATTAAGTCCGCTCCCAAATTCATTCTCCCCTACTCCGCTGACAAAGCCGTTTTTTAACGCCGCATATACATATCCGTTATACCACGCCTCTGTTGGCACATCTGAAAACGCCGCTAAATCACTTTCGGGTTGGATATTCAGAGCGCAAACAATCATTTTCACAAACTCCTCACGCGTGACATAATCCTCCGGATAAAATCTGTTTTCTGTTTTTCCGTTAATAATTTGTCGATCGTACAAGGCAGTGATCGCTTCTGCCGCCCAGGCAACACTGTCAATATCCTCAAACGGAATAACTATCCGCGTAAGCTCTGCTTTTGTTTCGTTTTCCTCTTCAAACTTCGTATCAGGCATTGTGCCGCTTGCGTTATACTTAGTTCCGCCACTTCCGCTTCCGCCACCGTTTCCGGCAGGTCGCGCGCTGGCGGAAGAACTGTTGCCTTGCGCCGCGTTTCGCAGTGCGGTTTTGCTCATATAACTGCCGCCTGCAAGCGTCTTGTACTTATCGGCCGACAACGCTGCAATCCCCAAAAAGTCCGCATACTCCTTCATAATTTCTTCAGTATTCCGATATCCTCCGGAATCCCGAATCACCGACAGAATGGTTGCTTCAAGTAAAGCGTCGCCGAACTGTTCCAATGTCTCGGGTTTCAAACCCGCCATGACTGAATCCATGTGCGCGGAGGCCGTTGTTTTTTGCTCCACAAACGCCTGCCATTTTCCTATATCCGCATTTGAATATACCTTGTCCGTAAGATGAATCATCCCCGACAGCTTTCCCTCCTGTACCGCCTGTATTACAACGTAAGTATTGTAAACAACAGACGGACTTACCGCGCTGTTCATAGAAAGCGGATGCGCTTTGGCATAATCACAGATGCGGTCACTCGCTTTACGCAAGCTGATACTCTCTCTTATTTGGTCAACATCCGTTCCGAAATATGCGAGATGCGCGGATAACACCTCATAAAATCCCGCGTAATCATTGCCAGCGGCCAAACGGTTCAATTCGAGGAGAAACGCCTCATACTCCGAATTATTTATAAAAGAAATCTCCAAGGTTTCAGCCACCCCGTTGGCATCTATGAGATAAGCGGGATACACACCGTTTTCGCCGTCAACCTTAAATTCAAATGTGTATTTACCGTTCTCGTCTGAGACAGTTTGATTATTATAAACCACATATTCCTGCGCAGCGCGCAAATCGGCAAGCAAGTCGCCGATTGTTTTACCGGGTTTTAACACTTGAATACCCACAAGGGTATCAGCGTCGGTTTCTCCGGTAACGATGACGCAGGCATCCTCACCGTATGTCTGCTCGTAACTCGCGCCAAACGCACCGCTCGCCGACAGCAAAATCATCAGTCCCGCCAGCCCGGCGGAAAGAGATTTTTTAAACATATTTTTACTCCCTCCATGCTGTAACATATTTTCGTTTTGTCTTGTTGAACAGGCGCTCAATCATTCCTGCTCGTTTTCTTTGCCGTTAATGGGTTTATCTCATGATTAAAGAGAAAAAACTTCACCGCTTCGCGGTCCGAGGTAATTTTCAGCGTTACCTCTGCCGCACCGGCTCCGCCTTGATTTTTTATACGTTCCGCAGCAACCGTTTTCAGCCGCTCTCCGTCTGTTCCATACAATCCGCCAATCAGCATTCCCGGTGTGTATGCTCTCAATGTTGCTTTTGCTGTAATTTCGTCATCGGCTTTCAATGAAAACAAGTCATCAGTCTTCTGCCCGTTTTTATATAAAGTAATAGTAATATCCGCGTATTCTTCCGTATAAAAACGAGTGCCGTCATAGAGATAAATTTTACAATTCGTTTCGCGCGGAATTGTAAAAGTAAACTCATACGCGCCAGCCTCCGCGGCAGTCATCTGATTCAAGTACACCTGCTTTCCGTCCTCGCTCTCCGCTTTAATCGTAACAAGAGTCCCTTTCCTGCCGGTAGTACCGGCAACGCTGACCGAATTGCCGTCTATCGAAATATTGCAGCCTGTCAGACTTGGTTTTTGACAAACCACATAAAGAGGCTTATCATCAAGAATCACACTGCCATCCACCACATTTCCGTAAGCGTCATATATGACAATCTGTTTTCCTGCGTTTTCTCCCGAAAGACTTACATTTAAACTGTCCGCGTTCGCCTGCGCGGAAAAATCCCCGCTTTGGCTCAAGCGGACATCATATGTATTGCCGCCTTTTGCCCACATCACAAACACTTCTTTTTCCTCTCCGACAAAACGGTACACACTATATCCGCGATAATCGGGATCACTGTAAACGCGCTCGTCCGCATATTTTGTACCGCTTAACCGTTCATTCAGCGCGGCATACATATAATACGCCGGCTTTAACGTCCCGTCAGCCGTCATCATACCCATGCACCCTTCGCTGTTATCCATAAGCTCATAGATAAAAAACCTTGCGACTCTGCCGTCCGCTTTATTGATGACGGCAGATCTTGCGCCAAAAGCCGCTTGACGTTCCGCCGTTCTGCCCCATGGTGCATCCTCTTCGTTCGCTTTCAAGGTTCCCTGATTCGCATATCCAATCTCGGTTGCCCAGATAGGAATATCCAAATGATAATCGTTCAGCAGTTTAACAACACTGTCTATTTCAAACTTATAGTCACGCGCCTGCTCATCGCTCGGCTCTTCCGTCCAGGTATAAGGATGAATACCCAAAGCGTCAATGTAGTCTCCGCAACTCTCCCCCGCCGCCGCAAAGGCGTCAAAGGTTTGTTGAATATACCAAATACTTTGGGTTGCTCCGGCGGCGCCAAACCCAATGACAACCGCTTCCGGATTTTCCGCCTTAATTGCCGTATATGCCGCTTTCAGCAGTTTTGCGTAAGTCGGGGCGGCGCCTGTCTCCCAAATATCGTAATTAAACAAAATATTATCGACTTCATTCCATATTTCAAAATAATTCACCTTACCTTTAAACGTCTTGGCAAGATACCCGCAATACGCGGCATACGCAGCGATCTGCTCATCGGTATGCGGCATTTTATAATTTCCCGCATATACGCCATCCGTGATTTTGTCACAATACAAGAAATTGCTGTATGTCAGCGGCATCAATATCTCTATTCCGTTTTCATAAGCAAACTCTACGGCTGTGCTGATACGTGCCGGCACTGAATAAACTCCACGTGTTTTTTCCACATCACCCCACCAGCATTCCTCACGTATCATTGACGCTCCCATTGATTTTGCAAGCATGACATCCTCAACGGTAACCGTAGGGTTGGCAAAAGCGAAGTGCGTACATACTCCAAGGTCGGCATCAGCTCCTTCGCCGCCTTTCACATAAAATTCTCTTCTATCGGTCAGCGTATTGCCGCCATTCTGTGAAACCGCATATTCCATCGTATAAAATCCGCTTACCAGATTTTGAAGTGATATCGGTCTGCGAAGCGTCGTCCGAGCGCCTACCGTCACGCGAAAGTCCTCCGTCCATACCTCATCACCGCTGTTGTTTAAAACCCGTATCGCAACATCCGCCACTGTCGAAAAATCCGCGGTATTGGTATATCTGCCGACAAACGCAACCTCGTCCGCGCAGAGGTAAACGTCACGGTCGCTGCCCGAAAGCAGTTCAAACCGCAATTCTCCCCCTGTCTCCGCCTGCGCGGAAATACCCGCCATTACCAGAAATATTGTCAGATTAAGTAAAACAGCAATAACTTTTTGCGTCCCTGTTTTCATATATTCCCTCACCCGACTCTCCTACTTGGGAACTTGTATATTCTCCGCAACCGGAATCATCTTTCCCTCTCCCCGCCAAAGAAATACTTTCAACATATCCGCTTGACTGCCTGACGGGATTCTTTCCAGCCAACTCACCGAGGTAAATTTCACCGCTGGATCAAGATCCGCTTTTTGATAGCTGACATTTGTCAAAGCGTTATCCTTGTACCAACTGAATATCAGATACAATTCATCCTCGCTGCCTAACGTATTGAGATAATCACAGCTTACTCTCGCCTGTACGCCGTTTTGCACAGCGGCGATATCCGTCACTTTATCATCCCCCAGCATGAGGGAGAAATTTTCCGCTTTTATGACGCCGCCCGCTGTACCGAAATTCACCTCATACGTCTGAGGTATATTTTCTCCCGCTGCCGTCATGGCAGTATCCGAGACGGTCAGCGTATAAGCTTGATTGCCTTGCAGCAGCTTGCTAAGGTGTAAAGTGAGCATTCCCTCGTCAGCTTCCGCGCTATATTCCACCGAATTTCCTGCCGCGTCCTTCAAGGACACAGCATCCATAAAAGAAGCCGTATCCATTGCCGCACCAAAGTCCACGGAAATTTTCGCAATATCTGCCTCCATATTTTCAGACAAAGCGACTTCATCGCCTTGGGTATTATAGAAAAGCACTTCCGGTTCTTCTTTCAATGCGTTTCCGAGAATTTCTATTTTAAAATTATCAAAGCATGCTTTTCCGGCAACCGTTGCGCCTCCCTGGTGGAAACGCACCCATCTGATATTCGGCATAGCCAGATTTGTAATAGTTCTTGTGAGATTAACTCCATCTCCTGTCACTTTTACAGTCGCTTTTTGCGCGTCCAAGTCTATATCGGCAACGACGTCGTACCATTCATTGAGGTTCGCCTTATCAGTTCCACCCTGAAACTCACCGAATGTCATCTTTCCGCTTTGCAGTGAAAAAAGGTATCTGGACGACCAATTCGGAGCGTCATTTGCGGCAATCACCATGGTTGCTGCCGGCGTGTCAGTCATTTCACCATCAGGCTGTACCATAAAAGAACCGCTGAACCGGACAACACCGGAGGAAACCTGCTCAATCGTCTCGGTCAATCCCGTTGTGCCGTTGTTGGAATTTTCAACTGCTAAATACCCGTTATCTCCCTCTTTCACAAGAGTTGGCGTATTGACGGACCAGCTTTCATTGATAAATGTTTTTCCGCTGCCAACTGCCTCTTCTACCGTCGTGTAAGTATTAAAATTATCTTCATGACTCCAGTTTTGCTTTACCGCAGGCGAAGTAGTGACCCTAAAGTTATCAAAATATACCACATTTCCTTTTTGAGAAGGTCTCGCGCCGGGATACGCCCATAATCTGATACCATCAAGATTGGGTAATGAACATGCCTGTGTACCAATGCTGACGCCGTCATAATATACCGTCTGCGTCTTCTGAGACAAATCAACAACCACTTTATAGGTATGCCATGAATTGCTGAGCGTACTGACCGAGTTCTCTGTTGTACCGGTCTGATATGATACTTTTCCGCCGGAATCTTTGGCGAGCCACACCTCACCATCGCCGTTCCGCCATCCGTCAATCGTCGACGCATTGCTTATTACACAAAGTGTTAGCCCCGGATCTATCGTATTTCCCGCCGCAAGCGCCTTATACGCGTCAAATTCAAAGGTAACGACGCCCTCGGTCACTCTCTCATCAAATTTATACCCAACACCCGCAATATAATCTTCCATCAGTGCCAGAGACATTCCATGCTCCTCATCTACCTGACCGCCGCCAACGCCCCAGTAATAATACGGCACTACCATGTTATCCGGAATTTGTTTGTATCCCTGCGTTAAATCGGAAAAATCAGTTTCAAAACAAGAGGCATTTCTGAAATTCTCTCTTTTGGAACGCACAACGGTCACATTGTCGTAATGACATTCGCCCGCTTGGTATACGCCAAGTAAAACAGTGGTTGCCCGCGACAAAAAGTTCTGCCTCTTTAAGTGCCCGTCAGCAAATACACCGCTTGCAACGTCTTTCAGTCCGTCATATGTGTATATTCCATTATTCACCACCTGATTATCATCTACCCAAACGCCGTAAGTGCTGTTATAACCATTGATACGCAGTTTTACATGCATCCAGTCATCAACAACAGGCACATACTCTCCCGCGCTCGGCGCATCCGCCTGATCGCCCTGACACACGCTTCCGTTTTTCAGTCGAATTCTCCCCAACTCAGAATTCGCATCGTCTGTCAAACGGATTACCGGATAAGAATCCTCACCGACCGCCTTGACATCAAACTCAATATCCAAATATTCGTCAGACGCAACCGCGCCGCCAACACTCTTTTGGATACCGGCGGTATATTGCCCGGAATTTAATACAATTTTAACTCCTTTTCCGTCACGCCCCGCCGCAGTACTTTCCGGCACAGGTGTAAACGTACCGTTGGCGGCACCATCCCATACGCCGAACGCCTGCCAGCCTGATGGGGCGCCTGTTCCGCCGTAATCCTCAAAATCCTCGTTAATCTCGTATCTTAAACTCGATATACTTTCTGCCGCGAACGCGGGCGTTATTGCAAGTGCCGCTGTCATAGCCGCCGCTAAACACATCGCTAACGTTTTCTTAAACTTCATAGAAATCACCATACCCTTTCTATCCAACTTTTTCTCATTTTGCAAACGGCGTTCTGCCGAACTGTGTATAATTTCTGCCCGTTCCTATACCGCTGTTATATTCCAGCCAGCCGCGCCGCCCGTCCCCGTCATTATCGTTCATTAGAATGGAAAATCCCATATCTTCTCCCGTCTTCGGTACATAGCCCTCATAAAATATTTCTTTCCACGGAATAGAAACCTCATATACCATACCGTCGGCCGTCCGTTCCGCTTTCACTTCGGCGCTTTCTACAATTCCCCGCTCGCCGCTGTATTCCGCCGCACTGCGAAATATTTGGTCTCCTTTTTCCGTATGCGAAACCGCCATCGCGGTACATTCCGTCACAAGCATCTTGGGGTGGGTATAATCACAAAAAGCGAATTGCAGTCCGTCACCTTGCCACACATCTCCATCCGCATACGGCTGGCAAAACACATTATCCTTAGCCACAATCGTCATATACAGTTTTTCTTCATCCCACAAAAGCTGTCCGCAAAAGCTGGAATCGTTCACACCGCCCCAATCGCTTATTTGCTTGACGTTATCAGCCGTGTCACTCGCAAACCAACGCCCGTTCCACTCACCCGGAGTTACTCTTCCGTCAATTACAGGCGGCTTATCCGTGTATGTCACCACATTTAAATCTATCGTCTCCCGGTCTGTATAACAGAATCCGCTATCCATCGCGACCTCGGTCACCAAATTGATATGTCTCTTTTTTGTTATTTCGGGCAGGCTCATCTCATAGCTTCTGCTCTCCCCGGGCGGTATCTCCACGAAACGAATGGGCTTATTCAGCGGCACATCATTTCCCTCAATCAAAACCTTTGCTGTTCCTGACATCGGTGTATATACCGCGTCATTATAAACAGTCAAAATTGCTTTGCTGTAATTGCCGTTCGTCGGCACAACCTTCAGTCCTGTTTCCACCGCGTTTGTCCGAATTATCATCGAGCCATGATAACATAAGATTCCGTCCGCAAAAACCTTTACCGTCACCGGATGTTCCCCCGGACGCTCCGCAGGAGTTTTTAACGTTACACGCTCTGTCCCATTCCCCGCTTGCTCCAGAGCACTTTCTGCTTCAATAGTTACTTTGCTGTCATTTTTTGCCTCTGCCGACACCGCAACCGCTTCCCCCAATCCAACAGTAAGGATATCGGTACTCAACGACAGATCGCACTCCCGTTCTTCAAAGGCGTGGAAATCGCCTTCGTAATAAACCGGCTCAGTTTCGGCAGAAATCAGAAAACATCCGTCTTTTGAGGTAAGTGTGGCAAGCTTGTTGCCATACATATCATACTTGTCAAGAGAAGTACATCCCAAATACATACCTACATTCTTCGCGTTATCCTCTGCCCAGGCAGTCATTACACTTTTGCCGTCAGGACGTTTATACCAATAAAGACAGGTCTCATCCTCGCGGCGGATAAACTTTGTGGGTTCCGCATTTCCCAGCTTTTTATTCAATGTGGCGAACAGTACATAGAGGTCATCCGCCGCCCACGGTGTAATCGCGTCACGAGAGTGTTTCACCAACCCCAGGTTGTATGTGGATTCATAAATATTATTTCCCTTGTTATGGAAGTTGTACCAAATAATTTTATCCGCAAGTCCTTCGCCTTTCAATACATTATACATTTGAAACGCGTGAGTCGGCCGCTCTTCAGCTTTCACCGCCCATGCGGCGTCCAAGCCGGTTGACCATCCCATTTCCGATATCCATATTGGTTTCGGTTCCCCAAATTCTTTGCAGACATCTATCATATCCTGCATTTCCTTACGCATGACATCCTTTTCAAAAGTCCTGTTCCATTGATACGGATGCGTGCTGATACAATCAAACAAATCATATACTCCGTAGCTAAACAGTTCTCTAAGCCACTCCGCCGTCGCATTCATAGTAACAGGTCCGATGATTTTCACCTCCGGATGAGCCTGCTTGATAATCGGCACAACCGTTTTTACCAAATTCGCGTATACTTCTGTACCGGCGCCCGTCACATTGAATTCAGCATTGTTTACCTCGTTCCAAATTTCAATATACTGAATGTTGCCGTAATAGTCTAACATCTTTACGCAATAGTCCGCGTATGCCTGCAAATACGCGGGAGTGTCAGGCATCGCGTTTTCTATCCCCTTGCTGTCCGGATACAGCACATTTCCGTAATCCATAATGAGCAGTGTATCAATATTTTTCTCTTTTGAAAGTTTCGGAACTTCCGCGTAATCCGGAAATTCATATTGCCCCTGCACTTTCTCTATCAGAGACCACTGTATCTCCGAGCGGTTCCAGCCTGCGCCGAGTTCGGACAAAGTGACCTGGTGACTCTGTACATCTTCCTCCGTCTGGAACATATTCCAATGAGAACAAACGCCGAAATCCTCATTCTTGCGCTCGCCCGGCAAAAACTTATCCGCAATGGAAAAATACTGCTCCACCTCCTGCGAGAACGGCTCCTCGCCGTCATTGGAAAGCGTCCCTTTCAGCGTATATGTTCCGAATTCCGTCACGGACGGTCTAATTTCTATTGTTCCGCCGTCTGTTCCAATCACCTTCGTTTCCGTCTTTTCCTCTGCCAACTCGCCCTTATGGTCATACACCCGATACGCAAGCTGTATATTTTTCTCCTCATCGGTATGATTTGTTACAAAAGCGTTGATCAGCAGTTCATCATCGGGAGCAAAAATATTCCCGTATTCCGTTGAATGAAACTCTACCGCAAGCGGCTCTCCGTCCGTCTTTTCAATTCGGACTCCTCCAAAAATGACATCATCCTCGGAACGGGACATTTGCTGCGACCACTGCGCCAAAACAATATCGTATCCGTTACAACGCCCGCTAAAATCCGCGTCCTTTAAAATAAACTCATGCGTTTTCCATGTTTGAGTATTCTCACATTTCACAACGGTTGCCCAATCTGTCCACGCGTTCTCGGGCGAACAGTATCGAAGTGAAAATCTCCCGTATCCCTCATCAAAATAATCCACATATACCTTAACCTTTTGTTCTTCCCCCGGTTTAAAAATCACATCGTCAGCATCTATATAACAAAAGCTAATTCGGGGCGCTGCGTACCTGAATCTGATACATTCGCGTCCGTCACGCACCAGATGCGCCACATCGTTTGACTGTTCAAAAAGATATCTTTTCACATTGTGCAATGTATAGAGCGCACCAAACTCAATACTCGCATAAGAATCATCAGTTGCTATCTCAGCGAAACCTACGCCTGTAGGCACCATACATAAAACCACAGCGCTTAAAACGATAAATGCCAAAAATCTCTTCATATCCTCCGTATTCCTCCTTTCCGCGCATTTTTATCCTTTTACCCCGCCGACATTCACACCGCCCATGATATATTTTTGAAAGATAACAAATATCAAAAGCTGTGGAATAATCGCAAAAAACATTGCCAGCATTCTGTAATCCATTGTCATGGTAGAATTTTTCAAATTGTATACCATCAATCCCATGACAGACATTTTAGAATCCCGAAGTGTCAGCATCGGCCAGAAGAAAGAGCCAAAATGAAAGTTAAAAGCAAATATGCTTGCCGTTACAATCACCGGCATACTCAGCGGAACCATAATCTGCAAAAACACTCGCATGTTCGATGCTCCGTCTATCTTCGCTGCTTCTACCAACGAATTTGAGATATTGTCAAACGCCGTTTTAAACAGTATAATATCAAACAATGTTGCTCCCGTCATAATCCATATCGGAAAAAACGTATTCAGCATATTAAAATGCCCGATAGGAAAATTTAAAAACATCTTGTACAACGGCACCTGACGCATAGAGGACGGTAGCAGCATCAGGCAAAAAATGATACCATGTATCACGCCGGAACCTTTCGGTTTCAATCTCGACAGCACATATCCCGCCAAGCCGCACACTACCACATCTACCGCAACCGCTCCGATTGCCATAATGAAAGTATTTGTGTAATACTTAAGGAAATCCATCTGTTTCCATATTGTCACCACTTTTGAAAAATCAAAGTGTTTTGGGAAAAAGCTTGTGGACACCTGGTATATTTCCGCCGGTTCTTTGAATCCGGTCAAAAACATCCAAATACACGGCGCGAGTACAATAACAGCATGAATAATCATAAATAGTACAAAGAATATGTAAAGCGCAACATATCGCGGACGACGCATATCAGCATTTGTCAATACGCCTTTATCCATATTGGCAAACCATCTGCTGTGAAAAGATACCTTTTTATGGTTTTTTTGAGTATTTTGTTTCGTCTCTACCATAAATTACCCTCTACTTTCTTGTTCAATCTAAAATACACCGCCGTTCCCGCAACCATAATGACAAACATAATAACTCCCAACGCCAGCGCGTATTGCGGTGTACCATCGGTAAACGCGTAACGGTAACTCAAAAGACCGAGAGATACCGATGCGTTATTCGGTCCGCCGTCCGTCATTTGCAGCGGCTGTTCCAGTATATTAAACACACCCATAATGTGACGCATAAAGAATAGAAGCAACATACCGGACATATACGGAAACGTAACCACCTTTAACCGTGAGAACACGCCCGCTCCGTCAATTACCGCCGCCTCGTACAGTTCCCGGCTGACCCCCTGCAAAGCAGAGTAAAAATAGATTGCCATACCGCCGAGAGAAGACCACGACATACTGATGACTATATATAATATCGTAAAACGTCCATCCTGAAGCCACGCATACGGTTTACCGCCCCACTGCACAATCAGGGAATTCAACAATCCCGACGCGTCGGGGTAGTAAATGAAGTACCATAAAAGCGAAACCGTAACCGCCGGCATCACCGTCGGCAAATATACAATAAATCTGGTCAGCTTTCTGCAATGTACCAGCTCATTCATAACCAGCGCAACCACAATCGGCACGAGATAGCCGGTAACAATAGAATACAAAACATACAGTATAGTATTGCCAAAGGTTTTTAAAAACGCCGTATCCGTCAATACAATCCTGTAATTGTCAAACCCGACAAATTCCGTCGGCGTATAACCGGTCATATCAAAAAATGACCATATAATCGCTAATATCTGCGGTCGTATTACAACAAAATAAATACAAAGCAAAGCGGGTAAAATTAAAATCCATGCCCTGAAATCGCGCATAAATATCTGTCTGACAGATTTTAATATTCCCTTTTTCATTTCATCACCTTCCTGACTGCGTTTGCGCAAAAAATTACGTTTGCGCAAACGCCTTGCGCATTTTATTTCAAATTATCCAACTGATTTTTCTGAAAATCCGCCGCCGCCTGTTTTAATACAGCCGCGCAATCCGCGTCTTTGTTAGTCAATACCTCCTGAATGCAGTTGCCAATCGTCCTGTAAAGCTGAGACGCTGCAACCGGCGGTTCGTCATGAAACTCAATACCTTCTTTATTGTTATAAGACTTTACATAGTTCAGGTTGATATTTGCCAATTCCTCCGTTTTTTGCTTCCGATATTCCGCAACGGGATTTTCAGCATTCCAAGGCGTGATCGTTTCGGCGCCAATAATAACATCGCTCTCCCGCTCCAGCATAATCTGCGATTCCACATTTTCTTTCGTCTCATCTGTAAGGTCAATCCCCAGCGTGCTTGTCTGCGTCAGCCATCTCATAACGGCTTCTTTTTCTTTTTCCGTTGCGCCTTTTTTTATCACACTGTATGTACCGCCAATCAGCGTAACATGACGCGAAGAACCTGCCGGCATTTGCATCATACCGACATCCTCAAGCTTCATACCGTAAGGAATACATCCGCTGGCAGTAATCGGTTCACCAAACATCATAGCGGCCTCCCCGGAACCGACAAGCTGCTGTATTCCCGCCGCGTCCGCCAAAATATTTTCCTGAATCACATTATGTTCCCATTTTAAGTCCTTAACATATTGCAGCGCAGCCGTTATCTCAGGCGAATCAAAAATTGCTTTCCACTTTCCGTCTTTGTCCTTTTCCAAAAACTCACCACCGTATGACCACGCAATATTCATAAAACGCCAACCGCTTGCCTGCATCGCAAACCCGGTCTTTCCGGTTTTTTCCTTAATAGTCTTTGCGGTTTGTACAAGTTCCTCCCAGGTTTTCGGAACAACAGGCGCGCCGCTCTCATCAATCAATCCCGCTTCCCGGAAAAGTTTCACATTCAGCACCATGCCTGAATCATAACAAGTCTCAGGAATGAGATAAATTTTTCCGTTTCGTGAAATTTTTTCTAATATAGTATCGTTGATTTTGTCATAAATACCGGCGTTCTTAAACGCATCTGTTACATCCTCTGCGTATCCCATATCCATGACAGTATTTGCCTGCGTAAATGGCAGATGATACGTGGTTGGCAGTGTGCCCGCCTCTGCCATTGCTATATAAGTATCCGGCGCGAACACATATGTATCCGGCTGAATCCGAATGTCCGGATTATTCTTTTCAAACGCCGCAATCCTATCCATACAAATCTGATTCGCGCGCGGATCGGTTTCCGCGCTGGGAATATCCCCTACCGATATTACTGTAATCCCTTCCTCCTGTGCGTCATTGCCGCAGCCTACAAACATTCCGCCTGCCACCGCCACCGCACATATCGTCGCCATTGCTTTCATCCATTTTTTCATTTTTCCAACCCTTTCTGTTTCATTTTTAGCGTAACATAAGCCGAACCCGCTTGCACTTTTGTCTCGTGAATTCGATTTTCGTTAGCCTAATCTTTATAGTGGTATTAAAACACGCAAAACCACAAATGTAAAGAGACAGTTTTTGGATGGTATCAGTTTTTCTCGATTCTTCGATTTCAAAAGGTCTCAATTTTTGTTTTTATCTCAAAATTTATTGTTCTATTGACTTTTCGCTGATTTTAAGTTATGCTGTTATAGCAAGGATTCAAAAACAAAAACCTTACTTTGCGGCAGAAACATAACACAAAAAAGGATGTACTTAAATGAATCAAAAAATCTCAAAATTTATCCATACTTTTCAAAAGCCGTATCTTTCAATTTATCGTATGTTTATCATACCGTGTCTGATTTCGGCAATCGCTCTTGCGGTTTCGGTTACCTTAAACTTTTCGGCAGGCAGAGATTATATGACCAACTTTTCGCAGCAATCCCTCAAAACTCACGCGACGGAATGTGAAACGTCGATCACTTCCACCTTAACCACTCTCAACCTGATGGCAGCCACCTCGCCTTTATCGGAAAATTTGTACGGCAATATTCACAACGCTCCGGAAGAAACCCATCGTACGATTAGCCTGCTTTGTCAATCAAACGAAAGTATAGACAGCATTTTTATCTATTCCAAAAGCGCAAACGAAGTTTTCTGGGAAGACAGCTTTATTCCGGCAGAAAAATTTTTTTCTGACATATATTCCTATTCTCTGTACAATACAGATTATTGGATGGATTTCCGTTTTTATAACTACGACTCTTACCGCACCCTTCTGCCCACCTCCGTTAAGCAAAACGGCACGGACAAAATTATTATTCCCGTTGTTTTGCGCGAAGCAGAAAATCAAACGTTTCACAATTTTCTGATTGTGAATTTTAATCTCGGCTATCTGATATCAGATTCCTCCTATCCAAAGGTCTCGCAAAATTCGGATATCCTGATATTAAATCGTTACAACAACACGGTGTTTGACGCAAGCTTTAATACAGTGGAAAACCGATTTTCAAGCAGCTTTCTGAAAAAACTGATTGAAAAAAACAGCAATACCTTCAATTATCGTGAACATTCCAAAAAATACTTAATCAATTCCTATTCCACCACCGACAGCCTTACCGGATATACCTATTTCAGCGTTACTCCCTACCAGGATATTTGGCTCTCCATATTTCCTAATCTTGTCACTGATATCATTATCAGCGTAATGCTGTTGATTATGGGCTTTGTTATCGCGTTTCTTAACGCGCACAAAACGGCGGCACCAATCTATGACTTATATACAAATGTTTTAAAAACATCGCCCAAATCCAACAAAAATATTATCCAAAGCCTTAAAAATTCGACCACGGATTTATTTCAGCAAACCGCGCATTTACAAAGCATTATGCCTTTAGCGCAAACAAAAGTTTTAAAAGATTTTCTGAACAACACAAATGATTATACCGTTGATGAAGAGGCTAAATCTATTTTAATGGAATCCCTGCCACTGAAAAATAACTTTTACGCCGTAGTAATCATGAATATTATTTTTAAACCATCATTTTACGATACTTTCACACACAGCGAAAGCGCAAAAATTGAAAAAGAACTGCACACAATTATCAAAGACCTGTTTTGTGAGGCCTTTGACACCGTCGTTCTTACAGACGAAAAAAACAGCTTGTCCTTGATTTTGAACTCGGATTCCGACACAAAAAGCGATGATATTACTCACATGATCAACACAACTATTTCATCTCTGTACAGCGATGCTAATTATCTGAAACTTCAAATCGGAAAAAGTAAATTTTATATGGATATCGCCGGTTTGAAAAGAGCCTATACGGAGGCAAAATTTTCTCTTGAAACCATCAACATCAACGCGGATATTGCGAATTTGGATTCCGGCAATTCAGATATCCATTATGTTTTAAAAAAATCCGACGAAACACGTTTTTTTAACGCGCTTATTAACTTTGACATTGAGGAAGCTTACCGCATTGTAGAGCAAATATCAGAGGAAAACGCTAATATTAACTCCCGTTCCACACAGCAACTGTATTATGTTATTCTCAATATTATACTGAAGGTGCTGCGCATTCGGAACATACCGTATATGAAGACACTGCTGGACTTTGAAATATATGACAGTATATTAAATTTCCCGCCGGCAGACATAAAAAAACAGATTATTTCCATACTGAAATATATCCATGAATATTCCGCGGAAAATAATCAGAAAGAAGATACTGCAAGCAATGTTCCGCAGCAAATTATAAACTATATCTCTCAAAATTATAAAAATCCACTTCTATCTTTGGATATGCTGTCCGAGCAATTTGAAATTGCCCAACCTAAAATATCCATGCTGGTAAAAAAAGAACTGAAAATCGGATTTCACGAATATCTCACCAATCTGCGGATTGAAGAAGCAAAAAAAATGCTGACTCTGACCTCCCTGCCCATCAAAAACATTTCGATTGACTGCGGCTTTGGCAGCGGAAAGAGCTTTTTCCGAATATTTAAAAACGAAGTGGGACTTTCACCCGGAGAATACAGAAAGCGAAAAAACGATGACACCCAACCAAACGCTTAGGGGTAACCGAGATTCTCCATACAGATTTTTACTAAAAAAGAGGCGCGAAGCGCCTCTTTTTTATAAATATAACCGACATCTGCGTCAGTTTTATCTTACCTCAAGCACAACCTTACCAATATTTTCTCCCCGCTGCAAAATCGAGTGAGCCTCTTCCGCCTCAGTAATGGGTAAAATTTTGTATATCGTCGGCTTAACCTGTCCCGATTCAATTTTGGGAAAAACATCACGGACAAGAGACGCAAGAATCTCCGCTTTTCTTTCAGGCGTTCTGGAACGCAGCGTGCTGCCGATAACGCGCACATTACGCACATAGATATTTTTCAGGTCAATCTCCGTCGTTTTCCCCGCAAGCGCCGCAATCATAATCCAGCGCGCTCCATGATTCAGATAAGGCAGACACTCGCCCATATGCACTCCGCCAAGGCAATCGATTGCGACATCTACACCATTCCCCTTTTCCAATTCAGCTTTTAATACTTCAGCGGTGTTTTGCTTGGAAGTATTTATAATAATATCCGCACGCAAATGCTCAATCGACTCTGCTATCTCGTCAGATAAAACAGAGGTGATTACTCTGATGCCAAACGCTTTTGCCATAGGTATTATAACGCTCGCAAGCCCGCTCGCCCCCGCGTGCATCAGCAAAGTGTTGCCCGCTTGAATATTTCCCTCCCAAAACAAATTGAGGTACGCAGTCGCGAACGCCTCGGGAATTGCCGCCGCCTCTGCCATTGTGCAGTTCAAAGGTACAGGCATCAGCATGTCATACTTTACCGCGACATATTCAGCATAACCGCCGCCGCCGAGCAAGGCGCAAACTTTATCTCCTATGTTCCAACGCGACTTTGCCTTTGCTGCCTTTGTCATCTCAATAATTTCGCCCGAAATTTCCAACCCCATCCATTCGGGGCAACCTTCCGGCGGCGGGTAATCCCCCGCGCGCTGCATCAAATCCGCTCGATTTAAAGCGGCATATTCAATTTTTATCAGCACCTCTTCATCCTTCAAAATCGGGTTTGAAACTTCATCCCATCTTAAACTTCCATCCTTATTTACCAATATTGCTTTCATTTCCGTTTTCCCCTTTCTGATACCGTTATATTCCACACTTATAACTGCGCGGAGATGTCCCCCGCCTCTAAGCGATAACGTAGGCGGCGGATAATGCTTAATTCAGCGAAACGGGCATATCCCCGCTTCGTTGAAACGCACTGATGTAAGAAAAAATTTCTACGCTCGAAATTTTTTCTGCCTAAGCGTTATAATATTGCATTTTATCATATTGACATACAGAATGAAATATCCTATAATATAAAAAAAGAAAACTATTCTACAATCTTAAAGGAGCATCAGCACTGTGAGCATTTCGGATTTTTCGCAACTCATTTTCTTAAAAGCGGATAAATATAGGTATTTTAATAAACATGTCTGCGACTTTTCCGGCATTCCCCGTCCGCATTTCTGTATGGGACTTATTTTAGAGGGTTCAGGAATATTTACCCAAAACACCGAGACAAGTATCACTGTAAAAGAGGGAGAAATTATCTTTGTTCCCATTACCTCAAGATATATTTCGCAATGGCATGGCAATCCCAATATCACTTATATCAGTCTGCACTTCGCGTTCGCGCCGACCGGCGGTATTTCCGAAAAAGATAATTTCAAATTGCAAAAAATTATTCCGAAAGATTATACAAAAACACGAAACGACTATTTATATATTTTAGAAAACCAACACATGGATACTCTGTCAATAAAATACACTGTCCTCAGCCGCTTTTATCACATCCTGAGCGAAAGTATTCCACTTCTTTCACAAAACGAAGAAAGCGAGCATGATAGCCGTATCGATACGGCAGCCGAATTTATCGATATGAACTCCGAAAAAAATATGTCTGTCGCTGAACTTGCTGAAAGCTGTAATATGAGTATTTCCAATTTTTATACACTTTTTAAAAAATATAAGGGCATGACCCCGATAGAATATCGAAATCACACCCGTATCAGCCGCGCGATGCGTATATTAAAATCAGATAAGCAGCTTTCCATCGAGGAACTGAGCCATCTGTTAGGATTCGACTCCCCAACATATTTTCGACGTACATTTAAAAAAACTGTTGGGAAAACTCCTCGCGAATATCGTAGCAGCAATATAGAACTATAAACCGCTTTCAAAATTGAAATTTGCTTTCCCTTTTTATCACCCATTTTATGCTGATTACCTTTGTTTTGTTTGCAGTTCACAGCTCAAATCCGTCTGTGACTCCGGCGAGTCTTGCGGTGTCGTTCTTTACATAATACATCTCCGTTATCTGTGACGTACTGTGTCCGAGCAAGTCTGCCACTTGTTTCGGGCTTAACGCCCGTATCGTTCCGTCAGACTGTTTAACCCCATTTACTAAGTTAGTCGCGAATGTGTGGCGGAGCGAATGCAGACCCTTGGTTTCGATTCCGGCTTTGTTCAAAATTCTGTAGCATCTATTGCGGAAATTTACAGGTTTTGTAAATCCCCCGTGTTCGTCACATATCAGCGGTGCGTCCGCTCCGAAATAGAACTCTCTGCGTAATTCCTTTATCATTTCGATTGTGGCGCTGTCCAGCGGAATTGTCCGTTTGCTTGTCGCCGTCTTTGTTTTACCCACTTTGGCAGTTCTTCCGCCGACGATTTTTGCTCCATCGCGTTTGTAAATTTCCTTTTCACAATATATGATTACTACATAGATGACGGTTGGAGCAATACGAACTTTGCGACGACGATGGCACGCCACTTCACTCTGCACAATACTTTCTAATCCTGTATATCTTGGCAATACGGTATTCGGACGGACAGAAAACAAAGGATTTTACGGTAAGAAACGCGTTCCCAAACCGGAAAGCGAATGGATTGTGGTTGAAAACACGCACGAGGCTTTCATCTCAAAGGATACATGGGAAACCGTACAAAAGCTGATGAAAAGCAAACGCAGCGAAACAAAGTCAGGAGTTGTATAAACATAGCGGATTTGGCGGAATAAAACGTTCCCCCTTAAATACAACCAGAGGTCGTGAGTTCGATTCTCACCACCAGCTCCATATAAAAAGATACAGCACGTTTTGCGCTGTATCTTTTATTCTTATATCACCGTTTTTACCGGAAATAATTCCGGTTTTCTCACTTCCCCACCTTGTCCATAAACAAAAACACCTTTTCAATCTCGGAAAGCTCGCTTTCCTTATTCTTTTCCAGCCACTTTTGCCGATACTTTTTCAGCCAAATTTCTGTATCTGTGTGTCTCGGCATGGAATAACCCGCTGCTTGCGCCGTCAGCTCAGCCATCAACGCTATCCCCTCTGCGGCAAGCAGCATTTCCTCGCGGTATTCGTCGTTTTCCCATTGCTCTACTGAAAGCTGCCGCATAAAATCCTCGCAGACTTTTTGCGTTTCAGCAAGAATATTTTCTACCGGAATATCTACCTCCAGCTTTTTGTCATAGATACAGTTGGAATAGATTTTTACAAAGTCATACCACCGCATCTTTTGCCCCAAGGCACTCAATTTTGTCAGATACTCCACGCCGTGCTCGTTCCGATACAGCAAGTGATTGACCTTTTTCCGAAAATCATCGTCTGCCCTCGTTTGAACCGTCCACGACTTTGCCGCGCCCAGAACCATGCCGTACATCGCAAGTTCCAAACTGCACGGATTGCCGAAATCGCCCCAGTTGGTGTTTAGAACCCCCGCTGCGCCGTACTGATACCCGAGTTCCGCCATACGGCAAATATTGACTTCTTCCGTTGCGACATTCTCGACAAAATTTGTCCACGTTCCCGTTCCGGGACAGACGATCTGCGTTCTGTTCAGCTTTTGAAATAACGCGATATCTTCCTCCCGCGGGTTTTCGTCATAATACCAGTTCAAAAATTGAATATCCTCCGGCAAATTCTCTATTACTTCCTGATACTTGAGCAGAATATCCGCCCACATCATTACCGTCTTTCCTTTAGAGCGGACATATTCCGCAATCTGTTTAACAAACTCCACATACAGCCGACCGGTGTCCATATCCTTATGCCGTCCAATTTGCAAATCAAAGGTTTCATCACAGCAAATGTTAAATTTATCCGAGCGGAACAACGGCATATATTGGTCAATCAAGCTCTTAATGAGCGCGAAACTTTTGGGATTGGTCGGGTCAATGGTATGATGCTGCATACGCTCCCAAAAGGTATCATGCTCTTGTTTGTAATTCTCCAACTCGCGCAGTTCCTTATATTTATCCTTTTGCAGTAGTTCGTATAAATGTCCAAAACAGGAGAGCGACGGAATGAATTCAATAAAGTTCTCGTAGCAGTAATCGTCCAGTTCCCTGATTTCCTCCGCGGTCAGAAATCCCGTGCGGTCAATGCTGTCCGCGTATTCTTCAAAAGCAAAGGTATGCTCCACATACAACTGCAAGGAAT
>JAAGKN010000063.1_pt1 | contig 83397 bp, 64 predicted proteins | sample 6206371 | NCBI WGS metagenome assembly JAAGKN01 (sample SAMN11533720, study PRJNA540317) | gut metagenome | isolation source: fecal pellets from male and female animal of same cohort | host: Peromyscus leucopus | place: USA:CA | collected 2017 | reverse complement strand
CTTTACAATGTTTAATTTAACGGTTATATTTATGAACAAAAAGTTAGTGCTTTTGGGAACCGCCGCGCTGATGACGGCCGCGACGGCAACCGCACAGAAGCGCGTGACGGGTCGCGTTGTCGACGCCGAGGGCCAGCCCGTCTCGGGCGCCACGGTGCGCGTGGAAGGCAGCAACCTGATCGTGCGCACCGACGACGGCGGCCGCTTCGTGCTCCAGAGTGTTCCGGCCTCTGCCCGCCGGCTGAAGGTGTCGTACATCGGCAAGCAGGCGCAGACGGTGAGCATCGCCGGCAACGTGAACGTGACGCTGGCCGACGACGACAACGTGCTCGACGAAGCCGTGGTCGTGGGCTACGGCAAGGTCAAGAAGGGCGACTTCACGGGTTCGGTGTCTGCCGTAAAGGGAGAGGAAATCAAGAAAATGCAGGTATCGAACATATCGAAAGCGCTCGAAGGCCTCATGCCGGGCGTACAGATTGCAAGCTCGACAGGCCAGCCGGGCAGCTCGGCCGCCATATACGTGCGCGGTATCGGTTCGCTCTCGGCCAACTCGGCGCCGCTCATCATTCTTGACGGCGCGCCTTTCGAGGGCTCGCTCAACCAGATAAATCCGGCCGACATAGAGAGTCTGAACCTGCAGAAGGACGCCTCGGCCACTTCAATATACGGCGCACGCGGTGCGAACGGTATCATTTATATCACCACCAAACGCGGACAGAGCGGCAAGACGAAGGTGAGCTTCGACGCCAAGTGGGGATGGAACTCGAGGGCCGTGCCCGAATACGAGAAGGTGACCAGCGAGAAGGAATATTACGAGCTGCGCTGGGAGTCGCTCTACAACCGCAACCTCTACAAGGACGGCATGAGCGACCTGGCCGCCCGCCTGGCTGCCTCGAAGAATCTGGTGAAGGAATTGGGCAACTACAATTCTTACAACGTGGCCGACGCCGCGCTCATCGACCCTCTCACGGGTCTGCTCAACCCGGCGGCGCGCCTGCTCTATCACGACGACTGGAACGACGAGGCCTTCCGCAACGGTCTGCGCCAGGAGTATAACGTGAACATATCGGGCGGCAACGACCGCACCAACTACTACATGTCGTTCAACTATCTTGAAGACGAGTCGTACGTGCGCAAGTCGTCGTTCGACCGCATGACGGGCCGCCTGCGCCTCGACCACAAGGCCTTCGACTGGCTCACCGTGGGCGCCAACGTAAGCTATGCGCACACGAAGACCGAGGGCCTCTCGGTGAGCGCGGGCAAGGGCAGCAGCCTCTTCAGCTTCACGCAGTTCATCGCGCCCATCTATCCGGTATACCTCTACGACAAGCAGGGCAACCTGGTGCTCGACGACCAGGGACGCCGTCAGCTCGACATGGGCAGCGAGTTCGGCCGCACACAGCTCTACTCGCAAAACCGCAACCCGCTGGTGGAGGTGTTCAACAACACGAACGAGGGCATGTCTGACGTGTTCAACGCCCGCGGCTACGCCGACATCAAGCTCTACGACGGCCTGACGTTCCACGCCGACGTGGCGGTGGACAACTTCGCCTCATACGGCGACAGCTTCTCGGCCCCCATCACACCCGACGCCGCCGAGTCGAACGGTTACGGCGAGAAGACGACCGCACGCCGCAGTGTCATCAACGCCACGCAGCGCCTCAACTACGAGAAGGAATTTGGCAAACACAGCATCAGCCTCATGGCCGGTCACGAGACCAAAGCCGAGAACGAGCGCGGCCTGGGTGCCTACCGCAAGCAGTTCTACCTGCCCGAAAACAACTTCTCCTATTCCATAGCCAACCTGGATGATCCCACGTCATACGACGACAGCTACCACCTGGAGAGCTACATGGGCCGCGCCGAATACAGCTACGCCCACCGCTACAGCTTCTCGGCCACCTACCGCCGCGACGGCTCGAGCATGTTCGCCCCGGAAAACCGCTGGGGTAACTTCTGGTCGGTAGGCGCCGCCTGGAACATGGGCGAGGAAGTGTGGTTCCAGAGCGCCCTCGGCGCTGTGATCAACAGCTTCAAGCTCAAGGCCAGCTACGGTACGCAGGGTAACGACTACCTCCTCTCGGGCGGCAGCCGCCTCTACGGCGGTTATCTCAACCAGTTTGTCGTGCAGAACGGCGGCACCGACGCCAACCCCGAGTTCTCCATCGTGCAGACCTACCGCGGCAACCGCGAGCTCACCTGGGAGAAGAGCAAGACCTTCAACGTTGGTTTCGAGACATCGCTCCTGCAGCGCCGCCTCTCGCTGGAGTTCGACTTCTTCGTGAAGAACACCGAAGACATGCTCGGCGTGCACTCGCTGCCCGGCAGCCTGGGCTCGCCCAGCTCGATGTACACCAACGAGCAGTCCATGCGCAACACCGGCGTGGAACTCTTAGTGAACGGCACCATCATCAACACGAAGGACGTGAAGTGGCGCGCCGCGCTCAACCTCACGCACTACAAGAACGAACTGACCCGCATGCAGGAAGGACGCCCCGCCGAGGGCTATCAGACCGGCAGCTACTGGCGCAAGAAGGGCGGCTCCATCTACGACTGGTACATGGCCCGCTACGCCGGAGTTGACCCCCAGACCGGCGACGCTCTCTACTACATGGATGTGGAGAAACCCGTGCTCGACGCCGACGGACAGCCCGTGCTCGACGCAGAAGGCAACGCCGTCATGCAAACCGTCATGGAAACCACCAACGACGGCAACCTGGCCACGCTATACCAGCTCGGCAAGTCGGCCCTGCCCAAAGCCTACGGCGGCCTGAGCACTACCATCGAGGCCTACGGCTTCGACCTGAGCGTCTCCACCGCCTTCTCGTTCGGCGGCTACACCTACGACGACGCCTATGCCAGCCTCATGGCGGGCTCGGCCGGCACCACCTTCTCCAAGGATATGTACAAGCGCTGGCAGAAGCCGGGCGACATCACCGATGTGCCCCGCCTGCAGGACGGCTACCGCATGACCGGCGGCGTGACGAATGACCGCTTCCTCACGCGCTCCGACTACTTCTCGCTGCGCAACATCACGCTGGGCTACACCCTGCCCGGACACCTCGTGGCCCGCGTGCCGGGACTGAGCAGCGTGCGCGTCTACGCCGTGGGCGACAACCTCTTCCTCGGCTCCAGACGCAAAGGCCTCGACACGCGCCAGAGCGTCAGCGGCGCCATCACCCGCGACGGATACGGCGCCCTGCGCACGGTATCCTTCGGCATCAACCTGAACTTCTGACAATGAGGAACGGCACCGCCGGCCGCAGCCGGCGGGCCGCTCCCCAGCGCCACGACATTACTTCAAAACAACGATACAAGCATACATTATGAAAACAACCAAATATCTGGCAATACTCTTCGCGGCGGGCGCGCTCAGCTCCTGCGGCGATGATTTCCTCAACGAGCTGCCGTCGACCACCGTCACGCCCGACCAGGTGAACGACGCCGCCAAGGAGGACGCCGACAAAGTGCTTTCCTCACAGCTGAAGGGATGCTACACCAACTGGAACACGCGGGCCGGCATCTCCTCCAACGACATCAACAACCACATGAGCCGCGGTTTCGGCGGCATCATGATGCTCTCCGACGTGATGAGCAACGACATCTCGCTCGCCCTGGGCGGCGGCGACCCCTGGCATTTCGACCACGTGCTCGACTACAACCAGGAACAGTACGTGCGCGCCAACTGGCCGTGGTCGTACTTCTACACCGTCATCAAGAGCGCCAACGACCTGATCAACGTGGTCAACGAGGACGACGCCAACCAGGCGATGCTCAATATCGTAGGCCAGGCCTATGCCTTCCGCGGCATCTCGGAGGCCTACCTCGCCCAGTTCTACCAGAAGACCTATGCCGACAGCAAGGAAAAGCCTTGCGTGCCGCTCCGCCTCAGCGACAACGAGACGAGCATCGACGGCCGCGCCACGGTGGAACAGGTGTTCGCACAGGCCGAGAAGGACCTGCTCAAAGCCATTGACTACCTCGACGGCTACCAGCGCCCCGACAAGCAGAGCATCGACAAGCAGGTGGCACAGGGCCTGCTCTCACGCGTCTATCTCGTGATGAACCGCTGGGAAGACGCCGCCAAGATGGCTCACGACGCCCGCGAGGGCTACTTCCTCAACGACCTGCAGGAAGCTGTGGACTGGAACTACCAGGACCTCGACAACCACGAGGTGATGTGGGGCTACGCGCCGACAACCACCACGACCTTGATGTTTGCCAGCTGGGCCTCGTGGCACAGCGTGGACGGACCGGGCTACGGCGGTGCGGCCGTGGGCGCCTTCCAGCTCATCGACGCCGCCCTCTATGCCTCCATGCCCGAAGGCGACGTGCGCAAGCAGCTCTTCGTGGCTCCCGGCGAGGTGTTCCAGGGCGCCCAGGGCGCAGTGCCCGGCTACGGCAACCTGAAGTTCCCCTTCGTGTCGCAATGGATGGGCAGCGTGGTGTACATGCGTGCCTCGGAAATGTATCTCAACGAGGCCGAGGCCCTGCTCATGGGCGGACACGCCACAGAGGCTGCGGACGTAATGGCTGAATTCATGCCCAACCGTGTGGAAAACTGGAGCGCTCCCTCGGCCTACTCGCAGAGCGCCATCTACCGCCAGCGCCGCCTGGAACTCTGGGGCGAGGGCTTCAGCTACTTCGACCACTGCCGCCTGCGCCAGGACCTGGACCGCACTTACCCGGGCACGAACGAGCCGTCGGCTACCCAGGCCAAGATTCCTTACACAAGCTACAAGTGGACCTTCCAGATTCCGAAGAAGGAGATCACTGACAACGACGCCATCAAGCCGGAAGATCAGAATCCCGCTGAATAAAAAGAATAACGGCGCGCCGCCGCCCCGATGAGGCGGCGCGCCTACTCCCATTCACTTTTTTATTAATACTCAACAACAATGAAAAGAATCAACATACTGAAGACGCTGTTGCTCGGCTTCACGCTGGTGGCCTTCACGGCCTGCAGCGAGGACCTCGACAAGGCCGACTATGACCGCCAGGGCGGCAACGGCGTCCTGGCTACCGTGACAACCGGCGCCGTAGATGCGTATGGCATCGCCGCCAAAGCTGCCATCACCGTCGACCTGCCCGAAGGAGCCCAGCTCAAAGAGGCCGGCTTCGTGGTGAGCACAGACGAGGAAATGGAACTGACCTCGCCCAACACACAGATTATCCGCGCAGCCGACGTGAAGGCCGGCGAGTCGGTCATCACCGCCATCACGGGACTCACGCCGGGCAAGACTTACTACGTGAAAGCCTACGCCTACACCGAAGGCGGCATTGCCTACGGCGAGACCAAGACCATCGTGGCCAGCAACGACTACGAGCAGGCTACGGACATCGCCGTCGACTTCACCGACCCCGACTTTGCCGACGGCCAATACTTCACCTCCACCAAGCTCGAGGGTTCCACGATAGGATTCCAGCTCATGTCGCTCGCCGCCATCTTCGGCGTACCGCAGCTCGCCTTCGTATCGTCGCCCTACCACCCGGGCTATCTGTCGCAGGGCTCCGCCCAACTCGCGTCGCCCGAGGAGAACAATCTGCTGTCCTTCAAGGCCGACCTCACGGACATGGCTTTCCCCTCCGTCAGCATCGACGCCTTCAACCTCGCCGCCCTCTTCGGCGACAGCTACACCGACTGCCCGGGCAACTTCGACGTGTACGTGTCGGCCACGGCGCCCAAGAGTGCCGGCGACCTGGCCGGAGCCACTCTGCTGGGCTCCTGCGAGTTCTCGGACGACCCGACCTCTCCCGACTTCGAGGAGAAGGTGGTGAGCTACGAATTGCCGCTCAGCTTCAACGGCGAATGCTACATCACGCTGCACAGCCACTGCGGACATCCCAACTACTACGCCGGCAACAACCTCGGCGTTATCGTGCTGGGCTTCGAGCTCTCCTCGCTTCACCGCGTGAAGTAATTGCTGCAGTTCCGGCCAGTACCGGAGTTTTATAATAACGTCATAGCGGGGCAGACACGTGTCTGCCCCGCTATGACGTTATTTGCTCCTCAAAAGATCAGGTGTTCAGTCCTTCAGAAGCTCCACCAGCAGATCGCCGCCGGCCGAGAAGAGCCCCACGCGGCGCTTGTCGAGGCGGCCAAAGCGTTTCACACCTTCGAGCGCCGAGAGCACGCGGCGCTCCGTTTCCATGTCGGGACACATCATGCGGGTCGTGGCCAGTTCCGAGAAGGTGAGGGCCGTCGGCGTGCCCTCGCCCACCGTCACGGAGCCGAAGAAGCGGTTGCAGCCGGCATTGCCGCTGACACGCTGCCCGTCGAAGGCTATGCTGACCCTCTCTCCGCCATCGGCCGGGAGCGGCGTGTTGAACACGGAGCTGATTTGCCATTCGCCCCGGAGCCCGGCGCTATCCATCGGCAGGAAGCGGCGCTCCAGCCTCAGGAGAGCCTCGCCGTCGCCGCCGAGCAAAATCATTTTGCCGGCCTTCACACGGTAGTTCTTCACGCCGGCCAGGGCCGAGAGCACCTTCCGCTCGGTTGTCATGTCGGGACAGGCCATCATGGTGCTCGCCGCCTGCGAGAAGGCGATGGTGCGGCTATCGGTGTCGACATCAATGGCTGCCGACAGCCTGTTGCAGCCGCTATAGCCATAGGCGCGGCGTTCCCCGAGGTCGAGGCCGAGGAAAGGCAAGGCCTCGCCCGGGGCGGCGGCCAGGGCCGAATCTCCCACTTGCACGATGTTCCACTCACCGGCCGGGGCCGAAGGCTCAAGGTTCTTCACACTGCCGCACGCGGCCAGCATCAAGGCCGCACACGGAATCAATAGGTTCGTTTTCATGTTGTTGTCGGTTTTCAGGCAGCTTCTCCGCCCCCCTCTCCGGGGCGACAGAGAAGCCGCTGTGTTATTTTTATCGAGTCACGGTCCGCCCCTAAGGGCTGTTGCTTTATAACAAGGAAAAAAGGGAAAACTTGCACGGACAGCCCTCATTTTTTAGCGTGGCCGGCAGCGGGAATATCGGCATCTGGGAGAAAGTGTATAATCCAGATTAGATTTTAATTATGGCGTTTCGCCATAATTAAAAATCAGTCCGGCCTCAACAGTTTCCTTATTTTGCCAAGTAGTACACCCCAAAACAAAATAATGGCTGACAATCAGGTGATCATCAGCCATTATCAGTACCCAGAGCCGGGGTCGAACCGGCACGGGTTGCCCCACTGGTGTTTGAGACCAGCGCGTCTACCGATTCCGCCATCTGGGCTGCGCGTCACCGCCCTGAGGAGGCGATTTGCGGTGCAAAGGTAAGGGAAATATCTTAATGAACCAAAAATATGGGTGAAAAAGTCGGCTTTTTTCCTTCTTTAGCACCTTTACCGACGCTAAGTAAGGGAATAATGGTTATATTAGCGGCAGATTCCCGCCGCGGGCCCCACGCCACAGGCACAGGAGCCGCCCCTGCTCCCGCCGGCCGGCAGCGCAGGGCCGACTGCCGGCGGAAACATGACACGACTAACCCCTCTCTACCTAAAAACACAAAGCATGACAACGAGCAATGATTTTTGCATTATCCTGGCTGGTGGCGTAGGCAAGCGTCTGTGGCCATGCAGCCGCCGGAGCGTTCCGAAGCAGTTTATCGACTTTACCGGCGCCGGCCGCACGCTGCTGCAGCAGACTTTCGACCGCTACGCCCGCTTCATTCCGCCCGGTAATATATATGTATCGACCTTCCGCGACTATGCCGGCCTGGTGGCGGAGCAGCTGCCTGAGCTGGCGGCGGGCAACGTGCTGGCCGAGCCGGTGCAGCTCTCCACGGCGCCGGCCGCCGCGTGGGCCTCGTTCCACATAGCGCGGCGCCACCCCGACGCCAACATTGTGGTGACGCCCTCTGACCAGCTGATTGTGAACGAGGAGAAGTTCAGGAAACAGATAGGGGCGGGCCTGGAGTTCGTGGCCACCCATGCGGAGTTTCTGGCCATGGGCGCCAAGCCCACGGTGCCCAACACGGCCTACGGCTACATACAGACCGACGGGCCGGGCGACGGGGAGCGGCGCTTCAGCGTGAAGTCGTTTTCGGAGAAACCGGCGCCGGAGTATGCGCGCCTGTTTGTGGAGAGCGGCGAGTTCCTGTGGAACACCGGCATCTTCCTGTGGAACGTGCGCACCCTGGCCGAGATGATACACTGCCTGGCGCCGGCGGCCGACGACTACATGCGGCACACGGCCCCGCACTTCACGGCGGAGCAGGAAGAGGAGTTTGTGGAGAAAGTATATCCGGCCAGCCTGCGCGTGACCATCGACACGGTGTTGCTGGAGCGCTGCCGCAACCTGCGGGTGCAGGAGTGCGACTTCGGGTGGGCCGACGTGGGCTGCTGGCCGGCGCTGCACGACATAGCCGGCAAGGACGCCGACGGCAACGCCGCCCTGGGCGGCGCGCAGGTGATGTTTTCCGACTGTCGCGACACGCTGGTGTGCCTGCCCGAGGGCATGGGCGCGGTGATGCGCGGCCTGGAGGGCTACCTCGTGGCGCAGGAGGGCAACATGCTCGTGGTGTGTCCCAACGACGACCCGGCCCTGACGCGCCGCCTGGGCAACGAGGCGGGCCTGAAGCTCGGCGAGCGATTCCTCTGAGCCCGGCCGGCGCCCGGCCCTGCCGTTTCAGCCTCCCGGGGAGCACCGTTCCGCCGGCTGGAAGTGCGGCATGTGCCTTTCCGGAAGTGCGGCCTCCGGCTGGCCGTCCGCGGTTTTAACACTATTTGCTTCCGGGCTGGAAAATCATTATCTTTGCATTAGCCCCAGGGGCGGATCCGCGCGGATCCGCCCCTGTTTTTTGTCCGCGGCGCGGGCATTTTGCAAAAAGCAAGTAATGGTTTCCGGAAAAAAGTCCGTATTCGCCGTGAAAAAGCACTACTTCGCGTAAAAACACGAAGTAGTGCTTTTCAAAATCCAAGTAATGGTGGCGGAACCGCGGCCGGGAGCGGCCACGCGGCGACAAGACTTTTTAACTAAAAACCACCGCCAAAACGTTACAGGAAGTTAAATACGTTAAAGTGCGGCTGCCGGCGGCAAAGCGGGCCACGCATTTTAAGACCGCAAAAGGCCCATGCGAAAAAAAAAAACTATTTTTGCAGCTTGTAGATGCGCGCACACGGTGTGCAGCGCCACAATCCGACAAGAAATCATCAACTCACAATATCCGTACATCTCGTTATGAAACAGTACAACATCGTGAACAACCTCATGGGTTGGCTCGCCTTTGCGGTGGCCGCCGTCACCTATTGCCTGACGGTAGAGCCCACCGCGAGCTTCTGGGATTGCCCCGAGTTTATCACCACAGCCTACAAACTGGAGGTGGGACACCCGCCCGGCGCCCCCTTCTTCATGCTCACGGCCAACTTCTTCACGCAGTTCACGAGCGACCCCGCGAAGGTGGCGCTGTGCGTCAACATCATGTCGGCCCTGCTCTCGGCCACGTGCATTCTGTTCCTGTTCTGGACCATCACACACCTCACCCGCAAGCTCATCTGCAAGGGCGGCATCGTCAGTTCGCCGTGGCAGACGGCCGTCATCATGGCCGCCGGCCTGACGGGCGCGCTGGCCTACACCTGGAGCGACACGTTCTGGTTCTCGGCCGTGGAGGGTGAGGTCTACGCCTACTCCTCCATGTTCACCGCCCTGGTGTTCTGGCTCATACTCAAGTGGGAAGACCACGCCGACGAGCCCCACTCCGACCGCTGGCTCGTGCTCATTTTCTACCTCACGGGCCTCTCCATCGGCGTGCACCTGCTCAACCTGCTCTGCCTGCCCGCCATCGTGCTGGTGTATTACTTCCGCAAAACGCCCGAGGCCAACGCAAAAGGCGCCCTCGGCGCACTGGCCATATCGCTGGTACTCGTGGGCGCCGTGCTCTACGGCGTCGTGCCGGGCATCGTGAAAGTGGGCGGCTGGTTCGAGCTGTTCTTCGTCAACGTGCTGGGCTTCGGGTTCAACTCGGGCCTCATCGTCTACATCCTCGTGCTCATTGCCGTGGTGCTCACGGCCATCTGGAGCACCACGCAGCCCGGACGCCGCCTCGTCAGCGTGCTCTACACGCTCTCGGTGGCCCTGCTGGGCATCCCCTTCTTTGCCGGCCACAGCACCGGCGCGGCAGTGCTCGGCCTGCTGCTCACCGCCGGCCTCGGCTGGCTGCTCCAGCGCAAGCGCGCCGACGGCCACTACGTGCTGCGCAAGCGGTTCCTCAACACCTCGCTGCTCTGCATGCTCATGCTCATGATCGGCTACTCGTCCTACGCCGTCATCGTGATCCGCTCCACGCAGAACACCCCCATGGACCAGGATTCGCCCGAGGACATCTTCACCCTGGGCAGCTACCTCGGCCGCGAGCAATACGGCAGCACGCCGCTCTTCTACGGCCCGGCCTTCTCGTCGCGCCCCTGCTTCACCACCAAAAAGGCCGTCAACCCGCAAACCGGCCTCATGGAGCCCCTGACCTTCCTCGGCGCCGACGGCAACTACTACTACGACCGCGAGGTGATGTATGAGGAAGGCACACGCATACAGCGCCACGAAAAGAAACACGCCACCGACCCCGACCGCTACGACGAAATGACCGAGCAGACGGGCGCCGTCTACCCCTCGGAGATGAAAATGCTCCTGCCGCGCATCTACGCCTGGCAGCACGAGGGCAACTACCGCACCTGGCTGGGCGACATCGACATGCACCCCGTCAGCGCCACCTGGACCACCCCCGACGGCCAGGAGGAGGCGCAGGACGGCGAAATGCCCTCGCAGGCCGACAACCTCCGCTTCTTCCTCTCCTATCAGGTCAACTTCATGTACTGGCGCTACTTCATGTGGAACTTCGCCGGACGGCAGAACGACATACAAAGCGTAGGCGACCCCAACCACGGCAACTGGATCACGGGAATCCCCTTCATCGACAACGCCCTCTACGGCGACCAGAGCCTACTGCCCAAGGACCTGCAGGACAACAAGGGCCGCAACGTGTTCTACTGCCTGCCCCTGCTGCTCGGCCTCCTGGGCCTCTTCTGGCAGGCCTTCAAGGGGCAGAAAGGCGTCCAGCAGTTCTGGGTCGTATTCTTCCTCTTCTTCATGACGGGCTTAGCCATCGTGCTCTACCTCAACCAGACGCCTTCACAGCCCCGTGAGCGCGACTACGCCTACGCCGGCTCCTTCTACGCCTTCGCCATCTGGATAGGCCTCGGCGTAGTGGCCCTGGCCGAAGGACTGGCCCGCTGCTGCCGCAAGCCCGCCGTGGCCGTAGGCATCGCCTCGGCGGCCGGCATCGCCGTACCCCTGCAGATGGTGAGCCAGACCTGGGACGACCACGACCGCTCCGGGCGCTACGCCTGCCGCGACTTCGGACTCAACTACCTCAACACACTCCCCGAGGACGGCATGCCCATCATCTTCACCAACGGCGACAACGACACCTTCCCCCTGTGGTACGCACAGGAAACGGAAGGACAGCGCACCGACGCCCGCGTGTGCAACCTCTCGTACCTGCAAACCGACTGGTACACCGACCAGATGCGCCGCCAGGCCTACAAGTCGGCGCCCCTGCCCATCGCCTGGAGCCGCTACGAGTACGTAGACAACCGCGGCGAGGGCTTCGACAGCTACGACGTAGACCCCTCCATGCGCCAGGAACTCGACGCCATCAAGCGGAAGACCGGCGTCAACACCTACGACCTGCGCTACATCATCGATCACTACATACGGGCCCGCGTGGCCGACGACCGCCCCGGCGTCATGCCCACCGACTCCGTAGTCGTACCCGTGAACAAAGAGGCCGTGCGCCGCTCGGGCATGTCGCTCCCCTACGGCCCCGACTCCATACCCGACTACATCACCATCTCCTTCAAGGGCAAACAGCGCATCAGCAAGAGCACCATGATGGTATATGAAATGCTCGCGCGCAACGACTGGAAGCGCCCCATGTACATGTCGCTCACCCTCGGCGGGCCCGGCAATCCCAACTATGCCGGCCTCGACGACTACCTCGTGCTCGAGGGCCTGGCCTACCGCATCACGCCCTTCCGCCACAACCGCGAGAGCTCCGGCATGGTAATCGACACGAAAAAGATGTACGACAACCTCATGAACCGCTACCGCTACGGCAACGTCAACCAGCCCGGCATCTACCTCGACGAGACCGTGCGCCGCATGTGTGCCACCCACCGCAGCATGTTCACCCTGCTGGCCAACCAGCTGCTGCAGGAAGGCCGGAAGGACCAGGCGCTCAAAGTGCTCCGCAAGAGCCGCGAGGTGCTCCCGTCCGAGAACATCCCCTACGACGACGGCGACATCAAACTGGCCACGCTCTGGGCACAGGCCGGCGACACGAAGGAGGCCGTGCACATAGCCCGCATCATCGGCGACCAGGCCGCCGCCAACATGCGCTGGATCGGCACCGTCAGCGAGCACCGCATGGAAATGATGCAGAACAAGATCTTCAGCTATTACGGCACGCTCCGTGATGTCGAGGAGCTGCTCGCCACCATCGACCCCAAGGCGGCCGAACAGTTCATACCCACGCTCACAGCCGCCCTCAACGGCCGCGCCGGGCAATACCTCGAGGCGCTGAGCCGCCGCCTCTACGAACAGGAAGAAGCCGCCGGCCAGCTCAACGGCATGTTCGGCGCAGGCGGAGAGGCAGGCCCCGACGGTGGAGCCGGCTTCGGCGACGAAGGCGAATACGGCGCAGACGCCCTCCAGTAAGCCATGATCATAGAGCAACCCGCCAAATTCCTGCGCTGGCTCTATCCGCACGCCCTGTGGCGCATGGACAGCAGCGAGCGGGCCGTGTATCTCACCTTCGACGACGGACCGATTCCGCAAGTCACGCCGTGGGTGCTCGACACCCTCGCACACTACGGCGTCAAAGCCACCTTCTTCATGGTGGGCGACAACGTGCGCAAGCACCCCGAGGAGTTCCGCATGGTCAAGGAGGCGGGCCACAGGCTCGGCAACCACACCTTCAACCACATCGGCGGGTTGCGCCACGGCATAACCAGCTACGTGCGCAACGTGGACCGGGCCAACGAATACCTCCACACCGACCTGTTCCGACCGCCGCACGGGTGGATGAAATGGGACCAGTACGTGGCCGTGAGCCGCCGCTACCGGGTGGTGATGTGGGACCTCGTCACGCGCGACTACTCCACCCGCCTCAACGGCCGCGACGTATTGCTCAACGTGCGCCGCTACGCCCGTCCCGGCAGCATCATCACCTTCCACGACTCGCTCAAGAGCCACGACAAACTCCTCTACGCGCTGCCGCGCGCCATCGAGTGGCTGCAATCGCAGGGATACGCCTTCAAGGTGTTCGGCTGAGCGGAACCGGAGCGGCACAAGGTGCGCCGGGGAGGCGGCGTGCGCCGGAAGCCGTGCGGCGCCTATGTATAATCGCACGGCGCCCATATATTAATAAGGTATATAAACGTATTGAAACGAACACGGTCATCTTCATGACAGACCTGCCCACCCTACCGGCACAGCCGGCGGCGCCCCCCGACGGACACCGCACGCTGTGCGCACAGCAAGTGAAAGCCGAGGCCCTGCGCCTCGGCTTTCACGCCTGCGGCCTTTCGCCCGCCGCCCCGCTGCAGGCCGCCCATGCCGCCTGCCGCCTGCGCTGGCTCCGCGAAGGGCGCCACGCCGGCATGGACTACCTGGCGCGCAACCTGGCCCTGCGCCTCGACCCGCGCCGCCTCGTGCCCGGCGCGCGCACCGTCGTGTCGGTGGCGCTCAACTACTTCGCGCCGGCCCCCGAAGCCGCCGGCTACGCCTTTGCCCGCTACGCCCGCGGCCTCGACTACCACGACGTGATGCGCCACCGCTTGCGGCAGCTGCTCCAGGCCCTCGGGCTCGAAGAGCACCGCCACGGGCGCCCCTTCTGCGACACCGCGCCCATCGACGAACGCTACTGGGCCGTGCGCGGCGGCCTTGGCTGGCAGGGGCGCAACGGGCAGCTCATCATTCCCGGCGCGGGCTCGTATTTTTTCTTAGGCGAACTCGTGCTCACCCTGCCCGCCGACCGCTACGACCGGCCCGTGCCGGCCCGCTGCGGCACCTGCCGGCGCTGCATGGAGGCCTGCCCGGCCGGCGCCCTGCTCGGCAACGGACTGCTCGACGCGCGCCGCTGCCTCTCCTACCTCACCATCGAACACCGCGGCGCCCTGCCGCCCGGCACCGGTGAGCTGATGGGCACCTGCGCCTACGGCTGCGACCGCTGCGCCGAGGTGTGTCCCTGGAACCGCCTGGCGCGGCCCACCGCCGTGGCCGAGTTCGCCCCCCGCGACGAGCTCTTCAGCCTCAGCCGCGAGCAGTGGCACGAACTCACCCCCGGGCACTACCGCCACCTCTTCAAGGGCAGCGCCGTGAAGCGCGCCAAATACGAAGGCCTCATGCGCAATATCGCGGCCCTCAGAGACAAAAAAGTGGAGTAAAGCCTTTGCGCTTACCGAAAAACTTTGTATTTTTGCAGCGTCATCTAACGACGACACCAATAAGTATTGTTCCATGGTGTAATGGTTAGCACTAGAGTTTTTGGTTCTCTCAGTCCCCGTTCGAGTCGGAGTGGAACAACTTGCAGTTAACGGAGCCCTGCATCGCCAAGCGATGCGGGGCTCGCTGCATATCCGGCACCATTTCGAGATAAGCCCGATATCTTCTCGAGATAATTTCGAGTAGATACCGAAAGGATATCGGGAAGATGCCGCGGTAATACCGGGAAAATGGCAAGGCGTCCCACTTTTGTGGCATTGCTTCCCACTTTTGTGGCAAGGCGTCCCACTTCGCCGCGCGGTAGCTCCCGGCCGCGGGCCCTGCCCGCCCGGCTGCGGGTCCCGCCCACCTTTATTTCTTCCCTTCCATATCCTTCTTCACATGGCCGCTCTCCGTCAGTTTCACATCGACTACGATTTCCGCGTCAGCACCGACCTGTTCCGCCTCCGCTTCGTCGAGGCCGACCTCAGCGCCGCCCAGCTGCGCCGCGAGGGGCGAGATTACCGCGTGTGCCTGCCCCGCGGCTTCAACCTCGGCGCGCCGGAACGCCAGGAGTGGGCCAACAACGTGCTGCAGGAAGTGCTGCGCCTGGCCGCCGCCGGCTATCTGCCGCAACGCCTGGCCGAGCTGGCCCGGCAACACGGCGTGAGCTACCGCCGCCTCACCATACGCAACGTGCGCACCCGCTGGGGCAGCTGTTCCTCGGCCGGCGGCATCAACCTCTCGCTCTGGCTCATGATCGCCCCCGCCCGGCTGGTTGACTACGTGATTATTCACGAACTGGCCCACCGCCGCGAGATGAACCACGGCCCCGGCTTCTGGCAGGAAGTGGACCGCATGGCCGGAGGGCCGGGCCACGGCCGCCGGCTCGAACGCGAAATGCGCCTTTTCACCCGCCGCCTGTGGCGCGAGCCATAGCGAGGCGACCGGAACAACGAAGGCGCCCGCCGCCACTACCGGCCGCAATATCACGCCCCATTCGGGGAAAATAGGCATTATCGGTTCGCCCGCACGGATAATAATTCGTAACTTTGCCGCGTAAAACCAATTAACAGAAACATTAACCTATAAAAACAAACAAGGTATGAAGAAAACTTTACTCTCATTCATCGCCTTCTTCGCAGTAGCCCTGCTGGCCACGGCCCAGACCAACCTGCTGCAGAACGGCGACTTCGAAACCTGGACGAACGGCCAGCCCGACAACTGGAAGACCGCCAGCACAGCCGGCAACGCCACGCTCACGCAAAGCACCGACGCCCACGGCGGCAGCTCCTCCGTGTCGGTATCCTTCAAAGCCGGCAGCAACCTGCGCCTGGGCTACAAGGAACTCAAGCTCAAGGCCGGCGACTACACCTTCAAGTTCTGGGCCAAGGGCGGCCAGACCCAAGGCGGACACGTGCCCATGGGAGCCGACGGCAAGCCCGGCACCTATGCGTACGGCGGCTATGTCACCACCGACAACGCCTGGACGGAAGTAACCTACAGCTTCAATCTCAAAGCCGAGACCACCGTTTGCCTCGTCGTGATGAATCCGAAAAACAACGAAAATAAAGGTTACACGGCCCAGACGCTGCTCGTAGACGACGCCTCCCTCACCACCGAGAACGGCGGCATTGCCGACGAGGGTACAACTACCCCCCCGGATCCCGTGGATCCTGATCCTGTTGACCCCGACCCCACGGTGCCCGACTATACGAGCATCAGCGAGCTCAAGGCCGACGCCACCAAGACTTCCGTCAACGTGACCTTCACCTTCAACGACCTGCTCGTGACGGGCGTAGGCCAGAGCGGCAAGAACTACAGCGTCTACGTGACCGACGGCACGGAGGGCATGCTCTTCTACGGCCCGAACACACCAAGCGTGAAGAAGGGCGACAAGATCAACGGTCAGCTCGCCGGCGGCCTCAAGCTCTACAGCAACCTCACCGAAATTGAAAACGCCGACTACTCCAAGGTGACCGTGAGCAGCTCCGACAACGCCGTAGCCCCCGTGGCCACGACGCTCGCCGCCATCAAGGCCAGCCAGGACAAGGCTTTCGAGAACCTCTACGTACGCCTCGAGGGCGTGAGCTTCAAGAGCGAAGCCCTGGCCAGCAGGAACATCACCATGACCGACGGGGAAGGCAACGAACTCGTATTGCGCGACAACTTCAACGTACTGACGGACTACATCTTCAAGACCGGTGAGAAGTACAACGTAAACGCCTACGTGGCCTACTACAACGCCAACGCACAGCTCTACCCCATGAGCGCCGACGAAGTGGAGCTCATCACCAACCTCACCGACCCCGCCACGGCCTGGGCCAATGCCGCTGTGGCTCAGGAGCCCGGCAAGACGTTTGTGCCTAACGTGCTCAGCACGCTCACCGACGGCGCCAAGACGTTCACCTCGTCCGACGAACAGGTGGCTACGGTCGACGCCGAGGGCAACGTGACCTTCACGGGCTTCGGCAAGACGACCATCACCGTGCATACGGCCGCTACCGAGACCTACATGGAGAGCCAGGCCTCCTACACGCTCTACAACATCAAGGGCGAGGGCACGCTGGAGAACCCCTACATCGCCACCGACCTGGGCTTCTACAACGGCACCGTGACGGAGCCCGTGTGGATGAAGGGCATCATCATGGGTTGCTACGCCAACGGCGGCGTGCTCGCCACCGAGAACGTGGCCACCAACCTCGCCGTAGGAGAGGAAGGATTCTTCGTGCCCGTGGCTCTGCCCTACGTGAAGGAAGGCTTCGACATACGCGCCGAACTCAACGTAGTAGACCACGCCAACTACATAGGCAAGGAAATTTACCTCTGCGGTAAAATCGACACTTACTTCAGCACGACGGGCCTGAAGGAGACTTCGGCCTACAGCTGGAACGGTGCCGACGTAACGGCCATCGGCCGCATCGAAGCCGACGCCAACACGGCCGGCGCCATCTACGACCTCAGCGGCCGCCGCGTGGTGAAGGCCGAGCGCGGTCTCTACATCATCGGTGGCAAGAAGGTGCTTGTGAAGTAAACGCTTCGCCGCGCGCCGCAGCGCGCGCACCTGACCTGCCAAACTCATCTTCCCCGCCGGGCCGCCAGGCCACGGCGGGGATTTTTTTTGGCGGGCAGGGCCCGCGGCCGAAAGCTGCCGCGCGGCAAGGACTTACTCTTGCCGCGCAAAAGTGCAAGTAATCCCGCAAAAGTGGCAAGCAGTCCCACAAAAGTGGCAAGGCGTCCTACTTTTGCGGCATGCCTTGCCACAAAATCCGCACCGCGGCGACACAAAAACGCGCTGCCGGGCCGGAGCGGGGCCAATTATTCGCGCCGGCGGGCGGAGTAATCGGGAAATAATACATACCTTTGTCCGACAAACCGGCCTACGAGGGGCTGAAACCGGCTCGCAAGAGTCTTCAACCGCCCCGCAAGGGCCTTAAAAAATGCAACAGACATGGGACTCCTGGAATTTAACAAACTACCTATCAATACGCTTGTAGGCGCCGACTGGCGCACCTTCAAGGCGCTCACCGACGGACGCGAGGTGGACAAGACCTGGCGCGGCAAGTATCGCCTCACGAAGGCGGTGTGCCGCCTGCTCTCCACGCTCGCCCCCATACAGGAGCGGCGCTACCGCAAACGCCTGGCCGGCCAACCGCTGGAGCATGCGCCGGTGTTTATATTGGGACACTGGCGCTCAGGCACAACGTTCGTGCACAACGTGCTCTCGTGCGACAAGCACTTCGGCTACAACACGACCTACCAGACGGTGTTTCCGCACCTCATGATGTTCGGCCAGCCGTTTTTCAAGAAGAACATGTCGTGGCTCATGCCCGACAAGCGCCCCACCGACAACATGGAGCTCGCCGTCGACCTGCCCCAGGAAGAGGAGTTTGCCCTGGCCAACATGATGCCCTACACGTACTACAACTTCTGGTTCTTCCCGAAATACATGCAGGAGTATTGCGACAAATACCTGCTCTTCAACGACATCACACCCGAGGAGCTCGCCGTATGGAAGGAGACTTTCGAGAAACTCATACGCATCTCGCTGTGGAACACCGGCGGCACGCAGTTCCTATCGAAGAACCCGCCGCACACAGGCCGCGTGAAGGAACTCGTCGAAATGTTCCCCGACGCCAAGTTCGTATACCTCATGCGCAACCCCTACACCGTGTTTGAATCGACACGCTCCTTCTTCACCAACACCATACAGCCGCTCAAACTCCAGGAGTTCAGCGACGCACAGATCGAGGAGAACATCCTGGAGGTCTACGCCAAGCTCTACCACAAGTACGAGGCCGACAAACACTGCATACCCGCGGGCAATCTCATCGAGGTGAAGTTCGAGGACTTCGAGGCCGACGCCATGGGCATGACGCAGCAGATTTACGAAACCCTCGCGCTCCCGGGCTGGGAGGAGGCGCGCCCCGCCATCGCGCAATACGTGGGCTCGAAAAAGGGGTATAAGAAAAACAAATACCAGTATGCCCAGCGCACACGCGACTTGGTGGAGCAGCACTGGCAGTTCGCCCTCGACGACTGGGGATACAATATTTAACAACAAGCGGCGGTCAAGCCCCCCGAAATGACTTGGGACAGGCTCCACGCCCGACCGGCCAATACAGACGAAGCGGTGCGAGTTTCCGTGCAGGAGGACTCGCACCGCTTCGGCATTCCGGGCCGGCCGCTGCTATTGCAGGCGGAACGTGACGGGCAGACGGTAGCTCACGCGGACGGCCCTGCCGCCCTGCCGGCCGGGAACAAAGCGCTTGAGCTTGCGCACGGCGGCCACGGCGGCCTGGTCGCATTCACGCGACAGGCTGCGAATCACCTTCAGTTCGCCTATCTCTCCCGTTGTTTCCACCACGAACTGCACTATCACACGGCCCTGCGTGCCGTTTTCCTGGGCAACGGCCGGATAGCGCACGTTGAGAGCCAGGTCGCGCATGAGGGCGACCTCACCACCGGGGTAGGCCGGCTGCTGCTCCACTACTTCATACACCTTATCGGCGGCGGCAGCGGAGTCGGCAGCCTCTTCCAACTTATCGGGCACCTCGGGGAGCCCCTTCGCGGCGGGGGTGAAATTCATGGAATCTGCCACCACCTTTTTCGGTTGCGGCGCAGAGGCTGCCGGTCGCGGCGTCGCTTTCTTCGGGGCGGGTTTCGGGGCCTGACGCGCCGCCGCAGCAGCCTTACGCGCCGCAACAGAGGCGTTGCGCACCGGGGCGGCGGCCTTTTTCTTCTGTTCGCCGCGCACTTTGTCGGCCAGCGGGTTTTGCGCCGCGGCAGTGCGGGGGACCGACACGGCGCCGGCCACCATCACCGCAAAGACAACAAACAGGCGGCAAAGGGAATACTTGTAAAGAGAGAGACACTTCATACAGAAAGGAAATATAAAGTTTTTATTAGGACATAACTGCTGCAATTTAAACAAAAAAGGTGATACACAGCGCCAGTGTGCCGCCAATTGTCGCACCACCGGCTTTTTTTTTAACACATCAGGCTTCTTACCACAATATTTTAGCTCCGGAGCCGCGAAAAAGGGACGGCAAAAGACGGCAGTTAGCGCAAAATGCCTAACTTTACACCCAAAGTATCCGCACACCTGCGGACGCATCTACACAACAACGGATCATCATCAATAAAACAACTATCATGAAAAATCTGCTAAAGAAAGTTTTGCTCATGGGCGGCCTGCTGCCCACTGTGGCTCTACTGGCGCAGACCGACGTAGACCGTACGAAGTACACCGACTACGCCCCCGTGAAAAAAGTGGCCGTGCCGAAAGGCGCCGCCGCGCGCAGCACAACGGGGCAGCGGCCGGACCACGTGCACAACGGTCTGACGCGCTTCTTCCCGCCGGTGTTCAACCAGGACGGCGGCTCGTGCGGCTCGGCTTCGCGCATCTGCTACATGTTCACCCACGAGATGAACACCTTCCGCGACCTGCCGGGAACGCTCACCCAGAACTATTATCCCTCACACTTCGTGTGGCTGCTCACCAACGGCAACTCGGGCAAGGACGAGTTCGTGACACGCATCGGCGTGCCCTCGGCCGACATATACGGCGGACAGACCTATTCGCGCCTTTTCGGCAACCAGGACTGCGCTGACAACGACTTCGGCTGGATGCAGGGCTACGACAAGTGGTTTGCCGCCATGCACAACCGCATGGAACAGCCCTACTCGCTGCCCTATCACGTGGGCACCGAGGAAGGCCGCGAAATGATGAAAAACTATCTGTGGAACCACTGCGGCGACCCCGACTTCAAGGGCGGCGGCCTCGTGGGCATCGGCGTGGCCAGCACCGGCGACCTCATGCCCATACCCTCGACACCCGCCAACGACGCCGCCGGCCTCACCGGCAAGAAGGCCATACGCACCTGGGGCACACAGGTGGACCACGCGCAAACCATCGTGGGCTACGACGACCGCGTGGAGTTCGACCTCAACGGCAACGGCATATACGGCGAGAAGAGCGCCGACGAAGTGGGCGCCTGGATCGTGGTGAACTCCTGGGGAACAGGATGGGGCGACGGCGGCTTCGCCTACTGCCCCTACGCCTACGCCGGCCCGCGCTTCAAGGACGTGGACGGCCAGCGCGTGTTTGACGAGGGCAACTTCTGGTACGGCGAAATATACCCCGTACGCAAGAACTACCGCCCCCTGCGCACCATCAAACTCCTCATGGACTACTCGCGCCGCAGCGAGCTCTACCTCTCGGCCGGCATCGCCGCCGACCTCAACGCCGAAATGCCCGAAAAGACCATCCCCTTCGAGCACTTCAAATATGCCGGCGACGGCAACTACGGCAACACCGTGCCCGCTCCCGAAGTGCCCATGCTCGGACGCTGGGCCGACGGCATGCACTACGAGCCCATGGAGTTCGGCTACGACCTCACCGACCTGAGCGCCTCGTTCGACCAGAGCCTGCCGCTCAAGTATTTCTTCATCATCGAGACCAAAGGAACAGCCGTAGGCACCGGCCGCATACACGCCGCCTCCATCATTGACTACGAGGAGGTGAAAGCCGGTCTCGAAATGCCCTTCGACCTCGGTGCCGAAGGCGTGGAAATCAAAAACGCCGGCGAGAAGACCATCATCACCGTGGTGATGCCCGGACAAGGCTACTACGCACCGCAGAACCTGCGTGCCACCGCCGACAACCGCCTCGTGTGGGACGCACCGATCGCCTCGCCCCACCGCCTCACCGGCTACCGCGTGAAATGCAACGGCGAGACCATAGCCACGGTAGATCCCTCACAAACGCACTACCAGTTGCCCGAAGACGCCGACGCCACCTACAGCGTAAGCGCCCTCTACGACGCCCGCGAGTCGAACGCCGTCAGCACAACCGTAGCCCCCGCGCCCGGCACAGGCAGCAACCAGGTGGTGCAGCTCAACGGGTCGGGCTTCAGCATCAAGGGGCTCTTTGACAACCGCTACGAGGAAGCCACCATCGAATACTGGCTGCGCCCCGCAACGCTCACCAACTGGAACCAAAGCGGCGGACCGGGCTGGGGCAACTTCATGTTCCACGCCAACGCCAACGGCTCCTTCTCGGCCGGATGGAACACCAGCGCACGCTGCAACACCACCGCCGGAGCGCTCAAGGTGAACACCTGGACACACGTGGCCATCGTGGTGAAAGGCAACGTGATGACCACTTACATCAACGGCGCGCAGGCAGCCACCGTGACCAGCGACAACTACCACGGACTGGGCGGATTCGGCAACCTCAACTTCCGCTGCAACGGCACCAACGACGAGAGCAACGGTCAGATAGACGAGCTCCGCGTATGGAAGACCGCCCGCACGGCGGCCGAGATCAAGCGCGACATGAAGGTGGCCTACGCCGCCGCCGGCATGCCCAAGGACCTCCTGGTGTACTACCGCGGCGACCTCGTCGAGAACGGCGGCCAGCAAAAGATGCGCGACTGCGTCAGCGGCAACCACGCCACCTTCCTCAACGAAAACTTCCGTTCCACCACGAACAACGGCGTGCGCCCTGTACTGTCGACGGATCTCAGCGTAAGCATCGAACAGCCCGCCGGCGACATCTGTGCCGGACTGCCCGCGAAGTTCACCACCCGGCGCGGACTCGGCGTGGCACGTCTCGTATGGACAGCCGAAGGCGCCGGTGTGAAAGATCTGGAAATGACCGAACCCTCGCTGACCTTCGCTACGGCGGGAACGCACAAAGTAACGGTGACGGCCTACGACAGCAAAGGCAACACCACCACGGCCGACATCGACGTCGACGTGAAAGAGGCGCCGGCCCCCTCGGCCGAGTTTGCCGTGCCAGCCGACCGCCTCACGGTGGGCACTCCCGCCACACTCGTGGCCCGGCATCTGCAAACGGGATACCGCTACGAATGGAGCCTGCCGGGCGCCGAACTCGAGAAGCAAACCACGCCCAACGCCTCGGCCACCTACTCCGTGCCCGGCACTTACAAGGCGACGCTCACCGTAACGGCGCTTGACGGCCGCAAGAACGCCGTGACCCACGACATAACGGTGGTGACCACCGCGCCCGTGGCCGACTTCGACATAGCTCCTGCCGTCGTGCTCAAGGGCGAAACCACCTTCCTCACCGACAAGAGCCGCTACCAGCCCACAAAATGGAACTGGGCACTCAGCGGCGGCGGACACTACTACATTGTCAACGGGCAGAACTCTTCGCTCACCATCGACCAACCGGGCCGCTACGACGCCACCCTGCACGTGGCCAACGCGGAAGGCGCTAATGCCGTGACGAAGCGCAACGTGCTCACGGTGTGCAACGCCGACAGCAAGACAGGCCTCAACTTCGCCTCCGGAAACTGCCGCGTAACCACCAGGAAGTCGCCTCTGACCGCCAGCGGCTCAACCCTCACCGTCGACTGGTGGATGCGTCCCTCGACCCTTCAGAGCAACGGCAACGGCATGGGCGACAGCAACGGCAATTTCTCCATCAGCACCAACGAGCGCGGCGCACTCATGCTCGACATCAAGGGCGCGAACGGCACCGAAGCTACGGCCAGCTCTATAGCACAGGCCGTTACGGCCCAGGAGTGGCACCATTATGCCATCACGTTCCAGTCTGGCATCGTGACATTCTACCGCGACGGCCAACAGAACTACCGCGCCCGGGTAGCCCTGAGCAGCCTGCCCGAACTGGCTGACTTCGTGATAAGTCTGCCCGAGCGGCCCATGAGCGGCACCATCGACGAGCTACGCATCTGGAGCAAGGCTCTCACCGCCAGCCAGATCAGGCAGTTTGCCAACGCGCCCATAGAGGATGTGGCCGCCGCCGAGCGCGACTACGGCCTCGTGCTCTACTACGCCTTCAACCAGGCCGGCGGCGACGTGAAGGACGCCACGTCCAACGCCAACGACGGCCGGCGCAGCGGCTTCGGCCCCGATGGCGACGCCTGGAGCAGTTCGAAGGGCGTGTTCTGCCTGAGCAACGAGGCGGAAGCCGGCGAGGATGTCACAGCCACTTATCTGCAAAACTATGCCGCGCCCTTCAAACAGACGGGCCGCAGCGTGAACAGCACGAACAGCAGCCGCTTCAAGGAGCTCACCGTGTGGAAGCATGAAAATGCGAATACGGCCGGCAACGTGACCACCGCCGCGCACATGGATACCCAGAAGAACTCCAGCATGACGCTCACCACGGGCTGGGACAGCTTTGCCACCATGAGCAACTACAAGGTGTATCAGACGGTAACGCTGCCCGCCGGTGTCTACACCCTCACGGCCGCATACGGCCAATACGAAGGACAGCCCGACGAAATGTACCTTGTGGCCGCCGCCGGAGAAACACTGCCCGACATCGCCTCGGTGGACCAGGCTCTCGGCTACACGCTGATGCTGGACAAAGGCATGACGATGACCAACAGCACGACCTTCTGCGTGACGGAAGAGGGCGAAGTGACGCTCGGCCTGCTGGCCAACATGAGCGGCCGGCGCTGCGTGGCTATCGAAGAGTTCACCCTGACCCGCGAGGCGGCCACCATCAAGGACGCCGACGATGCCGCGGGCTACGACCTGACGGTGGGCGAGGAAGGCCTGGCTTCGCTCTATCTGGACTATGCCACGGTTATTCCGCAAGGTGCGAAGGCTTATGTCGTGACGGACAGCCGCGCCGACGAACTCATCATCTCGCGCATCGAGGACGGCACGGTGCCGGCCCATACGGCTGTCATCGTGGAGGCCGCGCCGGGCACCTACAAGTTCGGCCACTCCTCGGCCGCCGGCACGGTGACCAGCCTGCTCCAGGGCACACTCACGGAGCTCAGCACCGAGGCCGGACAGGCTTACTACACTGTGGGCCGTCACGCCACCACCGGTGAGGCCGCGATGATGAGCCACGACGGCGGCACCATACCGGCCAACACAGCCTACTTCACAACCGCAGGCGCCGGTACGCCTGACAGTTTCCCCCTGCGCCTTGTGCAGACGGGCATCGACCAGGCGGAGACCGGCGGCAACGGTGCGGCCGCGCCGGCCTACGACCTCGGCGGCCGCCGCACGAAGAATCCCCGACACGGCCTCTACATCATGAAGGGCCGGAAGGTGATTGCGCAATAAGGCTTCGGACCGCCACAACTTTAAATCCCGCCTGTCGGAACAGAATCCGGCAGGCGGGATTTTTTTCTTAAATATCGGGCTGCGGTTTACGCATGGGAACGATGGCGAAGTCCGACTTATGCCCCCTTTCTGCGCGACGACGCCCACCGAACGGTCAGGTGATGTTAACCCGGCATAAGCCGGCCGCAGGGAGGCGCCATGCCGGGATAGAGTGGGCGATGGACGCACCCCGGAGGGTGTGCCGTCAGCGGGAAGAGCGTCTGCGGTAAGAGGGACCAAGATGGTGGAGGGTCGGTAAGGACGCGGGGAAAAGATACGCCCGGAGTTCCGGCTGACGGCACACCCTCCGGGGTGCGCTCTTGGGTGTCGTAAAATCCCCGGGAGTCGCCTCCCTGCGGTCGGCTCGCCCGGGGTTAACATGACCCGACCGCTCCGCGGTCTCCTCCGCGCAGGGTCTCGCATGGTCGCCGCCGCATCTCCCGATCTTAGGCTGACATCTCCGCGGTGGCAAGTGCATCGCCCAATTCTTGTTCCCCGCTTCTGCGAGATGACGACCGCTCCGCGGTCTCCTCCGCGCAGAGTATCGCCTGGTCGCAGCTTCCTTGTCCGCTTTATGTCCGGCTTTTGTGTCCACACGGTCTTGCCACTCCCTATACACGCGCGTATAGGTCCGGTCGAAGGATAGCTTTCCCCATCATTAGGTCGGACGGCGGCCTGCCGATTTGTAGGGATGCACCCCAGGTGCATCCGCGTTTTGCGCGACGCGGGGCGGTGGGGCGGTGGAGTGGAGTGGAGCGGAGCGGCGGTAGAGCGGATGCACCTTGGATGCATCCCTACCGGCCGGTGACGATGTATTCGCTGAACAATTCCAAGTAATGCTTTTCAGTATCGCCCGGTTTCTTCCCTGCCTTTTTGCGCGATGACGACCGCGGAGCGGTCGGGTGATGTTAACCCGGCATAAGCCGACCGCAGGGAGGCGCCATGCCGGGATAGAGGGGGCGATGGACGCACCCCGGAGGGTGTGCCGTCAGCGGGAAGAGCGTCTGCGGTAAGAGGGACCAAGATGGTGGCGGGTCGGTAAGGACGCGGAGAAAAGATACGCCCGGAGTTCCGGCTGACGGCACACCCTCCGGGGTGCTCTCTTGGGTGTCGTAAAATCCCCGGGAGTCGCCTCCCTTCGGTCGGCTCGCCCGGGGTTAACATGACCCGACCGCTCCGCGGTCTCCTCCGCGCGGCGTCTCGCCTGGTCGCAGCCGCATCTCCCGATCTTAGGCTGACATCTCCGCGGTGGCAAGTGCATCGTCCGATTCTTGTTTCCCGCTTCTGCGCGATGACGACCGCTCCGCGGTCGTCTCCGCGCAGAGTATCGCCTGGTCACAGCCTTCTTGTCCGCTTTATGTCCCGCTTTTGTGTCCACACGGTCTTACCACTCCCTACATACACGCATGTAGGTCCGCCCGAAAGATAGCTTTCCCCGTCATTAGGCCTGCCGGCGGTCCGCCGATTTGTAGGGATGCACCCCAGGTGCATCCGCGTTTTGCGCGACGCGGGGCGGTGGGGCGGTGGAGTGGAGCGGCGTGGCGCGGCGGTAGAGCGGATGCACCTTGGGTGCATCCCTACCGGCCGGTGACGATGTATTCGCTGAACAATTCCAAGTAATACTTTTCAGTATCGCCCGGTTTCTCCCCTGCCTTTTTGCGCGGAGACGACCGCAGAGCGGTCGGGTGATGTTAACCCGGCATAAGCCGACCGCAGGGAGGCGCCATGCCGGGATAGAGTGGGCGATGGACGCACCCCAGAGGGTGTGCCGTCAGCGGGAAGAGCGCTCGCGGGAAGAGAGGACGAAAAGTACAGATGCCTTATACGCGCGCGTAAAGGTTTTTCATGTTTTATCATTCAGTAGGCCGTAAGCAATTGTTGCTTAATCGGTTCGGCTGAAGGATAAGTGTTTTTCATCCTTCAGCCGGAGCGGCGCCCGCCTGCCAGGCGAACGGCCGGAAAAGTCCGTATTCGTGTGCCGGAAAGCATTACTTGGAATTTTTACGCGAATACGGACTTTTTAAATTCCAAGTAATGCTTTTTGAAACCAACCGTCGGCAAAGGAAAAACCAGGGGCGACGACACAAAAAAGTGCGTATTCATCGGTAAAAACGACCGGTCCGGAATGTCAAGACAGCGACATTACCCCTAAAAAATACCGGCTGAAGCTTTTTTGCCCTATCTTTCAGCCTAAGCACATCGCTTCCAATCATTTACATCCGGCTGAATGATAAAAACAGCAACACCGTTACGCGCGCGTATATACAGACAGCGATGCAAGGCTCCACGTGGCGCGCGCATTCAGCCGGCCGGACGCCCCATACAGGCATCCGCTCTCAAAGCGCAGACTGCAACCATAAAAAGACGCTACCTGGATTTTTTACACGGACATGTATGTCCTTCAGGAATCCAGGTAGCGCCTTTACCGGGCCGCAGGCGACGGCAAGCCCCGCCACCTATCGCCGGCGGCACTGCCACACGGCCAGCGCCGCCCACACCAGCAGCAAGGCCCGCAAAGCCAGCGAAAGGTCGGCCGGAAAGAGGGCCGCGGCCATGGCGGCCTGGGCGTAAACAAAACGGAGGGTGCGCCGCGGCGCCACAGGCTCCTCGAGCAAGGCGGCATAGAGCGCGGACAAACGGCACACCCAACGGCGCGTCTCGAGCCATGACATGGCGCGGGACACGAGACCTGCCGGAGTGACGTTGGTGATAAGATGGCTGCGCGAGGCAGCAAGCGGAGTGTCGAGACAGAGGGTTTTCTTTGCCATAGTGCTTAATGTGTGAAAGTTTTGATGGTGCAAAGAAAACGCTCTTTCGTGACACTCTGCGTCACACGCCCAAGTTCTTTGTTAAATCTTCGGCACGAGCCTTGAGATAGGTGATAAACTCGGGCGAGCCCACTACCTCGATGTCGTCGGAGAGGCCCAGCACGAAGCGTCCCACCCCCTTGAAACTGCACACTTGCACACACAGGCGGTGACGGCCGTCGTCGCAAAGCGTGAGGCTCGACTCGGCGGCGGGATATTCCTCCAGCAGAAGGCTCGTGGCCAGCCGGCCGAGCAAAAGGGTCACTTCAAAGCGCTGCTCGCCGCTGAAGTGGAAAAGGTCGGTGGCAAAGGGCTTGAACTTGTCCTTGTGCGACCAGAGCAGATCGAGCTTCTCCACACTCGCGGCACGGCCTATCTTGAAGGTCTTGTTCATCCCGGAGGTCACCTCGTAGCAACGCACCTCGGTGTTCTCGGCCAGGAAGAGGTAAGGCTCCACGATGCGGTTGCCCGTCTGCCCGCTGTTGAGCGAGACGTAGTCGCGCAACACCACCACCCGCTCCTCCTGCATCGCCTCGAAAAGGGTGGCAAGATTGCGCGCCAGGTGATCGTCCACCCCGTGGCGCGCCAGCACCTTCGGGGCATAGAGCGCCGAAAGTTTCTCACGCAGGCGACGCACCTGCGGCGAGTTGTCGAGCACGGAGTTGAGCACCTGCCCTATGGTCATGGCTTCCTCTGTGCTGAAATGAATGCGCTCCGTCACGATGCGGAAAAAAGGCGAGGTATGGTCGAGCCGGTAGCGGGTGCCCTCCTTGATGACGACAAATCCCATCTGCCTGAACGCCTCGACATACCGATAAATAGAACGCTTGCTCATGCCTAATTCGCGACTGATGTCGTCAATCGTGAGCAGACGGTTCTGCGTGAGCAAAACCATCAGGCGCAGCTGCCTGTCGAATTTCTCTAATTCCATTTAAAAATACCAGTCATGTAACAAAATGACACGAAATTATTAAAACTTTCTCAAAGAACGCACATCATCACCGTTTTTTAACCATTTGAACAGCAAAAAGGACCACTTGTACCACGGTTTTCCCGCTGCGCGAAAGGCGGCGGAAAGGCGCCACCGGGCGCCCGGAGGTAACGTATAAGAAAGTTAAAGTGATGATTATTAAAGCTAAAGATTTGTATACATCCGTAAAAATGCTTACCTTTGCAGCCGATAACCTCACGGAACGAGGGAAAAGGCTCCACGGCACACCGCCCGCACCCCTGGCGGACACGCGCCGGACGGGCCACGAAAAGGCCGGCGAACACCCGTTTTTTTCCTTGCCGGCCCGCCTCCGCGCCTTACGGGCAGCCTCCGGAAAAGACTGCCGGAAAGATTACGCGCCGTTTCCGTGATAAAAGACAAAAGATGAAATTAAGACTCTTCTTATTATCGTTAATCAGCATCATCATCGCAACCGCCGTACAGGCACAAGACCGTAACGAAGGCAAAGCCTCATACTACGGCAACAAGTTTCATGGCCGCAACACCAGCAGCGGCATACGCTATCACCGCGACAGCCTCACCTGCGCCCACCGCACCCTGCCCTTCGGCACACTGCTCAAAGTGCGCAACAAGAAGAACGGACGCGAGGTCATCGTGAAAGTGACCGACCGCGGCCCCTTCGTGAAAGGACGCGTGGTGGACCTCTCCTTCGCCGCCGCCAAAAAGATTGACATGATCAGCGCCGGCGTAGCCCATGTGGAGGTGGAACCAGTCGGGAACTCCCTGCAACGCCTGCAAGGCGCCGCAGGGCAAAAGAGGGCCTCGGCATGGGGCACCAACAAGCAACCGGAAATCAACAAAATCGCAAGATAAGCATGGCCTTTCCGCCTTGAGCGGGAAGGCCTTGTTTTTTTACATAAAGACACGACAACTGAAGCAATAAGCACAATCCGCAAACAAACAAGCAGATGGCAGAAAAGAAAAACTTAGGCACGCTCTGCGTGCAGGCCGGATGGACTCCCGGCAAAGGCGAGTCGCGCGTGCTCCCTATTTTCCAGAGCACAACGTTCAAGTATGACACCAGCGAGCAGATGGCGCGGCTCTTCGACCTCGAGGACGCAGGCTACTTCTACACCCGCCTGCAAAACCCCACCAACGACGCCGTAGCCGCCAAAATAGCACAGCTCGAAGGCGGCGTGGCAGCCATGCTCACCTCCAGCGGACAGGCCGCCAACTTCTTCGCCGTAATCAACCTCTGCAGCGCAGGCGACCACTTCATCACCTCCAACGACATTTACGGCGGCACCTACAACCTCTTCGGCGTAACGATGAAGAAGCTCGGCATCGAGTGCACCTTCATCAGTCCCGAATGGAGCGACGAAGAGATAGAAAAAGCCTTCCGCCCCAACACCAAGTGCTTCTTCGGCGAAACCATTTCCAACCCCGGCGTCTGCGTGTTTGACATCGAACGCTTCGCCGCTATGGCCCACCGCCACGGCGTGCCCCTCATCGTCGACAATACCTTCGCCACTCCCGTGAACTGCCGTCCCTTCGAGTGGGGAGCCGACATCGTGACACATTCCACCACCAAATACATGGACGGACACGCCACCTGCGTGGGCGGCTGCATCGTGGACAGCGGCAATTTCGACTGGACGGCCCATGCCGACAAGTTCCCCGGACTATGCGAACCCGACGAGAGCTACCACGGACTGGCCTACGCCGAGAAGTTCGGCAAGATGGCCTACATCACCAAGGCTACCGCCCAGCTCATGCGCGACCTCGGCTCCATACAGAGCCCGCAAAACGCCTTCCTGCTCAACCTGGGCCTCGAGACACTCCACCTGCGCATGCCGCGGCACTGCGGAAACGCCCAGCGCGTGGCCGAGTTCCTGAAGGCCGACCCACGCGTAGCCTGGATCAACTATCCGGGATTGGAGGGCGACAAATACCACAAGTTAGGACAGAAATATCTGCCCGACGGCAGCTGCGGCGTGATGGCCTTCGGCCTGAAAGGCACACGTGAAGACGCCATACGCTTCATGGACAGCCTGCGCCTCATCTGCATCGTGACACACGTGGCCGACGCCCGCAGCTGCGTGCTGCACCCCGCCAGCCACACCCACCGCCAGCTCTCAGACGAGCAGTTGCGCGAAGCCGGTATCGCCCCCGACCTCATCCGCCTCTCCATCGGCCTGGAAGATGCCGACGACATAATAGCCGACATCAAGCAGGCCCTCGACCGGCTGAAAGCCTGACAGACACGACCGGCGCCCGACGCGCCGCACTCATAACCACCTATTTCCCGCCCCGCCGCCACAGCAGCAGGGCGGGAAAATGTTAAAATAGGTTGTTTCACCCTCGCAACCGGGCTACTATGAAAGAAATATTGTACTTTTGTAGTTAAACTGCAACGAATGTAGAATTTACAAAACACATATCACATGAAACTCCTGCTACTGGGCAGCGGAGGCCGTGAACATGCACTGGCCTGGAAGATAGCGCAAAGCCCCAAAACCGAAAAACTGTTTATCGCACCCGGCAATGCCGGAACCGCCGGCGCAGGCGAGAATGTCGACATCAAGGCCGACGACTTCGACGCCATCGCACAGTTTGTCATCGACCAGGGTATCGACATGGTGGTAGTAGGTCCGGAAGACCCGCTGGTAAAAGGCATTTACGACTACTTCAAGGGCCACGACCTGCTCAGCGGCGTGCCCGTGATAGGCCCCTCGAAGGCCGGCGCCGTGCTCGAGGGCTCCAAAGACTTCGCCAAGGGTTTCATGCAACGCCACGGCATCCCCACCGCCGCCTACGCCACCTTCGACGGTGAACACGTAGAGGAAGGCTGCCGCTTCCTGGCCACCCTCCCCGCCCCCTACGTGCTGAAAGCCGACGGCCTGTGTGCCGGCAAAGGGGTGCTCATACTGCCCACCCTCGAAGAGGCGCAGCGCGAACTCCGCGGCATGCTCGGCGGCATGTTCGGGGGCGCGTCGTCACGCGTGGTAATCGAGGAGTTTCTCAGCGGCGTGGAATGCTCCGTGTTCGTACTCACCGACGGCCGGCACTACAAGATTCTGCCCGAAGCCAAAGACTACAAACGCATCGGCGAAGGCGACACCGGCCTCAACACCGGCGGCATGGGCAGCGTGTCGCCCGTGCCTTTCGCCGACAAAGCCTGGATGCAGCAGGTGGAGGACCAGATAATCCGGCCCACCGTCGAAGGCCTCGCCCAGGAGGGCATCGACTACAAGGGCTTTATCTTCTTCGGACTCATCAACTGCGACGGACAGCCCAAAGTAATAGAATATAACTGCCGCATGGGCGACCCCGAAACGGAAACCGTCATGCTGCGCCTCAAAAGCGACCTTGTGGACCTCTTCGAAGGGGTGGCCGCCGGCGACCTCGACCGCCGCGCCGCCGAACAGGACGAGCGCGCCGCCGTGTGCGTGATGTGCGTATCGGGCGGCTATCCCGGCCACTACGACAAGGGCTTCGCCATCACCGGCGAGCAGGTGGAGGGCAGCGTGGTATTCCACGCCGGAACAGCCATGAAGGACGGCCAGCTCGTCACTGCCGGCGGACGCGTCATCGCCGTCAGTTCCTACGGCGCCACCAAGGAAGAGGCCCTGGCCAAATCAATGGCCGGCGCCCGGCAAATACAATTCGAGAAAAAATACTTCCGCACCGACATCGGCAACGACCTCTGAACAGCACCGCGGCCGGCCCGCCGGCCGTTCCGCAGCAAATAACTCTGTAACTACCGTCACACCAAAATGCAGGAGCACAAACTGATCAACCGCATCACCACCGGCACTTTCACCCTGCCAGTGACAGCAGTTGCCGTATTCGTGCTCTGGCTCCCCGGCGGCCCGTCCGACAGCGGTTTATGGGCCGGCCTGGCCGCAACGGGTCTGACGGCTTATCTCCTCATGGAGCTCAACAACCGCAACTCCCTGTTGCGGGTACGCTCGCGCATGGTGAGCGTCACCTACCTGGCCCTCACCGCCGCCTGCCCCGCGCTCCACGGCTGGAGCACAGCCATGATACCCGCCCTCTGCTTAGCGGCCGCCTACTTCCCCCTGTTCGGCGCCTACCAGCAGCCGCGACCGGCCGGATACGTATTCCACGCCTTCGCCTTCATATCGGCCGGCAGTTTGTGCTACGCCCCGTTGCTGCTGCTCCTGCCCTTCTTTTATTTATGCCTGGCCACGCAACTGCGCGGCCTCACCTGGCGTTCCTTCTGGGCCGGCATTGCCGGCGCCGCCCTGCCCTACTGGTTCGTACTCACCCTGGCCGTATGGCAGGGCACCTTCCCCGCCAACTTCATCACCACGGCCGAGGCCTTCCGCTTCGCCCCGCCCCGCTACGAACTCATCGAGTTATGGCAGGCTGCGGCAGCCGCCTTCACGGGTGCGCTCGCGCTGCTCGGCATCATCCACTTCCTGCGCCGGGCCTATAACGACAACATACGCACCCGCATGCTGCTCTATGCCGTCACCGTCATCGAGATAGCACTGCTGGCGGCCACGGTCCTGCAGCCGCAACATTTCGAAGTGCTGTTCCGCCTGCTGCTGGTCAACAGCGCGCCACTCATAGCCCACTACTTCACGCTGGCCCGCGGCCGCCGTATGAATCTCTGGTTCTGCATCTGCCTGGCCCTGCTCGGCGCGCTCCTCATCCTCAACTACGTTCCGCCATGTCGTCAGTCATTGATTTTCTCATAGCCTGCGGCCCGGCCGGCATGTTCCTCTCGGCTTTCTGGGCCGGCAGCGTATTGCCCATGAGTTCCGAGGCTGTGTTGCTGGCCCTGCTCGAGACCGGGCTGAACCCCGACAGCCTGCTGCTCTGCGCCACGGCCGGCAATGTGCTTGGCGGCCTGCTCAACTATGGCCTCGGCTCGCTGGGCAAGGAAGAATGGATAACGCACTACGCCAAGGTGCCGCCCGAAAAGCTCGGACGCGGCATGCGCTACGTGGCACGCTACGGCGCGTGGGCCGGTCTGCTGGCCTGGGTCCCCATACTGGGCAGCATCGTCACCGTAGCAATGGGGTTCGGCCGCACCAACATCCCGCTGTCGGTCGCCACCATCGCCTTGGGCAAATACCTGCGTTACCAGATCATTGTCAGCACCTGGCTGGCGGCCACCTCCCTCTGATACTTTTCATCACCAACCGATATTATCTATATGAGTAAGAAGACCCGTAATTTTTTCAAGAAAGTCATCGGCCGCACCCTGCTCCTGCCGATGGCATTGCTGTCGCTGATAACATCGTGTTCGTCGCATATCAGTGACGAAGGCACCTCCATCTACGTCAGTGTGGAGCCACTGCGCTACGCCACAGAGGCCATCGCCGGCAACCGCTTCACCGTGCACACGCTCACCCCCGACGGCTCAAGCCCCGAAACCTACCAGCCCACACCGCAACAAATAGCCGAGCTTGGCGAGAGCCGCATGTACATCCGCGTGGGGTCGTTGGGATTCGAACGCAGCCTGCTGCGCAAATTCACCAGCAACATGCCCCACCTGCATTGTGTGGAGGCATCGCTCGGCATTGACACCCTTATACAAAACGAACGCTCCTACGGCAACCGGCACGCCGACCCGCACACATGGACATCGCCGGCCGGCATGCGGGTGATAGCCGCCAACATCTACGCTGCCCTTTGCAGGGTCGACACGGCTTATCACGACACTTACACACGTAACTTCAAAGCCCTGCTCAAACGCATCGACGCCGTGGACCGTGCGGTGCACGACCGTCTCGACACGCTCAGCACGCGCACCTTCCTCACCTACCATCCCGCACTCAGCTACTTTGCCCGCGACTACGGCCTGCATCAGCTGGCCATCGAGGCCGACGGCAAAGCGCCCTCGGCCGAACATCTGGCAGCCCTGGTAGACACTTGCCGCCACGACGGAGTGAGCGTAGTGTTCGTGCAAAAGGAGTTCAGCGACCGCGCCGCGCGCACCATTGCCGAGGAAACGGGCGCCCGCACCTATATCATCAATCCGCTCAGCTACGACTGGGAGACAGAAACCATCAGCATAGCCAAAGCGCTTTGTCATGAAGAATAACGCCGACGATTTGCTGACGCTCCGCCACGTAACCGCGGGCTACGGCCACCGCCGGGTGGTGCATGACCTCTCGGCACGCATCAGGCCGGGCGACTTCATCGTGCTGCACGGCAGCAACGGATGCGGCAAAAGCACGCTGCTGCGCCTCATGGCCGGCCTGCTGTGTCCCGACGGCGGCACGGTGTGGCGCCGCGACGGCCTGCAGACGGGCTACCTGCCGCAGCACCGCGCCGTGGACCGCACCTTCCCCATCACCGTGCGGCAGGTGGTGCTATCGGGCCTGGCCGGGCAGCACCGCTGGTGGCGTTCCTGCCCGGCAGAGCTGGGCCACCGGGCCGACGACCTGCTCGTGCGCCTCGGGCTCGAAGCCTGCGCCACCCGCCCCATAGAGGCTTTGAGCGGCGGGCAGTGGCAACGGACGCTGCTGGCCCGCGCACTGGTGTCGCACCCCGACTTGCTGCTGCTCGACGAGCCCGAGACGCACCTCGACGCCGCCATGCGCGCCCGGCTCTACGACTTGCTGCGCGACGGCGGGGCCGCGCGGGCCGTGGTGATGGTGAGCCACGAGGAGGACACCGCCGCGCTGCCCCCGGGCTACACCCGGTGGTGCATGCAGGAGGGGCGGTTGCTGGCCTGAACACACCCGAGCGGGATTGAAGCCCCCCGGGAGGAGCCGGAATAAATGGGAAAAGACTTTGGAACGAACTGAAAACAAAGGCGTATAGATCCAAACAAACCGGGATAAGACTGAGTGCTCACGGAGGAACTTGTTTTTACAGAAATATGTATATCCCGGAACAACGAAGCGGCGTCCGCACCTTGCGAGGTACGGACGCCGCTTTGTTGCGAAGTATCGGCGCAAAGACCGCCTGCGCGATGAGGCGCGGGCGGCTTCGCGGAGCGGTTACTTGAGTTTCAGGGTGAGTTTGTCGAGCATGTCGCGCGTCATGCTGTCGAGATCGAACTTAGGCTGCCAGTCCCATTCCTGACGGGCGCAGATGTCGTCGATGCTGTTGGGCCAGCTGTCGGCGTTGGCCTGCTTGAGGGGATCGACCTTATACTCCATCTCGAACTCGGGCTTGTACTTGCGGATGGCGGCGAGCACGCCTTCGGGAGCGAAGCTCATGGAGGCGATGTTGAAGCCGTTGCGGTGGATGAGGCGCGTGGGGTCGGCCTCCATCAGCTGCACGCAGGCGTCGAGCGCGTCGGGCATGTACATCATGTCCATATAAGTGCCGGCGGCGATGGGGCAGATGAATTTCTCCCCGCGCACGGCGCTGTAGTAGATGTCGACGGCATAGTCGGTGGTTCCGCCGCCCGGAGGCGTCACGTAAGAGATGAGGCCGGGGAAGCGCACCGAGCGCGTGTCAACGCCATACTTCTTGTGATAATAGTCCGAGAGGAGCTCGGTGGTCACCTTCGACACGCCGTAGATGGTGATGGGGCGCTGAATGGTGTCCTGCGGCGTGTTGTCGTGCGGCGTCTCGGGGCCGAACGAGCCGATGGAGCTCGGCGTGAACACGGCACAGTTGTGCTCGCGGGCCACCTCGAGCACGTTCCACAGGCCGTCGATACCGATTTTCCAGGCCAGCTGAGGACGGCCTTCGGCCACGACGCTGAGCAGAGCGGCGAGGTTGAATATGGTGTCGACATTGTGTTTGAGCACGACGGCGGCGATTTGCTCGCCGTTTGTCACATCGCAGATTTCGTAGGGGCCACTTTCCTTGAGCACGCCCTGAGGTTTGGCGCTGGGAATGTATCCGCACACCACGTGATCGTTGCCATAAATGCCCCGCAGGCGCATTGTGAGCTCGGAACCGATTTGTCCCGTAGCTCCGATAACCAGAATATTCTTCATTGCGTAGTTATTGTAGTTATAGAGTGTCTGTTGCTTTTTTCCACTGCAAAGGAACACTTTTTTTTGATAAATACCCCACAATCCCGTTGATATTTTCAAAAAATTACGTTCCTTTGCATTTGTGGTTGCCGCCCGCCCCGCCGGGAGGCGCCATACGCATGCCACAATCACAAACATTTCATATATTTTCATACTATGTACGGTAAATTCCAAGAACACCTCCAGAAGGAACTGGAGGACATCAAGCAGGCCGGTCTCTACAAGAGCGAGCGCCTCATCGAAGGCCCGCAGCAGGCCGCCATCCAGGTGGCCGGCAGCGAAGTGCTTAACTTCTGCGCCAACAACTACCTGGGCCTTTCCAACCACCCGCGCCTCATCCAGGCCGCCAAGGAGGCCATGGACCGCCGCGGCTACGGCATGTCGAGCGTGCGCTTCATCTGCGGTTCGCAGGACATGCACAAGGAGCTCGAGAAGGCTATCTCCGATTACTTCAAGACGGAGGACACCATTCTCTACGCCGCCTGCTTCGACGCCAACGGCGGTGTGTTCGAACCGCTGCTCACGGCTGACGACGCCATCATCAGCGACGCGCTCAACCACGCCAGCATCATCGACGGCGTGCGCCTGTGCAAGGCCAAGCGCTACCGCTACGCCAACGCCGACATGGAAGACCTCGAGCGCCAGCTCCAGGCCGCGCAGGAGCAGCGCTTCCGCATCATCGTGACAGACGGCGTGTTCTCGATGGACGGCAACGTGGCTCCCATGGACAAGATCTGCGACCTGGCCGAGAAGTACGACGCGCTGGTGATGGTGGACGAGAGCCATTCGGCCGGCGTAGTGGGCAAGACGGGCCACGGCGTGAGCGAATTTTTCGGCACCTACGGCCGTGTTGACATCTACACCGGCACGCTGGGCAAGGCCTTCGGCGGCGCCGTGGGCGGATTCACCACCGGCCGCAAGGAGATCATCGACATGCTCCGCCAGCGCAGCCGTCCCTACCTCTTCTCCAACTCGCTCGCACCGGGCATCGTGGGCGCCGGCATCGAGACCTTCAAGCTCCTTGCCGAGAGCAACGCGCTGCACGACAAGCTCGTGGAGAACGTCAACTACTTCCGCGACAAGATGATGGCCGCCGGCTTCGACATCAAGCCCACGCAGAGCGCCATCTGCGCCGTGATGCTCTACGACGCCAAGCTCTCGCAGGTATATGCCCAGAAGATGCAGGAAGAGGGCATTTACGTAACGGGCTTCTACTACCCCGTGGTGCCGAAGGACCAGGCCCGCATCCGCGTGCAGATATCGGCCGGACACGAGCGCGAGCACCTCGACAAGTGCATCGCCGCCTTCGTGAAGGTGGGCAAGGAACTCGGCGTGCTGAAGTAAGCCGCTCCGTCCCGTCCGCCGGGCTAAGACAAGGTTCCCCCGCCTGCAGCGCCGTCTGCAGGCGGGGGAACTCTGTTCCGGGCGCTTTCACTTTAACATATTTAACTTTCGTTGGCGTTCCGGAGCAGGTTTTGTGTTAACGAATGCTATTGCCGCGCGGCGGCCCGGAGCTGCAATTCCGCCTCCACTACCTGGATTTTGAAAAGCATTACTTGCCGTAAAAACGCGAAGTAATGCTTTTTTGCGGCGAATACGGACTTTTCGGCCAAAACCATTACTTCGTCTGCCCGGCAACCGGCTTCCGCCAACAGAAACGAGGGGTGGACCCGCGCAGGTCCGCCCCTCGGCTATTGCAAATATACTACATTTTCCGCCCGGAAGCAAATAGTGTTAAAATCACGAGGCGGCGGCATCAAAGGCCGCTGGCCTCGGCTATCAGGTCGACCAGCAGCGAGAGCGCCGTGTCCTTCTTGCCCATGTCCTTGAGGTAAAGTTTGGCCGACACCTTCATGTCTTTGCCGGCATACACCTCGAAGGTGGAGAGATAGTCAGCGTAAGAGGCCAGGGGAGTGCGCTCGAGCTCGCGGCGCACTTCGGGATGCTTCAGAAGCGGACGGAAGTCCATCACGCAGTAGCCCACCGTGCCCTTGATGCGCCCGGCATAGTCCACGCCGGCGAGCGAGGGCGAGGCCGAAGCCGAGGGGTCGAAGCCCGGCTGGTTGGAGAAGAAGAAGAGCCCGTTCTTCGTGCCGGTCAGGGCATAGCGGGCCGGCGTGTCGGCGCTGTGGTAGGTGTTGAAGCAATAGCGGTAGTAGCCCGTGGAGGCGTCCTTGCTCAGCTGCGGCTCCTCCTGATAGGGAGTGTACTCATAGCTGCCGTAGCCGTAGTCGCCGCCATAGCCGCCGTAGCTGTCGTCGGCAACCGCTGTGTCTTCGGCAACCGCCATGTCATCCGCCACCGGTTCGGCGGCCACGTTTCCGCCGGCCAGACGGGCCAGCAGCGACTCCACGGCGTCGGTTTTCCGGAGGTCCACAAAGGCCGTCATGAGGGGCTCCCTGGCATCTTCGCCGGGCATGCCCATGGCGAACACACCCTCACCCTGCACGGACTTGAAGAGGCTCTCGAACATCTTGGCCATTTCGGGCTCCCTCTGAAAGAGCTCCTTCACAAAGCTGTTGCGCGCGATTTCGGCCCAGTACTTGCTGCCGTCGGCGCCCATGCCGGCCACAAGGAACATGTCCTTGGAGAGTTTGGAGAGGAACTTGCCGCTCACCTCCTGCGTGAGACCGGCGTAGCGCTCCATCTGGCCCTTGGCCTCGTCGGTGAGGGCGTAGGGCTCCATCCAGGCCTCCACGTTGTCGGTGTCGAAGTTCAGGCCGGCCAGCAGGGCAAAGCCGTCGACATCAGTGCCCTTGGTGACCTTCTTGAACTCCTCCTGCATGGCGGCGGGCATCACCTTCATGAGGTTCTCGTACACGAGGCAGGCGGCAATGTCGTCGTCGCGGCTGTCCATCTCGCTGAAGGCCTCGTTGCTGAGGATGCTCTCCTCGCCCATCGTGTCGAAACGCTTGCAGAGGTCGCGCGCCGCGCGGCCCTCGCCGTCAACAGAGACGGCTACGATGAGCACATCGCCGTCGAAAGCCAGGGCGGCCTCGCCGTTGCGGGACACGAGCATGCGGCAGTTGTCATATTCCTTGAGCTTGCCTGTCTCCTTCTCCTCGTCCACCATCATCTCGAGGAAGTCGTAGAGCTTGTCGTCGTCGAGCACCTTGGCCACAAAACCGCTGTAGCGGAACGACTTGCTGGGCGCATAGATGTAGACGGCCTCGCGGAGGTCCACGCCGAACTCGGCGGGGTCGTCGAGCATCTCCTTGAGGCGCTTGTGTGTGGACGAACTGAAATTTTCGTCGGCATAGTCGAGCATTTTCTCCTTCAGGTCTTTCACCTCCGGGCGCTCCTCCGCGTTGGCCTTGTCGAGCAGGCTCTTCACATTGACCTTGACCACACCGGGACAGTCTGCCGGCAGAATCTTCGCATGGTCACTGCCGCAGGAAGCCACCGTCAGGGCCAGCAGCATCAGCACCGCGGCAAAACAGGCACTGCGCACCTGGCTGCAAAAACGTTTCGTTCTGTTCATAAAAAAAGGTATTAATGATTGAGTTAAACAAATATTTTCAATTATATATCGCAAATATACCATTTTTTACAAAAACCGGCCGGCAACTTATTTCTTTTTTACAAAATTTGCTTCAAAACGTCGCCGCCACCACCCCGCCGGGGGATAGCCGCGCCGTAAACGCAATTTAGCAGGGAAAATTTGGAAGGAGAGAAAATAAGGCGTATCTTTGCCCACGGAATAAACACAAGGACACAACATAACCCGCAAAAAAGGATTCCGAGCGCACCGGCCACGGAGTTCTTTTCGTTTTATTTTATTGTCCGAATATCAACAACATAAAGCAATAAAGACATTATGGCTTACATGACTCAAGAGGGCTACGACAAAATGGTGGCCCAACTGCGACACATGGAATCTGTGGACCGCCCGGCCGCCTCGGCGGCCATCGCCGAGGCACGCGACAAAGGCGACCTCTCCGAAAACAGCGAATACGATGCCGCCAAAGAGGCTCAGGCTATGCTCGAAATGAAAATAAACAACCTCAAGGCGACCATCGCCGAGGCCAAAATCATCGACGCCAGCAAACTGCGCAGCGACATCGTGCAGATTCTCTCCACCGTGGAGATGAAAAACGTGAAGAACGGCATGGTGATGAAATACACCATCGTGAGCGAGAGCGAGGCTAACCTGCGCGAGGGAAAAATATCGTCGACCACACCCATCGCCCAAGGTCTGCTGGGCAAAAAGGTTGGTGACGTGGTGGAAGTGAAGATTCCGCAAGGCACCATCCAGCTCGAGATTCTCAACATCAGCGTCGGCGCCTGAAGCGCAACCGCGCTACCGGTTCCGACAGCCCCCTCACACGCACAGCATCATGACTATATTCTCTAAAATCGTAGCGGGTGAAATTCCCTCCTACAAGTGTGCCGGGAACGACCGCTTCTACGCCTTTCTCGACATCAGCCCCCTGGCGCAGGGACACACGCTCATCGTGCCGCGCCGCGAAGTAGACTATTTCTTCGACCTCACCGACGACGAACTGGCCGCGATGACGGTGTTCGCCAAGCGCGTGGCCGCAGCCATCAAAAAGGCCTTTCCCTGCCGCAAGGTGGGCATGGCCGTGCTCGGCCTCGAGGTGAACCACGCGCACATACACCTCGTGCCCCTCCACACCGAGGGCGACATGGACTTCCGCAAGGAAAAACTGCAACTCACCCCCGAGGTGATGGCGCAGACCGCCGCCAGCATCCTCGCCGCCTTTGAGGCGCAAAACGACTGAACCGCACACACAGGGCCCGCGCTCCACCACACGGAGCACGGGCCCTTACACATATATAAATAATACGCACGCGCGCGACAAAGGTTACCGGACGCGCCGCACCACTAACACTTCACCATGAAAACACACCGTCTCCTCCTCACGGCAGCACTCCTGGCCACCGCCATCACGGCACCGGCGCAGAACAACGTCATCTGGTTCGACCAGCCCACCACGCTCAAGGGCCGCGCCATCTGGTACAGCGGCCAACCCGATAAATACAAAGCAGGTACCAAGCCCGTCGACGCGGGAGGCCTCAACTACAATTTCGACCGAGACTGGGAGGAACGCTCGCTCCCCCTGGGCAACGGCAGCATCGGCGCCAACATATTGGGTTCCATCGGCACCGAGCGCATCACGCTCAACGAGAAAACCCTCTGGCGCGGCGGCCCGGGCACCGGCAAAGCGGGACAGAAAGGAACGCAGGCGGGCGCGGCCAACTACTGGGACATGAACAAGCAGTCGGCCCACCTCCTGCCGGAAATACGCCAGGCGCTCGCCGCCGGCGACAACGGCAAGGCCGGCCGGCTGACGGCGCAGAACTTCAACAGCACCGTGCCCTATGAGGCCACCGGCGAGGAGGAGTTCCGCTTCGGCTCCTTCACCACCATGGGTGAGCTCTGCATCGAAACCGGCATCAGCGAAGCCGGCGTGACGGGCTACCGCCGCGCCCTTTCGTTAGACTCGGCCGTAGCCGCCGTAACCTTCCGCTCAGGCGGACACAGCTACGAGCGCCGCGCCTTCATCTCCTACCCCGACAACGTAATGGCCATCCGCTTCAAGGCCGACGGCAAAGGCCTCCAGAACCTGCGCCTTGTCTACACCCCCAGTCCGGTGTCGGAGGGCCGCTTCGCGGCCGACGGCGACAACGGCCTGTGCTTCTCCGGCGTGCTCGACAACAACGGTCTGAAGTATGTGGTGCGCCTGCACGCCGTGGTCAAAGGCGGAACGGTAAGCAACGCCGGCGGAGCGCTCACCGTGCAGGGCGCCGACGAGGTGACGTTTCTCCTCACCGCCGACACGGACTACCGGCCCAACTACGATCCCGACTTCAACGACCCGGAAGCCTACGTCGGCGTAGACCCGGAAGCCACCACCGGGGCCTGGATGAAAGCCGCCGCGAAAAAGAGTTTCGACAAGCTCTTCAAGACACACTACAAGGACTACGCCGCGCTCTACGACCGCGTGCGGTTCCAACTCGACGGTGCGCCGCTTAATCTCCCCACCGATAAACGCCTGAAAGCCTACCGGGAAGGAATAACCGACCCGGCACTCGAAACGCTCTACTACCAGTTTGGCCGCTATCTGCTCATAGCCTCGTCGCGCCCCGGCAACCTGCCGGCCAACCTGCAAGGCATCTGGCACAACAACGTGGACGGCCCCTGGCGCGTGGACTACCACAACAACATCAACCTGCAAATGAATTACTGGCCGGCCCTACCGACCAACCTCACGGAATGCGCCGAACCGCTCACCGACTTTATCCGCCTGCTCGAAAAGCCCGGTCGCGCCACAGCCAAGGCCTATTGGGGCGCCCGCGGATGGGCGGCCGGCATCTCAGCCAATATTTTCGGTTTCACGGCGCCGCTCGAAGGCGCCGACATGTCGTGGAACTACAACCCGATGGCAGCCTCGTGGCTCGCCACACACCTGTGGGATTACTATGACTACACGCACGACACCGACTTCCTGCGCCAGACGGCTTATCCGCTCATAAAGGGCTGCGCGCAGTTCACCGAGGACTTCCTCTGGCACCGGCCCGACGGCAGCTACACCGCCGCGCCGTCCACATCGCCCGAACACGGCCCCGTAGACGAAGGCACGACCTTCACCCACGCCGTAGCCCGCGAAATCCTGCTCGACGCCATCGCCGCCGCCAAAGTGCTGGGCGCCGATGCCGAAGAGGCCGACGGCTGGCAGAAAGTACTCGACAACATCGTGCCTTACCAGGTGGGCCGCTACGGCCAGTTGCTGGAATGGAGCAAGGACATCGACGATCCCAACGACCAGCACCGCCACGTAAACCACCTCTTCGGGCTGCACCCCGGCCGCACCATCTCGCCGCTCAACACGCCTGCGCTGGCCGAAGCCTCGCGCGTCGTGCTCAACCACCGCGGCGACGGCGCCACGGGCTGGAGCATGGGCTGGAAACTCAACCAGTGGGCACGCCTGCACGACGGCAACCGCTCCTACAAACTGTTCGGCAACCTGCTCAAGAACGGCACGGCCGACAACCTGTGGGACGTGCATCCGCCCTTCCAGATCGACGGTAACTTCGGCGGTACGGCCGGCGTCACCGAAATGCTCCTGCAGAGCCACGCCGGCTGCCTGCACCTGCTGCCGGCCCTGCCCGACGCCTGGCAAACGGGCCACATCACCGGCCTGCGGGCCCGCGGCAACTTCGGCGTAGACCTTTACTGGCGCAACGGCCGCCTGGACCACGCGGTCATCACCTCAGGCTCCGGCGAGGAGTGCGCGGTGCGCTACGGCGACGCCTCGCTCACCTTCCCCACGAAGCGCGGCAAGAAGTACACCGTGGCCTTCACCGGCCAAAATCTCAGCCTGCGCCGCTAAACCTACGGCGCGGGGCTGCCGCCCCTCCTGCGCAAAGCCCCCGAGCCAGCACCGGAGTGCCTCCAGGTCATTCCGCAAAACCGTTTCGTAACAGTCTGCACAAAAAAAGCACCCGAAATTTTGCCGGCTCCGCAAAAAGTTCTATCTTTGCAGCGTAAAAACGACAACACCAATTAATGTTGTCGCCGGACTTGTAGCTCAGTTGGTTAGAGCAACAGACTCATAATCTGGAGGTCCTAGGTTCAAGCCCTAGCTGGTCCACATAGTTGCAACGAAGCGTTAATTGCCCAAGCGAGCAATTAACGCTTTTACTTTTTATCTTACAATATGGACGGTGAAAAAACATGCGCCCGTCTCTCGGCAAACAAACCTCGGTGAAGAAACTATGATCAAGGATATAGACTTTGAAGAAACTGCCAGGCAAAGAATGCACAATAAGATGATACGCTTATTTTTTATTTTTCGAATAACTGACTGTAATTTTGCTGTCATAATCAAAATATTAAATTTATGACGAACAAAAAGACTATCGGTGAACTTATAGAAGATAAAGTTCGCAGAAAACAGATTCCCATTACAGAGTTTGCAAAAATGATTTGTTGCCAAAGAAACAATGTCTATAACATCTTCAAACGCAGTAAAATGGATATTGCTCAATTAAAACAAATTTCTAACGTATTGGGACATAATTTCTTTAGAGATCTTGCCGAGGATCCGAATTTGATAAATGATGAAGAAGAAACCGAGGAAGAAATCATGAAGCAGAGAGCCGTATCGCAATTCTTCAAGGTCGTACCGGATATATTGCAGGAAATGGGCAAATCTTCTCCAATTGTTTTTGCGAGATTGGGGGACGAATACAAGGATTGTCCGACTCCTGATTTCAGCCTGTCTGATTATTCCATCACTTTCACCGTTGGTTGCACACTGAAAGATTTAATTGGAGTATGCGTGACTCTTCCTATTAAGGAGGTGACAGATGGCAGAGGACATAAGGTTGAGGTTTGCACAAACATAGTACATAACTCTGTGTGCGTGAATGTAGAATTGGACTACAAAACACATGATGAATGGCGCAAGGTATTAGAACTTGCATTTGATACATATGGAAAAATTGTCAGAAGGTAATTATGAAAGAAGAAAAATTGTTGGGCAAATATACAGAGATAAGGAAATGTTCATATAAGAACGAATATTATTCTGTGCGTGACAATGGGGCGGTATTTCGGCACGCACGTGAAGGTAAACGAAAGAGGAAAGACGATGACATATGGACTTTCGGGAAGCCAAATGAAAGCACTGGATATATGGAGATTTCAGGGCAAAGGGTACATCGTATTGTGGCTTATACTTTTCTTGGCGAACCACCTACGCCGCGGCATGTAGTAGACCATATAGATACAAACAGGAGAAACAACCGACCGGAAAACTTACGTTGGCTTACACGGTTAGAGAATGCGCTAAACAATCCTATCACACGTGCGAGGATTGAAAATATCTGTGGCAGCATTGAGGCTTTTCTTGACAATCCGTCCATATTACGGGAGCATGAAAGGATTGACCCCAATTTCAGATGGATGCGTGCTGTTTCCCACGAAGAAGCACAAGTATCATTAGAGCGGCTGACAAACTGGGCTAAGAAAAAGTCTAAGCCGCAAAATGGAAACATTGACGAATGGATATTCACTCCTCGACAGGAAAGAAACGGCCGGATGAATGAAAAACAGGAATATAAGCGTGATTTACAAGATATTTCTTATAAAAAATCTATCATAAACGAATCTAACAACCTTACAGAATCATTAACGGCAAATGCGGTGCAGAGATATTGGCGCACGCCTACAGAATTTCCTCTTTGCCCTTCTAAAATAGAAGATGAACCACTGAATGCTTATCTGAATAATCTTAAAAAGGGGGATGTCGTGACTAAGAATCAACATGCCACACATTTCATTGATAATTTTGCTCTATGTAATGGTAACCGCCTCGTAATAAGCGCACATGCTGATGAGGCTCCCAAAAAGTACTCTATAATTGCCATAACATTTGAAGAAGGAAAATACGTTCATGAAGGGACTACATACTTTGAAGAACGAGGTGCGCAAAAGGCTCTTATTTTAGCGCAGGGACTCGAATGGGACGGTGAAGACGGAACAGACGATTATTGCTGATATACATGATATGAAAAGATTATTTGTTACTTGTGCATTTTTAACCATGCTCTTTGCATCATCTGCACAAAACATTACAGACTCCACGACCATTGTCAGGAGTGTTGACGAGGTTGCAAGATACAAATTGTACCCAACAGCTAACATGTGGATATTTCTTAAACTTGATACAAGGAATGGACGAATCTGGCAAGTACAATGGGCGTTTGAAGAAGACAAACGTTTTGAGGTGGTACTATCTTTATATCCTATTGCTTGGAAAAATGAAGAAGTAAATGGACGATTTATTCTATATCCAACAACCAATAATTATAATTTCATCATGCTTGACCAAATCAAAGGAAAGACATATCAAGTGCAATGGTCGCAAGAACCTGACAAAAGAATTGTTGTGCCAATAGATTAATTATCGGTTGTGAAATGTATTTTGAAGTTCTGTCATCTTTCTCATCAATTCTTCGAACGATGGCTTCTCTCCGTATATCATAGACGATAGCATATCCGTATGAAGTAAAATCGGAAGGGAAGAAGATGCTTCCTTTGACTTTAATAGCTGTCAAAATACCGTCTTCTATACTTGCCATTGCATTACATTTGTCGCAAAAATACAAATTATTTGCGACAAGCCCGAAGATTGCATAGAATATGAGGCGATATTTAACATTGCAGCAAAACTCATAACCGTCTGACATACAAGTCCAATCAACCAAACAGGCTATTACAGAATATCATCTTATCGTTCTCATAATCTGGAGGTCCTAGGTTCAAGCCCTAGCTGGTCCACATAGTTGTAACGAAGCGTTAATTGCCCAAACGAGCAATTAACGCTTTTACTTTTTTATGCTTTGCAGATATTTCCGTAACATACTATTGTCCGAGGCCAGTACACAAACATGGCGGCACACCATGACAATAATATATACAGCCGTATTAAAGTTTCATCGCACTGAAAGCGTCGCGAATGGTCCCGTCGGTATAGATGTAGCCGCTCTCGCATAGCTTGCCGAAACTCTGCCGGCCTATCACACGGTCGTATTCCTTATCGAGCAATCCCTCTTTGTAAAGGCGGTAGAAGTAGCGCCAGTGGCGGCCGCCGTGACGGCCTTTGTGCTGCTGCAACTGCAGACCGCCATTCACCATCTTGTCCATGAACTGCCGGCGGCCGCGCACGTTGTAGTGGTAAACGCGCACCGCCGCATGCCGGGTGCATTGGGGCAACATCTTTACCTTGTGGTTGCCCATGGATATTTGCAGATAGCCGGCCGTCCGGTGGATGACCTTGTAGTTCTGACGCTCGAACAAGGAGTACTGCGACAGGTCGTAAGCCGCTATATCGGACACGGGTTTCACGGCTTTCGTCCATTGCCAGAAGGGGACGCCCTCCTCGGGATACATGCTCCGCATTTCACAAGTCAGGACATTGGCGCGGACGGCGCTCAGCTCTTCCTTCAGCGAACCGGACGGGGCGTACCACAGCTCGTCGGCATCGGCATTGATAATCCAGTCGGCGCCGAAGCGGGTCTTTGCGCGCCATATCATCCGGTCCACCCAATCTTTTTGCTCATAGCCCGTGGCGGTTTCGTGTATCACGTCGACCACCCATCCTTTCCGCCGGTATTTTTCAATGATTCGGGGTGTTCCGTCCGTTGAGTTATTGTCGGTTATGATAAAGGCGTCCACGCCCATCGCTTTGTGGAACAGCAGATTCTGCTCCAGCAGTTCGTCCTCGTTCTTTACCAGCATCGTCATGACCAGCCGCGGGGCGGACGTCTTACGGAACATTTTGGGCAGCGCCCATACCGCACAGATTATCTTATTAAGAAGGTTTCGCTTCATGTTGTCATTGGTTTCATTCGTCGGGGGCACGGGACCTTCCGATACCCATCTCTTTTGAAGAGATGGGGCTAATATTGACAAAATTACAGAATTAACAGATAAGCACCAAGCAAACGCCTTTATAATCTGAATAAAATATTACCGGTTTTGTTCCCCATGTTACAAAACGCGCGGTCCGTCCACCGGTTATCTACCTGATGCACAATAGGTAAAAGGCCTATTCAGGCAAAATCATATTCAAGGACATGAAAGACAGCATCTGCTATAAATTAAGGAGCGGGAAGCCCAACAAATTTCTGAACTTTCTCGCCGGGTTCATGCGGCTGGCCATTCCTGCCGCTTGCTTCCGCCGCCGGCTCAGCCGCACCTTGAAGCAGGCCCGTCAGCGGCCCGACTACGAATACATGCGGCAGCGCCGCGATTACTACATCAAGACCGACCGCCCTTTCACTATTGCTGACAGGGACTGCCTCAAGCGCGAACAAAGCTGGATATTCTATACCGGACGGCTGAAGGATTATGCGCGCCGCATGTTTCACACGGCCTATTACCTCGACCAGCACGAAATTACCCGGTGGTTTCCCAAGGACTTCCGGTGGAACTTCTGCCCGGGCGACGTCTACTTCACGCCGGCCGTGCCCACGGTGGTCAAGAGCCGCCTGCTCACACCTGACAACCACCGCTCCGTCATCCTGAAGCTCGACAAGCTGCGGCACTTCATGTTCGTAAACGACACAACGCCCTTTGCCCGCAAGAAAGACATGGTCATCTTCCGCGGCAAAATCAGGCAGAGCCGTGTCCGCACCGGCTTTCTCGAAAAATTCTTCGGCCACCCCTTGTTCGACTGCGGCGTGGTGGGAAAGAACGAGGGCTGTCCCGCGGCCTGGATGACGCCGAAGAAAACCATCGGCGAGCATCTGGACTACAAGTTCATCATGGCTCTCGAGGGCAACGACGTGGCCTCGAACCTGAAGTGGGTCATGTCGTCGAACTCGCTGGCCGTCATGACGCGCCCCACGTGCGAGACATGGTTCATGGAAGGTACCCTCGTGCCGGACTACCACTACGTGGCGGTGAAAGAAGACTTCTCCGACCTGGAAGAGAAAATCTGGTTCTACATCGCGCACCCCGACAAGGCCGAAGCCATCATAGCCCACGCCCACGAGTTCGTCAGCCAGTTTCGCGACGACCGGCGCGAAGCGCTCATACAGCTCATGGTGCTGGACAAATACTTCCGCCTGTCCGGCCAGAAACAGCCGGCGCGCAACACAAAAGCCCTACAGAAATGAACAAGCATATCCCTACCCCCCCGTTTCACATCGCCTGCAACATCGACAGCAACTACGTGAAGCATTGCGCCGTCACCCTCGTGTCGCTGTTTGAGAACAACCAGGCGGAGACCTTTGCCGTGCACATCCTGGCCAACGACCTTCAGCAGACAGACAAAGACCTGCTCGTCCGGCTTGCCGGGCAATACGGCCACGAAGTGCACTTCCACACCCCCGACGCCCTCCTGCTGGCCGGCTTCACCATCCGCAAGTTCAGCAAGCGCATCTCCATGGCCACCTACTACCGCTGCGTCCTCTCCGAGGTGCTTCCCGCGAGCATCGACCGTCTGCTTTACCTCGACTGCGACATCGTTGTCCGCGGCCCCATACGCCCGTTTCTGGAAACGCCGCTCGAGGGCATCGGCGTAGCGGCCGTCGAAGACATCGGCTGCCGCGAAGCGCAGCGCTACGACATCCTGCAATATCCCGCCGCACACTCCTACTTCAACGCCGGTGTGCTGCTTGTCAACCTCGCGTACTGGCGGGAGCACGATGTGGCCGGCGCCTGCATCGACTATTACCACACCTATCCCGAGCGCATCCTCTTCAACGACCAGGACCTCCTGAACTGCGTCCTGCACGGGAGCAAACGGCTGGTCGGCCTCAAGTGGAACGTGCAGGACGGTTTCTACCGCCGGCCGCGGCACCTGGACCAGGCGTGGAGGGAGCGCTACGCCGAAGCGCTGAGGCACCCCGTCATCCTGCACTACACCAACCGCAAGCCGTGGGACTACGACAGCCAGCATCCGCTCAGGCAGGAATACCTGAAGTACCTCGACCTGACGCCATGGCAGGGCTGGCGGCCGCTCGCCCGTCCGGGCGCCCGTCTCAAGCGCTTCCTGCGCCTGCTGCCGTTCCACACCGGCCTGCGCCGCCCCAAATACGTCGACCTGGATGCGCTCTGAGAACTGCCGGCGAAACTTTGACCGGCACGGCCGGTTTAACGCAGCTCCCTCACACCAAGCCCTCTCCCCCGGCTCTTTACGCGCACGCGCGTAAAGGTTTTTCGGGTTCTATCATTCAGCAGGCCGTAAACAACTGTGGCCTAACCGGTTCGACTGAAGGATAGGGGCGCGGCAAGTTTCAGCCGACGCTGCGCGAAACCATAGCGCCGGCTACTTCGGAAAGCATTACTTGGAATTTAAAAAGTCTGTATTCGCGGAAAAATTCCAAGTAATGCTTTCCGCCACACGAATACAGACTTTTCAAGCCGGCAGGAGCCGCGCCCGGACAGCCCGGCGGCGGAATGACCAGGCCCCTATCCTTCAGCCGAACCGGTTAGGGCACAGCCGCTTACGACCTGCTGAATGATAAAAACGCAAACATCGTTTCGCGCGCACGTATACTAAGGATACGGAACAAATCCTTACGGGCACGCCAACCTTCAGCCCTGCCGGAAAAAACAGGGCCGCGACGCTTGGCCGTGAAGCGGGGAATGCGTAACTTTGCAGGCGAAAATCAGGACGAGGACAGATTTGGCTGCTTGCAACCTCTCAAAAAAAATGCTAAAACGACAACCGCCCGGCCCGGAACTCCCTGGAGGAGCGCCAGCAGGCTCACGCGGCAGCACCCCACCCACCGCACAGCCACACATCCCATCCACGTTCTGCTTTCGCCCTGCGCAAGCAGATTTTTTTATTCATACACCTATCAGGAAAACTCTCTAAAGAAAGAAAAATGGGATACCTCTTCACATCCGAATCCGTATCGGAAGGACACCCCGACAAGGTGGCCGACCAAATATCCGACGCCGTGCTCGACGAACTCCTGGCCTACGACCCCGACTCGAAGGTGGCCTGCGAGACCCTCGTGACCACCGGACAGGTGGTGGTGGCCGGCGAAGTGAAATCGACCGCCTATGCTGACCTTCAGAGCATCGTGCGCCGCACCATCGCACGCATCGGCTACACCAAGGCCGACTATAAGTTCGAGGCGGAGAGCTGCGGCATCCTCAGCGCCATACACGAACAGAGCGCCGACATCAACCGCGGCGTGGAACGCAACGACCCCATGGAGCAGGGTGCCGGCGACCAGGGCATGATGTTCGGCTACGCCACCAACGAGACCGACACTTACATGCCGCTGCCCCTCTCGCTGGCACACGACCTGATGATCGTGCTGGCCGAAATACGCCGCGAGGGCAAGGTGATGACCTACCTGCGGCCCGACTCGAAGAGCCAGGTGACGGTGGAATATGACGACCAGGGCCGCGCCTGCCGCATCGACACCATCGTGGTGTCCACACAGCACGACGAGTTTGTCAGCGCAGCCGAGGCCGGCTCGCAGGAGCGCGCCGACGAGCTGATGCTCGCTCAGATACGCCGCGACGTCATCGGCATTCTCATACCCCGCGTGCTCGAAGAGCGCGTCAACACTCCCGAAGTGAAGGAGCTCTTCACGCGCAGCGACATAAAATACCACGTCAACCCCACGGGCAAATTCGTGATCGGCGGCCCGCACGGCGACACCGGCCTGACCGGACGCAAAATCATCGTCGACACCTACGGCGGACGCGGCGCACACGGCGGCGGCGCCTTCTCGGGCAAAGACCCCTCGAAGGTCGACCGCTCGGCAGCCTACGCCGCCCGCCACATCGCCAAAAACATGGTGGCCGCCGGCGTGGCCGACGAGATGCTCGTGCAGCTGAGCTATGCCATAGGCGTGGCCGAGCCCATCTCGGTGTTCGTAGACACTTACGGCCGCTCGCACGTAGGCATGACCGACGGTGAGATAGCTCTGAAGATCAAGGAAATATTCAACCTCCGGCCCGCCGCCATAGAGCGCCGTCTGAAACTGCGCCACCCCATCTACGAGGAAACGGCCAGCTACGGCCACGTGGGCCGCGAGCCGCAGGTGGTGGAAAAGGTGTTCCGCGCACGCGGACAGGAAGAGAAACGCCTCGAGGTGGAACTCTTCACCTGGGAAAAACTCGACTACACGGACAAAATCAAGGAGGCTTTCGGCCTCTGACACCAACCTGCCGCCCAGGCGGCAACACGCTGACCGCAACATGACTATCACCGTATACAGCGCCTCGAGCGCCAAAGTGCCGGCCCCCTATCTCGAGGCGGCCGAAGACCTGGGGCGCCTCATGGCACGCCGCGGACACCGCCTCGTGAACGGCGCCGGGCGCACCGGCCTCATGGGCGCCGCCGCCAACGCCTGCCTGGACGAGGGCGGCGAGGTGGTGGGCGTCATCCCGCAATTCATGGTAGAGCAGAACTGGCACCACGAAGGCCTCACACGCCTCGTTGTCACCCCCGACATGCACCGCCGTAAGGAAACGATGGCCCGGCTCTCCGACGCCTGCATCGCCCTGCCCGGCGGCGTGGGCACCCTCGAGGAACTGCTCGAGGTCATCACCTGGAAACAGCTCGGCCTCTATCTCAAACCCATCATAGTGCTCAACACCGACGGCTACTTCGACGACCTGCTCCGCCTGCTCGAACGCGCCGCCAGGGAGCGCTTCATGCGCCCGCAGCATCTGCAGATATGGCGCGTGGCCCGCACACCCCGCGAAGCCGTGACCCTGGCCGAAGAAACCCCGCTGTGGGACGCCGGCGTGCGGAAATTCGCCGCCGTCTGACCGCCGCCACACCACCGCCGCCTACTCCCGTCAAGCCATGCCCGTCACGCCACTCCACACCGACAGCCTCACCGTCACGCCCCACGCCGCCACGGCCGATAGCCTGGCCGCCACACCGGCCGGCAGCACCGCCGCCACGACAGCGCCGTGGGCCGGCTTCACCAGGCTGCAAGCGCCCGACAGCCTGGCGGCACAGCTGCCGCCAGACTGGCAGGAACAGCTCGTCCTCCAGCCGCCGGGCCTCACCGCCCACCCCGTGCCCTACGCCCTGCGCACCGACGACCTCGTCGTGGGCATCCTGCTGGCAGGCTGCTTCCTCATGGCGTTCTTCACCGCCCGCTCGTGGCCGCAACTGCGCCTCAGTATCAAGAATTTTCTCTACAGACAGGCCGGCAGCGAGCGCACCGACGGTGAACGCACCGGAACCGAGGCCGGCGGACAAGCCTTCATCGTAGTCCTGACCTGCTTCGCGGGCGGCATTCTCTGCCACGACTACCTGCAAACCTACCGTCCCGAACGCGCCGGCAGTCTGCCGCCCCATCTGCTCATAGCCGGCACCACCCTGCTCGGACTGCTCGTGATAGCGGCCAAAATGGCGGCCTACGCCGCCATAAACAGCCTCTTCTTCCCCGCCGCGAAACGGCGCAAATGGCGCGAGGCCTACACCACATCGCTCATCCTGCTGGGACTGACCGTAGTGCCGCTCACCCTGCCCGCCGTGTTTCTCAACACCAGCCACCTGCAGCTCCAGCCAGCCGTACCCGCCGCCTACGCCGTCATAAAGATTCTCCTGTTTGTACGTTGTTTTCGCATCTTTTTCAGGTATCCGCTGGGCTATGTCCATATAATTTTGTACTTTTGTGCGCTCGAAATCGCGCCTATCCTTATTCTGTGGCGCACGATATTCTAAACAAATTCAAAAACACGACCGCTGACAGCCCAAAATCTAAGATCAAGAAAGGTTTATGGTAAAGAAAATCCTGATTTCACAACCGCGTCCGACCTCTGAGAAGTCGCCCTATTTCGACATAGAACGGAAGTATCAGACGCAATTCATATTCCACCCCTTCATCAAAGTTGAGTGCCTCAGCGCACAGGAGTTCCGCCGCCAGAAGGTGAACATCCTCGACCACACCGCCATATTCTTCAACTCGCGTCACGCCATCGACCACTTCTTCAACCTCTGCAAGGAAATGCGCGTAGCCATCCCCGAGGACATGAAGTATTTTGGCATATCGGAGCCCGTATCCCTCTACATACAGAAATACGTGCCCTACCGCAAGCGCAAGGTGTTCTTCCCCGCAAGCGGCAAGCTGGCCGACCTCATCACGCTCATGGGCAAGCACAAAAACGAGAAATATCTCATCCCGCAGAGCGATGTGCACAGCGACGAACTGAGTCTGATGCTCCAGGCCAAGAAGCTGAAATTCACCGAATGCGTGATGTACCGCACCGTAAGCAATCCCTTTCCCGAAGGGCAAGCCTTCGACTTCGACATGGTCGTGCTCTTCACACCGGCGGGCGTGGAGTCGCTTCTCAAGAACTTCCCGAAATTCAAGGAATGCGGCGTGAAACTCGCCTGCTTCGGCAAAGCCACCGCCAAGGCCATCGAAGAAGCCGGCCTGTCCCTCGAGCTCGAGGCCCCGTCGGCAAAAGCACCATCCATGACCGGCTCGCTCGAACTCTACCTCGAGGAAACGAGCAAACAGGCCTGAGCACACCGCCAGCCGTCTGAGCCACAAACGCCACAGGCGGAAACATACCGCAAAGAGAAAGAAGTCAGAGAAGCCGGTAAGGCACCTATCCCGCCACCTGCTGCCCTGACTCCTTTTTATATATAGCCGGGCGCGGCGGCTAAGTCCCGAGCCCCTGTAACACACAGGAACAGGCGCAAGGCTTACCCGCCTGCCGCCAAGTCCCCACGACGATGAAACGATACACCTTCCCAAAGTCCGAGCACCTCTGCATGCAACGCGACATCGAGGCCCTCTTCTCCGCCGGCAGCCACGCAGCCACCGCCTACCCCCTGCGCGCCGTGTTCCGGCGGACGGAGGCAGGCCACGGCCCGGCCGTGCAGGTGCTGCTGAGCGTGGCGAAGCGCCGCCTGCACCACGCCGTAGACCGCAACCGGGCCAAGCGGCAGCTACGCGAGGCCTACCGCCTCAACAAATACGTGCTGCTCGACACCCTGCCCGCCGGCTGCCACCTCCACTTAGGCTTCATCTGGCTGGCCGACCGCCCTATGTCCACCGAACGGGTAACCGCAAGCGTGCGCCTGCTGCTTCAACGCATCGCCGACAAGTCACACCGCCACACCGCCAATCCGGAAAACGGCACCGCTACCCCGGCAAACGGCGGCAACAGTCCGGCAAACAAGGCCGGCAATCCGCAACATGATGGCACCGACCCGAAAAATGCCGCCACCGCCGGGCCCGAAGGCCGTCACTAACCCACCTGCCACATGCGCCGCTTCCTCGTATCCCTGCTCGTAGCCCCCATCCGCTTCTACCAACGCTGCGTGTCGCCCCTGCTGCCGCCGGCCTGCCGCTTCACCCCCACATGCTCGCAATATGCCGTAGAAGCGCTCCGCAAGCACGGCCCGGTGCGCGGCCTCTACCTGGCCGTGCGGCGCGTGCTGCGCTGCCATCCCTGGGGCGGTAGCGGCTACGACCCTGTGCCTTGACTGTTTTCATGGACTTCCACACCCACCACCTTCTCGCTCCTGCCGGACAGGCCATCGTCAACGTGCCGCGCCGCTGGATCCTGTGCCCCGCCGACTTCCAGCCGGTGGCGGGCGGACTCTACTCGGCCGGCATCCATCCCTGGTGGACCGCCGACCCCGAGGTGGAGGTGCTCTTCGCCGGCCTCGAGGCCCTGCTGACGCACCCGCAGGTGGTAGCCGTGGGCGAATGCGGCCTCGACCTGCTGCGCGGCGCCGCCCCCGCCGTGCAGGAAGCCCTGTTTGTGCGTCAGGCAGAACTAGCCGAACGCCACCGGCTGCCCGTCACGGTGCACTGCGTGCGGGCCTTCGACCGCCTGCTGCGCCTGCACAAGGAGCTGCGCCCCGCCATGCGCTGGACGGTGCATGGTTTTCGCGGCCGCCCCGCCCTGGCCCGCCAACTGCTCGCGGCAGGCCTCGACCTGAGTTTCGGGCCGCGCCACAACGCCGAGAGCCTGGCCCTCACTCCGCCGGAACGCCGGCACTACGAGACCGACGGCGAAGAATAAGCCCCGTCCCGAAAAAGTTTAGTATCTTTGCAGTCTCAAACGATTTTAATTTCACACATTTATACCATCCAATTTGAAAACATTTGAAGAATTAGGCGTTTCGGAAGCCATCCGGCGCGCCATTGCGGAGCTGGGCTACGAACAGCCCATGCCCGTACAGGAAGAAGTCATACCCTACTTGCTGGGCGAAGGCAACGACGTGATAGCCCTCGCACAGACAGGCACCGGCAAAACAGCCGCCTACGGCTTGCCCGTACTCCAGAAAGTGCGTCCCGACGATCGCCGCACGCAAGCCGTAATCCTAAGCCCCACGCGTGAGCTCTGCCTGCAGATAGCCGGCGATCTGAAGGAATATTCACGCTACATGGACGGCCTGCACGTACTGGCCGTGTACGGCGGTTCGAGCATCGAGAGCCAGATACGCGCCCTGCGCACAGGCGCACAGGTCATCGTGGCCACCCCCGGCCGCCTCATCGACCTGATAAAGCGCGGCGTGGTCCGCCTCGACGACGTGGACAACGTGGTGCTCGACGAGGCCGACGAGATGCTCAACATGGGCTTCACCGAGAGCATCGACGAGATTCTGGCCGGAGTGCCCGAGGGCCGCAACACGCTCCTGTTCTCAGCCACCATGAGCCGCGACATCGAGCGCATAGCGCAGAACTACCTGCACGACTACAAGGAAATCGTGGTGGGCTCGCGCAACGAAGGGGCCGAGAAGGTGAACCACATCTACTACCTGGTGCACGCTAAGGACAAGTATCTCGCCCTGAAGCGCGTAGTGGACTATTATCCGCGCATATACGCCATCATTTTCTGCCGCACCCGCCTGGAAACGCAGGAGGTGGCCGACCAGCTCATACGCGACGGCTACAGCGCCGAAGCCTTGCACGGCGACCTCTCGCAGGCACAGCGCGACCTCACCATGCAGAAGTTCCGCCAGCACCGCACGCAGCTGCTTGTGGCCACCGACGTGGCGGCCCGCGGCCTGGATGTGGAGGAACTCTCGCACGTGATAAACTACGGCTTGCCCGACGATGTGGAGAACTACACCCACCGCAGCGGCCGCACGGGCCGTGCCGGCAAGCGCGGCACGAGCATCAGCATCATCCACGTGCGCGAGAAGGGCAAGGTGCGCATCATCGAGAAGGTCATCGGCAAGGCCTTCGAGGCCGGCGTGCTGCCCGAGCCCAAGGAAATCTGCACCAAGCAGCTCTACCGCGTGATGGACGAGCTGGAGCGCATTGAGGTGGACGACAACGAGATAGTGCCCTTCCTGCCCGAAATATTCCGCAAGCTCGACTGGCTCACCAAGGAAGACCTCGTCAAGCGTATCGTGAGCCGCGAGTTCGGCCGCTTCCTGCGCTACTATGCCGACGCGCCCGAAATCGTGCAGCCCGCGCCAGGCCGCGCCGGCAAGGACGCCGACAAAGAGGGCCGCAAGGCCGACCGCCGCCGGGGCGAACGCCAGAACGGCCCGCGCCAGGCCGAGCAAGGCTACAAGCGCCTCTTCATCAACCTGGGCAAGCGCGACAACTTCTACGCCCGCGAAATCATCAACCTCGTGAACCGCTACGTCAAGGGCAAGGTGGAGATAGGCCGCATTGACCTCACCACCAACTGCTCCTTCTTCGAAGTGCCCGAGGCCGACGCCGCCGTGGTGATGCAGAAGATGGCCAAGGCCAAGGTGGGCGAGCGCCGCGTGGTGGTGGACAGCGCCGACCGCGAGACTCCCGCTCCCTCAGCCGAGGGCCGCAAGCCGCGCCGCCAGGCCGGGCGCCGCCATGAAGCCGCCGAGGCGCCGCAGGGCATGAAGAAAGCCTGGAAAGCCGAAGGCCGCGCCCAGCGCGAAGGCAAGAAGAAATATGGCAAGGACGACTGGCGCCAGTTTTTCGACTGACCCGCCGTCCCCGCCCCCCTCACACTTTACCCCTATGAAGCACATCCGTCCCCTGGCCGCGCTCCTGCTCCTGCTCGCCGCGGCCCTCAGCGCTCCGGCGCAGAACTTCCTCATCAAAGCCGGCGGCGGCCTGGCCACGCGCTACGGCGCCGACCGCGCCGTGGGTGCCTACAAGATAGGCCTGGGCTACGAGGTGGAGTTTGACCAGCACTGGACGCTCACCCCGCAGCTCCTCTTCTACGGCAAAGGGTGGGAAGACCCCGACCGCCGCGTAGCCGTGATCAACGACGACGGCACGCCCATGCTCGACGACGAGGGCAACCGCGCCTACAGCACCATGAACCGCTCCACCTCGGCCCTTTACGTAGAGCTGCCCCTCATGCTGGGCTACTACGTGCGCCTGGCCCCCTCGCGCTACCTGCTCTTCGCCACCGGCCCCTACGCCGCCGTGGGCGTGGGCGGCAAGGAAGACACGCGGGGCGACGGCAGCCGCATCGGTCCCGACAAGCTGCACTACTCGCGCACCACCTTCGGCGCCGCGGGCGTACGCCGCTTCGACGCAGGTCTGCAAACCTTCGCCGGCTACCAGTTCGGGAGCGGCATCACCGCCGGCGTGGAGGCCGACTGGGGCATGGTGAAGACACGCCGCACCGGCGGCCGCACGCTCAGCGGCCTCCTCTCGCTCAGCTACAAGTTCTGAGCCGGCGCGGCCCGGCCCGCCCCAGCCGGAAGCGGTCATTCAATCCTGAATCCACCCGGGCATCTCAAAAACGCCCCACCGGCGATTTCAATGACCGGCCGGGATTTTAACACTTCTTGCTTTCGGCCTGAAAATTCAGTATCTTTGCATCAGCCAAGGGGCGGACCAATGTGGGTCCGCCCCTTGTTTTTGGCCGGCGGCGTACTATCCGCGGAAAAGCAAGTAATGGTTTTGGCGAAAAAGCACTACTTCGCCTTGAAAAAGCATTACTTGGAATTTGAAAAGCACTACTTCGCGTAAAAAATCCAGGTAATGCTTTCCTTCCCGCACGCCGCAGCGGTTCTGCCTGCCCCGTAAGTCTCATTCCCGCAGTAAGCTTTTTTAACCAAAAGTGCCCTCGGAAAACCTTAGAAAGGTTAAAAACGTTAAAGTGCCCCGCAGCGGTGCGGCCACATCATTACCCGCGCCGCCACTTCAACCGCACCGCCGCGTTTCCCAAAGCATCCGCAATATTAAAAGTTCTTAAAATAGGAATCTTTCACCAGTATATATTTGTTTCATTTTGTATATAAATCATAAATTTGCAACGGGTACATCCACCTACAGACGTACCCGTGAAAACAAACCCTACCTACAGACCGAAAAACTAACAACAGAAAGACCGATGAAACTATCCCCATTTTTTAAAACAGGTAGTACCCTGCTGCTTGGCCTCGTGCTGAGCCTTACTGCTTGTACCGAATCAATAGATGAAGGTAACTTCACCGTCAAAACGGAACAGACCATCTCGGAATACCTCGCCGACCAGCCCGAACAATTCTCGGACATCAAAAGCGTGTTCGACCGCGTACGCCTGGGCCGCTCCGAACAAGCCTCCACACTGAGCAACGTGCTCTCCGCGCGTGGCAACTACACGCTTTTCGCCCCCGACAACACGGCCATGCGGAACTACCTCCGCGGCCTGGGTGTCAGCTCCGTCGACGAGCTCACCTACGAGCAGGCCGAGCTCATAGCCAAAAGCTGTCTGCTCGACAACGGCGAGGCACAAGCCTACGAGGAGGCCGACTTCCCCTCGCCGGGCACCTTCCCCATAGCCAACCTCAACGACCGCATCCTCTCCTGCGCGCAGGACACAAGCGATGTCGGCGACATGTCATACGTCATCAACGGCGGCTCCAAAGTAACGAAAACCAACATCGAGCTGACCAACGGCATGGTGCACGTAGTGGACTCCGTCATAGCCCCCTCGGCCGACAACGTCTATGAAATGATTGCCGCCGCCGACAACATGAAGGTGTTTGCCCACCTGCTGCTCCAGACCACCTGGGCCGACTCGCTCGCCGTGGAATACATCGACCAAAGCTACGAGAACGAAGAGCGCGAACCCAGCATAAAGCTGCCCTACGGCACCCAGAAAGGCCTTGAATACGAAATACCCCAGCACCGCTATGTGGGCTTCACGGCTTTCGTCGAAACCGACGATGTCTACGCCCAGGAGTGGGGCATCAATCTGCAAAAGGACGCCGAAGGCAACGTCACCAACTGGAACGAAGTGATGGCCACCCTCAAGCAAAAGTGCGAGGCCGCCTACGGCACAGCCGCCTCGGGCGACCTGAAGCACCCCGACAACGCCATCAACCGCTTCGTGGCCTATCACCTGCTCGAAGGCCGCGTAGCCTACAACCGCTTCGTGGGACACTACAACGAGTTCGGCTATCAGCTGCCCGACCGCTCAAACCCGCAAATCAAGGACTGCCCCATCAACACATGGAACTACTATGCCACGCTGGGCAAGTACCGCGGCCTCATCAAGGTGACCCAGGTGGGCAACAAGAGCCTCGACCCCAACACCAATGCCCTCGACCAGCCCATCTTCGTAAACCGTAAATCCGTCTACGCCAACGGCCCCGACGAGGACTACAAGGAATTGTACGCCGAAGTGCGCGGCGCCGAAGTGTCGGCCCTCAACGGCAGTTTCGACAACAACGCGCTCAACGGTTTCTACTTCCCCATTGACCGCATCCTGCTCTATGACGACGCCACCCGCACGCAGCTGGCCAGCGAGCGCATCCGTATCGACGCCACCTCGCTGCTGCCCGAAATGTACTCCAACAACATGGTGCGCAACAGCATGAGCACTTACGAGGCAGGCTACTTCCGCAACATTCCCGACATGTCGGAGAGCACCCTCATGACCTACCTGTCGTGCACACACGACAAGCTGTCGGGCGGCCACGGCTGGCGCGACTACCAGGGCGACGAGTTCCTCTTCCTCGGCATGTTCGACTTCACCCTGCGCCTGCTCCCCTTCCCCAAGGACGGCACCTACGAGCTGCGCATGGCCCTCTCCAACAACCCGCAACGCGGCATGGCGCAAATATACTTCGGCAACAACCCCAAGCGTCTGTTGCCCACAGGCCTTCCCATAGACATGCGCCAGTCGGGCGGCTCGGTGGCCATTCCCTGGATAGCCGACATCAAGGGCGACAACGTGACCAACGCCGAGAACGACAAGAACATGCGTAACCAAGGCTACATGAAAGGCCCCAAATACATATGCTGGACCAACAACCAGCCCGCGAACCCCATCCGCGACAGTTCGGGTGCCCTCCGCCTCATCGTGACGACGAGCGACATGCAGTCGGATTCCGACTACTACCTGCGCTTCAAATCGGCACTGAAAAAGGCCGACGGCGAGTTCTTCATCGACTACTTTGAATACGTGCCCACTACGGTGTACAACGGCACCGAAAGCGAAGACATCTGGTAAAAAAACATACGGCCTCTGCGGCCGCACCGCCGCAGAGGCAACGGTTTTAACACTATTTGCTTCCGGCCGGAAAAAATATTATCTTTGCATAAGCCGAGGGGCGGACCATTGCGGGTCCGCCCCTCTTTTTCAGTTTGCGGACGCCGGTTTTCGGGAAAGCAAGTAATGGTTTTCGCGGAAAAGTCCGTATCCGCCGAAAAAAAGCATTACTTGGCGTAGAAACACGAAGTAATGCTTTTCAAATTCCAAGTAACGGTGGCAGGAGCACAACCCGCGGCCGCCGCGCGGCAATAGGATTCGTTAACACAAAACCGGGCCGGAAACGTTGCAGAAGGTTAAATATGTTAAAGTTGAGGAGCGGCGCGGCAGCAAGGGTCGCCGCCGGCCGCCGGCAAGCGGCCGCCGAGCGGCGGGATTGCCCATACCTATTGTTGAAGCCGGGCCGGAATTTCAGCCAGTCACCGGCGCCCCCCACCCTAACAATACGCAACCGCACAGCGCTCCTTAGCCTCCGGAAAGTTTATGCCCGCCTCCGAAGTATTCGGAAATACGGCCGATAATTTTGCCCTGTCTGCAGCACATCATAACCCGTCGGGAAGACGGTACCAAGCATCAAGAAAACAACGACTCCATTAACCTTTGCGGCCGGGCGCGCCGCCGCTTTCTGAAAAAACTACTTGTACCATGAAAAACATCAACATCGGCACAGCCAACCGTAATCCGCTCAACATCCGCTACTCACCCGCCAACCGCTGGCTCGGGCTGCATCCCACGCAACCCTGCGTCAAGGGATTCTGCAAATTCATAGCGCCGGCCTACGGCTACCGCGCGGCCGTCGTGCTCATCAAGACCTACATGCGCCGCCACGGCCTGCGCACACCGGCGCAGATCATAGCCCGCTGGGCCCCGCCATCGGAAAACCGCACGGAGCTCTACATAGCCTGCGTGTGCGGCCGCAGCCGCCTGGGGCGCGACGAGCGCCTGGAGGAACAGGGACCGCAGATAGGGCGCCTCGTGGCGGCCATGGCGCGGCAGGAAACGGGCGCAGACATCACCCCCGAGGCTGTAGAGGAGTATCGCCGCAAATTCAACGTGTAAGCCCCCCGACGCCCATGCGCAGCAAGCATTACGAAGAACAACACTGGACGCGGCGCCGCGACATGGCCGTGCGCTGCTTCGAAGGCTGCAAGCCCACCTCGGCCGTAGCCCGGCTCCGCCGCTGGATAGCCGGCGACCCCGAACTCCGCCTGGAGCTCAGGTGGGCGGGCTACCGCGAGGGCTCGCGCTACTTCTCGCCAAGGCAGGCACGCCTCATCAGACGTTATCTGCTCTGACACCACGCACACTGAAGGCGGCACACCGGCTGGCAGACCCTGCGGTCTGCGGCTGGTGTGCCGCCTTGTTTTCACACAACGGGGCGGGCCGCTCAGGAAGCGGCGGCCAGGGCCGCGAGGGCGGCCTCGTAGTCGGGTTCGGAGGTGATTTCGGGCACGAGTTCCTCATACACGATGCGGCCCCCGGCGTCGACCACCACCACGGCGCGCGCCAGGAGTCCCTTGAGGGGGCCGTCGGTCATGGCCAGACCGTATTTTTCGTCGAAACACTTGCAGCGGAACGTACTCACCGCCACCACGGAGTCGAGTCCCTCCACGGTGCAGAAGCGCGACTGGGCGAAGGGCAGATCCTTCGACACGCAGAGCACCGTGACGTCGGGCAGCGACGCGGCAGCGGCATTGAAACGGCGCACGGAGGCGGCGCACACTTCGGTGTCGAGACTGGGGAAAATGTTGAGCAGGACGCGCCGGCCGCGCAGGTCGGGCAGATGGAGCACACTCAGGTCGCCGCGCACACCGCCGAAGCGCGGGGCCTCGGTGCCTACGGCGGGCAGTTCGCCGCAAAGGTGCACCTCGGTGCCCTTGAAGGTTACGGTATTCATATCTTTATCTTTCTTAAAAGTGAAACTACTGGCCCGCCGCCCCGGCCTACCGGAGCGGACCGTCCGCACGATGCCGCGGAGCCGGGGCGGCGGCTTACGGGGCGCAAGTTACTGACATTTTCCGGAACACAGCGCCGCGGCAGTCTTATAAAAGACTAATAATTGCTTCAAAATCCTGCAACAGACGCTCCACGCCGCGGCGCACCGACGCCAGGCCGAAGCGTTCGGGACGCACCTCCTGGCGCGGCAGCCAGAGGAGTTCGACGGCATCGTCGGCCGCACGCACGGCGCCGTCGTCCGCCAGGCGGCATAGAAAGAAAGCGTCGGCGGTGTGCACCGCAAAGCCGCTGTAGGCATACACGTTGGGCAGGGAAAAAAGGTAGCGGGCGGCGGCCACCTCGCCGCCGGTTTCCTCGCGCACCTCGCGGCGCAGGCCCTCGTCTATGCCCTCGCCGGGGTCTACAAAGCCGCCGGGAAGGTCGAGCGTGCCCTTGGCGGGCTCAAAGGCCCGGCGGGTGACGAGCAGGCGGCCACGGCGGTCGAAAACAACGGCTACCGTGGCGGCCGAGGCGTTGGCATAGAACACAAAGCCGCAGGCGCCGCAGCGCTTGGAACGGGCGTCGTGGGGCGCGAAACCGGCGGCGCCGCAGCGCGGGCAATAGGCAAAAAGTGACAAGGGATGGTTCATGGCGAAAAGCTGCAAGTTGTTTCAGATACAAACCGGCTTCAGCGGTAAACAAGCGTACGCAAGCGGTCGGCGCGATATATCTCCTCAGCCACCTGGCGCACTTCAGCGGCCGTCACCCCGCGCAGGCGGTCAAGCTCGGCCGCCACGTCGCGCGGCGTGCCGTAGTGGGCAAAACTCTTGCCTAAGGCCACGGCGTAGCTCTCGCGGTTGTCACAGCCTATGACCACCTGGCCGCAAAGCTGCTTCTTGGCGGCGGCCAGCTGCGCGGCCGACAGTTCGCGGGAGGCCAGGCGGTCGAGCTCGCGCACTACGAGGCGGCGGCAGCGGGCCACGTCGGCGGCATCGCAGCCGAAGTAAACGCTCCAGTAGCCGGCGTCGGGAAAAAGGGCGAGGCTGGCGTCGACCGAATAGACCAGTCCGGCACGCTCGCGCAAACTCATGTTGAGCCGCGAATTGCCGCCGGGTCCGCCCAGCAGGTTGTTGAGAAGCCAGAGGGCGTAGCGCCGGGAATCGGTGGCGGCGAAAGCGGGCGCGCCGAGCAGCACGTGGGCCTGGTGGGTGTCTTTCTCCACCACCCGCGTCAGTTCGGCGTCGGCGGGGAATACGGGCACGCCACCGCCCGGCAGGCCGGCGCTTTTTTCCGGCAGGCCGGCAAAATCACAGGAAGCCCCGCCGCTTCCTCCGGGCAACCTTACCTCCGCCGGCAATAAGGCCAATTGCCGCTCGAGCTGGCGCACCACCGTCTCGAAGCGGACGTCGCCGAGCACGTAAAAGGCGGCGCCGGCCGGGCGATAGTGGCGGCGTGCGAAGCGGCAGGCGTCGGCCGTGGTGTACTGCCGCAGGCGCTCCGGGACGCCGAGGATGTCGCGCCCCAGAGGGTGGCCGGCAAAAAGCATCGACTCGAACTCGTCGAAGATCAGTTCGGCGGGCGAGTCGCGGTAACTGTCTATCTCGTCGCATATCACCTCCACCTCCTTGTCTATTTCGTGTTGCGGATAGGTGCTGCCGAAAACGATGTCGGTGAGGAGGTCGGCCGCGCGGGCGAAGTCGTCTTTCAGCACCGTGGCACAGTAAACGGTTTCCTGCTTGCCGGTGAAGGCGTTGAGCTCTCCGCCCACGCGCTCCAGGCCGTTGGCTATGTGCACGGCCCGGCGGCGGGCCGTGCCCTTGAAACTCATGTGCTCTATGAAGTGGGCCATGCCGGCGTCGGCGGCGTCCTCGTGACGCGTGCCGGCGGGCACCACGTAGCCGCAGTAGACCACGGGCGAGGGGACGTATTCGTGCACCACGCGCAAGCCCCCGGGGAGCGTGGCGCACCGCACGGCCGGAGCAGCCGGCGCCGCGGTGTTTTTGTTGGAACTATTGCTTTTCATCGGATATATGGCGAAGCTGACGGCAGACCTGCATCAAGGGCGGGTCTGCCGTATTTTTGTAAGTTTCCGGATTATTTATTCCTGAAATACTTGCCCACGACGGGGAGCCCCGACAGGGGAAAGTCGTAGTGCACGGCGTGGGCGGCGAAGAGCAGCACACAGCCGGTGTTGACCAGCAGGCGGAGCCAGAGCTGCGGCAGGTAGCGGGCCGAGCAGGTCATGACGCCGAAGAACAGGGCGGCGATGAGCACGTAGACGGCTATGCTGCGCAGCGGGTAGGCTATGGGATAGAAGCGGCGGCCTACGAAGTAGCTGAGCAGCATGGCCGTGCCGTAGCCCGCCACACCGGCCCAGGCGCAGGCCATGTAGCCGTAGCGCGGGATGAAGAGCACGTTGACGGCCACGAGTACGGCGCAGCCGATGCCCGAGAACCACGCGCCCCACACGGTCTTGTCGATGAGTTTGTACCAGAAGCTCAGGTTGAAGTAGACGCCCATCATTATTTCGGCCACCATGACGACGGGCACCACGCGCAGGCCCTCCCAGTAGTCGGGGGCGATGATGTATTTGAGCACGTCGATGTAGGCCATCACGGCCAGGAAGGCCAGGAGCGTGAATATGATAAAATACTTCATGGCCCGGGCGTAGGTGTCGCGGGCGTCTTTCTCCTTTTGTCCGGCAAAGACGAAAGGCTCGTAGGCGTAGCGGAAGGCCTGCGTGATCATAGCCATTATCATGGCCACCTTGACGCTGGCGCCGTAGATGCCGAGCTGCTGGCGCCCGGCGGGGCCCTCCACCAGGTGGGGGAAGATGATTTTGTCGGCCGTCTGGTTGAGGATGCCCGCCACGCCGAGCAGCAGGATGGGCCAGGCGTAGGCGAGCATGCGGCGCAGGAGGCGGCGGTCCACCACCCAGCGGAAGCCGGTGAGCTCGGGCAGGAAGAAGAGCGTGACTACGGCCGTGCAGAAAAGGTTGATGGCGAAGGCGTAGAACACGTCGCGACCACCTATCACGAGGAAGTAGACCACATTGAGCGCTATGTTGAGCACGATGAAGAAGAGCTTGAGCGCGGCAAACTTAAGGGGCCGGCGGCTGTAGCGCAGGTGGGCGAAGGGGATGCACTGGAAGGCGTCGAGCGCCACGCACACGGCCATCATGCCGATGTATTCGGGGTGGTCGGCGTAGTCGAGCGCGGCGGCCACGGCGGGCAGGAAGCAGAGCACGGCTACGGCGAAGGCCAGCGCCACGGCGCCCACGGCCACGAGGGTGGTGCTGTAAACGCGGCGGGGGTCCTCGCCTTCCTTGTTGGCGAAGCGGAAGAAGGTGGTCTCCATGCCGAAGGTGAGCAGCACGAGAAGCAGGGCCACGTAGCTGTACACCTCGGTGATGATGCCGTATCCGCCCGACTCGGCGGCCAGGCGGGCGGTGTAGAGGGGCACGAGCAGATAGTTGAGAAAGCGGCCCACGATGCTCGAGAGGCCGTAGATGGCCGTGTCTTTGGCCAGGGAAAGAAGTTTTGCCATATTTTTTCGGGAATGATGCGGCGGCCTTGCGGGGCCTGCCGCCTTTTTGTTTTCAGGCGGACAAGGCGTTTTCTTATCCGAAGAAGAGGTAGCACACGAGGATGGCGGCCACGATGCCGGCCAGGTCGGCCAGGAGACCGCAGGCCACGGCGTGACGGGCGTGGCGCACGCCCACGGAACCGAAGTAGACGGCCAGCACGTAGAAGGTGGTGTCGGTGGACCCCTGCAACACGCTGCACAGGCGCCCCACGAAGGAGTCGGGCCCGTAGGCCTGCATGGCGTCGACCATGAGTCCGCGCGCGCCGCTGCCGCTCAGGGGGCGCATCAGCGCGCAGGGCATGGCGGCCACCCAGTCGGTGGCCCAGCCGAGCGCCGCCACGAGGTTCTGCAGCCCCAGTATAATCCAGTCCATCGCGCCCGAGGCGCGGAACACGGCGATAGCCACGAGCATGGCCACCAAGTAGGGGATGATGCGCACGGCTGTGGTGAACCCGTCGCGGGCGCCCTCCACAAAGGCGTCGAACACGTTGACCCGACGCAGCGCGCCGGCGGCTATGAAGAGGATGATGATGAGAAAGAGCAGCACGTTGGCCACGGTCGTGCCGACGAGGTTCATCGTGACGCCGTCGAGCCGGGCGAAGCCCCACACGACGGTGGCCATGAAGAGCGAGAGGCCGCCCAGGGCCAGCAGGAGGGTGCGGTCCAGCAGGTTGATGCGTTGCCACAGCGCCGTGACCACGATGCCCACCAAGGTGGAGCAGAAGGTGGCTATGAGCAGCGGCACGAACACGTCGGTGGGCTGGGCGGCGCCCATCTGGGCGCGGTACACGAGAATGCTCACGGGCACGATGGTGAGCCCCGAGGTGTTGAGCACGAGAAACATTATCATGGGGTCGGAGGCGGTGTCCTTGCGCGGGTTGAGCTCCTGGAGCCCTTCCATCGCCTTGAGGCCGAGGGGTGTGGCGGCGTTGTCGAGGCCGAGCATGTTGGCCGAGATGTTCATGAAGATGTTGCCCACCACGGGATGCCCCTGGGGCACGGCGGGGAAGAGGCGGGCGAACACAGGCCCGAGCACGCGTGCCACGGCGGCCACCACGCCGCCGCGCTCGCCCACCTTGAGTATGCCGAGCCACAGGGCGAGGGCGCCGGTGAGACCGAGGGAGATGTCGAAGGCCGAGCGGGCCGAGGAGAAGGTGGCGTTCATCATGTCGGGAAACACGTTGAAGTCGCCGAAGCACACGAGGCGCACAAGGCCCACGACGAAGGCTACGGCAAAGAAGGCTATCCAGATGTAGTTGAGTACCATGCTGCGTGCTGTTTTGCTGTACGGCCGCAAAGTTAACCATAAAAGGCGGCCGCGCGGCGCCCGCGCCGTGTGAAAATGGCATGCGGGGACAAAAAGCCGGCGGCGGTTTGCATTTTTTTTGCACAAAGTAGCTCCGGCGGGCTTCCTTTTAACATTTCGGCCCGCGGGCGCCTTCTGTTTTAACATTACTTGCTTTCGGTCGCCCGATGTTGTATCTTTGCAGTGCAAGCGGGGCGGGCCACGGCGGCCGGCCCCTTTTTTCGGCCTTTCCGGGGGCTTTTCTGTGGAAAATACCCGTATTGGAAAACGAAAAAGCCCTTATCCGCCGAAAAAATGCACTACTTCGCGGACAAAAAGTCCGTATTCGCGTGGCGCGGACAAGGCGCGGCCGGCCGCCGGAATGTTAAAAGTGTTAATATTCCGGCGGCCCGAAGGTTACACTTCCGTTCGGGAAAGCTCAAAAATATTTGGCTTTCCGCTCACTTATCCGTATATTTGTACCTCAAAAACATACACACGAAAAGCATTACGCCAACAACATGAAGTTAGCACTCATAGGATACGGCAAAATGGGCCGTATGATAGAAGAAATAGCCCGCGCCCGCGGACATGAGATAGTAGCCATCATCGACGTGGACAACCAGGACGACTTCGAGAGCGAGGCCTTCCGCAGCGCCGAGGTGGCCATAGAGTTCACCACCCCCTCGGCAGCCTACGGCAACTACCTCCGCGCCTTTGCCGCCGGCGTGAAGGTGGTGAGCGGCAGCACGGGCTGGCGCAAGGAACACGAGGCCGACGTGATGCGCCTCGTGGAGCAGGGCAACACGCTCTTCTGGGCGTCGAACTTCTCGCTCGGCGTGGCCATATTCTCGGCGGTGAACAAATACCTGGCGCGCATCATGAACCGGTTTCCCGCCTACGACGTGGCCGAGGAAGAGACGCACCACATACACAAACTCGACGCGCCCAGCGGAACGGCCATTACACTGGCCGAACAGATATGCGCGGAGCTCGACCGCAAGGAGGGCTGGGTGAAAGGCGAGGTGCACGAGGCCGACGGCACCGTCAGCGGCAGCCGCGACCACAACCCGGCGCTGCTGCGCATCGACGCCGTGCGCCGCGACGAGGTACCGGGCATACACACCATCACCTACGACAGCGAGGCCGACTGCATCAGCATCACACACTCGGCCCACAACCGCCGGGGCTTCGCCCTCGGCGCCGTACTGGCGGCGGAGTTTACCGCCACACGCACCGGACTGCTCACCACCGACGACCTCTTCAATTTCTAATCCTCCCCCCCCCGCTCACGGCACACACAAACCGACACACATAAACAATGACTCTCAACACAACCTTCAAGGCTTACCTCAAATTCGGCATAGCCGTCACGCTCTACCTGCTCTTCCTCCTCTGGGTGGAGTCATGGTGGGGACTGCTCGCCGTACCTTTCATCTTCGACGCCTACGTGACGCACCGCATCCCCTGGACGTGGTGGAAAAAGTCGCCCAACGCCGCCACACGCATCGTCATGAGCTGGGTCGACGCCATCGTCTTCGCCCTCGTGGCCATCTACTTCCTCAACCAGTTCTTCTTCCAGAACTTCGTCATCCCCTCCTCCTCACTCGAGAAAACTCTCCTCACGGGCGACTACCTGCTCGTGTCGAAACTCTCCTACGGCCCGCGCATACCGCAAACGCCCCTGACCATGCCGCTCACACAGCACACGCTGCCCCTCGTAGGCTGCAAAAGCTATCTCGACCACCCGCACTGGGACTACCGCCGCGTGAAGGGACTCGGACAGGTGAAGCTCGGCGACATCGTAGTGTTCAACTACCCCTCGGGCGACACGGTGGCCCTGGCCCGCCAGGAGCAGGACTACTACAGCCTGGCCTACGGAGTGGGCACGGCCCTCATGGCCGAAAACGGCACCCTCGTGCCCATCGACACCGCCACGCCGCCCCCCGCCCAGTTGCAGGAGTACGCCCGCCGCTACGAACTCGGCGCCCGGTACCTGCGCCAGCACCCCGGGGAGTTCGGCGAAATAACCGACCGCCCCGCCGACCGCCGCGAAAACTACGTGAAACGCTGCGTGGGCCTGCCGGGACAAACGCTTGAGATCCGCCACGACACAATCTACCTCGACGGCCATCCCCAGGCACAGCCCGAAAACGTGCAATACCGCTACGAGGCAGAGTTCCTGCGCCCGCTCGACGACGACACCAAGAAGGAGCTCGGCATCACCAACGAGGAACTGGAGTACCTCTCGCTCGGCGCCGGAATGCCTATGACGGCCCGCGTGAAAGAGGTCCTCGAGGCCCGCGGCTACATCAAGCCTCATCCGCAGCGCTCCGCGCCCGCCGCCGGCGACGAGCTCTATCCGCACAATATGTGCAAAACGTGGACAACCAGCAACTACGGTCCCGTGTGGATACCGCGCCGCGGCGAAACCCTGCGCCTCACGCTGCAGAACCTGCCCCTCTACGAACGTTGCATACGGGTGTATGAAAACAACACGTTGCGCGTGAGCGGCGGCAAGATATACATTAACGACCGCGAGGCGTCGCAATACACCTTCAGGCAGGATTACTACTGGATGATGGGCGACAACCGCGACAACTCGGCCGACTCGCGCTTCTGGGGCTTCGTGCCCGAGGATCACGTGGTAGGCAAACCGCTCTTCGTGTGGCTCTCGCTCGACCCGGACTACGGCCTCTTCAATGGCAAAATACGCTGGAGGCGCATCTTCAAGTGGGTGGGCGACATCCAGTAAGCCGGAGCCGGCCGGGCACTATTCTCCGCCTATGGTCACCATCAAACGCTACATCGGCAAAGTAAGGAAGCCGCTCCACTGGCGCGGCTGGCGGCAATTCGCGCGCAACGTGGTGCTGCCGTCGGTAACGGCGGTGGCGCTGCTCTGCCTGGTGAGATGGTTGCTGGCCGCGCAGTTTGCCCTGGGTGCCGACCTGCCCGAAGCGGGCCTGCTGGCGGGTGACCGCCTGCTGGTGTCGCGCACGGCCTACGGCCTGCGCTGGCCCTTCGGCCCGGCACCGCAGCGCGCGCGAAACGCGGCGGACATGCCCCGCCGCGGCGATGTGGCGGTGTTCGTATCGGAGGCGACGCCCGACACCCCCGAAACGGCCGTTATAACGGCCCTGCCGGGCGACACCGTGACCTGCGGCGGCCGGCGCTACGTGTTGCCGCCGCACTACTACGCCGCGGACGGGCGCCTCATACCGCATGCCGCCCTGCTGGGCCGCGTGGTGGCGGTGACCTACTCGGTGGAGGCCGGCGCCCCCTTGACGCGGCGCCTGCGCCGCGGACGCTGGATGCTCAAAGTAGCGGCCGGACGCTGAGTGCCATCGCTCCCGCCACAGCATCGCGGCGCGGCGGCCGCACCCCTATCCACCTTAAAAAAACTCCCAGCATGCTCCCCGCACTCCTCACCTCGGCCTACCTCGCGCCGGTACAATATTACACAAAACTCTACGCAGCGCCCTTCGTAGTGGAGGAGCGCTGCGAACACTATGTGAAGCAGACCTACCGTAACCGCTGCCTGATAGCCGGCCCAGACGGTCCGCTGGCGCTGACCGTACCGGTGGAGCACGGCGGCCCGCGCACGGCGATCCGCGACATACGCATCAGCGACCACGGCAACTGGCGCCACACACACTGGACGGCCCTGGTGAGCGCCTACGAGGGGAGTCCGTATTTCGAGTATTATGCCGACGATTTCCGCCCCTTCTACGAGCGGCGCCACACGTTTCTGGCAGACTTCAACGAGGCGCTGCGCCTGAAGGTGTGCGAACTGCTCGGCCTGCACCCGGAGGTGCGCCTGAGCGAGGCCTGGACGGCGCCGGCCGACCTGCCCTTCGCCTGCCGCGACCTGCGCGAGGTGATAAGTCCCAAGGTGCCGGCGGCAGCCGACCCGGAGTTCCGCCCCGCGCCCTACTACCAGGTGTTTGCCGCCCGCACGGGCTTCCTGCCCAACCTGAGCGTGGCGGACCTGCTCTTCAACATGGGGCCGGAGAGCCGCCTCGTGCTGCGCGACTCGATAGCCGGAGACAGCGGTGCCGGCGAGCAAAAACAACATGAAGGAGGGGAGTAAAAAAGCGGAACGGGCTGTCCCGTTCCGCACCGACGGTCAACGGCGAAAAGCATCCGGTGACCGTTTTTTAATATAAGCCTGTGAAAAACCTGACCGGATGTTGTATTTTTTCGCCGAAGCCATTGCCTATGCTTTCCCGACATGCCCTGCCGCCGCAGAACCGGCCCGAAGGCCGACGGGACTATGCGCAAGCCGCACACCGGGAGACATGCTCAAGCAATGGTTTGCCGGATAGCTACGCAGGCTACTGCCCGAAAACACTATGCGGGCAAAATTAAATAAATAATCTGACATTTTACCCCCCCCGATAACCTTAAAAAGCGTTAACGTATCGCTAAAAATATTTAACATCAGATACATTTTCGCCACGAGGCGGGGGTATAGGAACCGACCGTCCGGCCATCTCCTCGGGAGCATGGCCGGACGGTTCTGACATGGATATAACAATTTAAATTCTCTATGCGGACGCCTCACGGCGTTACGGATGCAAAGATACGCATAGCCGCCCCGCCGCGCAATACCTACTTTTGGGGATTTTGCCTATCCGCCACGGGCCGTCACAGCCCGGAGCCGCAGACGGGCGGATAAAAGCGGGGGCTCCCGCACACCGCGACTTTAACGTTTTTAACCTCCGTTATGGGTTCCGGAGCTGTTTTATGTTAACAAACCCTATTGCCGCGCGGCCGTCCGCGGACGCTGCTCCGCCACCGTTACTTGGAATTTGAAAAGCATTACTTCGTATTTTTACGGCAAGTAATGCTTTTTTCCGGCCAATACGGACTTTTCCGCGGAAACCATTACTTGCTTTCCCGGAAACGCCGGTGAAACGGGCCGGAAAAAGGGGCGGACCCACGCAGGTCCGCCCCTCGGCTTATGCAAAGATAATACATTTCCGGACCGGAAGCAAGAAATGTTAAAACCGTGCGGCGGGCGCGCTAAAGGGCGACGTGTCGCGCCGCGGCGACTTACTTCACCGTGATGAGGAAGTAGTTTTTCTTGCCGCGCTGCACGATGAGGAACTTGCCGCCCACGAGGTCGTCGGCGGTGATGGGGCGGTCGAACTGCGCGAGCTTTTCCTTGTTCAGGCTCACGCCGCCGCCCTGCACCAGCTTGCGCATCTCGCCCTTCGAGGCAAAGCAGGCGGTGGTCTCGGCCAGGAGGTCTACGGCCTTGGCGCCGAGCGCCTGGTCGCGCCCTACGGTGAACTGCGGCACGCCGTCGAACACGCTCAGCAGGGTGTCCTCGTCGAGCGAGAGGAGCTGCTCCTTCGTGGCCTTGCCGAAGAGGATGCCCGAGGCGGCCACCGCCATCTCGTAGTCCGCGCGGCCGTGCACCATGCAGGTCACTTCCTCGCCCAGGCGCTTCTGCAGGAGGCGCTGCCCGGGGTCCTCGCGGTGACGCGCGATAAGTCCGTCAATCTCCTCGCGGCCGAGCGAGGTGAATATCCGGATGTAGCGTTCGGCCTCGGCGTCGCCCACATTGAGCCAGAACTGGTAGAACTTGTAGGGCGTGGTGTAGCGGCGGTCGAGCCATACGTTGCCCTGCTCCGTCTTGCCGAACTTTTTGCCGTCGGCCTTGGTGATGAGCGGGCAGGTCAGGGCAAAGGCCTCGGCCTCGCTGCCGAGCTTGCGGCGGATGAGCTCGGTGCCCGTGGTGATGTTGCCCCACTGGTCGGAACCGCCGATCTGCAGTTTGCAGCCCTTTTCCTGATAGAGGTGCAGGAAGTCGTAGCCCTGCAGGAGCTGGTAGGTGAACTCCGTGAAGGACAGGCCGTCGCTGGCCTCGCCGTTGAGGCGCTTCTTCACGCTGTCCTTGGCCATCATATAGTTGACGGTGATGTGCTTGCCGATCTCGCGGGCAAAGTCGAGGAAGCTGTAATCCTTCATCCAGTCATAGTTGTTCACCAGCTCGGCGGCGTTGGGCGCGTCGCTCTCGAAGTCGAGGAAGCGGGCCAGCTGCGCCTTGATGCAGCTTACGTTGTGGCGGAGCACCTCCTCGGTGAGCAGGTTGCGCTCGGCGCTTTTGCCGGAGGGGTCGCCGATCATTCCTGTGGCGCCGCCCACGAGGGCGAGGGGCTTGTGGCCGCAGCGCTGGAAATGGCGGAGCATCATCACGCCGCAGAGGTGGCCTATGTGCAGGGAGTCGGCCGTGGGGTCTATGCCTACGTAAGCCGTCACCATGCCGCCGGAAAGAAGTTCCTCCGTTCCGGGCATCATCTGGTGGAGCATGCCGCGCCACCGCAGTTCGTCTACGAAATTCATATTATGCGTGTTTTTGGTTGTTGTCGGGATATGGTACAAGGAATCATGTCATGCCCTGATCAACCGCGGGCTACATGATTTTTCTTCCGGAAAGCCAAGCGGGGCGCCGGCGCTTATCCGCGGCGGGCCTCCATCTCCTTGAGCAGCGCCAGGGCCTCGTTCTCGGCCGCCTCCATCACTTCGCGCTGGCCGGGGCCCTTGTCGTCGATGCCGCAGAGGTGGAGCACACCGTGTATGATGACGCGGCGGAGCTCCTCGCCGTAGTCCTTGCCGTAGAGTTCGGCATTGGAGCGCACGGTGTCGAGGCTCAGCACGATGTCGCCCGAGAGGAGGTCGTCCTCGCAGTAGTCGAAGGTAATGATGTCGGTGTAGTAGTCGTGCCGGAGGTACTGCCGGTTCACCTCGAGTATGTGCGCGTCGTCGCAGAAGAGGTAGCCTATCTCCCCCACCCGTTTGCCGCGGGCGGCGGCCACGGCCTTTATCCAGGCCGTCAGGAGCCGGCGCGGGAGGGCCGGCATCTTTACGTTCTCGGTATTGTATGTTATCATTTCAGCTTATTGTCAGTGGTCGGGAACCTGTTGTCGTATCCCGGCGGCCAGCTGTCAGCTCCCGAACAGCGAGGGCTGCGCCAGCGGCGATGCGGCAAAGTCGCGGCCGAGGTGGCGGTAGGCCATTTCGGTGGCTTCGCGTCCGCGCGGCGTGCGGCGGATGAAGCCCTCCTTGATGAGGAAAGGCTCATACACCTCCTCGACGGTGCCCGGGTCCTCGCCGATGGCCGTGGCGATGGTAGTCACGCCCACCGGGCCGCCTTTGAATTTGTCGATGATGGTGAGCAGGATTTTGTTGTCTATCTCGTCGAGCCCGTAGCGGTCGATGTTGAGCGCCTCGAGGGCATACCGGGCAATGGGCACGTCGATGCTTCCGTTGCCCTTTACCTGGGCGAAGTCGCGCACCCGGCGCAGCAGGGCGTTGGCTATGCGCGGCGTGCCGCGCGAGCGACCCGCTATCTCGGCGGCCGCCTCGGGTGTGACGGGCACGCCGAGGATGCCCGCCGAGCGAGTTACGATGTGGGTCAGCGTCGGGGCGTCGTAATACTCCAGGTGCAGGTTGATGCCGAAGCGGGCGCGCAGGGGCGCCGTGAGCAGTCCGCTGCGCGTGGTGGCACCGACGAGCGTGAAGGGGTTGAGGTTGATCTGTATGGAGCGGGCGGCCGGTCCGCGATCTATCATGATGTCGATGCGGTAGTCCTCCATGGCCGAGTAGAGATACTCCTCCACGACGGGCGCGAGGCGGTGTATCTCGTCGATGAAGAGCACGTCGTTGGGCTCGAGGCTGGTGAGCAGCCCCGCGAGGTCGCCCGGCTTGTCGAGCACGGGGCCGGAGGTTATCTTGAATCCCACCCCGAGCTCGTTGGCTATGATGTTCGAGAGGGTGGTCTTGCCCAGTCCCGGCGGGCCGTGCAGGAGGGTATGGTCGAGCGGTTCGCCGCGGTATTTGGCCGCCTCCACGAAGACGCGGAGGTTGTCCACCACCTTGTGCTGTCCGGTAAAGTCGCCGAAGGCCAGGGGGCGCAGGGCGTTCTCGAAGTCGCGTTCGGTGGTGGCGGGCGTGTGCTGCTCGGCGCGTATGTCGAAAGTATCTTCTTGCATATCTGCGGCAAAGGTACGGATAAGTGAGCGGAGAGCCAAATATTTGGGCTTTTTCCAAAGAAAGGTGCCCGTAAAAATGCAGGTGGCGCCGGAGCAGAAGCCTCCCGGCGCGGCAAATTCGGGAATTATTCGTAATTTTGCGCCGGCCCGGCAAGGCAGCGCTCCATCGGCCCCCGCCGCGCCCCCGATACGGACTAAAACACCACAACTATGACAATACTCGGATTCACACTCATCCTGCTGGCGGGCGCCTACGCCGCCGGTCTGCTGGGCTCGCTCACGGGCCTTGGCGGCGGCGTGGTGGTCATCCCGCTGCTGACACTGGCCTTCGGCGTGGACTTCCACTATGCCGTGGGCGCCGCCTTGGTGGCCTCCATCGCCACCTCGAGCGGCTCGGGCTCGGCCTACGTGAAAGAAGGCATCACCAACATCCGCCTGGGCATGTTCCTGGAGATAGCCACCACCATCGGCGCCGTCTGCGGCGCGGCCGTGGCCTTCTGGATGGACAACAACGCCATCGCCGTGCTCTACGGCTGTGTGCTTGTGCTCACGGCGGCGATGCAGCAGCGCCGCAAGTCCGACCACGACGGCGTGCGCGGCTCGGAGCGTGCGCGGCGCCTGCGGCTCTACGGCACCTGGCCGCAAAAGGACGGTTCGCTCAAGGCCTACGAGCTGCGCAACGTGGGCGGCGGTGCGGCCGTGATGTACGTGGCCGGCGTGCTCTCGGGCATCCTGGGCATCGGCAGCGGCGTGCTCAAGGTGATAGCCATGGACGGCATCATGAAGGTGCCCTTCAAGGTAAGCACCACCACGAGCAACTTCATGATGGGCGTCACGGCAGCGGCCTCGGCCGTGGTGTACATACAGCGCGGCAACATCGAGCCGGGCATGGCCTGTCCGGTGATGATCGGCGTGCTCCTGGGGGCGCTCACGGGGGCCCGGCTGCTCAAGCGGCTCGACGTGGGCCTGCTGCGCCGCATCTTCTGTGTGGCCATCCTGCTGGTGGCTGTAAACATGATTTACCAAGGACTGACCGGAAAATTCTGATGCCTTATGAAACGACTCTCTGAACCGACTCCCTCAAAGCCCCGGCAGGGGCACGACATACAACGCCTCGTGGCGCTCACCCTGCGCTGGGGCGTGACCATAGCCTGCCTCATAGCGGCCGTGGGCGGCGCCATCTACCTGTGGCAGCACGGCGGCGAACCGATGAAGGACTACTCGCACTTTGCCTACGGCGAGGACATGGCGGCCCGCGCGGCCTATACCACGCTGGGCGGCATCATGCAGGGCGTGGCGGACTTCTCGGCCACGGGCTGGATACAGCTGGGCGTGATAGCGCTGCTGCTCACGCCGGTGATGCGCGTGGCCCTCTCGCTGGTCGACTTCGTGCAGGAGCGCGACTGGCTCTACGCGGCCATCTCGGCCGTGGTGCTGGCTGTGATCATAGGCAACTCGCTGGGCGGGCTCACGGCCTGAGGCGCCTGCGCCGGGCCGCGCGGCATATCGGCGAAGCCACGCCCGGCTGCGGGCGTGGCCCGTTTTTTTAACACTTCTTGCTTCCGGGCCCGGAAATGTATTATCTTTGCATAAGCCGAGGGGCGGACCTGCGTGGGTCCGCCCCTTTTTCCGGCCCGTTTCACCGGCGTTTCCGGAAAAGCAAGTAATGGTTTCCGCGGAAAAGTCAGTATCCGCCGAAAAAAAGCATTACTTCGCGTTTTCACGGCAAGTAATGCTTTTCAAATTCCAGGTAACGGTGGCGGAACAGCGGCCGCGGACGGCCGCGCGGCGATAAGGTTCGTTAACACAAAACCGCCTCCCGGGCGTTACCGGAAGTTAAATATGTTAAAGTGCGCCCGGCCGGCGCTTGGGACGGAGCGTGACGAAGGGCACCACCATCTCCTCGAGCGACACACCGCCGTGCTGGAAGGTGTCGCGGTAGTACTGCACATAGTGGTTGTAGTTGTTGGGGTAGGCAAAGAACTGGTCGCCCTGGGCGAAGATGTAGGCGGTCGAGAGGTTGGGCGCGGGCAGTCCGTAGCGGGCCGGGCGGCGCACCTCGATCACCTCCTTCGGGTTGTAGCCCAGGTTGCGTCCGAGCTTGTAGCGCAGGTTGGTGTTCACGTTGCGGTCGCCCACAACCTTCACGGGCGTGGCGGCGCGTATGCTGCCGTGGTCGGTGGTGATGATGATCTCACAGTCGAGCTGCGCGAGGGCCGAGAAGAGGTCGCGCACGGCCGAGTGGCGGAACCACGAGAGGGTGATGCTGCGGTAGGCCGCCTCGTCGGCCGCGAGCTCGCGCACCATTTTCAGCTCCGTGCGGGCGTGCGACAGGATGTCGATAAAGTTGATCACCAACACGTTGAGCGGCAGCGCGCGCAATTGTCCGAAGGCGGATAGCAGGCGGTCGGCCGAGGCCGAGTCGTTGAGCTTGTGGTAGCTGAAGGCCTCGCGGCGGCGGTAGCGGGCGAAGAGGCGGCGCAGGAGTTCCTCCTCGTGCAGGTTCTTGCCCTCGTCGGCCTCCTCCTCCACCCAGAGGTCGGGATACATCTCCCGGATCTGCGCCGGCATCAGTCCGGCAAAGAGCGCGTTGCGGGCATACTGCGTGGCTGTGGGCAGGATGCTGAAGTAGAGGCGCTCGTCGATGTCGAACTGCTCGGCCAGCTCGCGCCCCAGCAGGCGCCACTGGTCGAAGCGGAGGTTGTCGAGCACCAGCAGAAACACCTGGCGCCCCGCCGAGAGGCGCGGAAATATCTCGCGGCGCAGCACGTCGGGGCTCATCAGGGGGCGCTCGTCGGGCGAGGCCACCCAGTCCTCGTAGTGGCGCCGCACGAAGCGCGCGAAGAGGGCGTTGGCCTCCTCCTTCTGCATCTGCAGCATCTCGGCCATGGCGCGGTCGGCCGTGTCGAGCTCCAGCTCCCAGTACACCAGGCGCTTGTACAGCTCCACCCACCCCTCGGGCGTGAGGTTCTCGCTCATCTGCATGCCCAGGCGGCCAAACTCCTGGCGGTAGGCGGTCTGGGCGGCCTCCTGCTGTATTTCGTGGCGGTGAATGTTCTTCTTGAGCGTGAGAAGTATCTGCTGGGGGCTGACGGGCTTTATCAGGTAGTCGGCAATCTTGGAGCCAATGGCCTGATCCATCAGGTCCTCGGCCTCGTTCTTGGTGACCATCACCACCGGCACGTTGGGCACGGCGTCCTTGATGCCCGCCAGCGTCTCCAGTCCGCTCAGCCCGGGCATGTTCTCGTCGAGCAGGATGAGGTCGAAGGCCCGCGCGCGGCACAGGTCGATGGCGTCGGCGCCGTTGGTGCAGGTGGCCACCTCGTAGCCCTTGTTCTGCAGGAACACGATGTGTCCCTTGAGCAAATCCACCTCGTCGTCTACCCAGAGGAGGCGTCCGTTAGTCATATTCATATCATTGAGTCATATTATTATTATGCATGTGCTGCGATGACCGCGCCCCGCGCGCATTCCACCCGCGCGGCAGCTCCGGGCCGCGGGCCCTGCCCGCCCCGCCCCGACCGCGAAGTTAAGAAAGAGATTCGGCATGGCACGGCACCCGGCCGCTTTTTTGCCGGCAAAGGGGCGTATTTTGACTTTCTTTTCAGTCTGTTTTCCTATTTTTCAGGTCCGGCAGCCGCGGTATTCGGGGAGGATGCCTTATATTTGCACTACGATTAAACCAACCGGGGCCGTTCCGCCGCTTTTTCCCGACACGGCCCCACCCCACACCGACACGTCATGACCTCACACGAATCACTGCTCCCCCTGATGCGCCAGGCCGCCATCGAAGCCGGCCAGGCCATCATGGATATCTACAACGACCCCGCCGCCGACTGGCAGGTGGAGCGCAAAGCCGACAACTCCCCCCTGACACTGGCCGACCGCCGCGCCCACGGCATCATAGCCCGGGCCCTCGGCCAAACGCCCTACCCGCTGCTCAGCGAGGAGGGGGCGCACGCGCCCTACGGCGAACGCCGCCTCTGGCACACGCTGTGGGTGGTCGACCCGCTCGACGGCACCAAGGAGTTCATCAAGCGCAACGGAGAGTTCACCGTCAACATAGCCCTCGTGCATGAAGGCACTCCCGCGATGGGGGTGGTGTATGCGCCGGCAAGGGGACTGCTCTACTGGGGCAGCGCCAGGGGAGCCTTCCGCGCCACCGTGGGGCCCGACGGCACCTGCGGCGAGGCGCAGCGCCTGCCCCTGGCCGGCGCCGGCGAGGGTCGGCCCTACACCATCGTGGCCTCGCGCTCCCACCTCTCGCCCGAAACCGAAGCCTTCATAGCCCGCTGCCGCGAACAATACGGCGAGGTGGAACTGCACCCGGCGGGCAGTTCGCTCAAGATATGCCTCGTGGCCGAGGGCACGGCCGACGCCTACCCGCGTCTGGCCCCGACCATGGAGTGGGACACGGCCGCGGGCGACGCCGTAGCGCGCGCCGCCGGCCGCCGCGTGGCCGACGCCGCCGGGGGTGCGCCGCTCGTTTACAACAAACCCGACCTGCACAACCCGCACTTCGTGGTGGACTAACCCTTAACCTCCTTTCCCCGTGACCTTTTCCTCTATCTTTGTCATCGTGGTGCTGGCCTTCGTCGTCATGGCGCTGGTCAAGGACCGCATGCGGCCGGGACTCATACTCCTGTCGGGCGCCATCGTTTTCCTATGCGCGGGCATACTCACACCGCGCGAACTGCTCGAGGGCTTCTCCAACAAGGGCATGATCACCGTGGCCATGCTCTTCCTCGTAAGCGAGGGCGTGCGCCGCTCGGGCTTGCTCGAAAAACTCCTGGAACGCCTCCTGCCGCAAGCTGGCACGGGACTGCGGCGCGTACAGCTACGCATGCTCCCTACCATCGCCTTCATCTCGGCCTTTCTCAACAACACACCGGTGGTAGTGATTTTCGCCCCCATGATAAAGCGCTGGGCACAACGCGTAGGTCTTTCGCCCACAAAACTGCTCATTCCGCTCTCCTACGCCACGATTCTGGGCGGCATGTGCACACTCATCGGCACGAGCACCAACCTCGTGGTGCACGGCATGATAACCGAGCAAGGCCTCGAGGGTTTCTCGATGTTCGAACTCGGCAAGATAGGCCTCATCATCGCCTTCGTGGGCGGCCTATACATACTGCTGGCATCGCAATACCTGCTGCCCGACCGCCGCGACGAGGCGCCCGACGCCGACACCGCCGGCGAAACGGCCCCGCAGGGCCTGCGCCGCGTGGAGGCCGTGCTGGGGGCGCGCTTCCCGGCCATCAACCGCCGCGTGCGCGACTTCGACTTCAAGCAGAAGTACGGCGCCACGCTGCTGGAGATTCGCCGCGGCGGCGAGAAACTCATCGTGCACGACATGCGCAAGGAACACTTCCGCGAGGGCGACACGCTGGTGCTGCTGGCCGACGACGCGTTCATGCAGAACTGGGGCGACTCGTCGTTCTTCCTCATGGTGACGGACGGCCGCGCGCCCGAGCCGCAGATGAGCGTGTGGAAGCGCTATCTGGCCGTAACGCTGCTGGTGCTCATGGTGGGCGGCGCCACGGTGGGCGAACTGCCGGCGGTGCGCGAGGCGGTACCGGGCCTGCGGCTCGACATGTTTTTCTTCGTGTGCGTGGTGACGGTCATCATGGCCTGGTTCAACATCTTTCCCGCCCGCAAGTACACGAAATTCGTGTCGTGGGACATCCTCATCACCATCGCCTCGGCCTTCGCCATCAGCCGCGCCATGCAAAACTCGGGCATGGCCGACGCCGTGGCGCAGTTTGCCATAGGCCTCAGCCACAATTACGGCCCCCACGTGCTGCTGGCGGTGGTCTTCATCATCACCAACCTGTTCACCGAACTGATGACCAACAACGCGGCGGCGGCCCTGTCGTTTCCCATATCGCTCTCCATGGCCGAACACCTGGGCGTGAGTCCCGTGCCTTTCTTCGTGACCATCTGCGTGGCGGCCTCGTGCAGTTTCTCCACACCTATCGGGTACCAGACAAACCTCATCGTGCAAGGCATCGGCAACTACCGTTTCGCCGACTTCGTGAAGGTGGGCCTGCCGCTCAACCTCATCTGCCTCACCCTATCCGTGATTTTCATCCCTATGATATGGCCCTTCTGACGCGGCAGTCGGCAGAGCCGGCGCCAAGGGGACGCATCGCTTCAACAATATGCTTATGAACGACAACAACATCTACCCTATTTTCGACCGCATGCTCGGCCGCGCCGACAAGGAGCAGCTGCTCGGACAGCGCGGCGTGATGCTATGGTTCACGGGCCTGAGCGGCTCGGGCAAGAGCACCGTAGCCATCGCCCTGGAGCGCGAACTGCAACGCCGGGGTCTGCTGTGCCGCATCCTCGACGGCGACAACATACGCACGGGTATCAACGCCAACCTGGGCTTCTCGGCCGACGACCGCCGGGAAAACATACGCCGCATCGCCGAAGTGGCGCGCCTCTTCGTGGACACGGGCATCATCACCATAGCGGCCTTTATCAGCCCCACCGAGGAACTGCGGCGCATGGCGGCCGACATCATCGGGCCCGACGACTTCAAGGAAATATACATATCCACGCCCATAGAGGAGTGCGAGCGCCGCGACGTGAAGGGGCTCTACGCCCGCGCCCGCCGCGGCGAGATAAAGGACTTCACCGGTGTGTCGGCCCCCTTCGAGGCCCCGCAACATCCGGCCCTGAGCCTCAACACCGCCCGCCTATCGCTCGAGGAGAGCGTGGCGCGCCTGCTGACCCTGCTCGGCGTGGAGTGACAGCACGGCACCGCCGGCTGAGACAAAGGCGAGGGCCCGGTCGTGAAAGACCGGGCCCTCGCCTTATCATTGTTATCTGCTCGATATATTCCCGCCATCTGCTCGATATA
>JAAGKN010000912.1_pt1 | contig 83508 bp, 70 predicted proteins | sample 6206371 | NCBI WGS metagenome assembly JAAGKN01 (sample SAMN11533720, study PRJNA540317) | gut metagenome | isolation source: fecal pellets from male and female animal of same cohort | host: Peromyscus leucopus | place: USA:CA | collected 2017 | reverse complement strand
TTACGATACCAGAGTATATTTTATCCATTAACTATGATTATAAATTTTGTTTTAGATATGATTCCGGAATGTATTGTAATGCCATACTATATGCGTACATAGATAACCATTAGAGTTCGAAATGAAACGTAAAATAACACTTTTTTACAAGGATATGGTCTAATAGCATTTTGATGACAGAAAAATAATTGGCTTATACTGTCGAAATTTTATAAAAAGGGGTGTCCGAAATGGCAGAAATAGATATTTATAATTATATAGAGATGAATAAAAAGTATTATATTTATGGAACAACAGATTTGGGAAGATTTTTCTATGAAAAGATAATGAGCAAATGTGGAAAGGAATGTATTTTAGGTTTTTTAGAAACTGATCCAGTAGCAAGAAAATGTTTTGAAAAAAGTGTATTTTCACCGAATGAAATTGAAAAAACCGAAAATGATGTTCGGATAATCATCGCTTCAGTGACGCATTTTGAAGACATGAAAAACAAACTTATATCTGAAGGCGTTTTGGATGAACAGATTATTGTTCCATATAAAATGTTTGAATATTTTAAAACATTATATGGACAGAAAAGAGAAAATATAGCAAAAGTATGCTTTTGGCCGTCGATTAATAGCGAACAGCTCAAGCTTATTAAAAAGATAAGCTGGTTTATTCCGGACAGAGTGGAAGTTTGTGTTTGGTGTGATGATGAAGAACTGAAGACACAATTTAGTAATAATGTCAGTTTTAAAGATATTGTAGATAAAAATAGTGTTTTTGATAATTCTGATATAATCTTTTTGTGGGATACAAATTCAGATAATACAGAATATGAAGCATATATTTCTAAAGTATATATTGTTGATCCGGATTTTTACTTACGTGTAGAAAGCCTGAATTATTGTAAATTATATTATAGTTCATATTCTAATAGTGAGAAAAAGAAATATGAGGAAAAGTCGAAATTAGTATTTAGTGAATTGAAGAAAAAGTGTATGAGTTATTTGAAGGCAAGAGTTTTTTGCTCAGGCCCATCAATGGATGAAATTTATGAAAATGCATATGAGGATAGTGTAAATATTATATGTAATAGTATGGTAAAGGGAAAAGAGTGGTTAAAGAGAATAAATCCCGATATTTTGGTCTTTTCTGATTTGAATTACTTTTTCAGTCCTACTGAATATTGTAAAAAATTTTTTGAGGATGTATTAGATGGACAAAGATTATATAATTATTATATTTTTGTTTATGATTATGAAGTCCCTTTGCTACTTTTTCACTATCCCGAATTGAGTGGAAAAGTGATTGGTATTGCCAATGATTCAAAGGTATTTGATTATCCGTCGGAATCACAGTTAAAGGTAAAAGGGACGGGGAATATATTGACTGAGATAATGATACCATTAGCATCTGCCCTGTGTGATGAGATTGAAATTGCGGGTGCTACCGGACGCAACCCAGATGAGAATTTTTTTTGGAAGCACAATGGAAGGATGCAGTACCAGGATTTGATGCATACGATTTTTGAAATGTATCCTTCCTTGTTTCGGGATCAAAACTATGCTAATTATTATGAAAAACATTGTCAGTGTATGGAAGAATTACTGAAATATGGCGAAAAACGGGGAAAGATATATATAAACTTAACAACTTCTTATATACCTGCATTAAAGAAACGTACAATAAAAGATTAAAGAGATGTCAGTTGAGGTGATGATGTGGATATAAAGTTTGCAGCACTACTTCCTATGAAGGGACATAGTGAACGAGTAAAAAATAAGAACATCAGGGATTTCAATGGTAGGCCATTATTTTATCATGTGTTAAGTACACTTATGAAGTGTGAGTATGTGTCTGGGGTATATATTGATACAGATAGTGCAGAAATAGCAAAGCAAGCGAGACATTTCTTTCCAGATGTGCATATTATAGAAAGGCCATCTGAACTTTGCGGTGATATGGTGTCTATGAATGCTGTCATAAAGCATGATATGAAAGTGGCAGAATGCGAGTATTATATTCAGACACATACCACCAATCCACTTTTGAAATTAGAAACATTAAATAAAGGATGTGAATTTTTTATCAAGAATGTCGATAAGTATGATTCCTTGTTTTCGGTCAACCGTCTTCAGACAAGATTATATGACGAAGATGGACAAGCGGTGAACCATGATCCGGATAGACTTATTCGGACACAGGATCTGCCGCCCTTGTACGAGGAAAATTCAAATCTGTATATTTTCTCCAGGGCAAGTTTCTTGGAGAGCAATGCCAGGATAGGGCGAAAACCTCAGATGTTAGAAATGGACAGGCTAGAATCGATCGATATTGATGAAGAAACGGATTTTATCCTTGCAGAACAGATTGGCAGACTATTCATAGAGAGGTGTATTTGAATGAAAACAATGAAATGGAAAGTAATGGTAAGCGCACCATATATGCTTTTGGAAATTGATAAATTTAAGGAATGGTTTAAAGAACATGATATAGCTATTGATACACCAGATGTCAGAGAAAGGATGGAGGAGAGCGACCTTCTCCCTATCATAGGCGAGTATGATGGTGTTATATGCGGTGATGACAGATTTACAGAAAATGTGTATAAAGCGGCAAAGAAGCTGAAAGTAATCTCAAAATGGGGAACTGGAATAGATTCAATACATAAAGAAATTGCAGAGAAATATGGAGTAGCTGTATGTAATACCCCAGATGCATTTTCTCATCCTGTTTCAGACACGGTAATGGGATTTATCCTTTCATTTTCCCGTACAATCATTGCTTCGGACAAGCTCATGAAGAATGGAGAGTGGGAAAAAATCCAGGGAAGATCATTAAGTGAGCAGACACTGGGAATCATTGGGTGTGGCAATGTAGGCACAAGGGTGGCAAGAAAAGCAAATGCTTTTGGAATGCATATATTAGCAAATGACATAAAAGAAATTCCGAAGCCAATCTTGGAGCAATATGATATAGAGCAGGTTGATTTGGATACACTTTTGGAGAAGTCAGATTTTATTACCACCAACTGTGATCTCAATGATTCGTCGTTCCATATTTTGTCTTGTGCAGAATTTGATAAGATGAAGGATACGGCTGTGGTGATAAATACTGCGAGAGGATCGATTATTGATGAGCCCGCTCTGATTAAAGCTCTCGAGGAGAAGAAGATCGCAGGCTGTGGACTGGATGTATATGAGTATGAGCCTTTAGCTGTAGACAGTCCATTGAGAAGGATGGACAATGTGATATTATCGTCCCATAATTCAAACAGTAGTCCTAAATATTGGGAACGTGTACATATGAATACATTAAATAATTTATACAGAGTTTTAAGCGGAAAGTAGAGGAATGGAGAATGGAAAATGAAAATAGGATAGTATTTATCACGGGGATTTTCGGAGGAATAGGATATGCGACAGCGCGATGCTTTAAATCGCATGGATGGACCGTGACAGGGATGGATAAATTTAACGGCAAGGATACGGAAAAGCTGATAGATAAATTTTTTCACAGGGATTGCTCCAAACCCGATAGTGTGAGAGAAGCAGCAGAATATATCGGTAAGGTTTATGGGAAATTAGATTGTCTGGTGAATAATGCAGCCGTACAAGTATGTGAAAGTATAGATGATACCACGGAGGAACAGTGGGATTTGGTATTTGATTCCAACATAAGGACAAATTTCATGTTTATAAAAAATATGCATGGTCTGCTGAAAAAATCACAGGGAAACATTGTCAATATTAGTTCAGTACATGCTATGGCAACATCAAAGAATATTTCCGCATATGCGGCATCAAAAGGAGCAATCCTTGCATTTACCCGTTCAACTGCATTGGAATTCTCAGAGGATGGTATACGTGTCAATGCTGTTCTGCCGGGAGCAGTGAATACAAATATGTTAAGAGAAGGGCTATCCCGGGGAAATTTTGGGGGTGAAAGTATAGAGAGACGAATTGAAAATTTGGGGATGAAGACTCCCTCTAAGAAGGTTGGGATGCCGAGTGAGATTGCCAAGGTTATTTACTTTTTGGGGGATAATAAAAATTCTTCTTACATTACAGGCCAGTCCCTTGTTGCAGATGGTGGTGTTCTGGCACAGCTCAGTTCTGAAACCTAATTGACGGTCAGAATTTTTTGAAATTGTTCAAAAGAATAAAAAATTGTATTTTTAATATAGACTCAAACGTTGTCTGACCACTAAAAAATACGAGAACTGCTAATTATAGGAGATATACAAAATATGCAGATGGACTGTTTGTATTAAAGGAGTAATTACAGGATGAGAAAGAAAATAAAAAAAGAAATTAAGGGTATCATTCGGACCATGTTAGAAGCACATGAGCATGTGTTATTTTTAATTCAGAATAAAGGTATTGCAGAAGCGAATAATCTTCTGTTGCAATGCCAGGAGTGTGCGGAACATATTGGAGAATCTATAGAGCAGAGCGAAGGGATGGATACCAAGGCAGTTTCTCATCTGGAAACTTATTGTGATTACCTTTTTAAGATGAGCAGGACCATAGAAAAGAAAAAGTTAAAGGGCTTGAAACATCAGCTGGACAGCTGCTTGAGGCAGGTAGAATATGAGATTGATGAGAATATCCCCCAGAACAGGTTAAAAATCGTGTTTATGCCCTATAAGGCTTCTATGTGGGACTGCATGGAAAGCGTATGGGAAGCTGCAGATGCGGATAAAGAATGTGATGCATATGTAGTCCCGATTCCTTATTATGAGAGGAATGAACAGGGCGGGGCAGAGAGGCTTTGTTACGAGGGAGATATTTTCCCTAAGGAAGTGCCAATTACATCCTATGAGAAATTTTCCTTGGAGGAAGAGCGTCCGGATATTGTCTATATTCATAATCCTTATGATGGGAATAATTATGTGACCAGTGTTCATCCAGATTATTATACTGAGAATTTAAAAAAGTATACAGATGAATTAGTTTATATTCCTTATTTTATATTGGGAAAAGGATGGATGCCAGAAATGCATCGAAGCCTGTTGTCATACAATAACATTGATAAGATCATTGTACAGGATGAGGATAAGAAGGAATCTATGCTGGATTATGTACCGGAGGAAAAGATTGAAGTTATTGGTTGTCCAAAGGTGGATCGGATCCTGAAGCTAGAACAGAAGAAACAAGAAATCCTGGATTATGAAATTCCGCAGGAATGGCAGGAGAAGATTGCTGGGAAAAAGGTCATTCTTTTCAATGTCAGTATCAATGGAATATTACAGAATAAGATATATGCCATGGATAAGATCCGGTATGTGCTGTCGAGGTTTGAGCGGTGTGATGATGTTGTGCTGCTTTGGAGACCTCACCCATTGGTGGAAGCAACACTGAAATCCATGCGCCCGGAGATGTATGAGGAATATATGGCGATTAAGAAATCTTTTATCCGTAAGGGGAAGGGTATTTTTGATGAGACTGGAGATGCAGGAGTTGCAGCTGTCGTGGCTGATGCTTATCTGGGAGAAAATTCATCTTCGCTGATACATTACTTTGGAGTACTTGGAAAACCGGTGATGTATATAGATTGGAGGATAATTGAGGATACGTGGGAACCTATAAGGGATTTCCTACATTTTCATACATTTTTTGTGGAAGATAATGCATTATTTTTTGTACCGGCTGATGTGGGTTATGAACATGATTTATATCGAATGGACCTGGAAAGCGGAACTGTTGATAAAATTATGACATTTCCAGGTTCTTCTGGTTTGAATTGGGCTTCTTACTATGGAATAAAGAAAGTGCAAAATAAAATTATACTTGCTCCGTATAATACAGAAGATGTATATATATACGACCTTGACAGAAGACAGGCGATAAAGATTATACTTTCGGAGTCAGAAGGCAGGAAGATGTTATTTGATGGAGTGGAGGAATATGAGGGGAAAGTATTTCTGCTCCCCAGGTGTTATCCTGCAATTGTAAGTATTGATCTGCAGAATTATGAAGTCTGTGAATTTAGGGAATGTATTGCTCCGTTTCTTTTGGAGGATAAAAATGAGATATTGTTCGCATTGGCTTATTATAGAAAAGAGCAGTACTTGTATTTGGCAAATTGTAATGAAAGTAAAATAATCATATTCAATATGGAAAATGGGAGCTTTGAAATAAAAGAAATAGGAAACCTTTCCTATGGTTATTCTCATATGATATATGATGGAGAGGATTTTTGGCTTTCAGCATATAGTGTGAATCGTGTTGTGAGATGGAATGAAAAAACTGGAGATGTGAGGGAATATATATATCCGATTGAGCATAATCAGTCGATGGATGGAATTTCGGATGGTTTTTTAAATAGTAAAGATTATATTATCGTATGCTATTTCCTTTCAGCAGATATAGTATTCATTAATAAAAGCACAGGGGAATGCAGGCGTAATAGAAAAATTGAGGATGCTCTTGTACAAATAGAAAAAGAAGCAGTTGATGGCACATTTAGTTTTTCTCTTGTGGAAGCGCTAAATGAGAAAAAGGCAGTTTTGCTTAATAGTAAAAACTGTAGTGTTAATATATGGGATATGGATACAAATTGTTGGAGGAGTTTGCCATGTCGTTTCCCGGTTGATGAGATGTTAAATATGGAAAAGATGTTTATAGAAAAATATTGGTTATCTAAAGGTGTGCCGTATAGTTTATCAGAGAATGCAGTGACAATTTCTCGGTTTATTGATTATGTAGTGACATGGGACACAAATGTATTTAATCAAGTCTATGAATCTTATCAGGGGAAAAAAGCCGATGTGACTATTGGTGAGGAAGTCCATGAATACATTATCAAGAGCTAGATAATTAATTTGGTTTAAAATTGAGACTATACAATTCCAATATTGTAAACTTTGTTTGAATATATACTGGAGCATGAAATTATGAAAATTAATCAGATTTTTCCTTTCGAGTTAATAGAAAAAAATAGCAGAATAATAATCTATGGAATGGGAACTCTTGGGAATTTGTATATTGAACAGGTTGAACTGACAAAATGGGCGACTATAGTTGGAGTTATAGATAAAATTGAAAATAAAGAATACATAAAGTATCCATACATCAGATTAGATGAATTAAAGACATTCCATGAATATGATTATATAGTTATTGGAATTACACATTTGGATACGGTAAAAATGTTATTTAGACAATTCATGGAATTGGGAGTTCCTGAAAATAAGATCGTTTCATATTATTTGAGACAAAATATAAAATTAGGAAATAGTAAGCTTGAGCAAGAGAACATAGATTCTTCACGGCCTTTGACAGTTCAAATAATTATAACTGGTGGAATTGGTGATGCAGTAATGGAAACCAGTTTTTATGAACGGCTTGTTACAATTGTACCAGATATTGTTGTTGATATATGTGGTGAACCATATTGTAAGTCTATCTATTGTCATAAAAAAAATGTGAGAAATATATATAATTACCATTTAAATATTGAAACAGATGAAAATTATGATGTGGTTTTTGAAGCACATTGGGGTGTGGCAATATTTTCATGTGATTATGAACGTGTTAAGTACATTTCAGAAGAGTTATATAATAAAATTATTGCAACCGAAAATGATATCTCCTTTTGGAAAAGTGAAGAAGTTGGAAAAGGAACTTATCTACGTTTGAAAAGGGAAGAGCTTAAAGGTATTAATAGGTTTGGAATGATGGGAAGAAGAGATATTTGGAATCTTTTTCCCGAGATGATGAATTTAGAATTAGATCCACAATATTTGAAAAAATTTAATACCTTACAGCTAAAATACTATATCACTTTGAATTGCGGTGCGGATATACGCATGTTTAAAGATAAAAGCTTGTATCCGACAAAAGTATGGCCCAAAGAATATTTTGAAAAATTTATAAGATTGTTTAAAGCAAAGTATCCAAAGTATGAAATAATTCAAATAGGCGAAAAAGGGCTGGCAAAGATATCTGGAGCGGATAGATACTATCTTGGTGAAAGTCTTGAATTAGTAAAATATATTTTAAAATATTCAACCCTTCATATTGATGACGAGGGTGGCTTGGTTCATATGGGAACTGCCCTAGGAACAAAATGTGCTGTCCTATTTGGCCCCACGCCAAAAAGTATTTTTGGCTATCAAAACAATATAAATATCAGTACAGATGTGTGTGAGGGATGCTATGGCTTAGTAAGGGATTGGAATGTTGAATGTGTGCTAGGAATGGATAAACCTAAATGTATGTATAGCATACAGCCGGAATTGGTTATGAGTAAAATCAAAAATTATATGGAAAATATAATAGATTAAAAAGATAAATAAGATTTTGATAAGGTTTGATAGATAAGTGGAGGAAATGTGTGTTTTATTTACAATTTTAGAGATTAGCAAGAGCTAGAATGTATTTCAGAGGATGTGGAAAGATTAAAAGTATGGAGGAATTAAATGAGTATAGTAGTTACAGGAGGGGCTGGCTTTATAGGAAGTTGTATAGTCCGTGCTTTAAATGATGTGGGAATAGAAGATATTATAATTGTAGACAACATTGCATCAACAAATAAATGGATGAATATAAGAAACAAGAGATATATTGAATATGTTCATAAATCAAAGTTTTTGGAAAAACTCTACTTATATAATGATGTAACGGTAATTATCCATATGGGAGCCCAGTCATCAACAACGGAAAAAAATTTTGATTACTTATGGAACAATAATTTTGAGTATACTAAAGCTTTATGGGAGTATTGTGCAAATAGAAAGATTAGATTTATCTATGCAAGTTCTGCTGCCTCGTATGGAGATGGCAGCCAGGGATTTGATGATCAAATGGATATTGATGGGTTATTACCATTAAATGGTTATGGATATTCAAAGCAGATTTTTGATTTGTGGGTAAAACACCATGCCACAGTGTATCCATTACAGTATGTGGGATTAAAATTTTTTAATGTATATGGACCAAATGAGTATTTTAAGGGAGACATGGCAAGCATGGTGTTCCATGGATTTCATCAGATTAAAGATACAGGAAAGATTCGCTTGTTTAAGTCATATAACCTGAAATACCAGGATGGCGAGCAGTTACGGGATTTTGTCTATGTAAAGGATATTTGCTCAGTAATACTCTGGTTGCTTAATAATCCTTCTGTAAATGGATTGTATAATGTAGGAACCGGAAAAGCAAGAAGTTTTCGGGAGCTGGCAGAGGCGATATTTGAAGCACAAGGGTGTTCGAGCAACATCGAATATATTGATATGCCCGAGCATTTAAGAAAGAAATATCAATATTATACAAAGGCTGAGATAGAAAAGTTGAGGAAAGCTGGATATGATAAAAATTTTTTTTCACTTACAGATGGTGTTATGGATTATGTCCAGAATTATTTGAATAAAAATGATTTTATTTATTAGTATTTAATTAGATGACTGGGAAAGGGAACATGATGATTAATAATATACATATTATGCGTTCTGATTTAGAACTGATAAGAGAGAAATTAAAAAAAGCATCTTGTCTGATTCTGGGTGATGTTATGTTAGATCGTTATATTTATGGAGATGTTGAGAGAACTTCACCGGAAGCCCCGATTCCAGTTGTTAATGTTACGGAGATGAAAGAGAATTTGGGAGGTGCCGCAAATGTTGCTGCAAATATCAAGCATTTTGGATGTTCAACTTATCTATGCGGTGTGTTGGGAACAGATATATCAGGAAATGCCATAAGTAATATGTTGTCAAACCAGCATATTGTAAATTGTGGATTGGAATTGGATAAGCGCATTACTACATCAAAAACCAGGATTGTAGGAAAAGGACAACAAATTGTACGTTTTGATGAAGAAACAAATAATATATTAAGTATATCGGAGGAACATAGAATATGGAATAAGCTTGTACCACTTATGGATAGTATAAATCTGATTATTATATCTGATTATGCAAAAGGAGTATGTACTACGGAATTATGTAGGGAACTTATATCTAAAGCAAAACTGCATCATGTTAAATTGGTAATAGATCCAAAGGGGAGAGCCTGGGAGAAATATTCAGGTGCATATCTTGTTACACCAAATTGGAAAGAGTTTACAGAAATTGCAGGTGCAACAGAACCAGAAGATGATACAGAGATACAGCGAAAAGCATTAGAACTTATCGAAAAATATCAGTTGGAAAATATATTGATCACGCGGTCAGAGCGTGGGATGACACTGGTGTCAAAGGATCGATATCTGTCATTTGGGACAGAGGCCAGGGAGGTCTCAGATGTCTCTGGGGCCGGTGATACAGTAATAGCGGCACTGGCTGCATTTCTGGCAGCAGGCGTGTCCTTGGAGGAAAGTGTATATTGGGCGAACCGGGCGGCAGGACTTGCAGTAGAACACGCAGGAACTTCTGTGATAGGAATCGAGGAACTAATTCGAGAGCAGGGGCATACGTTTGATTGGATGAATTATACCCTGAAGCTGAAGAATCTGGAGGAGCTGCAGGAACAACTTTTGTTGCAGAGAAAAGAACATAATAAAATTGTGTTCACTAATGGATGTTTTGATATATTGCATATGGGACATATCCAGTATCTGAATGAGGCAAAGACACTGGGTGATTTTTTAGTAGTTGCGGTAAATACGGATTATTCTGTGAAAAGACTAAATAAGGGGGAGAATCGTCCTGTTAATGGAGAAATGGACCGGGCTTTGCAGATTGCAGCTCTTCAGATGGTAGATGCCGTAATCTTATTTGATGAAGATACTCCGTCAGAACTGATTGAACAGATTCGCCCGGATATCCTTGTGAAAGGTGGGGACTATCAACCGGAGCAGATTGCCGGAAGAGAATATGCAGGAGAAACAAAGGTGCTGTCATTAAGAGAAGGATATTCCACTACCCGTCTGATAGAGAAGATTCAGAGTGGGTGATGAAATGAATAAAGCAGTTTTTTGTGACAGGGATGGTACGGTCAATGTAGACAAGCATTATTTGTATCAGATTAAAGACTTTGAATTTCTTCCGGGAGTGCCACAGGCGCTGAGTGAGTTGCGGCAAATGGGTTACCTGCTGATTCTGGTTACGAATCAATCCGGGATAGCCCGTGGATATTATACGGTGGAACAGATGCAAAATCTACACCAGTATATGCAGAACGAATTAGGTAAATATGATGCTCAGTTTGATGATATTTTTTTCTGTCCGCACCATGTGCAGGGAATCATATCACGATATGCGATGAGCTGCGGATGTAGAAAGCCTGGAATCCAGATGTTTTCGAGGGCCATAGAAAAATATGATATTATGCCAGAGCAATCAATTGCAGTGGGGGATAAAGACAGGGATTTAATTCCTGCAAAACGACTGGGGATGAAGTGTATAAAGATTTCGGACGAGAAGGACGGTGACTGGATAATTTGTCATACATGGGAGGATGTGCTGGGGCATGCTAAGAAATTGTTTGCTGATTTAAATAAGGGATAATGTGTATGGCAAAGTCTGAGGCGTATATAAAGGACTGATATCAGAGATGAGGGATAGGACGATTTGAATGTAAAAGAAACGAAAAAATATGTAATGGACTTGGTAAGAAGATATCCAGTTATGAAAACCATTGAAGAACAGATTTTTGATTCTTTTATGATTATGAAAGACGGCTTTATTAATGATGGTAAGCTTCTCATTGCGGGAAATGGCGGTTCTGCCGCGGATTGTGAGCATATGGCTGGAGAACTTATGAAAAGATTTCAGATTCCAAGACCAGTGGAAGCGGCATTTGCTGAAAGACTTCGGGAAATAGACCCGGTTCGGGGGAGTGCCTTGGCAGAAAATTTGGAATGTTCTTTGATGGCGATTCCGCTGGTGGCGCATGAAGCCTTGACAACGGCTTATATTAATGACGTAGATGGTTTAGGTGTATTTGCACAACAACTGTTTGGTTATGGGAGAGCAGGAGATGTTTTTCTCGGAATATCAACATCAGGAAATAGCCAGAATATTATTAATGCAGCAATAGTAGCTAAGGCGTTGAAGATTAAAGTAGTTGGGCTGACCGGTGCAGATGGCGGGGAATTAGCATCAGTAGCAGATATAGTGGTGAAAGTACCCGAGAAAGAAACGTATAAAATACAGGAGTTACATCTTCCAATTTATCATTGCTGGTGTATGATGCTGGAGCAGACGTTTTTTGGTAAGAGGAATTGAAAAAGAAACCAATTTGGCTTGTAAAAGGAGAATACAATTATGAGGATTGCAGTTTATGGGATAGGGAGAGTAGCACAAGGATTTTGCAATAAAGTAGAAGATATGAAAAATATTGAAATTTTATACTTTGTCCAGTCAAAGAAAACAGAGGATTATTTTCACAATAAGAAAGTAATTTCGGCAGATGAGATAGATTATTCAAAAATAGATAATTTGATCATTGCATCAAATATTTATTATGAGGAAATAATCGCTTATCTGAAGAATTTAAATAATGATTACGAATTAAATAAAGATAAAGTAAAAAGCGCGGCAGATTTTCCGGTAGTATGGGAAGATATTCAGCGTTATATGCCATATGCATCTTGTAAGGTTTGTAAGGATATAGTTTATATATCATCAAGCGAGGATGATGGAATAGGCGGTGCTATGTTTAAATCTGGAAGAAATTATCCAGATGATATGATTCATGTTTTTTTCGAATTAGCAGAGAAATATTATAAAACAACTAAACAGCCTAATAAAGGTTATTTTCTTGATATTGGGGCTAACATCGGAACTACTTCGATTTATATTAAAAAAAAAATAGATAATAATTTAAAGATAATTGGATTTGAGGCAGGAAAATCTAACTATGATTTGTTTAGAATAAATTGTATTTTAAATCAAGTAGAAGATATAAGAGTAGAATTATTAGGTTTATCAGATTCGAATATAAGAAAAAAATACAGATATGTTGCTAAAAATTCAGGGGGATCCGGAATTGTAGAGGATGATTTTGAGGGTGGAGTAGAAATCAGTACAATAGACATGATGAAACTCGATGATTATTTGGAGAAGAATTATATTTCATCAGAGGAGATTGATTATATCTGGATGGATACGGAAGGCCACGAGTATGAAATTATAACAGGTGGATTTAAAACACTACAAGCGAAAAAAATACCACTGCTGCAGGAATTTAACGCGGTTCACTATATCGGAAAAAGGAGTTTGGAATGTTATTGTGAGAAAATAGGGTCAATTTATGATTATTTTATTGATGTTCATGAGTATATGAATGGGAAGATTAATATTATTCCGATTGCTCAGATATATGATTTTGCTAAAAAAATGGAAAAAGAAGGAACAGCACAGACAGATTTATTTTTCTTCTAAAAGAACTAATCAATATATCTAATAGAGGAGAGCAGTGCATCCATGCCATTTGCGATTGTAATTTGTAAGAGAAACTAACTACATGTATGAGGAAATAGATTTTACTAGAAGAAAGGAAATCGAGTATGAAGATAGTACAAATTTCCCCCGGCTTAGCATATGGGGATGGTGTGACAAATTGTGTATTCTCTATGGCTAAGATGTTAGATGAGCTTGGTTATTCCAATAATATTATTGCCTTTAATGTAGATAGGAGAATTAGTGATAACCACCTAATGGAAAAGAATATTTATGAGCTGAAAGACTTAGAAGAAAATGATATTATAATGTATCATTTTTCGTTAGGGGGCGTTCTTAACTATAGTGTAGAAAATTTACCATATAAAAAAATATTGGTATATCATAATGTTACGATACCAGCTTTTTATAGAGGTATTGATTATCAAGCAATGCAATTATGTCTATGGGGAATTTGCGATGCATCACATACAGCAGGAAACTATCTCAAAGGGATTGCCTTATCTGAGTTTAGTAAGAATAATTTGATAGAAATGGGATGGAGAGCGGAAGATGTATCAGTACTACCGTTGATAAATATCAATGATTGTGAGATAGAAGCTAATAGAGAATTGGTTGATAAGTATAATGATAATTATGTGAATATTTTATTTACAGGAAGAATAGAGCCGCATAAGAAAATAGAAGATATTATCAAAGTATTTTGTTCTTATCAAAAGGATTTTAATACCAAAAGTAGATTGATTTTGGTGGGAGGTACAGCACACAAAAATTATTATCAGGCATTACAAGATTATATTCAACAGTTAAAAGTAGATAATGTTATTTTTACGCAGCATGTTTCAAACGAAGATCTGGAAGCATATTATGCGGTTTCCGATGTGTTTTTATGTATGAGTGAGCATGAAGGCTTTTGTATACCTTTGGTGGAGGCTATGAAGAGAAAAATTCCAATTGTTGCATATTCGGCTGCAGCAGTTCCAGATACATTAGGTGAGGCGGGAATTCTTGTAAATACAAAAGACGAGAGGAAAATTGCTGGTATAATAGATCGGCTCATATCGGATTTGGACTATAAGGAACAAATTGTTCGTTCACAAGAACGAAGACTAAATTTTTTGGGTTTAGAAAATTATAAATCCGAATTGAAAAATTTAATAGAAGAGGTGAATCAGATTGAGGAATATTCATATGCCTTTGAGGGACAAAAAATAGTTGATTTATTTTCTGAAAAAATAAAGCCAGATTATATTTATAGTGTGAGTCAACTGCAGCAAAATTTTGAGAAAGTTATTATTTACGGAATTGGGAAAGTAGGAAAAGCTTTTTTGATAGAGTGTAAAGAATATGAATGTAATCTTTTGGATAAATGTATTATTTGTGATAATACATTTTCAGAAAAGCAATATAATGATATTGATGTTTTAAAGCACAAGGAATGTGTCACAAAGTATCCGGAAGCATTGTATATTATAACAGTACAGAATGCATATGTAGACATAATTTGTGATTTGATTCATGATAATATTGCGAAGGAAAATATTAAATTTTACAATGCCTTTATACAAAAAATAGTCTAAGGTTAAGCGCCAAAGCTGATGAGAATATAAGTATAGTCCAGATATGCAATAAAAATTATTTAATGGGGAAGGAACTAAGAAATATGTTTGAGGTTGAAGCAGTAATGGAATCTATTAGAAAGGAAATCCGGGAAAAGAATATTACAGTTCCCAAACAATATTTTGCAACACCGTATTATGATCGAAGAATTAGTGAGTGCAGAGAAAAGGAAGATATTATTATCTTTGGCTCTGGCAGGAATGGACAGATATTATATTCTGCATTACAGAAAGAAGCAATAAATACAATAAAAGGATTTTGTGATAATGCGAAAGAAAAACAAGGGACATTCGTCAGTGATATGTTTGTATATTCTGTAGAAGATGCCTTAAAACGATATCCTAATGCGTATTTTATTATAACAGTAAGTGGATACGAAAATGAAATTATCAGGCAGCTGATTAAACTAGGAGTATCTGTAGATAATATAGCAATTTTTATTGTGAAACTTAGCGGATTGGTGATGTGATATGCAAAGAGAAAAAATTGCATTTGTTGCACAACGGTATGGACAAGATGTAAATGGAGGGGCCGAATATGAATGCCGTGTGTTGGCAGAACATTTAACAGATATATATGATGTAGATGTTTTGACATCTTGTGCAAGGGTTTATAGTCCATGGGATAACTATTATAATGCGGGAAGAGAAATAATAAATAGAGTTAATGTTATTAGATTTCCAGTTGAGAGGAAACAGAATAGAGAACGATTTTTATGTTTAAAGGCAGAAATTGATAAAGGACATATAGAAAGAGATTATGAGTGGATTGAGGAAGTAGGACCTTATTGTCCGCAATTGATAGATTATATACGTAATTATTCGGATAGATACAAAGCAGTTATTTTCCTTTCTTACATGTATTATACAACAGTTGCGGGTTTGAATACAGGGATTGATAATACTATATTGATTCCTACGGCTCATGATGAACCAGGGATATATCATGAAATATATAGGCGTACTTTCCAGCTCTCGAAAGCAATTTTATATAATAGCATAGAGGAAAGAGATTTTCTGATAAAATATTTTGATACAGGAAATAAGCTTTCAAGATTGACGTGTGTCGGAATAGATATTCCTATAGTGGATAATTGGGATATGCCAGAACGTTTTAAACAGTATAGCAACTATGTAATATATGTTGGACGGGTAAATCCGGGAAAATTCTCTCATCTAAATCGTTATTTTATAGAATATAAAGAAAGAAACCAATCAGATTTAAAATTGCTGGTTGCTGGCAGGATTGATGATTACTTTCAAATACAAAGTTATTCTGATATTGTATATCTTGGATTCGTATCAGAAGAAGAAAAAATAAAACTGATGAAAAATGCAAAATTTCTTATTTTACCATCTAAATGGGAGAGTTTATCTTTGGTTATATTGGAAAGTATGGCCGTAAAACGTCCCGTTATTGTTAACGGAGACTGCGCTGTTTTGAGAGGCCAGTGCATTAGGAGCAATGCTGGTTTGTATTATACCGATTATCTTGAGTTTGAATATGCAATGAATTATATATTGAATAATGTGGATGCATATAATGAGATGTGTGACAATGGTTTTGAATTTGTAAAGAAAAATTATGATTGGAATGCGGTGGTGAACAATATTAATTCGTTGATAGAAGAGTTATAGTATGGTTGAGTATAAAAATTAATTTTAAACAATTGATAAAACCGTGAATAATAGGACGATATTTATTGATGAACTTTTGTGGTGGGAGATGTGATATGAAAAAAGAAAAAATTGTATTTGTGGTACAACGATACGGGCAAGATGTAAATGGAGGGTCAGAATATGAATGCCGTGTGTTGGCAGAACATTTAACAGGTATATATGATGTAGATATTTTGACATCTTGTGCAAAAGTTTATAATCCATGGGATAACTATTATAAAGCGGGAAAAGAAATAATAAATGGAGTGACTGTTATCAGATTTCCGGTAGAAAGAAAGCAGGATAGGGAACGCCTTTCCAATTTGAATATAGAAATTAATCAAGGGCATAGAGAAAGAGAAGCTGAGTGGATTGAGGAAATCGGACCTTATTGCCCGCAGCTAGTAGAATATATACGAAATTATTCGGATAGATACAAAGCAGTTATTTTTTTAACTTACAATTTTTATACAACAGTGGAGGGGCTGAATACAGGGATTGATAATGCTATATTTATTCCTACAGCCCATGATGCACCAGAAATACATCGTAACATATATAGACGTATGTTTCGGCTTCCGAAAGCAATCTTATATAATAGTGTAGAAGAGAAGGAGTTTTTGGTAAAGAACTTTCACACGGGTGATAAAATATCAAGACTGACATGTGTAGGAATAGATATTCCTACACTGGACAGGTGGGATATGCCAGAACGTTTTAAGCAATATGGGGATTATGTAATTTATGTTGGACGAGTAAGTAAAGGAAAGGGTTTTCTTCAACTGAATCAGTATTTTATAGAATATAAAAAAAGAAATCCATCCAATTTAAAGTTATTGGTTGTAGGTAGAATTGACAATTATCAGACAATTCAAACTTATTCTGATATTATATATCTTGGGTTCGTATCGGAAGCGGAAAAAGTAAAGTTAATGAAAAATGCCAGATTCCTTATTTTGCCCTCGAAATATGAGAGCTTATCTTTAGTTATATTAGAAAGTATGGCAGTAAAGCGTCCCGTTCTTGTTAACGGAGAATGTGCTGTTTTGAGAGGCCAGTGTATCAGAAGTAATGCAGGTTTGTATTATTCTAGTTATCTTGAATTTGAATATGCGATGAATTATATACTAAATAATGTAGATGCATATAAGGAAATGTGTGAGAATGGTTTTAAATTTGTAAAAAAGAACTATGATTGGAGTACAGTTGTACAGAATGTTAGTTCATTGATAGAAGAATTTTAGAAAGTTACAATTCTATATAAGATAAGACGGGAAGGAGAATATAGGTATGCTCGAAGAATACCTAGTGTTAATAATTTATGAAAATAGCTTTTGATGCGACTGCTATGCTTGCAGATATGAGTAGAAATAGAGGAATTGGGAATTATGTATTTAACCTATTGGAAAAGTTGCTAGATATAGATAGAGAGAATAATTATTTTTGCCTAAATATGTATGATCGTTCATTAGAGAATGAATGGAATGAAAGATATGAAAATTTTCAGGAAATTCGCTATTATTCTGGTGAAACAATAGAGATTTTAAGATTATCAGAGTATAAAAAGGTATTGAAGAAAATAATTCTAAATTTTCTTGAAAGATATGATATAGATGTATTTTTAATTACGTCACCTTTTGATTCTACGCTTACAGTATATGAACAAAGTTGGTTTGAAAGTGTAAAAACTGTGGCTATTGTATATGATATTATACCTTATGTATTTAAAGAAATATACTTCACATCCCGTACTATACAGAAAAAATATATGCAACAGATTGATATGCTGCACTGGGTGGACAAATGTCTAGCAATATCTGATTCTACAAAAAATGATTTAATTCAATATCTGGATTTTGCCTCAGATAAGATAGATGTAATTTGGGCGGCTGCAGATCAAAATATATATAAGGAATTAAATTTATCTTTGGCGGAGAAAGAAAAAATAAAACAGCAATTTGGAATAGTAAATGATTTTTTCTTATGTACGGGGGGAGAAGAACCCAGAAAAAATATGGATAGGCTTATAAAGGCTTATTTATGTACTCCGAAAGATATAAGGGATAATTATCAGCTAGTTATTGTTTGTAGGATATCAGACCCGGCAAAGATGACATATCAGACAATTGCTCAGGAGCATGGCGCGACTTCTGATAGGATTATATTTACTGGCTATATTTCTACGGAAAATTTAGTTCGATTATATAATTTATCTACAGCATTACTATTTCCATCAATGTATGAAGGTTTTGGGCTTCCAATAGTAGAAGCATGGCGATGCGGGACAGCTGTTTTAACATCGAATAATTCAGCATTGAAAGAAATTGGTAGTGAATCAGCAGTGCTGGTAAATGCTGATTCCATAGAGAATATTGCCAAAGGAATTGAACAAATTGCTGACGAAAAACAGAATAGAATATATAAAGAAAGAGGAAAAGAATGTGTAAAGCAGTATACATGGGACAACACTGCAAGAAAAACGAAAGAGATTATAAGTCGATTACCAATACAAACAAAGATGCCAAAAAAAGTAATTACAAAAATTGCTTTTTTTACACCTCTTCCACCTATGAAGTCTGGAATTTCAGATTATAGTTATGATATTTTATGTGAACTTAGCCAATATTTTGACATAGATGTATTCATAGACAATGGTTTTGATGCCGAATGTTTGTTGCCGGGCAATGTGAAGGTATACAAACATTATGATTTTGCGGAGAAGGTGTCTGAGTATGGAGAAATCGTTTATCAGGTGGGCAATTCTTTATTCCATAGATATATGTTCGATTATATCAAAGAGTTTCAGGGTATTGTTGTGCTTCATGACTTAAATTTGCATACGGTGCTTGATGTTTTGAATGGATTGCGTAAGGGGCAGAGGTTTCTGCAGTACAAGAAAGCTCTGCAGGAGGATATGACAGAAGCAGAAATGAATTCATATATCAACAAACGGTTTTCTAATTTTTCAGGAGGAGCCCTAAGTAAAAGAACTGTGAATGGATTTGTAGTAAACTATGCAAAAAAAACAATCGTACATAGTATTTATGCAAAACAGAGTTTGTTGCAAAAAGATATTATGCGAGATATTGCTGTAATTCCACATTATTCAAAAACAGTAAAAGAAGTGAGAGATAAGAAGTCAGGGAAGGTAAATATTATGGCATTTGGTTTTGCAAATCCTGAAAAACGTATTATGCCTATATTAAAAGCTTTTCATCATTTGATTGAGGATGGTAATAAAACGAAACTGATACTAGTTGGTGAAATATATGATGGTATTAATAAGGAATTTCATAACTATGTATATAAACATGCACTGCAGGATTGTGTTGAACTGACAGGCTATATTCCATTAGAGGATTTTGAAAGCTACATGGAGAAGGCAGATATATGTTTGAACCTTAGATATCCGTATATGGGGGAAAGCAGTGGAACGTTGGCGAGGCTGGTGGGATTGGGAAAATGTTGTATTGTAAATGACATTGGAAGTTTTGCGGAATTGCCGGATAATGCTTGTATTAAACTTCCATCAGTGGATTTGATGACAGAAAAAGAAGAAGTTGATAGAATATATGCTGCTATGAAGTATGCTATGGATTATGAAAATAGAAAACGGATAGGGCATAATGCATATAAATACGCAGAGGATAATCTTGATATACATATTATAGGTAAAATGTATAGAGATGTAATAACAGGTGTTTGGAAAAGAACTGTTTCGAATTATGAGCTTCAATGTCTGCTGACTTAGGAATGCTGCTTGAAAAAGGAAGAAAAGTATATATTATATATATCATATTATATTACAGGAGGAATTAGGAGGATGAATACATATGGGGTGATTATGGCTGGTGGCGGCGGAACACGTTTTTGGCCTTTATCCAGACAAAAAACACCAAAGCAATTATTAAATTTGACGGGAAATGAATTGATGGTAAATGAAGCTGTTGATCGTTTGTCCTATATTGTTGCCAAAAAGGATATTTTTATTGTTACGAATGCTTTACAGGCCATCCCTATGCAAAAAGCAACACAGGGAAGAATACGTTCGGATCATATTTTATTAGAACCCTCTGCAAAAAATACAGCTGCTTGTATAGGATATGCAGCAGTAGAAATTATCAAGAAATATGGAGACGGGGTGATGGTTATTACCCCATCGGATCATTATATTAAGGATAATGCAACCTTTACAAGAATTCTAAATATTGCAGTTAAGACAGCAGAACGGGAGGATAAACTTGTAACCATAGGAATCACTCCTACATTCCCGTCAACGGGTTTTGGATATATAAAATTTGATAAGGCCATATTAGGAGAAGCCAGACAGGTAACAGAGATTAAAGAGAAGCCTGATGAAAAGAAGGCGAAGGAATATGTTTCTTCAGGGGAATATGTGTGGAATAGCGGTATGTTTGTATGGAGGGCAAGTTTGATTCTTGAAAAGTTCAAAGAGTATATTCCGGATATTTATAGAGAGCTGATTAAAATTAATAATGCACTAGGAACTGAGAAAGAAAAGAATACAATAGAGGCTGTATATTCCGGTATTCGTAATATCTCAATTGATTATGCAATTATGGAACCATCTGCATCAAAAGGAGATGTACTTGTCATTCCCGGTGAGTTTGGTTGGAATGACGTAGGAAACTGGGATATGATGGATGCGCTTCAAGATGTAGATTCAGATGGTAATGTTCGAATTGGGGATACCCTTACAATCAACACGAAGAATAGTGTGGTTTATTCCAGTGGAAAAATGATAGCAGTTGTGGGAATGGATAATGTGGTTGTGGTAGAGGCACCGGATGCTATTATGGTATGCAGGAAAGATAAGGCGCAGGATGTAAAATTGATTGTGGATGCGTTATACGCTTCTGAAAGAAAAGAATTGTTATGATTCTATTGAGAAAAAATATGATATTCGTTATTACGAATAAGGAGCAGCCGATATGAAATGTTTGGTTTTGGCGGGTGGTCGTGGAGAGCGCCTATGGCCGATGTCAAGAAAGAATTATCCAAAACAGTTTATTCAGATACAAAAAAATCATTCGGTTTTTCAGGAGACAGTAGCGAGAAATATACCTTATTGTGATGAGTTTATTATTGTAACCAGTTATGAATATCGCTTTATTATTGCGAATCAGATGAAAGCATTTCGAGGAATGCCCTACAGGTGTATTTTCGAGGAGGAACCTCGCAAAACAACAGCTGCGATTACGCTTTCTTGCCTTGAGCTTCAGCCATCAGAGTTTGTATTCGTAGTAGCATCTGATCATTTAATTGATTCTAATTCCAAAACTGTAGATGAAAGAAAAGGATATAAAGATGCGATTTTGCAAGCAAGAGAATTCGCACGAGATGGATCTATCGTGTTGTTCGGAATGCAGGAAGAAGCAATAAAACATCAATTTGGTTATATCACAGAGGTAAGTAAGAACGGAAATGTTAATCAGTTTATTGAAAAGCCTGACAAGCCATGGATTATCAGGATGAGAGGACATAAAGGAATCTATCGGAATTTGGGGATGCTCATATTTCGAAATGATATTTTTCAACATGAACTGGAGGTATTGGAACCTGAAATATTTCGGCAGTGCAGAGAAGTTTTCGCAGAAAGACGACAATATGCAGGAAATGTCTTTTATCATGCTACAATACAGAGATTGATTTCACCCATATCGATTGAGCGATGTATTCTTGAAAAGTCTGAGCAACTTAAAGTTGTCCAGACTGGATTTGAGTGGAGTGAGTTGGGAAGTCTTGAGGACTTGGGAAAGACGGCTTATCATACAGAAGGTGTGAGTATTACAAATGATTGTTCTAATACAGTCGTGATAAACAACGCTGTTCGGCAAGCAGTCGTGGTGAACGATCTGGATAATGTAATGGTTGTCAATACAACAGATGCTGTTTATGTAGGGCGATATGGGAAATCTTCTGAAATGAAAACAATCCTTCGTGAGTATCCAGAATTGAAGCCCTATGTCGATAAAGGTACAAAATATTACCGTTCTTGGGGATTCTATGAACAGTTGATAGAGGAATTAGATTATTGGATTCGAAGGGTATTTTTGTTTCCGGGAAAGACGATTTATGCCCATAAACATTCTCATAGAAGTGAGAATTGGACGATTGTCACAGGAGAGGCACTGGTTACATTAAACGGAGTGGGTCGGTCATATAAAGTCAAAGATAACATTGATGTTCCAATGGAGATTGAGCACCAGATATCGAATATCGGAGACGGAATGCTTATTTTTGTAGAAACGGCTGTTGGAGAGCGTTTACATGGGAATGATATGATTTCCAGACAGGTAGACGATGTGGCAGAGCTAGAATTGGGGTATTCGATTGAACCAATGATTAAGCTATTGCCTACTTTTAAGGACTATCTTTGGGGAGGAAAAAAAATTCGTGATATCTATGGAGTGAACTGTGATTATGAGACTCTTGCTGAAAGCTGGCTATTATCAGTCCATCCAGATGGGCAGAGCATAGTAGCGAGTGGGAAGCATAAAGGAATGCGTTTGGGCGAATATCTATCAGTAATGGGAAAAGAGACACTTGGATGGAAATGTAGTCCGTTACAGACATTTCCCCTGCTGGTCAAGCTGATAGATGCGAATAAAAATCTTTCCATACAAGTTCATCCGAATGATGAGTATGCGTTGCAGCATGAGAATGAGTCTGGAAAAAATGAGATGTGGTATGTTATTGATGCAGAACCAGGAGCTGGTTTATATGTTGGCTTTAATCGTACTGTCAATAGGGATGAGGTCAGACAGCGTATCAAAGATAATTCCATTATAGAGATATTAAATTTCTATCCAACCAAGCCAGGAGATGTATTTTTCATTCCCACGGGAACGATTCATGCAATCGGAGAAGGCAATCTGATTTGTGAAATACAACAGAGCAGCAATTGCACCTATAGGCTATACGATTACAACAGAAAAGATAAATATGGAAGGCCGAGAAAACTTCATTTAGAAAGCGCATTAGATGTGCTTGACTTTAGTAAATATGAACTTGAGGATTTCAAACGGAGTGATAAAGGAACAGGGGTTGTTCTTACTCAATGTAAATATTTTGAAGTGACTATTTACGAAGTGAATGGACAGACAAAAATACAGATAGATGACAGTAGATTTTATTCTATTGTGTGTATAAAAGGCAATGGAACGCTGAAATTGCTGGATGCTGAAATGGACATATCATCAGGGGAAAGCATTTTTATTCCAGCTGTGACAGCAACGCTTAAAATTCAGGGGATACTTACTTTGGTGATGAGTCATGTATAAACTGTAATTCCTAAATGAATTTTAAAATTAGACAGAGGGAGATATTATAAATGAAACGAGCATTAATTACCGGAATCACCGGACAAGATGGTTCCTATCTTGCAGAATTTTTGTTAGAAAAGGGATATGAGGTGCATGGAATTGTTCGGCGGTCCTCAGTAACTACAACAGAGCGGATAGACCATTTAATTGCTAAGAATAGGATGAAACTACACAATGGCGATTTATCGGATTCCTCCAGCATGATCCGTATTATCAATCAGGTGCGTCCGGCTGAGATCTACAATCTTGCGGCGCAGAGCCATGTGGGTGTCAGTTTTGATGCGGCTGAATATACCGGTGATGTAGACGCACTGGGAGTATTGCGTATTTTGGAAGCGGTTCATATGTTGGGAATGGAAAAAACATGCCGTATCTATCAGGCTTCTACGTCGGAATTGTTTGGTAAAGTGGAGGAATGTCCACAGAATGAAAAAACCCCATTTCATCCATATAGTCCATATGCTGTAGCAAAGCAGTATGGATTTTGGATGATAAAACAGTACCGGGAAGCCTATGGCATGTTTGCCTGTAATGGGATTTTGTTTAACCATGAATCCGAACGTAGGGGCGAAAATTTTGTTACAAGAAAAATTACTCTGGCAGCCGGAAGGATTGCTTGTGGACTTCAAGACCATCTGGAGTTGGGAAATTTGGATTCCTTACGTGACTGGGGGTATGCAAAAGATTATGTAGAATGTATGTGGCTGATGTTGCAGCAGCAGGAGCCGGATGATTTTGTAATAGCCACAGGTGTACAGCATACAGTACGTGAATTTACAACACTGGCATTTCGTCATGATGGGATAGAGCTTGAATGGCGTGGACAAGGTCTGGATGAAAAGGGATATGATAAAACGACCGGAAAGATGATTGTATCTGTAAATCCACAATGGTTTCGTCCAACAGATGTGGTGAATCTGTGGGGAGATCCAACGAAAGCACGAACTATTCTTGGCTGGAATCCACAGAAGACGAGCTATGAGGAACTATGTGCAATTATGGCAGAATCAGACTTAAAGTTGGCCAAGAAAGAAGCAGGGATTTTATAATAGAAATTGGATGTGAAGCAGATGAGAATTTTAATATTTGGAATCGGAGGGTTTGTCGGGCCGTATCTTGCGCAGGAATTTTTAAATCATGGCTATGAAGTATATGGGAGCGATATACAGGTTAATGATAGTCTATCGAAAGAGATTTCTTTTTATAGAGCGGAGCTTTTGAAGCTGGAATCCGTAAAAACAGTAGTAAAGAAAATATCGCCGGACATGATTATCAATCTGGCGGCAGTTAGCAGTGTTGGGGTATCGTGGAGGATTCCACAAACAACAATGTCTGTAAATGTAATAGGCGCATTAAATATTATGGAAGCGGCTCGGGACTGTGAAACCATGCCAAAAGTGATGTTTATTGGTTCCAGTGAAGAATATAAGGTTACAGATCAGTCAATAAATGAAGCCATGCAGTTAGATGCTAACAACCCTTATGGGATTTCCAAAATGGCACAGGAAAAGTTTGTGGAAATTTATCGGCAACAATATCATATGCAGATTTATTATGTACGTCCATTTAATCATACAGGCATTGGGCAGAAAGAATCCTTCGTATTACCGAACTTTTGCAGACAGGTGGCTGAGATTGAAAAATCTGGTAAGCCTGGCATAATCAAGGTGGGAAATTTGTCTGCGGAAAGGGATTTTAGTGATGTTAGAGATATTGTCCGGGCATATCGCATGATTATTGAAAGTGGAAATTGTGAAAAGATTTATAATGTAGGTTCTGGAAAAGCATATAGTTTGAAAAAGCTCCTGACATATATAATTTCGTTAAGCACACAGGAAATTACAATTGAGATTGATTCGGGGCGTTTCAGGCCGGTTGATACTCCACGAGTATGTAGCGATTGTTATATGATTGAAAAAGAATTGGGATGGAAACCGAGATACAGTATTTTTGATACATTGCAGGAAATGTTTGAGTATTACAAGAAGAATTGCTAATAGATAGTGCTGAAGCAAATACTTTTAGAAGGTGAAAATATATGGATATTGTATTTATATGTGACAGGAATTATTTAATGCCTACAAGAGTTGCTATAAATTCTGTCATTGAAAATAAGAGCTGTGAAGATAATATATGCATTTATGTTATAGGAGTTAGTTTATCAATAGATGATTTTGCTCCAATTATGCGACTTCAAAGTGAGCAGGTATGTATTAAACCAATCATAGCAGGTCATGATTTTGAACAAATATCAATCAAACATCAGCATGTATCAAAAGCAGCTTTATATAAATTCTTAATTCCTGAGTTGATAGAGTGCGATAAAGTTTTGTATCTTGACAGTGATGTGCTGGTTTTGGATAGTCTGAGAGACTTGTATAAAACAAATTTAGAAGACATGTATGCGGCAGTTGTAGTGGATATATCAGCGGAATTAGAAAGACAATACCATTTAAAACGGAGTGTATCGCACTACTTTAATTCTGGAATGATGTTATTAAACTTGGAGGAATTAAGAAAACAAAAGATTTCCCAGAAACTAATTGCTGTAAGGCAGGCAGACACAGCAAATTTATTCATGGATCAGGATACATTTAACAAGGTGTTTAATAATAAGATTGTTTTAGTTTCGGTTAAGTACAATTTGATACCTGCATGGTTTGAACAATATAAATATTCATCAGAGACAATAGCAGAATTTTATAATTTAGATATAGCGGAAGCAAAAAAGTGCGTGGAACAACCGGTTATTTTCCACTTGGCAGACAAAAAAAAGCCTTGGAGTAGTGGAGATATAAGAAATCAATACATTTGGTATCAATACGCCTTTAAAGAGGATTTTCCGCAGATTATTCAAAGTATAGTTGAATATTGGAAAGTAAAAAATAAAGCTCTGGAATCTCGGCTAGAATATCAGAAGAAAAATGAAAAGATGAAAATGGCACAACAAGAAGAAAATATATTATTTTATAAAAATAGTATGCAATTTGTTATTGAAGAACAACATTTGTCAGGGGTTATGGAAGAGGTATGGGGAGTAAAAAATGAAATTTTAAAATTTCTTAGCAAGTGGGAGAGAAAACAACAAATTCTGATATATGGTGCGGGAAGGATGGCTTGGGCAGTTTTTAAAACATTGTGGTATTTGAATTATATAGAGCAAGTGGCAGGATTTGTGGTAAGTAATGGGGACGAGAATGTTGGAGAACTTTATGGGAAGCAGGTATTGACTTGGGAGAGCTGCAAAAATAGGAGTGTTGTTATAATTATAGCTATCAAAAATATCTCTGATAAAGAAATAGAGAAAATAAGAAATAGAGGATTTCAGGACATATTAGAAGTGAAAAATCTGATATGTGCGGAGGATGGCATATGGATATAATTCATTTTTTCACATGGTTAAGATATAAGTTAAAATATGAAGCTAAAGTGGAGTTTCGGGAGGACTATTTAGAAGAATTGATTGAAAAATATTATCACATTCCATATTTGAAAAAAGGGGTGAAACGGCGAGAAAAAGGGAAAAGGGTGATTGTGTCACTAACGACAATACCTACCAGAATAGACAAGGTATGGATAACGGTAGAAAGCATTCTACGGCAGAAGGAAAAGCCGGACAAGATTATTCTATGGCTGGCGGAAGATGAATTTAGGGAAATACCTATTCCACATACATTACGTAAGCAGGAAGAACGAGGCTTAGAAATAAGGTATTGCAATAACTTAAAATCATATAAAAAGTTTTATTATTCTATGCTGGAATTTCCAGAGGATTATGTGCTCATTGTGGATGATGACAGTATTTATTCAGAGAAGATGATTCAAGAAATGCTCGTTGTAAGTCACCTTTATCCAAATTGTATCGTATGCAATCGTTCACATAGGATTAAGAGAGATGGACGTGACCTGTTTAGTTATGTTAGGTGGTTGACGTATGAGTATAGAAGAAATATAAATGATACGCCTTCTTATTACAATTTTTTTACAGGAAATGGAGGGGTACTTTTTCCGGTACATCTTATGGATAAAACGATATTTAATCAGAAAATTTTTATGGAGATTGCACCTACAGCAGATGATGTATGGCTCAATTTTGTGGCATGGAAATCAAAAGTTAAAATTATGAATACTACAGGAATTTTGGGATTTGTTTTACCAATACAAAGTATTTCCTATCAGGGCCTTTGTAATGAAAATTCAGCTATGGAAAAAGGTAGTTTGGAATGCAAAAATGATATTCAGATTAAGAAAGTACTTCAATATTTTGATATTGATATACTGGAATACATATAGTAAAGAAAGGGACTAAACTATGAAAAAGATGCTTTCCGCTTTTGTGAAAATTATATATTCTTTGATTGTTTTTATGGCAGGGGTATTATTTGTAGCAAAAAAAGTTGAGCCATATATTACTGCAAAGCAAAAGGCTCTAGAGAGATTCAGCAAACTTTTTGCCGTATTAGATGACTGGATGGCAAAGAAACAGCAAGGAAAAAGCATTGCAAAGTTTTTGGACAGCAGAGGTTTTCATTCAGTTGCTATTTATGGCATGAGTAATTTAGGGGAACGTCTGGCAAAAGATTTAGAGGAAGACAATTTTGAGGTGAGTTATGGTATTGATAGAAGAGATATATCAATAGCAATGCCTATGTATAAATTGGAAGATGAACTGCCAGAGGTGGATGTGATAATTGTGACTGCATTGATTGCATTTGAGGGAATAGAGGAAAAACTGAAAAAGAAAATCAGATGTCCGATTTACTCTATAGAGGATGCGGTCTATTTTATGGAATAGGTAGTTTTGATAAGGAATGATAAAAAACGGTTAAATATAGAAAAACGGGTGAATGAAATGGTTAAGGTTTCAGTGATTGTTCCTGTTTATAATGTGCGGGATTATTTAAAGCAATGTATGCACAGCATTAGCAATCAGACATTGAAGGATCTGGAGATAATATGTATTAATGACGGATCAACTGATGGCTCTGGACAGATTCTTGATGCGTATGCCGCGAAAGACAGACGGATAAAAGTAGTCCATAAAAAGAATACGGGATATGGTCATACTATGAATATTGGTTTGGACATTGCGCAGGGAGAGTATATCGGTATTGTTGAGAGTGATGATTTTATAGAAAACAACATGTATGAAGATTTGTATAGGATAGCTCAGGAATTAGACCTTGATTTTATAAAATCAAATTATTGGAAATATAGCAATGCAGGTAAAGTGTTGGATATAGGATCATCGGTTTGTAATTTTAATACAGTGCTTTCCAGATATGAAAACTTGGAGAAGATATTTGCAGCTAGATGTATTTGGGCAGGAATTTATAAGCGAGAATTTCTGATAAAGAATCAGATTAGATTTCTTGAGACACCGGGGGCTTCATATCAAGATACTTCATTTGCATTTAAGACATCGGTTACTGCTAAAAGAGGTTACTTTACGGACAATGCATATGTATACTACAGGATAGATAATGAAAATTCTTCCGTAAAGTCGAAGGAAAAAATTTTTTGTGTTTGTGATGAGATGGCAGAATGTTGGAGATATCTACAGGAATCAGGTTTGGATGTAGAGCAAATATACCCATATTATCTTGTGAATAAGAAATATATTTATATGTGGAATATGAGAAGGCTTATTCCGGAATCAAGAAAAATATTTGTCAGGGGAGTGAGAAAAGAACTTAGGGAAGACCTAGAACATTCTTATATGGATATACAGAAGCTTCCCACGCATGGGGGACAAGATATCCCTTTCTTTTTAAATTATCCGGAGGGATATTTTAGGTATGTGAATCAAGAATTTACTATTGTGACTTCGAAAAGTATAGAACATTTGCTAGATGAGATAAAGCAGGAAAGCTGCCTATATATATACGGAGCAGGAAAAATTGGGAGCAGACTGAAAAAGTACATTTCGAACAAAATACATTCGGTTTCTGTACAATATTTGGTTACACAAAAGAAAGAAAATAGTCTGAATGATGTATTGGAAATAACCAGTAAAAAGTTGGATATATCAAAAGTGATTGTGATATCAGTAGCTAACGGATATGGAAAAATGGAAATGGCAATCCGTGCAATGGACAAGGGATTTGATCGGGTTTTTGTATTAGACGATGATGCAGTAAGATATCTGAGGGAGGAATAGGAATGTATAAAAGTGTTGAATTATTTGAGGAGCCACGAGCTATTCTCGAAAAAATGAGTGAATCTTATGTTGAAATGTCACCTGCGGATCATGGTTTTTTATGTGGACTGATAAAAAAATACAACCCTAAGAAAGTAGTAGAGATTGGTGTTGCAGGGGGGGGGAACAACGGCCGTTATTATGAACTGTTTATTGATGACAGGTAATGAGAGTGCGGTTATGTTTTCTATTGATCTGAATGTGGAATGCTACCGCAGGTCTGAAAAGAAAACGGGATGGCAGTTGGAAGAAGTGAAAGTTTATCTTGATAACTATGAAAAGCATACTTTCCTGCTAGGGCAGACTCTTCCGCATGTGGTCCAAGACCTGGGAAATGATATTGATATGGTGATTTTGGATACTGTACATGGGTTGCCAGGAGAAGTACTTGACTTTATATGTATATTACCTTATCTTGCAAAAAATGCTATTGTTATTCTGCACGATATAACAAGTAATCTGAATAGATGGGAAAGCAGTTTTGCCACTAAGATACTATTGGATTCTGTATCTGGAGAAAAGTATTTTAATCTGACAGATCAATTGCCGAATATTGCAGCCTTTAGGATTACAGAGGAAACAAAGTCGAATATAGAGAATGTATTTTCTGCATTATCTATTACGTGGAGTTATTTTGTCGATTCCAAAATGCTGATTGATTACAGAAATTCATTTAGAGAATTTTATCCGAAGGAGTGCTTGAGACTTTTTGATCAGATTGTCAGGATGCAGTATCTGTGCTATGGACGCAATAGAGCAGATGTGAATACTGAAGTTGACAGATTTAATCAGCTTTGTGGAAGTGGGAAAAAATTATATTTATATGGTGCGGGTATCAGAGGAAATCAGCTAAAAGAATTTATTTTAAGGCAAGGTTTTCAGATGGATGGCTTTATTATCTCAGATAATTATAAAACAGAAGATTTTGCTGAACTTGGGGAGGCTGTTTTCAGGCTTTCAGAAATACCGGAAGAAGATCACTACCTGATTTTGGCAACCCCGGCTCCAGAGGTTTTTCTGGGATTGCTGGAGAAAGGAATCTGTTTTGAATTCTTTTCAGAAAAGTTTTTTGATAGGATAGGGGATGCGGGGAGACATTAGAGTTGGAAGATTTTATATAAAGGAGCAGAATTTATTGATGGAACATAAACTAAGTATTATTGTGCCAGTATATAACGAGGAAAAGTGGATAGGAAGATGTCTGGACTCTATCATCAGACAGACTTTTCAAAACTTTGCGGTTATCATCATTAATGATGGCTCGACGGATAGTTCAATGAGTATTATTGAACATTACTGCCAAGAGGATAAAAGAATAAGATGCATTACTACAGAAAACCAAGGAAATGCTCAGGCATTGAATGTTGGCTTGAAATATGCGGACGGGGATTTGATTACTTTTGCGGATGCAGATGATTATATTGAGAATAGTATGTACGAAACTATGGTATCTGTTTTGGATAAGTCCAATGCAGATATTGTAGAATGTGGATGTAGGAAGATTAATCCTGTTGGACGTATTATTGTTCAGCTTGAGCAGCAAAGACAGGAAATAGTGGGAAGACAATCTTGTATAAGGCATTTTATGAAACAGAGGGGAATTGGTAATTATGTGTGGAATAAAGTTTATAAAAGATATCTCTTTGAGAATCTTTGGTTTCAGGATATAAGGTTCAGTATGGACTACCATATGAATGCGCTTCTTCATTCCAAAATAGAAAAGAAAGTGATTATTTCGGATGTGTTTTATAATTATATGATACATTCGGGGCAAGCTACCAATAATTCTTGTATTGGAAAAGAAAGAATAGATGGTATGAAAGCGGGGAATATGCTGGCCAGACATTTTTCGTATAATAAAGAATTAAAAACTTATGCTGGTTTATACTCATGTATATATGCTTTGGATATTTCTGAATTTGTATATAAAACAAATTCGGTGGATATAAAAGACTTTTTAACGGCAGTAAAACATGAGCTGCTGCATGCTATCACCAATGTTTCACTTAGGAGTTTGGAAAGCAGGGACGAGAGAAAAAAAATTTATCAGAGTATTCTGTTGTTAATGTTAGGGGAACATTATTTTAGTTTTAAATGGTTGTTTGATATGTACGAATGAACGGACAGCAGGATAAAGCAGGAAAAATAAAGGAGCCCTATGATGGTAAAAGTCTCAGTAATAGTACCGGTATATAATGAAGAGAAGTATCTGGAAAGATGTTTAGATAGTATATGTAGTCAGACACTGCGGGAAATTGAAATAATATGTGTGGACGATGGTTCAACGGATCAATCATTACAGATTTTAGAAAGTTTTGCAAAAAAGGACTCACGCATAAAAATCCTGGCGCAGAAGAATCAGTTTGCAGGAACAGCACGCAATCATGGAATGGAATATGCTACAGGAGAATATTTGTCATTTTTAGATGCGGATGATTATTTTAAAGAGGATATGTTGGAGAAAATGTATCAGAATGCGATGCAGAGTAGTTCTGACATCGTAATATGTCGGTATGCAGAGTATTGTGAAAATACAGGAAAGACAAAGAATGTAGATTGGACATATGCAGATTCATTTTTAGAGACAAAGACGGAATTCTCTGGTTCTCTTTTGAAGCATGCAGGAATATTTCAGGTGACGAAAGGGTGGACGTGGGATAAACTTTTTAGAACTGAATTTGTAGAACAATGTGGTTACAAATTTCCTGGCTTTCGTTCTTCGGAGGATGGATTTTTTGTGTTTATGTTATTAGCAAGAGCACAGAAAATATCCTATATAGACAATATTTTTGTTATACACAGGGTAAATAACAAAAATTCACTCTCACGCACAATGGAGAGGAACTGGTTAAATGGATTTAAAATGTTACTGTTAATCAAGGAAGAATTAGAACGATCGTGCCTTTATGAAGTTTTTCAACAAAGTTTTCTGAATGAGGTTGTTGAATTTGTGGTTTGGTATATACATTCCATGCATACTTTAGAGGCATTTAAGAAGTGCTATTTATATACACAAATGGTCATAGAGTCTGAAGTTGAAGTGTTAAAATATGAATCGGACTATTATTATCGAAATGATTTATACAACTGTTATAAAAAAATAGTTGAGTGTCCACTAGAGGAATATTTGTTTCAACGGTATGATGAAAATATTCGAATGATTGATAAGCAAAGGGAGGTAATATCTGCGTACTCAGTCAGACTTTCTGAAAGAGGATGGATATTTCCCTATCATATAGTAGAAAAAGGAAAAACAATCGTACTATATGGAGCTGGAAAAATCGGAAAGTGCTACTATTCACAGCTTATTGACAGCCAGTACTGTAAAGAAGTGATATGGGTAGATCAGCGTTATGAAGAGTATGTTGCGTTAGGAGAACCTGTAAGGAGTGTAGAAATTATCTCAACATTAGAATTTGATTATGTTTTTCTTGCAATAAAAGATTCTGAGGTACAGAAGCAGATAAAAGGATGGTTGTTAAAAAAAGGTGTTTGTTCGGAGCAGATCAGGTGTTATGAGGATAGTAAAACGAGTATCTCTTAAGTTAATGATAATCGGTCAGCAGATTGATGATGGTGAAACTATATGGACAGATGCTTTTTCTCCATAAATTGCAGAACATTCATTAAAAAGGAGCGGTTAATAATGCAGAATTCACCGAAAATCGACATATCAAAAAAAGTACCGGTAGTATTCGCGGCAGATGACCAGTTTATAATCCCTGCCTATGTTGCAGTCTGGTCTATGCTGAAGAATTCATCTGCTGATTTTTTTTATGATATTTATATATTCTATTCCGAAAGTTTGTCAGACGGCAGTAAACGATTTTTATTAGAAATAGAAAAAGAGTATAGAAATTGTAGTATAGGATTTCAGATGGTGGATGGGAGCCGATTTGAAAATATTCGTTTTGATGGAAATATTACGGGGACGGCTATGTTTAGGCTGCTGATCAGTGACTATCTGCCGGAGTACGAAAAGTGTCTGTATTTTGATTGTGATATTGTTGTATTAGGTGATATTTCTGAACTATATGAACTTCCAATAGGAGAGAACTATATCGCGGCTATAAAAGATGGAGGCGTACAATGTTATTTTGAGAAATTCAGCGGCCATGCAAAAGAAATTGATATCAAAAGCATGAGAAGTTACGTGAATTCGGGAATTTTAGTGATGAATTTAAAAATGTTGCGGAAAAGAGGGATGAAAGACGTTTTTTTATCCCACATAAGCAAACAGTACCAGTTTCCGGACCAGGATATTCTGAACACATGCTGCGAGGGAAAGATACACTATCTTCCTCTGAAATACAATATCTTCCGTAGATTTTACCACAGGCTGAATTGGTTGCATAATACGGATTTCAGTGCCTGGGAGAGAGCTGAGGCTGAGGAATCGCCGGTTATTCTTCATTATGCAGAGGGGCTAAAGCCGTGGGATCATATGCGGGGAAATGCGAGTGATATCTGGTGGGAGTATGCTTTCGAATCACTTCCAGAAGAAGTGTACCATACCTGCAGAAAAAGTGCAGAACAACGTCTGGTTATATATGATTGGGAAGAGGTCGCTAGAAAAGCAGCATCACGTGAAAATGTGGTGATTTTTGGGTTTAGCCGTTATGGAAAGAAGATTTTGAGAATCTTTCGCAGTCTCGGAATAAAGAATATTGCAGCTTTTTGTGATAATGCGCCGGAGAAGCAGGGACAGATTTTTGAAGGAATTCCTGTATTAAATATTGATATGGTAATGCACAAATTTCAAAATGTTTTTTTTATTAATACTAGTCAGAGACAGGAAAAAGAGATTTTCCAGATTTTAATAGAAAAGGGCTGTGCAGAGGATGATATCTGGCATTATACATATCGGCCATATGTCTTAAAATCAAAACCGTACTACGAACTGCTGGACAGAAAATATTATGCAGTTGAATTGCAAAGCATTATTTTATATGAGTTAGATATTGCAGCAGGTGACTTGGATTCCTTGCGTGAAATCGTGGAAAAAGAAGAAAACAAATTTCTGATAGACAAATACTATATGGGAGAATGGGTATTTGTCCAGAAAGAACCAGAAGGGATTTGATAATGGATATTATTCAGACAGCTATATTAAACGGAAAACATATCAATGGGAATAAAAGAATCACGAAAAATTCCACATGGAGCAGATTCCGGAGGGCATCTAGGAATAAAAAGATATTTCTTTTTGGAGGGACTCGGGCATGCGATTTCTTCCTTGATGGATATGGCAGTAGGTATAAGGTGAGAGCCGTTTTGGATAATGATAAGAACAAGACGGGAAAGAAATATGGTAATTTTTCGAAAATAGCCCTATCAAAGGAATTCGATGGGCTGTTAATTCAGTCACCAGATGAATTAGGGAAGTATGCAAAAGACGAGATTGTCGTGCTCATAGCCAGTACCAATTACTATGAAGAAATTGCGCAGCAGCTGGAGCAGATGGGTATAGAGAATTATTATGTTCTCTTACTGATGGAGGTGAACCTGTGCCGTTATATTCCCTGTAAAATAAAAAGAATTTTTACAGATAAAAAAGCAGTGGTAATTCGTGGCACGAAAGAGTATATACAAAAGAAAACCGGGATGAATGAAGCAGCATTAAAGGAAGTGAGAAAGTTTTATCATTACAGAAGGATGCCCATTCAAAAAAATAAAATTGTTTTCAAGACATTTGGAAAATACATGGATCATGGGAAATATATTGCAGAGGAAATACTCAGGCAAAATCTGCCTTATGATTTGGTATGGCTTTTGGATGAAGGGGAAAACGTACAGCTTCCAGATGGAATCCGGGTCGTAAATCCAGGAGAACAAGACAAATTCTGTTTTGAAATGTCTACAGCAAAAATGTGGATCAGTGATGTGGAGCTGCCTAATACGGTCAGAAAAAGAAGAGGGCAGATTTATATCCAGACAAAGCATTGGGCAGGAGTTACGCTGAAAAAATTCTATCTGGATGTCCCGTCTCTGCTTTCCGATATGGGGAGAGTCCGTAACTGGAGAAGGGATTTTCATTATATTGATTATATGATTACAGGGAGCGATTTTGATACCGAAAGTTGCAGGCGTGGATTTGAGTTTAAAAAGCAGGTATGGCAGGTAGGTTCGCCGAGATCGGATATCGTGTTTCATAGTGAAGAAATTAGTGAAAAAGTATACCAATATTGTAACTGCAATCAGAATATAAAATTTCTTTTATATGCCCCCACATACCGGTTTACGCAAGTGAACGGACGGAATAAGATGGAAGCCCGCAATATTAATCTGGATTATGATAGTGTGCTTGATGCATTGGAGGAGAGGTTTGGAGGAGAATGGAGGATTCTCTTAAGACTCCATCCAGCGGTATCACAATATAGTAAGAATGTGAAACTACCGGATGGAGTCATAGACGTCAGCGCCTACGGCGATGTACAGGAACTGGTCGCTGTCTCAGAAATCATGATTTCTGACTATTCCAGTGTGATGTTTGAAAGCGCGTTTATCAAAAGGCCGGTATTTCTCTTTACAACGGATTATCAGGAATATATAAAAAAAGAATATGACCTTCTGATAGAGATTTCAGACCTGCCCTTCCCAAGAGCGGAAAATAACGAAGGCTTATGTCAGTTGATTCTTGATTTTGACCAGGAAGAGTATGAAGAAAATGTTGGAAGATTTTTAGAACGGTATGGTGTAAATGAGGATGGAAATGCATCCAAAAGAGTGGTGGAACATATAAAAAGGCTGATGCCTGTGAGAACTTAAATGCCGTGGGAGCTTACGCTCTTAACAACAATTCGAGAGGAGAAAACAGAATGAAAAAAGTCTTTTTTATCATTTTCAGTTATACTATGGGAGGCGGAGCAGAATCATTACTCACATCGATTGTGAATCATCTGAATCCTGAAAAATATGAAATTGGAATCATGGAGCTTGTGCATGGTAACGTGAAAGTAGAGCCGACAAATCCGAATATTAAGATTTATCCTTACTACTTGGAAGCAAATGATCCGGAGCGGAAATCTAAAATGTATTCCGTATTCCACGAGTGGGGTAAGGTGATTGCAGAGTATATTCCACGGGATTATGATTTGTATGTAGCATTTAATTATCAAAGACCAAGCTTTTTATTGCCGCCAGGAAAAAAGAGCATTGCATGGATACATAGCGATGTGTATCATCTCGGACAGGAAAGTCTGAAAGAGGAGCTTGCACTGCAGGATAAAGCGTTTTACAAAACAGACAGAATTGTTTCCATTAGTGACATTACGACAGAATCCTTAGAAGCGCTTTTTCCGCAGCATAAATCGAGGATTAGAGTTATATTGAATGGTCTTGATATTGAAAAAGTAAGGATGAAAGCAAAAGAAGACACAACGGTGAAATTGGAGCATCCTGCACTATTGTACATAGGAAGGCTGGAGGAGCGGAAAGACCCGGTTCGTCTATTGAATATATTTGCCAAAGTACATCAACAGGAGCCCAAAACGCATTTATATTATCTGGGATATGGTGGTTTGTCGAAGGCTGTTCGAGACAGTGCGGAAAAACTGGGATTATCGGAGCAGGTTCATTTACTGGGGTATCATGATAATCCGTTTCCGATTATGGCACAATGCGATGTGGTTTGTATGTTTTCACTTATAGAGGGCTTTCCTATGGTCTTGCTGGAGGGAGTCGCATTAGATAAGCCGTTTGTTTCTTCCGTGATTGGTGGTTCAAGGATATTGGCAAATGGACAGAAATGCGGAAGAACCGTGGAGACAGATGAAGAAGCTGTGGAGGCTATATTCGATATGTTGAAGTCTGATCAAGAAAATATAAAAAGCGAGTGCCGGGAATCAATCAAAAGGTTTGAGTTGAAGGAATACATCCGTCAGATTGAAGAATTATTTGATGAAGTTCTGGAAGAGTAAAATGATACATTATGCACAAACAGATACATTATGCAGAAACAGGAGGGGAATTAAATGCCGGAAATTACTGTTATCATGCCGACACTGAATGTAAAGCAATATATAGAAGAGTGTATCGAAAGTGTTTTAAGCCAGACATTTCAAGAATTTGAGGTACTGCTCATAGATGCGGGGTCAGATGATGGAACTGAAGAAATCATCGCACAATATGAAAAGAGAGACCCAAGGGTCAAGGGCATTCCTTCCGAACGGAGGAGTTATGGCTATCAGGTGAATCTGGGGATTTCCAGGGCACAGGGGAAATATATTTCCATTATAGAGACGGACGACTATATTGACAAAGACATGTTTTCAGAATTGTACCAAAAGGCCGAAGAGCATGCATTGGATTTTGTCAAAGCTGACAATTATAATTTTGTGAAGCTGATTTCAGGAGATATCTGGAAATTCCGTTTTTATTCTGGCGATACGCGGCTCTACAATAGAGTGATCGACCCTGCACACCACAGGGAACTTCATATGAGTGATATTTTTATCTGGAAGGGCTTGTATAATACAGAGTTTCTAAAAAGAAACAACATTAGATTGAATGAAAGCCCGGGCGCGGCTTTTCAGGATGCAGGTTTTCTGTTTCAGACAATCGGCTATGCAAAAAGGATTATGTATCTGGACAGGGTATTCTATTATTATAGGCAGGATAATTCGTCGTCATCTATTTTCAACAGGAAGGGTTTTTCTTATCTAGTCAGTGAGTATCAGTATATCTATGAGAAATTGTGCAGTAGTAGTATCTGGAAAGAGATTGAGCCGTATTATTATTGCCGTTTGTTCATGCAGATTAATGGCAGGATTAGGACTATGGCGGCATCCGGAGAAATCTGGCAGGAGGCTATGGAGGATGTCAGCAGGTTACAGCAGATATTGGCATCGGCCAGTGAGAGACATCTGTTTGATGAATATATTCTGGACGAGACAGTATGGACGGAGTTACAGATGTTTCTGGCGGATTATGAGACGTATATCCAGACGAAAATGACTCTGTATTCGATGAAAAGAAAGTGGCTGCATAATTTATATGACAAGATATCCGGTTATGATACAGTTGTATTTTATTCCTGCAGCAATGTAGGAAAATTTGTGAACCGTCTTCTGGAGAAAACAGGGATTGAAAAGACAGTTGTATTCTGTGACAACAATAGTAGAAAATGGGGAACCTTGTTCTCTGGAAAAAAGGTATACTCCGTGGAAGAGTCTGTGTCACGGTTCAAAAATGCGGTATACATCATAGCTAACCGACAGTATTCCAGGGAGATGAGGGAGCAGTTGTTGGAACTGGGGGTGGACTGTCAGGATATTGTGCAGTACAGGCTGGGGTGTGATGTATTAAATCTCCATTTGTAACAGGTTTCTAATCTGGCAGAATATATAGAATAATGGTTAAAAAATCATATAGGATAAAGAAGGAAAAAGAGACATGCATAGATTTGAAAAAATGGTAAAAGAAGTTTTTGATAATTACGATAATGAAACAAATATGATTTTAGAACAAACCAAGGATAAACAGATTGTGATATTTGGAGCAGGTGAATTAGGACATAAAGTATATCATATTTTAAAATCCAGAGAGATATCGGTAAAATGTTTCTGTGATAATAAAGTCAGTGGGAGGACGGACAGCCGGACAGGACTGAAAGTTGTAAGCTTGAATGAATTAAAAGAGGAAATAGGAAAACTTTTTATACTGATTGCTGTTTATGACATGGAAGGGTATTTTGCTGTCCGCCAGCAATTGCTGGATTTTGGATTTGAGAACAATGACCTGAAGAACTCAAGGATGATGTCTGAAAGACTTCCCATAGCCTATCTTGAAGAAAATCTGGAAAACTATAGGAGAGCATACTCTTTACTCGAAGATGATTTTTCAAAAGATGTGTATTTGAATAAAATCAAAAAGGTGTATCTGCATAGCAGTATATCAGATGTCGTTAGTGAGGAACAGGAAGAGTACTTTGATAAAGAAGTCCTGTTAACGGATGAAGAAGTCTTTGTGGACTGCGGCGGATATGACGGTGATACGGCGCTGAAGTTTATTGACAAGGTAAATGGCCGGTTTAAAAAGATTATTATTTTTGAACCGGATGAATCGAAAGTAAATCTGCTCAGGGAAAACCTGAAAGGGTATGATTATGATTTCTACCAGTATGGCGTGTGGAGCCGGAACACGGTATTGAAATTTGATGCCAGAATTGGTTTGGGTTCCTGTATTTCAGAAGAAGGTAAAGTCGAAATCGAAGTGAGAGCTTTAGATGATATGATCAGGGATGATATTCCTACTTACATAAAAATGGACATAGAGGGTTCTGAAATTGAGGCATTAAAAGGTGGGAGACAGATTATACAGAAGTATAAACCGAAACTTGCAGTCTGTATATATCATAATCCGCAGGATTTATTTGAAATCCCCATTATGCTCAAAGAAATGTGCGGAGACTATAAGTTGTTTGTCAGGCAATATGCAGATTCTATGTCTGAAACAGTATGCTATGCAATTTGAGGGGGAGAAATGATTTATAGTTTTGATGTATTTGACACGATAATTACAAGAAAAACAGCCACGCCGGTGGGGATTTTTAAACTGATGCAGGATTGCCTTCTGCATGACAGTTCTTATGATGATATCAGCGAATATGTAAGAAGTAATTTCTACGATTTACGGATAAAAATAGAGAAGCTTGCGAGGGTGGACTATTGCTATAATGGAAGGCAGGATCTGACCCTGGAACAGATATATGCCGGATTTGTGAAGACAGGGTATGTCAATGAAAAACAGGCATGTCGGTTGGAGAAATTGGAAATCCATACAGAGACTGAGAATGTGCTGGGAATATGGGAAAATATAGAGAATATCAAGAGATTACTGTCACAGGGCAGCAGGGTGATATTAATTTCCGACATGTATCTGCGTAAGGAAACTGTTCGTGAGATGGTTCTAAAAGTGGATAGGACAATCGCAGAACTGCCATTATATGTATCCAGTGAGTATGAGAAAAATAAGTGGAACGGGGATCTTTATCCAATCGTAAAGGTACAGGAGGATGTGGAATATTCCGACTGGCTCCATAAAGGGGATAATATCCGTTCAGACGTTCAGATTCCTCGAATTTATGGAATCGAGACGCAAAGATTTATCCCAGAGGAAATGACAGGGATTGAAAAATATGCACTGACTCATAATAGCACAGACATCTGTGTGGAATATGGGATTGCAGCATCGCGCTATGTAAGAATGGAATACGGATTAGAAGGTGCTGCGGCAATCGGTGCATCTGCTGGGGCAAATATTCTGATGCCTTATGTGCTGTGGGTGATTCAGGAGGCGCTTAAGAATGATATCCGCAGACTTTATTTTATAGCCAGAGACGGATATATTTTGAAGCAGATTGCCGACAGGGTGATACAGTGTAAAGGGTATGATTTACATACGAAGTATATTTATGGTTCCAGAAAAGCGTGGAGACTGCCTGCTTTCAGTGAGACGAATGACAGCGTTGTGGACTTAATTAGTTGGTCTCATACGCAGAAGATGAATTCCCTCGATAAACTGGCGGATGCATTTGGGATTGATTCTTCAGAATTGTTAGAGTTTCTGCCGGAGGGCTTTGAAAGAGATGTTGTATTTACATCATATACATTGTATCTTACGGTATGCCAGTTAGATAAGAATCATTCCTTTAAAGAGTATCTCATTAAAAAATATAGAAAAGAGAGGGAACTGGTTAAAAGGTATCTCTCAGAAAATATAGATATCAGTGACAGCAGATATGCATTTGTTGAACTTGCAGGCGGCGGATATACACAGCGGTGTCTGGCGGATATGCTGAGAGAAATGGAAAAGGATAGAGGATTGTCTGCGGGGGAGGAAGCTGCCCGAATCAAAACCTTTTATTTTAAAATGGACAGGCTGAACAAATGGGAAGAATGTCAGCAGTATGTATTTTTCCCGGAGTATAATGTTAAGAACATTATAGTTGAGATGATATGCAGAGCTTGCCACGGTCAAACCATTGGCTATGAAGAGAGAGACGGGAAAGTTGTGCCAAGGTTTGATGAGGAAGGGAAAGAACTGCTCTCCTATGGGTATGATTTATATATTGATGGAATCATGAAATATACCGAATATGCATGCGAGAAAAACCAGGATATGCTTCGGTCTATGTATGAGAACGGAATCAATATGGTTTCATTGTATTTGTCTTATCTGACAGATACAAAAGAATCGGAAGAATTTCTGTTTTTTGCGGACATGCCCAATAATGTGACTGGAAGGGCAAAAGACTGGGTGCGGTTTGCCCCTTGTTTGACAGAGGATGAGATTGAAAAAATATTTTTCTCAAAGCGTTTTGCCAATCGAGATACCGTATACAAGGGGTCCTGCTTTGAGCTGTCTATGCTTCGGTGTACAAAAGAACAGAGAGAGCTGATTGAATATTATAAGAAAAAAGCAGATGCCGAGAATCAAGGGATGGTTCAGACCAAAACATTTGAGAATTGCTTTCCCTTGTGGATGCTGGGGAAAAGGATTGTTTTATATGCTGCGGGGAAATATGGCAGACAATTATATGATATCATCAGTGCGTCTCCGAATCAGACAGTCGTTCAGTGGATTGACCAGAACAGTGAGAATCTTTCAAGTGAAAAAATGCAGATTGACAGCATGGAAGAACTGGGGAAAAAGAAGTATGACTGTATATTGATTGGAGTTATGGATGAGCAGATTGCAAAGGAAATCCGGGATACTTTACAGAACAGAGGGGTAATGCCGCATAAAATTTATTGGTTCCGAAAAAAGGATATTTATCAATATATTGTGTGGAACACGCCTTTTAGATGGATGTAGATTTGCTTTGGAGGGACTAAAAAGGAAATAACATGGATGTATAAATTGATGTGACGGCATTGCATTATAACAGGAGGATAGTATAATATGCAGACATTTAAAACGCAAAATAATATGAGAAATATATATCTACATTTACAAGATGAAACTTCAAAATGGCTTTTTGAAAAGCGAATTATGTACAGCCTGACGGGGGATGAGAGTTTTATTGATCAGATTATAAAGTCTTTGCTGCAGAAGTATAAACTAGATAGTTTGATGGAAAAAGTGGGAGCGGTGAAGGAAAGACTGATTGTATACGGCGCTGGGAATGATTTTCTTCTGTTGAGCAGGCTATATCCAGTATTAAATGACATTTGCCTGTGTGACAGGGATCAGGAGAAGCAGAAAACAGGGTGGATAGGACACCATGTCATATCTCCGGAACAGTTGTTCAAAGATTATCAGGATTATTATGTACTGATTAGTACGACGATGTTTCAAGAGGAAATCGAGGATATTTTGATAAAAAACGGATGGGATAAAAAAAGGATACTGAATCCAGGAATTGTTTCGTCTGAATGGTATTTCCAGCAATATTTTGATGCAGAAATCATGAAACCTTGCCAGAATGAGATTTTTATAGACGGCGGATGTTATGACTGCAGCACGGATAGACTGTTTATTGAATGGTGCGGCGGAAAATATAATAAAATTTATGCCTTTGAACCGGACATCAAGAATTATGAAAAGTGCTTGAAGGAGGCAGAAAGTATTCCTAATCTGGAACTTGCCAATAAGGGGCTGTGGAGTAGGGAAGAAATTTTATATTTTGCCGGGAACGCAGGGCAGGGGTCGAAGATTATAGAAACACAGGAGCAAAATGTGACAGCGATTTCGGTGACCTCTATAGACGATGTGGTGGGTGAGGACAAAGTGACTTTTATAAAGATGGACATAGAAGGGGCAGAATTGGAAGCTCTGAAAGGTGCAAGAAGCACAATTATAAAGCATCACCCCAGACTGGCGATATCTATTTACCATAAACCAGAGGATATCTGGGAAATACCTTCCTACATTCTTTCTTTATCAGAGGACTATAAATTTTACATTCGGCATTATCAGTTGAGTAAAAATGAAACGATTTTGTATGCGATATAGGGACAAGCAAGGCAAGATATTAACGGAATAAATAGTTAAAAGTTTAGTAAGAGGGGAGTACATCAATGTCCAAAAAACACATCATACTTTTCGGTACAGGAAAATATTTTGAAAATTACATGCTGTGCGAGGGAGGAGAACTGGGCAGGACTCCGCTGTTTGCCGTAGATAATGATTCTTCCCGTGTGGGCAGCATCCGCTGCGGCATCGAAGTGAAATCCCCGGAAGCCTTGCGTACAATGGACAGAGATACATTTTATGTCGTAATCTGCACTGCGCAGAGGGAACCGATTGAAAAGCAATTGGAATCTATGGGTATTGTAGATTATCAATATTATAGACCTGCTCCGGTAGAGGATACTGCAGTGAATGAAGAATCACCGAAAAAAACCTACCGTATCGGCTACGTTCCCGGTACATTCGATTTGTTCCATATTGGCCACTTGAACCTCCTTCGTCAGTCTAAGTCCCGCTGCGAGTACCTGATTGCCGGTGTGCTCACAGATGAGCTTTATGAGTATTTTAAAAAGAAGAAACCTGTGATTCCTTATGAGCAGAGGGTAGCTATTGTGTCAGCCATTTCCTATGTGGACCGTGTGGTGCCGGTGGATTTTTCTAATACATACAAGATTGATGCTTGGAAACGATACCATTACGACTGTCATTTTTCTGGCAATGACCATGGAGCAGACTGGGCACGTGATCTGCAGCAGCTCCGAGAAGTGGGAGCGGATATGGAGTTTTTTGAATATACGAAGGCGACAAGTTCTTCGGAGATTAAAGGGAAGATGTGAATAGGAAATAGAGATTGAAGGGAAGAAGGTTTTGATAGGACAGTAAATCCCACCATAGGAGGCAAAAAATGTCAGTACTACACGTAAATGAAGAAGACCTGCGTGCACAGCGCCGTACACAGATGGATCAGATGATCTTCGATTATATGGATGATCAGGCGAAGGATTACTATGATGAAGAAATCTCAGAAGAATACCGCTTTCAGATATGGTATCAGTTGTCAAGTTTGAGGACTGGCTTACTGAGCTGGTATCCGTTCCGAAAGGATGCGCAGGTGTTGGAGATTGGCGCCGGATTCGGTGCACTCACCGGACTTTTGTGCGATAGATGCGCCGGGGTGACGGCAACGGAACGCTCTGCCCACCGGGCGTCTGCCATTGCCAGACGTTGGGAATCCAAGGAGAACCTGCATGTCTATGCAGGGGAATGGAGTGAGATTTCGTTTGGGAAAAAATTCGATTATATCGTGATTACGGGGATTATGGAACGTGCCTGCGGCGGTTCTTCGGACAGAAATGACTATACGGATTATTTGAAAAAAGTGTCCGGTTTGCTAAAAGAGGGCGGCCGTATTCTTCTGGCTGTAGATAACCGTCTGGGACTCAGATATTTCTGCGGGGCGAAAGAATCCCATGGTGGAAAGGCATTTGAAGGGATTTCACACTATCCGCAGGGGACGCGCGGCTATTCTTTCAGCCGGGAGGAACTGAAGGATATCCTGACCAGGGCAGGATTTTCGCAGCATCAGTTTTACTATCCACTGCCTGATTATAAAATGCCGCAGCTGATTTATTCAGACGATTATCTGCCGGAACAGAATCTGAAAGAACGGCTGATTCCCTATTATTTGAATCATACGACATTGGTCACGTCTGAGCAGGAATTGTATCAGGATGTGGTGGAGAACGGGACGTTTCCGTTCTTTGCAAATTCATTTTTTGTGGAGTGCAGTATGGATTCTGCACGGCAGCGGGGAGAAGCACCCCCTAATCATGCGAACGCTACAGAACCTTCCACGCCGGATCAGATTGTGACGAGCCAGGCTGAACCGGACACCCGCGTCATCTACGCCGCAGTGTCTACAGACCGCGGTAAAGAGCGAAGCTACGCAACGACAATCCGAGACGATGGCATCGTTAGAAAAACGCCATTGTTCCCAGAAGGAAAAGAAAATGCAGTTCATTTATATGAGAATATCGAAGATTTGAAACAGCATCAGATTCCAGTAGTGGAGCATACGATGCAGCCTGATGGAAGCTTGGAACTTCCGTTCATTTCATGGCCCACATTGTCAAATTATATCAAAGAGATTTTTAAGGAAAACCAGGCGGAACTGTTATCTATACTGGATAAGATTTATGATTATATTCTGCAGTCCTCTTCGCAGGTGCCAGCCAGCGAAAACGCGCTGCTTGAGAAGATAATTGATAAACAAAAGTCAGAAAATGTTTTGCATCGTATGGCAGATTCAGATAAAATTGCCATAGAACAAAGCAATTCGATTCACACAACCTTAGACTTCGGTCCAATTTTGAAAAAAGCCTATATGGAGCTGATTCCGTTAAACTGTTTCTACAATCCGGAAACCAAGGAATTTCTCTATTTTGACCAGGAATTTGTCCGAGAAAATTATCCGGCAAAATATGTTTTGTTTCGGGCAATCCATTACATTTACTGTTTCACTCCGAATGCGGAGCAATACTATCCGAGGAAGAAGCTGATTGAAAAATACGGCATGGAGGACACTTGGGATATTTATCTGCAGGAAGAGCGGCGTTTCCTGGATGAAGTGCGCAACCACAAGAAATACAGCCAATTCTATAAATGGGCAGCAGTGGACAGAAAACGCATTCAGGAAAATGTAAAACGTCTGTGCTCGGAAGAAGAGGTGGTTGCGGATTACAAGATATCAGATAAGATGAAGAAAATTTGGAAGATAGAGCTTGCTATGTTGGAGCAAGTGGAACAGATATGCAAAGCGCATAATCTCACCTGGTTCATGGTCCATGGAAGCCTGTTGGGGGCGGTCCGCCATAAGGGCTTTATCCCTTGGGACGATGACATTGATATCGCAATGCCAAGGAAAGATTATAATAAGTTTTTGAAGTATGCAAGAAGGGAGCTGAAGGAACCTTTGTCGCTGCATACGCCGGAGACAGAGAAGGATATTTTCTGGGGAGGTTTTGCACGTGTGCGTAACAGCCAGACTACCGGGATTGAAATGAGGGAGCTGGAGCACAAAGGCAACCTGGGAATCTGGATTGATATCTTGCCTTTGGATGTATGTACTATGGATGAGAAAAAGTTTGAGGAGAAGGAGAAATTAATTCGTCACTGTCACCGTCTGATATTGGCTAAGATTTATGGAAAGGACTTCAAGGCATATGGTGATATGAAGCCGTGGCAGTGGAGAAATTACCGCATGCTTTCCCAGCTTTACAGCCACGAGCAACTCTGTCGTATGCTGAATGGTGCGATGCGTCTATACACGGATGAAGAATCAGAAGACGTGGCTTTTTTCACAGGGTATTACAAACATAGAAGGCTGAATGCCGAGGATTTCCGTTCATCTGTGATGCTGGATTTTGAAAACCGCAAATTTCCTGCACCCCAGGGATATAAGAATTATCTATTCATGACATTGGGGAAAAGTTATATGAAGTATCCGCCTGAGGAGGAGCGTAAGCCAAAGCATTTTGGGATTTTCAACCCGGACAGACCGTATACAGACTATCAACGGATGCTGACTCACATGCTGGACGATGTGAAAGGGAAGAAGATTATTTTATTCGGCACTGGAATGATGTTTGAGGACTATATGGAAAAATGGGGGAAGAAATATCCACCGGATTTTCTTGTCGATAATGATAAAAACCGTTGGGGACGCAGACGCTTAGGCATTCCGGTCAAAGCGCCGGAGGAAATCCTGGCAGTGCCGGAAGAAGAACGGCGGCTAATCATCTGCAGTTTCTATTATAAAGAAATCCAGAAGCAATTGGAGCAGATGGGAATTCGGGATTACCGTGTATATATTCAGCGTATGGACTGGATATTGGAGGCGGAGGAAAATGAATTTTAATTCTTTTTCTTGTGAAGTGGAGAGTCAAATGTACATGTTGGTATGTACATTTGACTGATACCAACAAAGCAACCGGCCAGGTGGACATCTTTCTATTTGCATTTACGAATTTTCCGCATTTTCCAATAACTTCAATTTATCACCTCTCCTGAGCCGTTTTATAGCATACTCCCTTTTCATTGCCTCTTCTTTTGTGTCAAATGTCTCATAATATGCCAGCGTCACTGGCCGTCTGGATTTTGTATACTTGGCGCCTTTTCCAGAATTATGTTCCTTAATCCGTCTTTCCAAATCTGTAGTCCAGCCCGTATAGAGACTTCCATCTCGGCATTTCACAATGTATGTATAGTTCATGGAAAAATCAGCCTTTCTATATAGAATACCAGTATCCAACATGAAATCCATATAAATAAATATTCTGTTTCGCGCTGAGTCTGTATCCTCCTTGTTAGTATAGTGCAATTTTATAGAAAAAACAATAGTTTACAAATAACGCGAGAAGCATAAAAATCCGCATAGACATTTATTTTTGGAAGACGATGTTTTATGTCCTGCCCAATTTACAGTCTATGCGGATTTATTTTATTCTAATATTTCAACACAATCAATGTGCTCTAGAAAATCAGATTCCCATAATTACCCTTCCATAAAATCCAGAGGATTCACCGGAACTTCATCCTTGAGCACCTCAAAATAGAGATTAGGCCCTTCCATAGAGAAATATTTCGTCGGCTCACTTAAATATCCGACGATTTGTCCCTTATCTACATAATCGCCAATCTGTACAGGAACTTCTTTGAGCTGCCCATATACAGCAGAATATCCATTTCCCATATCCAGTGTGACGGTCAGGCCGGTCTGTGCGTTTTGTTCTACATTTGTCACGATTCCAGGAGCGGAGGCACCAATATTTTCACCGACCACGCCGCCGATAATCAGCGCCGGGTTATATTTATACTGCTCCAGTGTGGAGAAATATACGGTCTGGTCCATGCTGTAACTAATCAAGATTGCGCCGCTGGCTGGCCATTCCAGGATGCTTTCTTCACTAAACCAAACATCTGCTGTCTGACCTGCGGTAGATACATTGTCTGTGTCTTCGGTTTCGGATGCACTTTCATCCGCATCTTCTTCATTTTCCTCTTCATCCTCTTTGTCAGCTTTTTCTTCGGTGCCAGATGTATTGCGTTTGGATTCTGGAAGGACGATGTCATCTGCTGTCGTCTCTTCACTCTTTTCTTTTGTTAATTCCTCAGTCTGCTCTTCGGCCTGTGCAAGCTGCTGGTCCATTCTACCCTGGTAATTGTTGTAGGTAAATGCTCCAACCATTGCAATAACAGCTACAAAACAAAGCACCAAAGCAACTGATGCGCCTTTTCCTTTTAGGAAGGATAGCTTTTCATTATTCATATTCATCACCTCTGGCTTATATTTTTACCAGAAATGTGATGCCTTATTCTGTTTTCTGTAGATTTCTTATTCTAATTTTTCTGTAATGTCTCCACCGTCGGTCACAACCGTTCCCTCAAAGAAAAATTGTAAGATTTCTTCGTAGGTTTTGCCTTCCTCTGACATTTGCTGTGCCGTCCACTGGCTCATGCCCAATCCATGCCCTTTTCCTGTGGCAGTGACCCGAAGCTTCCCTTCCGCATCCTTTATGGAAAATGAACTGGAAGGGAGGGAGAGGGCGTCCCGAAACTGGTCGCCGGTACAGATAGTGTCTCCAATCCGCATTTGTATCACATATCCGGCGGAATCATAGGAAATGATTTCAAAGTCATCAGAAGTATAGGTCTTCTCCGCATCCTTCTCCTCCACAGCGACAAGAAATGGCTGGCATTTTGCTTGTACATCCTTGTATTCAAATGTAGTGATTTGAATTTCGTCCTCAGCTTCTTTATCAAGAGGACATTCTTTTACAACCAGATAGGGGTATGTATCCACACCAAGGACTTCCTGTGCACTTCGCGTCATACCATTGCTAGACTGATGAAATGGCGCCCAGGCGTAAGTGTCCTGATAAAAGAGCACTTGATTTTCTGTGTCCTGTATTGCCTGGAGCAGATTTTCATAATAGGTATCAATATCAGTGCCGCTCAGTTTTTCTTCCAACTCCTGCCGCGTCAGATAAGGAGTATCCAAGGGTTCCTCTTCAGGGTTGTCCAAGTCCTGATATAATTTCGTGCGTACCAGCACGGCCTGTGCCTTTAAGAACTCCAAACTTGCATCTACCGGCACCTCCCGGGCCATAACACCAGCAAAATATTCTTTCCACGGGACTTCCACGACTAATGGCTCATCTGCAGCATTGCTGTTCGCTTCCTGATACTTTTCGCTATCCACAACACGTCCAATTCCGAACATATCTAGTGTGCTTTCTATCTGTGTGAAGCCAACAGTACCTTTTGTTCTCCTTACATTTACGTAGACCGTTCCATTCTCTCGATTTGACTTAAAATCTTTTCCGTGTACAAATACGGTAACAATATAAGGAAGTAACAGCATGATCAGACAAAATGAGCCAAATGATTTTAATTTTTGCCACATTGCTCTTTGTCTCATAAAAACAGTCCTCCATATCATATGATATGAAGGACTGTCCTAAAATATTCCAATTATTTTATTGAGATAAATTCGAGGAATCTTCCTTTGTGGACTCTTCCGAACTATTTTTGGTGGATTCATCCTGCTGCTCATCGGGAATTGTTGTTTTTGTGCTGTCAACAGGCTGGCCATCAAAATGATTGTAGCTATTTGTATCCGTTGATGTGGAAGCTCCACCAAAATTACTGTAATTATTTGTGTCTGTTGGTGTAGGAGTCCCACCAAAATTACTAGAGTTATTTGTGCTAGTTGGTGCGGAATTTCCACTATTATAATTTCCATAACCGGTTGAGTCTGAAGGTGTGGAATATCCGTTGTAATTTCCATATCCGTTTGGGTCAGAAGGCGAGGAATTTCCATTGTAATTTCCATAACCGCCCTGCATAGAAGCGTCGGTATATCCAGTCTGTCCGGAAGGTCCATAGTATGCTCCCGGAGGTGGCGACTGCATAAACGGCGTTGGTGTTGGTGGCTCCATCCCTGGATTAAAGGGCCGATTGCGCATCGCAAAGAAGCAGATGGACTCATACAGTGGAATGAAGGTGCACAGCAGCCCATGTACAATGGACATGTTTTTAGAGGTAAAGCGCTCTAAAATCTGGTGATTCACCAATACCTGTAATGCTTTATAGACTGCGGTATACCCCAGGACTACTATCATAAGAATGATAAATATAACAAGAATTCCCATAATACTTCCGGTACTGATACCTGCACTATAATAGCTATACGAATCTATTTTCATTAAAGTTCCAAATCCTATAAACCATAAAATCGCATATAGTATAGAGTAAATCGCACCATAGATAAACGGAAGCGCCAAGAGCCATACACCGGGATTTTGGATGCTTTTCTTTTTTAATAAGATTGTTCCCGACAATGTTCCATGCAGGTATGTCCTTGCAAATGGTACGAATGCGAGCCAAGCGTAATCAATGCCCATCCTTTTTGCCATTGTGTACATGCCGATTCCTCTTAATATGTAACTGCCCAATGAGAAAATTGCCCATACGATTAGGGCAATAGTAATAATCATCACGATACCCCACATAATGGAATCAAAGTATGAACTGCCGTAATCGTAATAGTCATACATATCATAATGTCTCATAGTTTCCTCCTGTCCGAACCCCAATCAATATTTCCGCATCCAATTTTCATAGAATAAAGAAGATGCGAGGAGGGTGTTCTATTAGTACATTATATCGAGAATTGATGAAATATACAATGTAAAGTTTTGGTTTTTGTCAATAGAGGTATTAGTTCTACTATATTTGTTTGGGAAATATACCGACAATCTTACTTCTTATGCCGAATAAATAATTCCATAGAACCAATATACCGATTACTCATATCATAATGTACAATCTCCATCTGCATACTTTCCAGTAATTCTTTCAGTGTCTCATAAGATACATAAGTATAATGATTCAATTCATGCCACATGCAGTGGGCGAATTTCTGCATCCTTGCATATGCACAATTAAAATTGGGCGTTGATATCCATAAAATACCGTCTTCGGCCAGCATCTGCTTGACCTTTTTCAGGACTTCGACAGGACGGATGACATGCTCAAGCACATCCCCCATCACAATAACATTATATTGCTTCTCAGTCTGATAGTCTGTAATGTCACACTTATCTGGACAGGTTTGATGCAGGTAATCTGCCGGAGGACAGGATTCCTACAGAGTCCGGCGAGGCTTTTGGTTGTTGTGTTTTAGAGAGAATGATGATAAAATCAATTAAAGGTAGAACGAGAAAGGGGTATGAAACTATGGGGATATATGTCAACCCGGGAAACAGAGCATTTAGAGAAGCAATAAATTCTCAAATTTATATAGACAAAAGCGAACTGATCTCGTATACAAACCGTGTTTTGAGTACAAATCAAAAGAACCTGTGTGTAAGCCGTCCCCGCCGTTTCGGAAAATCCATGGCTGCAGATATGCTTGTTGCCTATTACAGTAAGGGGTGTGATTCTTCAAAGCTATTTTTAGGTAAAAAAATAGAAGATAATGACAGCTTTGGTCTTCACCTGAATCAACATAATGTAATCCGCTTGGATATTCAGCAATTTTTATTTCAAGAATCACACCTGGACATTTTCATCGAAAAAATCCAGGAGGTAGTGATAGAAGAACTCAGAGCTGAATATGGAGACTTCTTTTCGGTTGATCAATATGGGCTTCCGAGTGTTCTGCGGCAGGTCTATTCTCATATAGGGAGAGGATTTATATTTATCATTGATGAATGGGATTGTGTATTTCGGATAGCCAAAGAACATAAGGAGATACAGAAAAACTATTTAGATTTTTTGCGCGGGCTCTTTAAAGGACAAGATTATGTAGAACTTGCTTATATGACGGGAATTCTCCCGATTAAAAAGTATGGTGAGCATTCCGCAATCAATATTTTTGATGAATATTCTATGATTTCGCCTAAAAATCTGGAGGAATATTTTGGGTTTACTGAAAAGGAAGTTCGAGAGCAGTGCGTATACCATGATGTTGACTATTCTGAGGTAGAGAAATGGTATGACGGATATCAGGTGGGAAATCTTCATATCTATAATCCTAAATCCGTTGCTGATGTGTTGATGTGGAAGGAATTCCAGAGTTATTGGACCGGAACAGAAACATATGAAGCACTGAAAATTTATATTGATTTGAATTTTGATGGACTAAAAGAGGCTGTTATTGAAATGTTGGGAAATGCACGGTGTAAAATTGATTCATCTACGTTCCAGAATGATATGACGACATTTCAGATAAAAGATGATGTATTGACTCTTCTTGTCCATTTGGGATATTTGACCTATGATAGGAAAAACAGTGAAGTACTGATTCCCAATCAAGAAATCACTCAGGAATTTATGTGTGCAGTCAAAGTTGGCGGTTGGGACGGCCTTATTCAGTCGCTGAACCGATCAGATGAACTGCTGAAAAATACATGGGCGTTGGATGAAAAGGCTGTTGCAGATGGAATCGCTGCAATCCATAGTGAAACTACGTCCATTCTCAAATATAACGATGAGAATTCCCTTACATGTGTAATCCTTATGGCTTATTACAGTGCAAAAGCCTGCTATATGAATCCAATCATGGAACTGTCCTCTGGTAAGGGATTTGCCGACGTAGTTTATCTTCCGAAGCGTGAAATGGCTCATCCGGCATTGTTAGTAGAATTAAAATGGGATAAAACGGCCGAAGGGGCTATTGCCCAGATTAAAGAAAAAAGGTATACGGATTGGCTCAAAGGATATACGGGAGATATTCTTTTAGTAGGGCTGAATTATTCTAAGGAGACAAAAGAACATAGCTGCAAGATTGAAGTATTGAAGGAGGCAACGTAGTCCTATGACAAAATACTTTAATACGGAAGGACCATGCTATAGATGAAAAATTTTGCTGACTGGCAAATTGCTTATAGAAGCGGTGGTTTGATTCTGTATCAAACCACCGCTTCCAATAACACTACACAGACTCTCTCAGCACCTCGATTTTACAACTGTGTATTTTTGTCTCTTTGTTATAAGCAATCCCTACTCCAAGAACTCGCCCTTTATACTTCGTTTTCTCTCCAAGCTTCCCCTCAAACTTTAAGGCATATTTTTTCTCTTTCATCTGTTGAAGAGCCTCTTCTGCCGTGTGATTGACCTTTAGCTCCAGAATAATGCCATCTGCTTTCCGATTGGTCTCCGGGTAAAAAATGAAATCCACATAGCCAATTCCGGCTTTATCTTCTCTCTCAACTCGATAGTCATCTCTTGCTGAAAGATACACGAGATTGATTAAAGCAGTCAGTTCTGCTTCATTACTATAATCCAGCAACGGTGCTTCAGTATTGTGGGCATATTCCAGTATTGAAAGCATGGTATCTATATCTTGTTCTAGAGTGGCTTTTAGCATTTGGTCCGATTTTTTTGAAAGTCGATAAATATACCCCAGTGAGGGCTCCTTTCGGATCATATCTACGAATTTATCCATAAGTTCTTTGTTCGGAATGGACACTTGCCCGTTTTCGCTGCACAAGAAACCATATACGACCATAGCAGACAATATTTCATCTCTGGTACGAAGTTCCATGGAAGTCGCAGCATATTCTTGTATCTTTGCAGAGACCGACTCTCCGGCAACCATAAGTGCGATATCATCTTTTATATCATCTACATTTTTTCGTACATAATAAAAAAGTTCATCGTAAGGGCCGGAATTTGTCCAGTAATTACTGAGCTGATTGTCACTTAAGGCACACACTACAGAACGCGGATTATACAATCTTTTGCCGCTTAATGTCTGATAACCGTCGTACCATATACGCAAACCTTCACGGCTGATTTTAGGGTTCTCTGTAAACCTTAAGTACCGTTCAAACAGCATATCGACTTCTTCATCTGTAAAGCCAAAATATTCACCATATTTTATTTTTCCTGCCATTGTATATTCCAGGAACATATTCAGTTCCGAACCGCTGGAATATTTTGCAATCGGCAGGATACCAGTCATATAGACAAGTTCCACATAAGGCTGATCTTTCAGAAGATTACTTAGGAAATCAATGTATTCTGCTCTGTCTTTGGTTGTCACAAAATCTCTGTGGAAGATATAATCCCATTCATCCAGGACAAAAATGAATTTTGTATCCTCCTTTTCATATTCCAGAATATCATTCAGAGCATCCCATAAGGCATCATTTTCATCAATGCCAACATCTGGATATGCCTGCATCAGATCTCGCATAAGGAGTTTGTGAATCCGTTGGATATATTGCTGATAAGAAGTACAGTTTGCCGGTAATGAATTCAATACCATATGGATTACATTGTGCTGATTGATATGCGACTGGTACCAGCTTCGGGAGCTTACAGTTAATTTTTCAAAAATGAAATGTGTGTCCCTCCCTCTTCCAAAGTAAGCCGCAATCATATTTGCCATAACAGACTTTCCAAAACGGCGTGGGCGGGTGAGGCAAATATATTTACTGTTTTTATCTAGTTGATTTCCCTTGCAGTCTGCTGCGCAGTCCTTTTGTGCTCTTGAATCAATAACAGGAATTAATTCATCGAGCAGGGCTGTTTTATCGATAAAGTATATAGATGCAGCATCATCTCTATAAAGCATGGATGCTTTTTTGCTGTTTAAAAATTGGCCCATGACTTCACTCACCTTTCTTTAATAACACGATTTTATCATCATTTTCCTTAAAACACAACTTTCCCCTGAAATGTCCTGTTATCATAAATGTAGTAGCGCGCCGTCCAAAACAAAGTTTACAGCGTAACAACATATGGCTGTTGAGCGCTGTTCTTGTACAGGACGTATCAAAAACTACCAATAAAATCTAGGAGGTACAGGTATGGAGAGCAATGTATACGGTTATATCAGGGTTTCTACACGGGAGCAAAATATTGAACGGCAAATGATTTCCCTCCAGGAAGCAGGCGTAAGCGAGAAAAATATTTATATTGACAAACAGAGTGGCAAAAATTTTCAGCGTCCGGCTTATAAAAAAATGATGGCTATTGTCAAGGAAGGAGATTTGATTATTGTAAAAAGTATTGACAGGCTGGGACGAAATTATCAGGAAATTATGGAGCAATGGAGTCTTATCACAAAGGAAAAGAAAGCTGATATCCGTATCTTAGATATGCCACTGTTGGATACAACCAAAACAAAGGATTTACTGGGTACATTTATCAGTGACGTAATACTACAACTCTTATCCTTTGTAGCAGAAAATGAACGCGATAATATCCGTCAGAGACAGGCCGAAGGAATCGCAGCAGCCAAAGCCAGAGGCGTTCGTTTTGGCAAGCCGGTCATTCCTATGCCCGATAATTTCCCGGAATTGTATCAGCAATGGGAAGCTAAAAATCTTACGATTGATGAACTGGCAAGTCTATGTAATATGGGAAGAAGTACCATGTACAAAAGAATTGGGGAATATAGAGAATTGATGTAGGATGGTGTCGGCTTTAGCCAACGGTCCAAAGTATTCAACACCGTGGTTATTGTATTCTTTAAAAAATGATGCTAAGATAATGATAGAAAAATGGAATCGTTTCAGGAAGGAGGAACCTCCATGGGAATTTATGTAAATCCAGGGAATACAGCATATAGAGAAGCTGTCAATTCAAAAATCTATATAGACAAAAGCAAATTAATTTCTTATACAAATAGTGTTTTAAATACCAAGCAGAAGAATCTATGCGTCAGCCGTCCGCGCCGTTTTGGGAAGTCTATGGCCGCGGATATGCTTGTGGCGTATTATAGTAAGGGGTGTAATTCTGCCGAATTATTTAAAAGGCTAAAAGTAAATCGTGATAGTTCTTTTAAACTGCATTTGAATCAACACAATGTAATTCGTCTGGATATCCAGCAGTTTCTGGAATCCAAACGTGACCTTGATACTTTCATTGCTCAACTCGAATATACAGTTGTAGAGGAATTAATGGAAGCATTTTCAGATTGTACGGGATTTACTTATGATTCCAGACTCAAAATTGCTCTAAACAAAATTTTTAATCAGACAGGGAAAGGCTTTATTTTTATCATTGATGAATGGGATTGCGTATTTCGATTAGCGAAAGAACGTAAAGAGGTACAAAAGGAGTATCTGGATTTTTTAAGAGGGCTCTTTAAGGGACAGGAATATGTAGATTTAGCATATATGACAGGAATCCTGCCAATCAAGAAATACGGCGAGCATTCCGCGATCAATATTTTTGACGAATACTCTATGATTTCTCCTAAAAATCTGGGGGAATATTTTGGCTTTACAGAAGAGGAAGTCCAGGAGCAATGTGCACATCATGATGTGGATTATGCCGAAGTAGAGAAGTGGTATGACGGATATCAAGTGGGAAATCTTCATATCTACAATCCCAAATCCGTTGCTGATGTGTTGATGTGGAAGGAGTTTCAGAGCTATTGGACCGGAACAGAGACTTATGAGGCGCTGAAAATCTATATTGATCTGAATTTTGATGGATTGAAAGAGGCAATCATCAAAATGCTGGGGAATGGACGCTGCAATATTGACCCTTCCACATTTCAAAATGATATGACTACATTTCAGATAAAAGATGATGTGCTTACACTGCTTGTCCATCTGGGATACTTGACCTATGATAAAAAAAGCAGGGAAGTGCTGATTCCCAATCTGGAAATCACTCAGGAATTTATACGGGCAGTGAAAGCAGGCGGCTGGGATGGTCTGATTCAATCGTTGAACCGTTCAGAAGAACTGCTGAAAAATACATGGGCGCTGGATGAAAAGGCTGTTGCAGACGGCGTAGCTGCAATCCATAGTGAAACCGCATCCATTCTCCAATATAATAACGAAAATTCTCTCACCTGTGTAATCTTGATGGCTTATTACAGTGCAAAAGCGTACTATCTAAATCCGATTATGGAATTGCCGTCAGGAAAGGGATTTGCTGATGTGGTCTATCTGCCTAAACGTGACAAAGACTTACCGGCGCTGTTGGTGGAATTGAAATGGGACCAGTCCGCAGAAGGTGCAATCGCCCAGATAAAGGAGAAAGGATATACAGATTGGATCCAAGGATATACGGGAGATATTCTTCTAGTTGCGCTGAATTATGATAAAGAGACGAAAGAGCATAGCTGTAAGATTGAAGTGTTTACGAAGGAAATATCATAGGATCAACTCTATATATTGCATAGAAAAATATTGTAAAAAGTAGAAAGGATATATGAAATAGTTAATAAAGGCTTCGGTTATATTGCTCCGAAGCCTTTCAAAATTAACGTACGGTTTCCCGTAGGATTTTCTATCTTAATCTTAGCAATTCCAAAAGTTCTCTTTCTTCCTGGCTGCCACGCCTTTTTCTGTCACAAACTTTTTATTAAATAAGGCATATTGGTCATTTACCTTTCCGGCAAATGATGCGGATCACTCCGCTTCGCTCCCTGCTACCTCATGATTTGTCACCAACCGAAGGTTGATGACCTACGTGCGCATCAGCGCACTTCCTCTTAATTGGTCACCAACCGAAGGTTGATGACCTGCGTGTGTTTACGCACACTCCAACATTTCATGTTCACAGGGTCCTGGCATACCCAATACACAGGCCTTCCGTTTTTCGCCATCGCCTGTCTTCTAATGCCGCATTGTTGTACTGACACGCATTTATGAGAAAAATATGTCAATACACCATTTTTTATATAACAGGCACCTCATGCCTGCCTTATCATGAACCCACCGCCTAGTCCCGAAAGTGTAGTTTCACTTCTTTACGGTAAAACCCCGGTTCATCACCGAAATTTATCTATGCAGTTGTTCTAATGACCAAAATATTAAAAGCAGCTCACCGCAGTGCACCATCCCCCTGTCCTCTTTTTTTTACATTACAGGCGGTATTGGTCTTTTCTTCCGCTTCATATCCGCAGGCGGGACAAATAAATCTTCCATCCGTCTTTCTTCCTATGGCGCCGCATTTGCTGCATTCATTACTGATATCTTTTCCCAGCACTTCTACAATCTCAACTGACTGCTCCTTACACTTCTGGGTCAGCCGCTTTCGGATATAACCTCTCTGCCACTGGGCTACGGAATGGTTAATTCTTTTATTGAAGCCTCCGGCACGGGGTTTGGGCAGCTTTACGATATACACAACCTCCGGCTTTTCGGTCTGCAGAAAACGGTTTAACTCCTGATTGATATAACTGTGGAGCCGTTCCTCAAACCTCCGCTTTTTGGCGTTATATTTCTTACGCCCCGGGTTGCTGTCCCTGTTGCGGTTGTAGCTCCCTGTCTGCTCCCGCATCCAATCAGAATATTCTATCTGGTAAGAACCAAGATCTTCTCCATATCTATGTCCTTCATCTGTGGTCAGCATCGTATAAAAACCGACCGCGGTCTCCAATCTGGTTCTCATAGTCCCTGTGACTTTTGACAGCCACATATACCGGCACTTTGATTTCCAGATTATGTTCCTTTGGATACAGCTTGATGTAAGACTGGCATTTATACTGCTTGCTGTCTGTCAGGGGCACGAAAATCCGCTTTCTCTTTTCTTTGATAGAAATATAAATCCCATGGTCGGCATAGCGGTACGCCCGTTCTGCTATGGTAAAGCCATCCGCCGTATCCGTATGCAGTTTCACAAGGTATTTTCGTACCTGCCTGCACAGATAACGGTGCATCCGCTCCGTATCTGCCTGTCCTGCCAAATCAGTGTACTGCCTGTGGAGTTTCTTCTCCAACTCTACCGGCTTCTGGTTCAGCACGGCGTCAAAGGCATTGTTGACCTTGAGCAGAAATCGGAGATAATGCTTCTCTTCCGGAGTGAGGTTTTCGTTTTTATTGACCAGTTTCGAAATCTTTGATTTCGTCCTCGTCCACTGGCTCTTGATATCCGCCAGGGCATCAAATACTGCAAGGTAAAAATACACCGACGGCAGACCAAGCTTTTCTCTCAGTCCGCTTCCAGTCATCTCATTCTGAACCGTATAGCCCGGATAAATCTTTGAAAGGCTTCCTATCCCACCATACCGGGTGTATACATAGTTTTTGACCTCCCGGCAGTCCTCTGCGATTTCCAATAGCTTCTGCATATCAGCTTCCGAAATTGGTTCCTGATTATACTGATGAACAGTCTTACATATCTTTTCTGGCGGCATTTTCTCTCCCACAAAGCATTTCTTTTGATAAAATATATTTTTTTACGGTTTCCACGGCGCTTTCCCCGACATCCACAGCCTTTCAAGATATTCTTTATCCCGCAGCGTATCCATCGGTGACCAGAATCCCGAATGTTGATAGGCAGTCATTTCCTGGTCTTCCGCGAGCCGCTCAAATGGCTTCCCCTCCAGCATATCCGAACCGTCTCCAAGATAATCGAAAATCTCAGGGGTGAAGACACCATATCCGGCATTGACCCAGGACTGGTCGGAGCGGGCCTTTTCCTTAAAATTCAGGATGCTTCCGTTAGCCTCATCTATTTTTACTGCGCCAAAACGACCATCCGGTTTCGTTACCGTTATCGTAGCAATGCGTCCATTTTGGTGATGATAGTGTAATAACTTATGGATATCTACATTAGAAACTCCATCCCCATATGTAAATAAAAATTCCTCATCCTTTACATATTCCTTGATTTTCAGAATTCTCCCCGCAGTGAGGGTATTCAGCCCCGTATTAATCAGCGTAACCTTCCAGGGCTCTATTTTGCTTTCTAAAACTTCTTTCTCCCCGTTTTTCAGGTTAATAGATACATCCGAATATCTGGAATAATAGTCTACAAAGTATTGTTTTATCATATGCCCCTTGTATCCGCAGCACAGAACAAACTCCTGAAATCCAAAGCTGGAATACCATTTCATAATATGCCAGAGAATGGGGCGCTCACCGATTTCTACCATAGGTTTGGGACGGAACTGGGATTCCTCGCCGATTCTCGTACCCTTTCCGCCGACTAAGATTACAACTTTCATGAGTCACACCATACTTTCCACGGCGCGTTTCCTCGCTGCCACAGTTCTTCCAAAAACAGCTTGTCCCTCATGGTCTCCACAGGCATCCAGAAACTTTCATGCTTATAGGTTGCGACCCGTCTCGTCTGTCTGAGTCGGTTAATGGTAGTTGTCTCGAAACTCTCCGAGGGGAGCAGATAAGAGAAAATTTCCTTGCTTAATACCATATGGCATGTATTGACCCAGGCATTGGCTTCATAGTTATTTTGCAGAACGATATCGGAAACAAGGTTACCATCTGGATCCAGGTTTAAAACCGCATTTCGCCCGGATGGACGTGCAACCGCCATCATAACCAGGTGTGGAGTTTTCTGGTATGCATTAAAAAGTTTAGTAATGTTAAGGTTCGTGATACAGTCTCCATAACACAGGATGAAAGCATCGTCATCTATGTATTTTTGGATTTTTTGTATTCGTTTGCCAGTGGTAGAGTTCAAACCAGTATCTACGACAGTGACTTTCCAGGGTTCACTTACTTTGTTATGGATGGTAATGTCATTTTTCTGTAAATCTACAGTGATATCGGAACTGTAGATATAATAGTCAAGGAAATATTCCTTGATGGTCTCTGCTCGATAGCCAGTACATATGATAAAATCATTGAAACCATAACTGGAATAGGATTTCATAATGTGCCATAAAACCGGGCGTTCTCCGATTTTTACCATGGGCTTGGGAATTCTGTCATTTTCTTCACTAATGTTGCTGGGCATGCCGCCAGCTAGGATTACGACTTTCATATTTTTGTTCCTTTATTATTATTTTATATTCTGATGAATGGAGTCTGCCAACCGAAAGAGCACACATTAATGGATGCGAAGTGTATTCAATATATCTGCCCAGGCAGATACTCCCTGATTCAGGATTTTCCCCTAATTGACTTCATTGCCTCAAACCGTGCAACATCAATAAAATCTGCTACAAAATCTGTTTTGGGATGCCTACAGATATCTTCCGGTGAACCAATCTGTTCTATATGCCCTAGATTAGTAATAATAATCGTATCGGCCACCTCCATTGCTTCCTCTTGGTCATGTGTCACAAAAATACTGGTAATTCTTACTTTTGCAATCATTTCTTTTAGCCAAGTACGAAGTTCCCGGCGGACCTTAGCATCAATTGCTGCAAATGGTTCATCCAATAAAAGAAGCTGTGGATTTGGAGCCAATGCGCGTGCAAATGCCACTCGCTGACACTGACCTCCTGATAATTGGTGCGGATAACGATTTCCCAGCTCTTCCATAGATATCAACGCTAAAAGTTCATCTACCTTAGCCTGGATATCTTCTTTGGTGTTTTTCTGTACCTTCAGACCAAACGCAATATTATTACGGACCGTCATATACCGGAACAAGGCGTAATTCTGGAAAACAAATCCAATCCCACGTTTGCTTCCCGGCAAGTCATTCACCTTGATTCCATCTATAAGTATATCGCCGGAATCTGGTCGATCCAGTCCTGCAATCATCCTCAAAAGAGTTGTTTTCCCGCTGCCGCTGGGACCAAGCAGTGCGGCCAGATGCCCTTTTTCTACGCCAAAACTCACATCGCAGGAAGCTTGAAAACCATCAAAAGTTTTATTAATATGCTGCATTTCTACATACATAGAGTTGATCTCCCTATTTCTTTTTCCATTCCACTATAGTTTTTACAATTAAAATTAAAACTGCCAGTATAACAAGTATCGAAGATACTGCAAAAGCGGCTGTGGTATTAAACTCATTGTATAAAATTTCCACTTGGAGAGGAAGAGTATTTGTCTTGCCACGCAAGTGGCCAGAAATTGCAGAAACCGCGCCAAACTCTCCCATTGCTCTAGCAGCGCAGAGAATAATACCATATAGAAGGGCCCATTTGATATGAGGAAACGTGATTTCTTTAAATATCGTGAATCCACTGGCTCCCATAAGCGCTGCGGCCTCTTCCTCGTCTTGTCCCTGGGCGTTCATCACTGGAAATAATTCACGGAATACAAAAGGAAACGTAACAAATATTGTTGCTAGTATGACTCCTGGTACTGCAAATACAATCTTAATGTTATAACTTTTCAGAAAATCACCCATCCAGCCCATATTTCCGAATGTCAGTATAAATATTAACCCGGCAATTACAGGTGAGATAGAAAAGGGAATATCGATTAGAGTCGCCAGAACCTGCTTGCCCTTAAAGTAATACTTTGATAACAAAAACGATGCAACAATTCCAAATAAAGTATTAACTACCACTGCTGATATAGTAGCTGCTATTGTAAGCTGCAGTGCTTTTATCGTATACTCATCTGCTATAGCCTCCAGATATGCCGAAGCACCTTCGCGTAGTGCATTGGCAATAACCACAGCCAGTGGGATGATCAACATTGTAAATATAAATAGCATGCTGATTGTAATTAATAAATATTTCACTAAACGGTTGGATGTATCGGTCCGTGGTTCAATGACTTTTTGTATGGAAGAAATTCCGTCTCCGACAATGTCCTTTTCATAAGTTCTCTGACGTTCTCCGGTCATATATCTACTCCTTTTGTTCTCTGCAGTACTAACTCTTTGCAAACTTCTGCATATAAATCTGGACAGAATTTATAAAAAGCATTAGTAGGAATGATAATAACAGTAATACCAGCGCTATTGCAGTTGCATCAGCATACTTATACTGCTCCAGCTTTGTCATAATAAGCAAAGGGGCGATTTGCGTCTTGTAAGGGATATTACCTGCAATAAATATTACACTCCCATATTCCCCGATCCCTCTGGCAAATGCCAGGCCGAAACCAGCGATCAACGCAGGGAATAGTTCCGGAAGTATAACTCTGAAAAAAATAGAAATCCTGCCTGCTCCAAGCAGCCACGCCGCCTCTTCATACTGCCGGTCCAGCTTTTCCAATACTGGCTGTACGGATCTTACGACGAAAGGAATCCCTACAAATATCATAGCAATTGTAATCCCGATACGGGTATAAGCTATCTGAATCCCTGCCTTATCAAAAATACGGCCAATCCATCCCTGATCCGAATAAAGATAAGTCAATGAGATTCCCGCAACAGCAGTAGGGAGGGCAAATGGAAGCTCTATTATACCATTCATAAAATGTTTTCCCGGAAAGTCGTAACGTGTTAAGACCCATGCAAGCACAATTCCAAAAAGCGTATTGATGACTGCGGCAAAAAAAGCACAAAAAAGGCTGACGCTATAACCAGAGATGACCTGGGGAGCCATGACGGTATTTACAAATTCCTCTAAACGGAGCTGACTAGCATTCATAAACAACGATGCCAAAGGAATCAGTACAATACAACTCAGCATAGTCAAAGTAACTCCCATATAGATTCCAAATCCCGGAATGACTTTGATCCCCTTTTTATTTTTTACTTTGATAATCTGCTGTTCCATAAGGTAATCCCTTCCTAATTACATGCTGCAAGATTTCAACCCAAATCTAATTTTCATTCTATATAAATCTGATCGAAGATAGCACCATCATTGAAAAAATCTTCATAGGCCTGGTTCCATCCGCCAAAATCTTCGATTGTTACCAGATTCATATTCATACTAAACTGATCTGAAAATTCCTGTAAAATTGATTCCTCTGAAGGTCGGTAATAATGCTCGCCAGCCAGCCGCTGTGCTTCATCGCTGTAGAGATATTCTAGATAAGCTTTTGCCACCTCCTGTGTTCCATGCTCTTTTACATTGCTGTCAACCACGGCTACAGAAGGCTGTGCCAGAATACTTACACTCGGGGTAATAATTTCATAGGTATCAGGATATTCCTCCAAAGATAAATACGCCTCGTTTTCCCAGGCGATCAAAACGTCTCCTTGTCTGTTTTCTACAAATGTATTTGTAGCGCCTCTGGCGCCGGAATCCAGGACGAGTACGTTTTGATATAGCTTTTTCATAAATTCCTTGGTCTGCTTTTCATTATTTCCATCCTGAGCCTGCTGATAGGCCCAGGCAGCAAGGAAATTCCAACAGGCCCCTCCAGATGTTTTCGGGTTCGGAGTGATCACTTCTACATCGTCCCTCACTAGATCATTCCAATCCTTTATATTTTTCTCATTACCTTTACGTACCAGGAAAACAATCGTTGAAGTGTAAGGGGCGCTATTACCATCAAACTCGTCCAACCAACCACTTTCGATCAATCCGGCATCTTCAATTGCTGTAATATCATGAGCCAGTGCCAAAGTCACCACATCTGCCTCATTTCCCTCAATAACGGAACGGGCCTGAGATCCTGAACCGCCGTGAGATTGAGTAATGGTGATATCTTTTCCACTCTGGTCTTTCCAATATTCACGGAAAAGGTCATTATATTTTGCATAAAATTCTCTCGTTGGGTCATAGGACACATTTAAAAGTTCCAACTCGTCGTGTTTTTTCTCAGAAGAACCAGAATGCTCTTCGCAGCCTGACACCAGAAGAGAAACGGCCGTTGCTATGACGCACAAACACATTACTTTTCTTTTATTCATTAAAGTCACCTTGTCCCAAAAAATTTTTTTATAATCTCATCTGCAATTTCATTAGCTTCTTTTTGGGTCGTATCAACCTCCATATCCGGATGAACCGGTATTTCATAAGGGTTGGATACCCCTGTAAAATTAGGAATCAGCCCCTTTCTTGCTTTCTTATAAAGCCCTTTTATATCCCTCTTTTCACACTCGTCCAAAGGAGTGCTGACATAAATCTCTCTGAAACAATCACCGATGATTTTTCGAGCCTGCTCTCTGTCACGTTCATAAGGAGAAATAAAAGAAACCAAAACAATCAATCCTGCATCGTTCATCAGCTTTGCAACTTCCGCAACCCGGCGGATATTCTCAATTCTGTCCTGCTCCGAAAAACCAAGATCCTGATTTAACCCAAGCCGAATATTATCGCCATCTAAAAGCATCGTATACATTCCAGCAGATACTAGCTTTCTTTCTACCATATCAGCAATTGTAGATTTTCCTGACCCTGATAATCCGGTAAACCACAAAGTTTGAGGAGTCTGATACATTTTTTCTGAGCGGATACTTCTTGTGATTCCTGTTTTCTGCCATATTAAATTGTCTGAGCGTCTCATAGAGTGTAATATGACAGCGCAGGCCACGGTCTGGTTCGTAATGCGGTCAACCAGTACAAAGCGTCCCAGAGGAGGATTCTTTTCAAAACTATCCAAAATCAACCGATCGGACAGTCTAATCTCACATACAGCAAGTTCATTCTTTTTCAACCGATCCGTACTTATATGCTTGCCACTATGAATATCTATTTTGTAGTCAATTTTATGGATTTTAGCAATCGAATTTTGAGTTGTGATGCAAAGATCATATTCCCTGCCCGCTAAAAGCTCTGTATCATCCATCCACAACAACTGAGCTTTGAACAGATTGCTTTTACTACAGAATAATTGATCCGCAATTATGCACCCTCTGGATACATCCACCTCTCTGTTCAGTACCAGTGTGACAGCCATACCTGAAGATGCAGAATCCACCTCTTTATCCAATACCAATATCCTGCTTACAACAGCCGTCTGTTCACTGGGTAAAACCATGATTTCTTGCCCCTTAGTAATCGTACCGGAAGCAATCTGCCCCTGGAATCCACGAAAAGTATGGTTAGGTCTGCATACTCGTTGAACAGGAAGGTAAAAATTCTGTGTTCTTTTATTTTGAATATTCACAGACTCAAGATAATTAAATAGCGTTTTATCCTGATACCATCCTATCTTTTCGGATAAACAGGTAATGTTATCTCCTTTAGTTGCAGATACAGGAATAAACTGAATACTATCCATCGGAAATTCGGACATTACCTTTTGTAAATAATTACAGATATCTAAAAAAGCTGCCTCTTTGTAATCAACCAGATCCATCTTATTTATCGCAAATACAAAATCACGGATTCCCATTAAGGAGCAAATTCTAATATGCCTTTTGGTTTGCTTTAAAACACCTTGCGAGGCATCTACAAGGATCACCGCTAATTCGGCGAATGAAGCCCCTACCGCCATATTCCTGGTGTATTCTTCATGGCCTGGCGTATCAGCGACAATAAAATTTCTGCGTTCCGTGGAAAAATAACGGTATGCAACATCTATCGTAATACCCTGTTCCCGTTCCGCCATCAAACCGTCTAACAGCAGAGAATAATCTAACTCACCGTCGTTACTGCCCACTTTACTATCCAGTTCCAGCGCTTGTCTCTGATCGGTAAAGATTAGTTTTGCATCATAAAGCATATGCCCGATCAAGGTGGATTTTCCGTCATCTACACTGCCACAGGTAATGAACTTCAATAAGTTATCCATTTAAAAATAACCCTCCCTCTTCCTGCGCTCCATACTTCCAGCAGCTTCATGATCGATCACACGGCTTGTCCGCTCCGATTCCACCGCTCCCAACGTTTCAGCAACAATGGCTTCCAGCGTGTCTGCCGTGGACTCGATTCCCCCTGTCAGAGGATAACAGCCAAGTGTGCGAAAGCGAACCATCTTTTTCTGCACAATTTCGCCCAGTTCCAGGCGCATCCTGTCATCATCTACCATAATGATATTATTATCCCGATATACGACCGGACGCTCTTTCGCAAAATAAAGAGGCACGATTTCTATCCGCTCTCTGGCAATATATTGCCAGATATCTTTTTCTGTCCAATTGGAAAGCGGAAACACTCGTATACTTTCGCCTTTTTTGATATGGGTATTATATAAATCCCACAGTTCAGGACGTTGATTTTTGGGATTCCATACCTGTTCCTTATTACGGAATGAAAAAATCCTTTCTTTGGCACGCGATTTCTCTTCATCTCTTCTTCCGCCGCCAAAGGCTGCTGTAAATCCATACTTAGATAGCGCCTGTTTCAATGCCTGTGTTTTCATAATATCCGTATAAGCGCCGCCATGATCGAACGGATTGATCCCTCTTGCAATGCCGTCTGCATTGGTATAAACAAGCATTTCAAGTCCTTTTTCCCTGGCTATACGGTCTCTGAACTCTATCATTTCCTTAAATTTCCATGTAGTATCAATATGTAAAAAAGGAAACGGCGGTTTTTCAGGGAAAAAAGCCTTTAGCGCCAAATGTAACATAACAGAACTATCTTTCCCTATGGAATAGAGCATAACCGGTTTTTCGCAGGTCGCTGCAACTTCTCTTATGATATAGACTGCCTCTGCCTCCAGTTTATCCAAATGAGTCATCGTAAAGCTCCTTCCTTTAAATCATATATCCCATTTCTTTCCATAATCCGTATGTAACGTTGCATCTAACAGTTCTACATCCGGTCTATAAAATTCTTTCAGTTTTTCCCGGGTCTCCTGGTTCATTGTAATTCCCATATCGGTATGGATAGAGGCTTTATCTGTAATCGTCCAGTACCAGCGATCCATAATGCGTTCGATGGTATTCCCCATATAAGGCATCTTTGGTACATAAAAATGGTGCCAGAAGGTAAACTTTGATTTTGCTGCTTTCAAGGCACGGGAACTTCTGGGAACCCGGTTTCCAACATTTTCCGTCACATGATAATTGAGAGGAACTTCAGTGTCTGCCCCTAAAAATTCCAATAATTTTTTCGTCTGTTTTTCCGGATCCACAATGAAATCTTCAAACAGAATAATGAGAATATTGGGGCGCGGCACATATTTTAATGCAGTTGCCAGATATCTTCCATATAAAAATTGTGCAAGTATATTTCTTTGATGATAAGCCCCACGCTCAGAATTATTCAAATAGTCTTTAACATAAGAATCAAAGCATCCTTCCGTCCACATATTTTTTTGAACGTCTTCATATATATCAGCGTCTATAAGTGAATGCTTATACATCGAAAGTACTGCCTGTACAGGATTTCTTACTATATAGATAAGTTTTATGGAATCGCCGAATGCTTTTATAATATTTTTTTCACAATTACCATTGACAAGATTTCTCGGGTTTACTTCCCCAATTATCTTATGCTCATAGTTCTTTTGTTTTTTTCCATAATAGCGCGCATCATACCATGCCACCCCTTTATGATAAAGATCGTCTCTTTCAAAAAACAAGGTTTCTTTATGGCAAGGCAGCGCGATATCAGGGTGCTGCCGTAAAATGGCGTCTAAGGTTGTTGTTGCGCATTTTGGAAAACCAACGCATACAAAATCATGTTTCATCATCAGTCTCCTATTCCATCAGGGGATATTTTCCAGCAATGTATCCAACGCTAAGAACCTGCAGTTATTGGAGTAATAGTTGCATAATTGGAATTGAATAAGCTCTAGTTCGTGACATGGCGTAATGATTACAGCGTCAACCTCCGGTAAAAAATCAAATGTTAACTGAAGGATTGGAATTTCATCTATTTTTTTCTGGCTTTCATACTTATCAATGACATACTCCACCTGTACGGAAATAATTAACTGTGCAACCAGCTCTTTTCCGACTGCTCCCGCGCCATAAACTGCTACGGTCTTTATCTGATTTTGTTCAAAATATTTTTTGAAATTTCTGTCAGAGTGCTCTTTTAAGTTTTTTAAAAGCTGACTGTTTACATACTTCCTGTTTTCTTCTCTTTGTTTTCGTTCCTTTTTTTTCCTGTTTAGCATGATTCAAAAACCTCTTTCTGGGCCTGTTTTCAATATTTTTTATAAGCCGGAAATACTTTCAAAAATTTTTGTATGTTTACAATTCCCGTATAATTTCTGGCATCATAAACTGGTTTCTGTCGATGTTTATTGATACTGCTGTATCTAGCCCTGTAGCCTTTCTGTCGTTTATCAAGATTCGTTCTCCCATTGGCATATCAAATAAGATATGGTCAAATCTAATACGGTTTTCTTTTAAGAACCGTATTGTTGTCTCACGATATTCTTCTGTACGTGAAGTAAAAAATATAATTTTATCTTCTTCAGGAATTTTAGAAAAAAATTCTTGTACTCCCGGTAACAGCGTATCTCTGCTTTCTGTTTTATAACCATTATGTTTTACGATGGTTCCATCTATATCAAATACCCAGGTTTTCGGAAGTGTAGATAAAATAAGTTTGTCTTTGTAATCCATATATTCTATCACATAGAGTCTCCTATAAATTTTAAAAATAATTCCGCTCCAGTCCTATTTTAAACTTTTAATTTCCCAATATCTCTCCAATATGACCACCTGGATGGTTTCTTTTAAACTCGTCGAGCCTCAATTGTTTTTCCTTTGCAATCATCATGGCAAGCCCTTGTAGAAGTATTAAGTTTAGTGTCGTAGAATTATTAGGCATAATATTCCACAAATCGCCCTCATGGCTTAAGTTCAACACGATATGATTCGATATCTCCTTCGTTAAGGTGCTCTCATTACAGAAAGTAATAAGCCACATATGTATATGCCGTTCTTTAAGGAGCCTAGTAAGGTAGATAGATTCTGAAGTCTCCCCGCTTTTTGTCAGCATAATTACCATATCTCCATCTTTTACCAGTCCCATATCACCATGCACGGCAGAATTTGTGTGTAAAAAACAGGCATCAAATCCCATAGAAACCATAGAACCAACGAACTTTTCGCAGATTGGGACATTTTTTCCTAAGCCCGATACAATAATTTTCTTCCCTGAATCTATTGTTTCTACGGCCGTTTTTACCATATTCCTAAACTTTTTTTCGTCTAAGGAATGCAGCGAATCATCGATTTCTTTCAATTGCCTTTCAAAATAATGAATCATAATAATCTCCATTCCATCATCAAGCCAGTAGCATAAATTACAATGAAAGTTTCATATTCTTTCACAGTAAATCCTCCAAATAATATAGTCCATTATAAAATGCTCCGCAGATCGAATCGTAATCCTGCCAAGCATAGGTTGTCAGTGACAGCCATATGACAGCATGGAGAAGTTTGATTTCCTCCGGTTTTGCTTGAGTGAGTGCAAAGAATTCGCCTTCCATATCCTCCCAGTGATTAGAAGCAATATTAAGCAGAACTTCCTTTTCATGAATTTCTAATTGGAAATTTTTTAAGTTAAACTGGTCATAATTTCCTATGATAGAATAGTAAAGCTTCGCCCAATCATATCTGATATCGCCATAGAGTTCTGTGAAACCAAAATATCCCCTGGGATCGATTAATACCGGAGAGCCATCATCCCGAAGCATTAAGTTTGAAAAAGTGCAATCGCCATGTATGAAATGGAAAACTTCACAAGTCAGTGCTTCCAACCGTTTTTCTAACTCCCTTTTATAAAAGAATACATTTCTACAGTCTTTACCGTTAATACGAATGGTACGCTGCCTTGAAAATGGAATTAAATCTTCTACCTTTAATAGCCGTTTTATTGTTTTATTATAATAAGCTTCTTTGATACTGAAAAAATCTGAAGATACTTGTTCTGATTGATGCAGTTTATGTAGTGCTTCTACCAATTTTTTTAATATCTGCTTTTTTTCTTCATAGGGCATTGGGCATTCATATATATTTTTTCCATGAATCAATTCCATTTTTAAAGGCTGGGTAGAATAAATTGCCGGAATAATCCCAATATTCATTTGCTGCGCTTTTCCATACCAGGCACATTCCCAGATAGAAAGTTGTTTTCCTTGTGCATCGACCGGTTCTTTAACTACGATGTTCCCATCTATAGTAATTTGGTTAAAAGGACGACATTTATCTGTTTTAAGCTTTTCATACTCCTCTATTAGACCAAATTCTCTTGTTCCGGCTAAACTTAATTCTTGAAACTCCATCTCTTGTTCCTGCATCCATCTTATAAGTTCTCCGCTTTTAGGAATAGATTCTATTTTTTTCTTATTTGAAAAGAGAAAAAAGCCAGCAACTCCGTGTTCACAGGAACTTTTTTCTAAAAAGCGGCCCTGATAGAAACTCCACCTACACGGAAATGTTTTGGATATCCCAATATAGCCTTCTGGTGGAATACAAGAAGGAAGTTCGAAATTTTTTGATAAAATCAGATCAGACCAAATAAGCATGAACGATTTCTCATCAGGTACACGAGCAATTGCCTGTTTGATTCCTGCACATGTTCCGGTTCCTTCTGCTTCTACGATCAGATATTTTACCTCGGCAAATGCAGCTAAATACTCTCTTAATACTTCCCTTTTATAATCCGCAATAATGATAAATTTCTTATCTGGAAACTTTCGGAAAAGATGAAAAATCATAGGAAGATTTTCTATCGGTATTAATGCCTTTGATTTATTTTGGGTCAGGTGCTTAAGCCTTGTCCCTTTTCCGCCTGCTTGAACAATAATGTAGTCCATTGTCTCATATCCTCAATTAAATTTCTTAATCCATCTCATCTAAAATACGTTCCATGATTTCAGCTTGATTTTCCTGATTTATTGCATATTCAGATAAATTTTTATCAAATCCCATATTTTTTTAGCTGAGATATTGAATACAATCCGTATCAATATCTAATATAAAGTGATATAGCACGATTTTTTTACAACTGCAGTTACACAAAATGTCACATAATCCACTGCGTAGGGCAATAAAATACCCTGCTTCTTCAGCAAATTCCTGTATATCATTTAATTTTATAAAAACCGGTATTGTTCCAGGAATAACCTCCTCATCCTTTGATGCAACATTTGTACAGACACTAAATCCCTTTGTATATAGTTTTTTTGCTAGTAATTCCCAAAAGTCTCTTTGTATTAAAGAGAAAGACTGGGCATTTGGTGCTAGTATGACAGTTTTTTCTTTCAGCAACCCATATTTTTTGAAATATTCATCGACATTGTTTTGACATTTAATCCGTTGTGCATTCGGTTTTGCTGTATATGGCAACTCGAATAATGCCCTATAACTATGCATTAATGTATAGTTCATATAATACAACATTTTTACGCCTATGCGAAAATGAGCACCTACTGTTTGATGCAGATGCTCCATATTTACTTTATCAAATCCGCAGACTTTAGCATAATTTATTAATGGCCATACATTTTCCATATATAAGGTTTGTCCAAAGTCTAAATCTTCAGCAAGCTGCCGCAGTGTGGGCACTTCAAAAATAAATAAACAATTTTTATGTGCTTTAAGATACTCCTTTATGTAATGACCCATTAAAAAGACATCTCCTAGCGAATGACCTGCAAAAAGGAGTATTCTTATATCTGAACCATATTTTTCAAGTAACTGCTTATGTAATTTTCTGCCCCTTTTTATGTCTAATAAATATGAATTCATACGTGTATGATTAAGGGCATCCCATAAACCGGATTTTTCTATTTGCGCCATTTGAAAAATATGAATCTGATCTATATATCCTTGTTCTTCTAGTTGGCTTTTCATTTCCTTATAATATCCAGACATAAGCAGAAATATATAGTTATTATCAAAATATTCAAAAAATTTTCCGGTATACCATATTCTGATTCTTGAATTTCCATTCATACGATTATGGAGAGATATATTATTATCAATAATGGCATATACGCTGTGACCATTCTGTTTCAATATCCTTATCAATTGGTATGAATAGTCACTAAGGCCAAATAAAACTATTTTCTTTCCATTTAGTAGGCCTTTTTTTTCTAATATTTTTAAATGGTATTCCACCTCCGCGTTAATACTGCTCATCTCTTTTATCACCTTTCACTACCGTTTTTGTTGCGCTTTCAAACACTTCATTCTCAGACATATTGTATATTCCTATGGTTACAACTTCATCTAACACGAATCCCTCTTTTAATACTCTATCCCCGTATCTACCATAAGGCTTTGTCAATGACATCATTAGAAAATGAGATGAAATCGTACTAATAGAGTAAAGAGTAATAAGAGACTCCATCTCTTCGCTTGTCAAGACTTCTATTCTTATGGATGTATCTACCATTTTGGAATCCAGTATTTTCACCACTTCGTTTCCTACACATAATATCAATATCCTTTTTTTTTCACCGTACTCCATAAATTGCTTCAAATGGACAATACCGCATTCATTAACAGGATCTTTCTCATGCGGAAACGCTATAACATAATCTTTAGCTGATAATTTATACTTATTTACAATACCTTTCCAGAAATTATATCCTGCCGTACATTTCTCTAACTTCTTCAAAAACTCTTCATCTGTCATGTTAAAATCAGCTCCTTATATATTTACAATTTTTAGGAAATACATGCTAAATCCTATTGCATTACATTAAATGTTTTATAGCATTTCGCTTCATAGCAGTTCATATTTTACAATCATCAATTTTATAGACCAGACAACTTTTCAAAAAGGCATGCTGCATCATATACATTCTGTACCTCATATTTAGAAGCATCCAATGTGAGGCCGCCAGATGGATCTGTCCCCTCTGAATAGAGTTTTTTTTCATGTAATTTGGCCAGCTTATCTTCATCTATAAAGCGAGGTTCCAAAGCTTTATGATAAATTGTTTCATCAAACCATTTTAAAAATTCTTCTCCATGAAGCGATGCAGTATAACGGAAGTAGTGAATCTTTTTATCATAGAATGGATCACGTATATCCATCTGGCTAAATACATCTAAAAACCATTTCTGAAAATCAAAATGTTCCAGATCTGATTCTGCAATCACACCACGCGCAATCATACGAAGAATACAATTATATAAAGAACTTTTATCTGTTGTTACCTCTGGCATTAATCGTTCATAAACAGAAGCACAATAGCCACCAATATTGGCAGTCTTTTTTAAATCATTTAAAAACCCTGTTTCTTCATCATTCAATTTATATATTAAATTTGCTTTAGCTCCCATTGAACCATCTGCCATACCTGCAATCATTAATGGATACGGGATATTTAAAATTTTATCATTGATTGCTGCATTTACGACGCCCATGTAGATATCCTGGCAGATTCCATCAAAAAGTCGTCCGGTTTTTGACAAGATTGTTTTTAGGTAGTCCCTCTTACATCCTGAATTTAGATACAGATTCGGGAGCAGATACATGTGGTCGCTATTATTGAATATTGATGCAAAATAATATTCTCTGCGGCGATATTCCGGATGGAAATCCCCTTTTTGATAGTCTCTTGGTATAATAAACTGGTTTTGTTGCCCACCATTAAAACCAGGCCATGCATAAAAACCACGTTCCCATTGGATGACATTTTCATTAGGATACTCTTTTCTTAAATCGTCCAATACCTCCAATGCCCAGGGAAGCAATGCATCATCAGAACCCAGTGACAGAAGAAATTCTCCTTTTGTATGAAGGAAAGCAAATTCAAAGCTTCTGGAAAGATTATACTCGCGTGGAGTTCTATAATACTTAATTCTTGGATCATTGACTTCTTTGTATAGTTGATAAACTTCGGTATTGCCTGGTGTTGAATTATCACTCAGAACAATTTCATAATTTCCTGCATACCTCTGGTTTAAACAGGTCATTAGTGTATAGCGTAAGGTCCGTGCGGAGTTTCTCGCCGGGACGATAATGGAATAGGAGCACTCCGTAGGACTATTTAACAGCCTGCAAACATCGATGTTATGTATCTGACTAATGTAGGAAAGATAATCGCCTGCCCAACCGAAAACCATTTGGGATTCTAATGGTTTTGAAACAAAACCATAAAGCCGATCGAATGTTTTCTTTAACACGGATTGACTGCAGAAATTATCCATCAAAACCCCGCTTGTCAAAACGACAGCATGAAGCTCTCTGATATTATTCTTAACAAGGTAATCTATGACATATTCTCTATTATCTCCTAAAATTTCGCCCCTACATCTAATTACTACAGGATATAAGGTATATACATTTCCAGTTTTTTCCATTGTATTCATACTGACAGCTACAGTATCTTTTAGTTCTATTTTTTGTTCTACTTCAAAAACTAAAGGCGTTTTAATATGATAAACTATCTTTTGGAAGTACTGTAAAATATATATGGTAATTTTTTCATCCAAGCCATCAGAGGATTCATCTTCGATAAGAATAAAAGGTGCTTTTGTCTTCTCCATCAGATTTTCTTTCAAAAATCCGCCATTGGGAAACTCCAAAAACCATTCTCTTCCTTCTGGGATTACCATATTTTTTGATTGCATATACGCATTCAATAAAAAGAGCAATATATTATTTTGAAAGGAAAAATATAAATCATAAAGCTGACGAGCATTTTCCTCTGATTCTGGATTTTTAATAAAGTCAACTTTTGCCAGTTGAAAGCGCTCGCTCATCTGTAAAAGCCAATTATTATCTTTATCGTTTCTATTCTCATCTAGATTTATCAGAAAAAGCTTATGCCGTTGTATATCTGGAATATCCTGATAGCTTTTAATCATATTTATAGATAGTTCTGATAATTTGGAGATGCCTGGATAAAGAAAGAGCGCCCAACTTACATCAGCCAAATACTTAAAACTTGGAATTCCACTTGTTACCCATTGATATTTTGCATTCACAATATACCAGTCTAATCTTACTGGCTTTATTTTATAGAGGTTTTGCAGTTCAATAAATGCTTCATTAATCTTGTTATTCTGTAATAATTGTTCACACTGTTTAATTTCTAGATTATAGTCATATTTATTCATTATTTCCTCGCTTCTGGAAAATATCGTTATGTAAAAAAGTCGGAGTATATTTTTCTCGCTATTACATGGTTTCCTGTCTCAGTCACATGACAATTGTCCAGATATATTGCATCCATTTCGTTAAATATATTTGTAAAATCATGTATATAGTTTAATCTAGAACAATCTTTTTCATACTCATCAAAAAACTGCTGAAACCATTTCAATAAGTCGTCTCTTAATTCGTAATGAAGTACTTTTTCCCAATCCCTTTTTCCAAGACAATGTATCTTATTGTAAATACAAGGTTGTAATATTCCTATAAATTCTATATTATATTCTTTACATATTGCATGCATCATCCGCATAGAATTTTTCCATAAATAATAGGGCGTACATCTTCCATCAATGCCGTAACTATAACCTTTTGTATAATATATATCAATCCACTTATCTATATTTAGTGAATGTAGTAGTTCTTTCTGATATGGAGAAATAAAGGGAAATGAAGTGTTTCTAAACATATTATTAATGTCCTGGAAACCTTCATAACATATTACTTTCTGTGGATGCAGTGGAATAACATCCCTAATTAGTTTTATCAGTTCCTGCGGAGACATATAACCAGATACTGCTCCACATAGGACTTTTATATGCAGATTCTCATTTATTAATATTTCACCCAGGATTTCAGACCAGGATTTAAACGGATATAGTTCAGGATCACTTGTCGAATTTCCTAAAGTAATAACAGTCTCTTTGGATTCCTTAGCTCCGAAATTTTTAAAGCCAGGAAGTTCTCCATCTAAAATCAAATTATAACCCAAATTAGCATCTAAACGATATTCTTGTCTAAGGGATTCATTATAATGGACTGTTCTAAAATTTTCTCCGCGCTTTAGTCCCAGGTGTTCTAAATCTTGTATTTGCATATCATCTGTTATTATAATTCTTATTTTTTGGGGGTCTTCATGTAAAATATCCTCGTACTTTTTTACTAAGCTCCCACAAAAAGATGTGATGGATGGATCTTTTTCTATAAAATAGTCAACTGTAATGTCAAGTAAAGATAATTTTTTATAAATAGATTTAGAAAAATCATTACATCCACATAATATGATTTTTCGATAATATGCATCGCATGCAATTCTATATATAGCACTCCGAAACAATTTCATTTTAGATTTGTATCCTCCAGTGACTTTTATAACAAAATATGTTTTTTATTCCTTTTTTTTCTAAAGTCTCTCTTATTTCATCAAAAAACATACTTGCAATTATTACATTTACATGTTCTTTTCTTTTGCATAATTCATCTATTGATATTACTTCTTTATTCATTAACCGTATTCCCCACTTTTCTTGTGAGGAATCACAAAAACAATCCACTCTTACATTACGGTTTGTAAGTTCGACCAATAAATCTAATCCAGTATTACCTGCACCATATATTACAATAGGCTTTGTTAATACTTCTTCATTTAATTCAAAAAGTTGTTTCATGATTCGCTTCACGCTTTCCCTCTAATCAATCTGTCTATAACCTGCTGGGGGCTCATAAGAGATTGTCCTTATTAAGACATTTTCTTCTTCAAATTCTTTTAACTTTGTCTCAAACTCAGCGCTTCCATTTAATTCTACTAGCTTCCATAATGTTTTGTATCTTTTATCCTCTCTGAGCTTTTCTTTAAATGCCAGTGCAAGATATAAATAATTTTTTGCACATTGAATTTCATCATTCTGTAGCATTTTTAGACTGTATCGTAGACACATATCTCCTAACTTTTCAATAGCATCATTATATCTTTTTTGAGGAGCTTGATAACCTATACTTTTAGCAGTTGAGTTAAAAGCATTAATTATTACAAAATGTTCAAAAATTCCTAACATCTTTTTTTCTGATTCATTTGTCTCATTTCCATAATGGACACGATATTCACAAAGTGCGTCTTTTACATATGCAATATCTCCAACGCATGACATTAAAAAGTTGTTATACCAATCTCCAGCAACTTGCATTTGATAAAATCTATATCGCATTGTTTCAAATCGAGATTCTTTTCTAAAAAATACTTGTGTAGGAACTGCAATACCAGCCATCATAAATACAGCCGCCTGTGCTTCACCGTTAACAATGAAACTTTTATTATAGAAAGGAGCAACTTTATACAAATTCCCATTATCGTCGATTTCATCACGATGTACCATCACCATACTGACATAAGGATTATCCTCCAATATTTCTACACATCGTTCTACATAAGTGTTTTTCAATGCATCATCAGATGATAAAAACATCAGATACTTTCCTTCTGCCTTGTTTGCGCAAATTGTAGAATTCTGATCACTCCCAACATTACGTTTATTTCTTCCAACATTTATATATTTATCTATTTCACCTTTAAGATATTTTTTTTGGTATTCTAACATTATTTCATATGAATTATCTGTTGAGGCATTGTCTTGAATAATAATTTCAATATTCTTATATGTTTGATTTACTACACTATCAAGACAATGTTGTAAATATTTGGCATAATTATAGTTAGGAATTAGTATACTAACTAATGGTTGTTTATTTATTCTCATAATTTAATTTGAACCTTTGCTAATTTTTTGATATAATACTCTAATTATTCCGGCACTTTCTACCTTTGAATCCAAAATTTTAAGTTGAAACATGTTACCTATTACATTCATAGTTGAAATATCGAAAAAATTTATATGTTCATTTATTTCAACATCTGAATATTGTTGCATATAATCTTGTTTTGGCAGTTCAATATATAAATAAGAATTATTTCCTAACAATTTCACTAAGTTTTCTATAATTTCTAAGGGATCAGATAAATGTTCTAGAAGGTGCATACACAATACAAAATCCCAGTTTAACTTTTGGGCTGTATCTAATGAATCTAATAAAGTAACTCCCTGAATTGTCTGATTTCCTGAAATATCATATACAAATTTATTTGCAATTATAAACTCGTCTGGAATATATTGACCTCTATCACCACCATAGTCTAAAATGGTCTTTATATTATTTAATGTAATATATGGAGAAACAAATCTTATAATGCTCTGTTTCCGTTCTGCGCAGTATTCCATACTTGAAAATTTTTCATTAGTATAATCAGGTTCATATTGTTTTCTCTGCTTAACATACCATTCATCACGATAACAGTTATATAATCGGTTCATTTCTTGCTCACTTGGACGATAATCAGAATAGTATAATCCACAATTGGGACAATGAATAAGCCTTGTATTTTGATATTTCCCTAAAAGCATCCTCTCTACCAGAAATGGAGCAAAATGCGCTTTGTCGTAAGTACAATCGCTTTCTCCACATAAAATACATTTTCTTTTGCCTTTGTGGTTAAATAAATAATCTGCAAAAATATTTTCACTCATTCTGGGTGGAATGTTATCTAATACTTGTGGATATTGATGAAATGCCAACGCTAAGTTATAATCTTGATAATTACACAATTGTTCGCAAGGCAATATATTAACTCCATACAATTGTTTTCCAAAGAATTCTTTATTGGAGTCGCAAAAATAATCCACTTGAATATCTAAATCCTTTAATCGTAAAAATAGAGTTTTCCCATCATGTCCGCAACCATATATTATGATTTTTTTATTAAATAAAGCAGGATTTATGGAGCCATCTTCCAAATAAAGGTGATGCATCTACTTTACTCCTTTCATTATGTAATAATTTAGACTCTATATTATCAATAATTTTCATAAGATTTTCTGTCAAATACATCAATCTTCCCTTGTAATGCCGACGGAGAAGTGCCGTAAGAGCATCCACAATGACCACAAGTATAATAAAAAGGCCTATCTATGAAATCTCTAAATAAAATTCTTTTCTTTTCCAAAGTGTTTTCTTGTGTTAAGTCAAAATAATCATCTGGATAGTCAGCAACACCCATAGCATATAATGCAACTCCTCTATCACATACGTGGATCTTTCCATCGCGTATTTGCAAATTCCTAGGTGGCATTAGACAACTTTGCTTCTTATTTGTCATATATTCTATATCATCATTCTCTTTATAAAGCCCTGATGGAATTACCCATGTTGGTAAATGACGAGATTCTGTATAAGCTATACCATATGATTTTACAAGCTCCACATTTTTATCATAAATTTCAAGTTGCTTTTTGCTTGCAACATGCTGATATGCCCCAAAGGCAATAACAATTCTTGGATCATTTATTCCATCTAGTTGTTCAGGCTTTATTGGATACAAGCCATTCGTGGGAAATGATACAAATCCAAAATTATCGTGTTTCGCAAATTGCTGTGCAATTTTGGCAATATCGGGATGCATAAATGTTTCTCCACCCATCACACTAATAGTTCCCACAGAATCAATTAATTCCATCCATAAATCAATATCTCTACATATTACCTCTACTGGTATATTGATTCTTTTATCAGCAGGGTAATTATTAATAAACTGTACGCAATGCGTGCAACTTAAATTGCAAATAGAATTAATAATAAAACAATTGTATGTAAGCTCTATTCTTTCTCCAGGTTTTTGTTGTTTTTCCCTATATTTTGTAATTGTTTGTAATCTTTTACAAATCACTGATCTGCATTCACCTTTCATCCAGCATTTATCCGCAGATGGTATATCTCCATTGCAAAATGGGCAAAGAATTCCACTATAGAGTATATCACCACGGATTATTTGCGTATAACCATGTTCATTTAAATCACTTAAAAGAGGCTTCATAATAACATGATTGGGTATGCTATATATTATCAAAGTAGTATTTTTATCATAATCCCTATAGAAAGGGGGTTCTATCTTTCTTTTTTCTGGTGGAACTATTTCCTGATATCTTTGATCCCAATAAATAATATTTTTGATTTTACTATGTTCAAGAAATTTTCCAATAGCCTGACCGAGTCCGGCTGCCCCCCATATAATTATTGTCTGAAAGGACTTTATATAATCAATAGCTTCCTTTACATCTACTCTTGCTCCTGATTCACATTGAGCATAGAATTGTTCTAAATCAAACATTTTCATCTCTCCTTTATACTATGTTGCTATCTATAAAACTTTAAATTTTTGTTTTGTTCCAAAAAGTTTTATCAATTTGTTCAATATCTTTTTCAGCAACGTCCCAAGTTATATTTGTACTTATCATTTTTACCGGCATGCCTGCAATTGTACAATTGTTGGGAATATTAGCACCTATAATACAAGAGGGACCAATATGAGTACCTGAAAGTATTGTTGACTTAATTCACATCTAGGTATGAACGCCAATATGTATAGTACTATTGTTACAACACAATGATTAAAAGCTGACTTGAAAAGTACTATCGCACATTTATGATATAAAAACTTATTTCATAAACATCTTTATATTGACAATAAAATCATCCACTTCTAAGCTGCTCTCATATAAGATCATTTTTTCATAATATATAATAGGTTCCTTTCAACGTGTCATGTACTTATATTTAGTACATAGCATTTTGAGTTTATTATCTATTTCACTAATTAAAATACAATTCTTTATCCCCATATCGTTAAGCTGGGAGATAATACTATCACCATTTTTTACAAAGAGTACAACTAACAGGTTTTTATATACATTTAATTCAGAAGGCTTTACATACTTTAGTCCTCCATCGAAATAAGTTCCATCTAAATCAGGATTATTATCTGAGAGTATAGTAACCCCTAATCCCTCATCCCAATATTCTTGATAAAAATGATCACGCCAGAGTTTCCCGATTCCGAACACGCATACGTTTTCAGCCTTTGCAAATCGTTTAAATAAATTATTTACTTCATCAGGTAACTTTTCATTTATCTTTCCAGCTCGCATATCTATAACAGATTTCTTTAACTGCATGGCTGGTAAATTTTCTACAAGGATTGCATGGTTACATTTTCTACAAAGGATATCTATAGAATCATTTTCCAATCCTTCTTTAAATCTTTTATATTCTTCATCTTTACAAATTTCACTCCAAGGCTCGGTAATCAGGTTTCCAAGGACATGCTCCATTCCATAGTCCTGACAGCATAGTACCAAACTTCCATCAGGGAATATGACAGGTGTCCATCCTCCGATTTGAGCCTCCGAACCATGATAACATGCAATTTTTCCTTTTTTGTATGTAGGGGAGTATTCGATAATATCTAAATTTCCTGCTCGATTTCCCAATTCTATCCCTGCATATTTTTCCTTATCAATAATATTTTGAACTAATGGATTTACATTGCCATGGCAAGAATAATAATCTATATCAATTGTTTGATTAACCATATTTAATAAGTTGAGATACTGTTCATCAATTATAAATTTCGAATGATTCTCTTTATCTGGAATATGTAAAACAAAACTATCAAATTTAATGGATTTTATCTTGTTAAAATCCTCAAGAGTCATTCCGACAAGTGTTGTCAGTAGTGAAATTTTATATCCCTTTTTATATGCATAGCAAATCATGTCAGCACATCTTTCATTATGAAAAGGTTCTGACATTCCACAAAAAGAGATGGAAGCTCCTGGTTGTACTTTGGCAAGAGCAATTTTAAAATCTTCAAAACTTAATTTATTTGTTCTTTTCTTGTTCTTACTATAATATTTGCTTAATAACAATTTTTGTGGACAGTATAAGCAATCTAGTTGACATCCTATCGTTAATGACAACTCTAATGCATGTAGTTTTTTTGTACTCATTTGATATCTCCCAACTTAGATTTTTAGTTATAAAACAGAAAATCAAATCTGCCTTTGATATAAATTTTTATCATAGCTTACGTTACAGGCTGCAAATTCCTGTCTGAAAAGTTGCTATACAATGAAATCCCAACGCCTCCAGTCGAGAAAAATATCTGCATGTTAGTTTAATTTTAATCTCTCAGGGTCTAATTCCCCGCAGCTCTGCTGCGAGGA
>JAAGKN010000959.1_pt1 | contig 83591 bp, 71 predicted proteins | sample 6206371 | NCBI WGS metagenome assembly JAAGKN01 (sample SAMN11533720, study PRJNA540317) | gut metagenome | isolation source: fecal pellets from male and female animal of same cohort | host: Peromyscus leucopus | place: USA:CA | collected 2017 | reverse complement strand
CTTGGCAACATCAATTCCAACGTAAATCATCATAAATCTCCTTTGTAAAAAGTATTTGATACTGTTTAGAGCCACAGGTACTCTTTGCGATTGTAACCTCGTTCTAAATAAACCGTCATGCGGTATCTAACTGATTAACAAATATACAAAGAGACTGTGGTTGGAGCCTTTCTAAACCATCGAGTGGTAGGAGGTGTTCACCAATCCACAGTATCTAAAACAGCATAGCCCAACCTGTAGAAAAGGTAAAGAATGGCTATGACTATATAATACGAGGGGGCATTTATGATTTCCTACAAACATATAACGAAGATAATCAGCGTGATGATGGTCGCCGCTGTTGCTTTCTGCATCTGGTTGATGGCTTTTTCGCAGGAGGCGGTGGAGACGTTAGGCGGAGTCAGCGTACCGATGGCATATGAATCGGTGTTGTTTGATACGGAAGTGCCAATGCAAATTGATATTCTGATGGATGAAGAGGAATGGGCGGATATGCTTGAGAACGCCATGGCGGAGGAATATCATTCCTGCGATGTGCTGATCAATGGTCAAAAGATATGCAATGTCGGCGTGCGTACGAAAGGAAACACAAGCCTGTCGTCAATTGCGAATAATCCCGATACGGACCGATACAGCTTCAAGCTGGAGTTTGACCATTATGTGGAAGGGCAGACCTGCCTTGGACTTGATAAGCTGATTTTAAATAATAACTATGCGGACGCCACCAACATGAAGGAGGCCGTGGTTTATGATATGTATCAATATCTGGGAGCAGATGCGTCCCTGTATAATTATGCCGGGATATCGGTGAACGGGGCGTATCTTGGCGTGTATCTCGCTCTGGAAGCCGTGGAGGAGAGCTTCCTTTTGCGAAACTACGGAACCGGGGACGGAAAGTTATATAAGCCGGACAGTATGCAGATGGGCGGCGGTTCCAATGGCGGAAGCTTCGGCGGGCAGCCTCAGCAGCCGGGAGAGGAGGGGAATACCGAAAGAAAGGAATGGCGGCAGGCGGGGGACGAAGAATCTGCTTCTGGCGGGGAGAAGATTTCGCGGGGCAAAGAAGAGCGGAGACCCGAAAGTGATATGTTTCCGGAAGGGAAAAAGCCGGATTCTGCGCGTGAAATGCCGCCGGATATGGGAAAGATGCCGGGCGGAGGTCCCTCCATGGGCGGTGAAAACGGCGCCAATCTCAATTACACTGACGGGAACCTTTCCAGTTATTCCGATATATGGGACAGCGAGGTGACGGATTCGGGAAAAACCGACCATAGCAGGGTGGTTACAGCCCTTAAAAACATCAGTGAGGGAAACGATCTTGAGAAATATCTGGATGTGGATAATATTTTAAAGTATATGGCGGTACATGTATTTTCCGTAAATCTTGACAGTCTTTCCGGTAATATGGCGCATAATTATTATCTGTATGAATACAATGGAATGCTGAACATTCTTCCATGGGATTACAATCTTTCTTTTGGCGGCATGAATCAAGGACCGGAGAGCGGTGCCTCGGAAGTAGTCAATGACGCGGTAGACACGCCCTTTCAGGGGACGGCTTTTTTTGACGCTCTTTTGGAAAACGAGACCTATCTTTCCCGCTATCACGAGTATTTAAGAAAGCTGGCACAGGAGTATGTTTTAGACGGCAGGTTTCAGGAAGTTTATCAGGGAATCAGAAGCCGGATTGATTTGCTGGTAGAATCGGATCCAACCGCTCTTTATTCGTATGAAGAGTATGAAGCGGGCGCGGAAATGCTGTATCAGACGATCATGCTGCGGGCGGAGAGCGTAAAAGGACAGATTGACGGAACCATACCGGCTACGGATGAGGAGCAGAGGGCAGACTCTTCGATGCTGGTGGATGCGTCGGAGATTGATATCTCCGTAATGGGCGTGATGGATATGGGAGGCGGAGCAGGGGAAAAAGCGCACGAGCGGCGGGCAGACGGTAAACATATTATGCGAGGAGATTCATAAAATGGAAGTAAGAAGATAGAATTCCGGCATGCTGCTCATACAGATGCGGTCTGATAGCAATGAGACGGTATGCCAGTGAGGTTTCCATGTTAAATTATATCTGGGCATTTATGATTCTGATCGGCGTCGTGTACGGCGCGTTCACAGGGAAAATGGCGGAGGTGACCAGCGCGGCGCTTGACTCCGCAGGGGAGGCGGTCTCCCTTTGTATCACCATGATCGGCGTGATGGCGCTGTGGGTGGGGCTTATGGAGATCGCGCAGAAATCGGGCTTGATTGCAAAGCTGACGAGAGGGATACAACCCTTCATCAGCTTTCTTTTTCCGCGTATTCCGAAAGGGCATCCGGCGAGGGAGTATATTGCCACGAATCTGATTGCCAATGTGCTGGGGCTTGGCTGGGCGTGTACGCCTGCGGGACTGAAGGCGATGGAGGAGTTGGCGAAGCTGGAGGAGGAGCGGGGGAATCCGGCGTATGCGGCTTTCGGAGGTTCCGGGGTGGAAGCAGCGGGCGGCAAGATAAAAGACGGTAGAGTGACGGATTTTGGCGGGCTGGAAAGTGCGAAAAAGAGGGAGCGGATTGCCAGTAATGAGATGTGTACGTTTTTGATATTGAATATTTCATCGTTGCAGTTGATTCCGGTGAATATGATTGCTTATCGAAGCCAGTACGGGAGTGTGAATCCGGCGGGGATTATTGCGCCGGCGATTGTGGCGACGGCGGTGAGTACAGGGGTGGCGGTGGTGTATTGTAAGGTGAAGGATAGAAGGCGGAGGGTGTGAGGGCTCTTCGCCTTCTACTTTGTATGAACAGATTAGATATAGAAATATAATTGCAATGAAATTATAGAATAAGTGAATGATATATGTGATATATTAGCAATATATTTTATTGAAGAAAAATATTGATAATATAGTGATTTATAAGAAATTATATCCAATAAAACAAAAAAAATATCGAATAGATTTTACCGTTGATTTATGGATAAATTTCTTATATAATTCTATAAAATACTATAAGGAGAAATAAGATGGATTATATAGATATTACAAATGATTTCATAAAAGAATATCCAGACTATAAAAGTGATGTTGTTAATTTTAGTGAGTATATAGAAGAGAATTGGAGAAATTCATTGTCAGGAGATCAACTTCGTATTTTACTACAGGGTATAGATGTAGATTTTATATTGAAGAGTTTGATCTATAACGTAGAAACAGTGAAAAGATATAAAAGTAAAACGAAAGCAAAACGCTATGCAACCGTAATTGGACAATTTTTTAATTATATAAGAAAAACAACAGATATTGTAAATCCTGATTTATATGATGCAATTTCGTATAATCGCTTGCGAGAAAACTCATATATGCAACAAATGATGGCTTATATAGATAGGTGTGAAATGCTGGCCGGAATTGTTGAGCAGGAGCCATTGACCTCAACTGAGGTTGAAAAAATATTAATATGGGCAAATGAGCAATTTCTTTCACAAAGATGGGAAGATGCAACCAGTTTTAGAAAAGCAATGGCAGCTATAGGAATAAAGATGATGATGCTTTATGGGATCACATATCGTGAATTGAGAAAAATGAAATGGAATGACTATGATGAAATGTATGATTGCATTACAGTCAATGGATTTGAACTTCGATTGCCGTTGAAATTATCTATTCAATTACGAAGTATAAAAGATTTTATTTTAAAGAAAGAAATAGTAAATAGCGATAAATTAATATTTGCCGGTTTTCAGGGAGAAGCATGGAATGATATAACATCGTCTTCAGGAATACCTGATTATATGGGGGCATTGATTGGAATTACAAGTGTGACAAGTATTGTAAAATATGGTATAAGCCAACTTTTGAAAGCAGGATTGAGTGATTCGGTTATAAAAAAAATGACAGGTGCAAGTGAAAAAGTTATTCAGGGTTGTTTGCTTCATGAGGATAACGAATTGAAGCAGATTATTAATACCAAAATACTTATGGCGGATCAGTATTATGAATTTTAGAATTCTGGCTTAATGCGGCAGTCTGGGAGAAGTATATGAAAAATTTTTCTTTTTGGCAAGAATATGAAGGTACACCGGAGGGTAGTGGACGCAGCGAAAAGATATGGTTGATAAATCCGGATACAGGGCAAACGGGATTATTCAAATTCAAGAAAGATGTTTCAACAACAGATCATGTTTCAGAATGTATAGCATATGATTTGGCGAAACTTATTGGAATTCCATGTGCTAAATTTGAGGTCGGATTATATAACGGCAGAGAAGGTTCTATGAGTTATAATATTGTTGACAATAAAGAGGAAACACTTATTGAAGGCGTTTATTGTATCGGCTTACAATATAATCGCTTTGATACTGAGACGTTAATGGACTCAGAAACGAAGGATAAGTATTCATTAGAAATGATCAAAAAAGCATTAGAGCCGTTGGGGCTGTTTTACGATTTTTTGCCTGTTTGTATATTTGACTTCCTAATAGGGAATACCGACAGGCATCAAAGCAACTGGGCGATAATAAGAAAAGATAAGATAGTGCGGTTAAGTCCGTTATATGATAACAGTTCATCTCTTTGCGCCTATGTTGCAGAACCAAAAATCAATCAGTATCTGGGAAATGATTTAATGTTATGGAAATCACTGGTTGATACAAAATCAAAGTCAATTATTCGTATTCACTGCCGAGATACAAAGCAGTCTACACATTTAGAAGTGGTGGAATACATTCATCAAAATTACTTAGAACAGACAGTTGGCATCGTAAAGAAAATAGAAGAAGTGCTGACAGAGGATGCTGTCCATATGATAATAGGTAAATATAAGAGAATGCTTTCAGTGAAAAAAACAAGCCTGATTGAAAAATATCTTTTATCAAAAGTACAATTATTGAAAGGGGTATATGGGGAGGTACATTATGAGCTTTAAGGAGGGAAAGGATTATCTGTATTTAGTTTGGAAGTCGGGGAAATCCGGCAGGCAGTATATTGTTGGACAGCTGACAAAAAACAGCCAATATGAATTTCAGTATTGTGATGAGGTGGAAAATGCGGTTAAGGATGGATTTGAGCCTTTGTTATGTTTCCCTGATTTGAACAGGCAGTATGAAGATGAAAAATTATTTTCGGTTTTTTCAAGTCGTTTACCGGATAAAAAAAGAAAAGATATTAAAAATATTTTAAAGAAGTATGGATTAGAAAAGTATGATGAGTATACATTGCTTAAGAGAAGTGGAGCAAGGCTTCCGATTGACAATCTGGAATTTATTGATCCGATTTTGAACAGAAAAAAAGATTTAACGAGAATTTTCTTTATAGCAGGAGTTAGACATTGCTTGGGTTGTGGGGGGGATGATTGTTTAAGAGCTATAGAGCTTACAAGGGGAGATGAAATTTTTTTAAAAAAGGATTTAGAAAATGTATATGATAAGAATGCAGTACAAGTGTTGGATTATTCAGGGAAAATATTAGGGTATATTCCGAGATATTACAGTGAAAGTGTAGCTGAATTATTAGAAACGGAGAAAAAGATTATATGTCATGTATATAATGTCGACAAAAGTAAAAATTGTAATGAGTGTATTAAAATGATAATGGAAATTAAAAATTAATGTCATTTAATTACGATAAAGAATTTAATTTACAAATGACAGTAGGAACAGAGGCAATGACGATATGATCGCACATATTTCAAATGATGGTCTCAACAGAGAAGAATTAGTGGCAGAACATACTCAAAAAACGACATTTTTATGTAATGAAAAGGGGAAAAGGTGCGGACTGTCTCGAATTATGTCATTATGCGGAATTGTTCATGATATGGGGAAAAACAAACAGATATTTAATGAGTACCTACATGCGGATGAAAAAACAAAACGAAAACTAAGGGGAACTATAGCACATGCATCAACAGGTGCAAAGTATATTTATGACAAATACCATGACGGTTCAAATAATACAAAGGCTATGGTTGAGATGATTTCTTACGCGGTAGCGGCGCATCACGGTTTGTTTGACTGTGTCGATAGGAGACATACAGACATTTTTTTGCAAAAGCTGGACAAGATTGATGACTATGAGGAAGCATATGACAATGCAAAGCGAGATTATCTGGATGAATATGAAGTTGATAAAATTTTTACAGGTGCATTGAATGAATTTAGTTTAGTGTGGGATAAAATAAGAGATGTCTTGCTTAGATTAAAGCCGTTAATAGTATCAAGATATAATAAAGCTGAAAAAGAGATGCTGTTTGATTGCCAATTTTTTATGCTGGCATGTTTGCAGCGTTTAATGTTATCCATATTAATTGATTCGGATTGGGAGGCAACCTCGGATTTTATGGATAATATCGATACATTATCAAAGTCATTAGATCTTGCTTCCAAAGAGATATTTAAAATTGCCGGAGAAAATTTTTCGATATATATGCGTGACAAGCAGCAATCTATTGATACGAATCAATTAACGGATAAAGAAAAGTCGATATTCGAGGCGAGAAATTTATTACAGAATGAATGCGTACAATTTGCGAAGCATCCAACAGGGATATACTGTCTGCCGATTCCTACCGGGGGAGGCAAGACATTGAGCAGCCTTGCATATGCGTTGGAGTTTTGCCGGCTACATCCTGAGACAGAGCGTATTATTTATGTTTCACCGTTCATATCCATCACGGAACAGAATGCGCAAGTGTTCCGTGATGCAATTGGTAATGATAAATGGATACTGGAACACCATTCATCAGTGGTCAGAGATGTGGAAGCGGAAGACGAGGATTATCAGAGCAACGTACTTTCAAGGTATGATATCAGCTGGGAAGAACCGTTTATCTGCACGACATTTGTTCAATTTATGAATACACTTTTTTCACATAAAAGTGAGTCGATACGGCGGATGCACCGACTTGTCAATTCGGTTGTGATCATTGATGAAGTTCAGTCAATGCCGTTAAAGTGTGTACACTCATTTAACTATATGATTAATTTTTTGAATGCCGTATGCAGAACAAATATCATTTTGTGTACAGCGACACAGCCGACTTTAGATGAAGCAGAGTGCCCGATCTGCTACAGTGAACCTAAGTACATGATAGAGAATGCCGCTGACTGGGTTCGCAAATTTGAACGGGTAACAATCAATACACCCAAGTCGGATCAAAAATATACATTTGAAAGTCTGGGAGATGAGATTGCAGAACGGACAAAGGAGTACCGATCCATTCTTGTAGTTTTGAATACGAAACCGGCAGTGAGAAGGCTGTATGATTTATTAAAGGCGCGAAATATCAATGCTGAGTATTTGACAACAAACCTATGTGCTGAGCATAGAAGCGACAAACTTACATCTATTAAGGAAACACTTAAGGGCAAGCAGGGAAATATTGTGGTCATCAGTACAAATCTGATTGAGGCGGGAGTAGATATTTCGTTTGAATGTGTATATCGGTCGATGACAGGGCTGGACAGTCTGGCGCAGACTGCGGGACGATGTAACAGAAATGGTGAAATGGATTGTGGCATTATAAATCTGATTGCACTTGAAGGTGAAAATATCGGTAATATGGAGGAACTACAGCAAAATGTAAGGATAACAGAGAATGTTATCTATCAGTATAATAAAAGTAAAAAATCAGATAGTCTGCTGATGCCCGAATGGTTGGATGAATATTATAAGATGGTATACTTTCATGCGTCGGATAAAATGAATTTTCCGATAGAAGATTTGGACACAAACGTTATAGAACTGTTATCGAGGGGATTTGTGCCGGAAGAAAAAAGGAATCTCATGAATCAGGCTTATAAAACAGCGGGGAGGGCTTATAGAGTCATAGATGATCATTCTTTTGGCGTTATTGTGCCATATGGGAAGGGCGCAGAATTGATAGAATCTATTCAGGCAGCATCTGACGCGGCAGAAGTAAAAGCTTATATACGGCAGGCACAACGATATACTGTAAATGTCAGGGAAAGTCAGTTAAAAAAGTTTGATGGGCTGATACAGTTAGTCAGTGATAAAATACCTGATCTTTATATGGTAGCGGTGCCCGGAGCTTACAATAGTGATTACGGGATCACGCCGGAATGGGAAACACTCATATTTTAGCAGGCATGTTGCAGGAGAAACGTAAGAAAGGAAGGGAAAACATGGACAAGCCTAATATCATTGAATATAGTGTATTTGGAAGATATGCATTGTTTACAGATCCCCTGTCAAAAACGGGCGGTGAAAAGTTCAGTTATCAAATACCTACATATCAGGCGCTGAAAGGGATAACGGAATCAATTTACTGGAAACCTACCATTACATGGATTATTGATGAATGCCGTATTATGAATCCGATCCAGACGGAATCAAAGGGGATTAGACCGATTAAGTACAATGGCGGAAATGATCTGTCATATTACACTTATCTGCGTAACGTGGAATATCGGGTCAAAGCACATTTTGAATGGAATGAAAACAGAGAAGATTTAGCACATGACCGTAACGAAAATAAACACTATGATATTGCCAAGAGAATGGTGGAAAGGGGAGGAAGAAGAGATATCTTCCTAGGGGCGAGAGAGTGTCAGGGTTATGTGGAGCCGTGTCCTTTTCATGAAGGTGAAGGAGCATATGATAACACAAATTTATCGTTCGGGGTTATGGTGCATGGGATTACCTATCCGGATGAAGCTGTCAGGGAAGAGGAAAAAGGAAGAATGACCGTGCGGCTTTGGAATGCGCAGATGATTAATGGAGTGATACACTTTCCCCGACCTGAAGAATGTGTGATAAGACATATCCTGCGGGATGCGAAACAGAAACAATTTGTTTTTGAAGAGAACTTTACAGGATTAAAGGAATTTGAGGGAGGTGACTTGTTTGGCATGGTTAAAGACCTTGGCTGAAACTTATGACGTCTATTCTGACTTGGCGGGAGTTGATAAAAACGGGCAGGCAGTTTTGCTGCCGATTTCGCACTCAACATTTAATGCGCAGATTGAAGTGACGATTGATCAGGATGGTAATTTTCAAGGCGCCAGAAAACTTGATAAGGGTAGTGATGTAGTCACGATTATTCCGGTCACAGAGGATTCGGCGGCAAGAAGCAGCGGAATTGCACCACATCCGCTGTGCGACAAACTCTGTTACATAGCGGGGGATTATACATTATATACGGGCGACAATAAAGAAAAGTATTTTGAAGCCTACATGGAACAGCTTAAAGAATGGATTGAATCGGATTATACGCATCCCATGGTGCAGTCGATATACAAGTATATCAGCAAGGAATCGTTGATACATGATCTGGTAGTAAGTAAGACGTTAGAATTAGATGATAATGGTAAACTTACAGATCAGACTAAAATACACGGATTGGGTCAGACGGGAGCAAACATAAGATTTATTGTCCGGGGCAGCAGTATGCCGCAGGAAGTGTGGAAAAATCAGGAACTGTATAAAAAATACAGCGGATATTATCAACAAAAATCAGGGGATAAAAGGCTGTGCTATGCATCCGGAGAGATAGAATCGTGTTCTGACAAACATCCTTCCAAAATACGGAACAGCGGTGACAAAGCAAAGTTGATTTCAGGAAACGATGAAGCGGGATTTACTTATCGCGGTAGATTTACCGCAAAAGAGCAGGCGGTTTCAGTCGGTTATGATACATCTCAAAAAGCCCATAATGCTTTGCGGTGGCTCATTCAAAAACAAGGCTATACGCGTGACGAGTCGGCAATTGTCTGCTGGATGGTAAATAGAGATATGCAGCTTCCCGATATGATGAAGGACTCCATGAATGCATGTAATGATATCAATGATTTGGACTTTGATTTCGGCATGATCGGGTCAGATGAGACATTGAATTTGAATAAGCATGATACCGGAAAATATTTTGCAGAGAAGTTTAACAGTGCAGTAAACGGTTATGTCGGAAAATTTGAAATGAATGATAAAGTTGCAATTCTGGCATTGGATGCGGCAACGACCGGACGGCTTGCGATTGTATATTATGATGAGATGGGTGGAAAACAGTATGCTGATGCGATATTAAACTGGCAAAGGCATTGCAGATGGCGCAGAACTGTGAGGTTGGAGAAATCGGAAGAAGGTAAAAAAAGAGTCACCTGTGAATGTACTCCTTCACCCAGAGATATGGCTCTTGCAGCATTCGGTGTTCAAAAATCAGAATGGCTGGAAGCGGACAGTAAATTGCTTAGAGCCACAGTCAAGCGTCTGCTTCCGTGTATTACGAGAGAGGGAGTGGAAATCCCGAGGGATATTATTAAGGCGGCGGCAGGACACGCATCCATGCCGCAGACCATGGGTGATTACGTTTGGTATAATGATGTACTTTGTGTTGTTTGCGCGATGATACGATTTAATTACGAGAAGGGAGACAAGACGATGGAGAATTTCCTAAATGACAATATGGATGACAGAAGTGTTTTGTTCGGAAGACTTTTGGCAGTATATGATTACATGGAGCAGCGAGCCATGTTTGAGTATGATGAGACCGGAAAAGTGAAAGAACGGCGGACAACAAATGCAAAGCGTTACTGGAATGCATACAGCAGCAGACCGGCGAAAACATTTAAAACGATAAAGCAGAATCTGGTTCCCTATGAAAAAAAGCTAAGTGATTTTGAATTGACAAGGTTTGAAGATTGGACAAGCGAAATTATGTCACATTTTGCAGAAAACGAGTTTGATAACAGAGCTTTATCAGAAATGTATTTGCCGGGATATTATCAACAGATAGAATATATGAAAAAAGTATTTCAGAAAAAGGAACAATAAGAGGAGGAATGAACGATGAGTAAGTTTACAAACAAGATTGATTTTGAGGTTTTGGTAATGGTGAAAAATGCAAATCCGAATGGAGATCCGTTAAATGGAAACAGACCGCGTGAGACATATGACGGATTCGGTGAAATGTCAGACGTATGCATTAAACGAAAAATCAGGAACAGACTGCAGGACATGGGAGAAAATATTTTCGTTCAGAGTGACGAACGCTCTGACGATGGATGCAAAAGCCTTGCAGACAGGGCAAAAAATAACGAGGTAATGCAAAAAGCATTAAAGGATAAAGATAAAGAAACCTATACAAAAGCAGCATGTGAGACATGGATCGACGTCCGCAGTTTTGGACAGGTTTTTGCGTTCAAAGATGATAGTGTGTCTGTGGGTGTACGAGGGCCGGTTTCTGTTCATTCGGCTTTCAGTGTATTGCCGGTATCCATTGACAGTATGCAGATAACCAAAAGTGTTAACAGTGAAACATCAAAGGATGGGAAGAAGTCATCGGATACAATGGGAATGAAACATAAGGTATCTTCGGCGTTGTATATTATAAAGGGCAGTATCAATCATCAATTGGCTGAAAAAACCGGTTTCAGCGATGAAGATGCAGAGAAGATCAAGGAAGCTTTGCGTACATTATTTGTAAATGACAGTTCATCTGCGAGACCGGATGGAAGTATGGAAGTGTGCAAAGTTTATTGGTGGAAGCATAATTGTCCTATGGGTCAGTATTCGTCAGCCAAGGTTCACAGACTTATAAAAGTTGTTGCCAAAACAGACGATCCGAAAGAGTTCGAAGACTACGATGTAAAAATAGATTTTTTACCTGATTTACAACTTGAAGAAATAGAAGGGATTTAATCATGTATTCCGAAGAAGATTATTTAATGCTTTCCGGCATTCAACACTTTGCCTTTTGCAGAAGGCAGTGGGCAATCATACATATCGAGCAGCAGTGGGCTGAAAACTATAGAACGACCGCAGGCGAATTGATGCATAAGAAGGCACATGATGAGGGTTCTTTTGAAAAAAGAGGTAATCTGCTGATTGTCAGAGGGATGCGTATTTCCTCACACGAGCTCGGGGTAAGCGGACAATGTGATATTGTTGAGTTTCATCAGGACAAAGAGGGAGTAGAATTATTCGGGTACGAGGGGAAATGGAATCCTATGCCTGTCGAATATAAACGCGGAACACCTAAAGGAAATAATGCTGATGAACTACAATTGTGTGCACAGGCGGTCTGTCTGGAAGAAATGTTTCAAACGAGCATACTCGATGGATATCTGTATTATGGTGAAAACCGGCGCCGCAGTTATGTGGAATTTACGGATAATCTACGAGAAGAAGTAAAGAAGATGACGAAAGAAATGCATGATTTATTTGGAAAAGGATATACGCCAAATTTGAAACCGACTAAGCAGTGCAAAGCCTGTTCGCTGGAAAACCTATGTGTTCCGAAACTTCAAAAGACACTGAAAGTCAGAGAGTATATTGAGCAAAGTATCAGTACAAATGAGTAGTATGCCGCATATCAATTATCCTTATGTTTTATATGGGACGAGTACTTTTGGCATTATATCATGTCAGCAGGAAATCAAGCGACTGCGAAGCAGGCATTTGATTTCACCTGACATGATAACGAAAAAATCACAAGCACGGAGTGCGACAGACGCGAAGCGGCTGGATTTTTGAGTGTATTATATCAGGAGGACTTACATGCGAAAATTATTAAATACTTTATATGTTATGACAGAGAGCTGTTATTTATCTCTAGATGGTGAAAATATTGTGATACAGGACGGAGAGAAAACACTTGGAAGATTTCCGCTTCATACATTGGAGAATATCATATGTTTTACATATAAGGGAGCAAGTCCGGCGTTAATGGGTGCCTGTGCCGACCGAAACATAGGAATGAGTTTTTTCTCCCCGAGGGGGAAATTTCAAGCAAGAGTTGTCGGAAAGGAATACGGCAATGTACTCCTTAGAAAAGAACAGTATCGGATATCCGATGATGATCGTAGAAGCTTAATATATGCTAAAAATATGATTGTCGGCAAAGTATTTAACAGCAGATGGAGCATAGAACGCACGTTGAGAGATCACGCATACCGTGTAGATGCTGAAAAATTGAAACGGATATCCAATGTTTTATATGATACGTTACCCAAAATAGATGGTACATTTGAATTGGATGAACTTAGAGGGCTTGAAGGAAAAGCTGCTGAACAATATTTTTCCGTATTTAATGATATGGTGTTGAATCAGAAGGAAGATTTTATATTTACAACACGAAATCGCAGACCGCCGCTCGATAATATAAACGCAATATTATCGTTTGCTTATACTGTGCTTGCAGGAGATTGCGCTAATGCTTTGTCAAGTGTTGGGTTAGATCCATATGTAGGGTTTATGCATGGTGACAGACCGGGGAGAACATCACTTGCGCTCGACTTAATGGAAGAATTAAGACCGGTTCTGGCAGATAGATTTGTCCTGACTTTAATCAATACAAAAGCGATTCAGGCAGTTCATTTTGAGAAGCAAAAAGATGGGGCAGTTTTATTAAATGCTGACGGGAGAAAAGTATTTTTTAATGCATGGCAGAATCATAAAAAAGAAATCATAACGCATCCGTATCTAAAAGAAAAGATTGCGTGGGGACTGGTTCCTTATGTACAGGCTTTATTACTTGCTAGGACTATTCGTGGGGATGTGGATGAGTATCCGCCATTTTTATGGAAGTAGGTGTTTAAATGTTAGTGTTAATTACATATGATGTTTCTACCCAGAATGCGGCAGGGAAGACTCGCCTTCGCAAAGTTGCAAAAGAGTGTGTTAATTATGGTCAGCGTGTTCAAAATTCTGTATTTGAGTGTGTTTTGGATGCTTCCCAGTTATTGGTGTTAAAGGATCGACTTGTATCGCTGATTAATGAGCAAGAAGACAGCCTGCGATTTTATTATCTGGGAAACAATTATAAGACGAAGGTTGAACATTTTGGGAGTAAAACTTCTTATGATGCTGAGGGAACTTTAATGATATAGGTTGGTGCGAGTGATAAGTTGACATTAAATCCTAGAGAAGTTCGCACCATAGAAAAGTATCAAAATATGATTGATTTTGTCTTTAAGTCAAATAAGTAGTATTGTAATTTGTTAGTATTATCTAAAATAAGAATCTCTATTTTGAATAAAATAGGTGATTTTTGGTGTCGCTCCTCTCGCGGGAGCGTGGATTGAAATAGATAAATCCATTGCACACCCGACCGACTTATTGTCGCTCCTCTCGCGGGAGCGTGGATTGAAATCGGAATTGCCTCATACCCGTACATGGCACCAACGTCGCTCCTCTCGCGGGAGCGTGGATTGAAATAGAGATCCAAGAGCAGCCGTCAAGGCCGACACCCCGTCGCTCCTCTCGCGGGAGCGTGGATTGAAATAAGTCTTCCAGCATCGCCTGATATTCCGGATTATCCGTCGCTCCTCTCGCGGGAGCGTGGATTGAAATCAGTACTGCCTTTACCTTCGGCTTAATCACCTTGTCGCTCCTCTCGCGGGAGCGTGGATTGAAATCATCACAGCCAACTGTCTTTCAGCATTTGTCCTGATAGTCGCTCCTCTCGCGGGAGCGTGGATTGAAATCAAATCTTTGGTGAACTCATTCATAGCCACCCTAGTCGCTCCTCTCGCGGGAGCGTGGATTGAAATCATTCGTTTTGCCTCCATACATATTGCCAGCCTGTCGCTCCTCTCGCGGGAGCGTGGATTGAAATCAATACTTCTTCATCTTGTTTCTGGACTTAGCCCGTCGCTCCTCTCGCGGGAGCGTGGATTGAAATTTGGGGACACGCTTTCATCACCTCACTTTTGCCCGTCGCTCCTCTCGCGGGAGCGTGGATTGAAATCTGTTCGTTTCGTTGAAGCCATTGTAACCTATATGTCGCTCCTCTCGCGGGAGCGTGGATTGAAATCAAACGCTGTTATAACATTACCAATGCCAGTAATCGTCGCTCCTCTCGCGGGAGCGTGGATTGAAATCAACGTTCTCCCTTTGATATCGTAAGTCTTTTCTCGTCGCTCCTCTCGCGGGAGCGTGGATTGAAATCTCGCCGGTATTAACGATCGCAAGTAAACCAGCCGTCGCTCCTCTCGCGGGAGCGTGGATTGAAATTATCTTACACCAAGTCCGATACGAAGTCAACACGTCGCTCCTCTCGCGGGAGCGTGGATTGAAATCGATTCTGGACTCGATCGATTCAAACCACAACGGTCGCTCCTCTCGCGGGAGCGTGGATTGAAATCAATTCTCATGTGCCCAATTTAAAACTACGATAAGTCGCTCCTCTCGCGGGAGCGTGGATTGAAATTGCTATTTTGGCAATATCAATAAAGAGAAGAGGTGTCGCTCCTCTCGCGGGAGCGTGGATTGAAATTCAAAGGCCGGACTTCCCCTGCTGTCCCCGTGTCGTCGCTCCTCTCGCGGGAGCGTGGATTGAAATTGTTAACGTATACCGTAAGCCGCATAAAAAAGCCGTCGCTCCTCTCGCGGGAGCGTGGATTGAAATCCTGCCGCTATAACAATAAAACCGCCTGTTTCACAGTCGCTCCTCTCGCGGGAGCGTGGATTGAAATCCTATAGTGATTGGGAACGTGCTCATGATTATGTCGCTCCTCTCGCGGGAGCGTGGATTGAAATTTCCGGGAACATCGCAAATACGGCTATGAGGTCTGTCGCTCCTCTCGCGGGAGCGTGGATTGAAATCGTATTCAATGTTTAACCACTGATAGAATGTCAGTCGCTCCTCTCGCGGGAGCGTGGATTGAAATCATAACATCTTTTTCAATCTTTCGGTATTCTTTACGTCGCTCCTCTCGCGGGAGCGTGGATTGAAATCGGAATTGCCTCATACCCGTACATGGCACCAACCAGTCGCTCCTCTCGCGGGAGCGTGGATTGAAATCGATGGTGTTAGGGTTGGAAGGACATTATCCAGGTCGCTCCTCTCGCGGGAGCGTGGATTGAAATTATCTTACACCAAGTCCGATACGAAGTCAACACGTCGCTCCTCTCGCGGGAGCGTGGATTGAAATCGATTCTGGACTCGATCGATTCAAACCACAACGGTCGCTCCTCTCGCGGGAGCGTGGATTGAAATTATCTCGTCAAGCCGGAGCATGTAAGCGGGATTGTCGCTCCTCTCGCGGGAGCGTGGATTGAAATCCGTCTCTGTCAGGCTAGGGATGAGGAGGAAACAGTCGCTCCTCTCGCGGGAGCGTGGATTGAAATCCGAAAAGTGCCGCAAGCTCCGCCTCCGGGAACTCCGTCGCTCCTCTCGCGGGAGCGTGGATTGAAATGATTTCCTCTACGAACTCAATCAGCGTTCCCCTTGTCGCTCCTCTCGCGGGAGCGTGGATTGAAATCGGGAAGAAATGAAACAGTTTTGCAGGCAGACACGTCGCTCCTCTCGCGGGAGCGTGGATTGAAATCGACGCATGCCGTTGTACATATCAATCCTTCATGTCGCTCCTCTCGCGGGAGCGTGGATTGAAATTTGTATGCGGAGATTAGATATTAGGAAGAAAATACAATTGATGAACTTATTAATTGCTGATTTACTATTCACATAAATATTTTGACAGGAAGCTTGAAAGATGAAAGTTGAGTGGAAGAAGATAAAAGTGCCATAAACAAAGAAAGACATAAGATTTCCTTTGAAACAGCGGCATATATTTTTGAAGATCCTTACTATATTGAAATGCTTGATTTTGAACATAGTGTTGATAGGGATGGATATATTGCGACAGGCAAAGCGAAAGATATTTTATTTGTGGTTTTTACGGAAAGAAAAGATTTAATCAGATTAATTTCAGCAAGACTTGCAATGAATGCGGAAAGGAGTCTTTGCTATGACCAAGACATTTACTATTTAAGAAAGAACAAAAACCAACAGAAGAACAGTTGAAAGAAATTAAGGAAGCGCAGAAAAATCCTATTGTTTTTGATGAGAACTGCAGAGAACTATCACCGGCTATGATGAAAGCGTTTAAGAGTGCGGTAGTGCGGCGAAATCGAAAGAAAACGAATTAGAAATTATAATTTTTTAAATTATGTGAAAACAGGAACTCATGAAACGGAGGAATCCTGTTTTTTTATATTGATTTCCTGGTTTTGGTATAATTCGACAAAAAAGGCAGAAAATCCATAGTTATAAGATGTTTTTCGCTAAATTCGTGCATTAACTTGACACAAGGGGAACTGCAGGTGATGGAGAAGTTGGCGAAGGATTGGAGGCGCAGCGGGTGAGAACCCTCAGTTTTGTATCATCAGGATGATGCGGCATTTTCCGGGGAAAACTTCGCAAACAGAATAATCCGAAACCGATTATTTTCGCAGTAACAGTCAATCGTTCCGTTCAGCTTATCGCAAAACGCCTGTACGCTCTGCATTCCCAGCCCGTGTCCCTTGCCCCGCCTGCTTTTAGGCAGTCCGGTTACGGTATCAAAGTACAGCTCTTTTTCACAGTCATTTTCCATGTCGACCAGCAGGTGCTCATGGGTACAATGTATTTTTGCATCGATAGATTTCCCGGAGGACAAAGTGTCGTTTACGCTGAATACGGCGTTTTCAAGAAGATTGGCGAGGACCATGGCAAACTCATATTCATTGACAGGGATTTGTCTTGGTATGAGAACATCCAGATGCAGAGCAATCCGGAGAGACTTTGCCTGTTCCGCCATCTTCATAAGAATCGTATTGGCGACCAGATTTTCGCAGTATTGATTGACTTTGTTTTCGTTTACCACTTCGTTGATATGTCCGGTGATGTTTTTGATTTCCGCATATTCGCCTTGATCCAAAAGGGAATCTATCATCATGGAGAAATGCCTCATGTCATGACGTAGTATTTTCAGGTTGCGCTCCGACTGCTCTGTTAAGTAGTTCTGGCTTTCCAGTCCCTTGATATAAGATTCAAACATCACGTTTTTCCAATATTCTTCTACCTGTTTTGTCTCGCTGTCCAGATAGCGCATCACTACCACATAGGATACCAGCATAGTAACCATTAAAAAGATACTGATCAGGATGTTCTCGTGATGTTCGTAAAGGGTATGGGGGAAAAAGGCAATACTGGAAAAACTGCAATAAAAAAACACGGGAATCAGGCAGATTTCCCATTTGCTTTTTTCCAGATCCCGTTCGCAGAATTTGAAAATGATATGTCTGACTTTCAAATAGAGAACCAATAGAATACCGACATGCGACAGCAAGTTTCCTGTCAGCGCAATGGCAATATTATCTGTAAAAATGTACAGAATGGAAGCGATGATACTTCCTACCACTACATAATTGGAGGCACTCAGACTTACGAACAGCGTTTTGCTGTTACGCTTCTCGGAGATAAGAAGGCCGGTAAGCTGTGCGATGGTTATCTGGGTGATGGTTGTGAAAAAATAAAATAATGCGCGGCCTGGAAACAGATTCAGTTTGAACTGATTCATTACTGTCGTCAAAAGGAAGGAAAGAAAACAGATGACCAGTGTTTTCTTTTTGGAATACCGATGTATCATAAATACATAGACAAACACTAAAAAGAACACATGACTAAACATATAAGATATATTTTTAACGTAAATCATTGTATTCACCCACTTATATTGCCGGAAACAAAGAGAAGATATTCCCGCTTGACATTGGCGGCTTTTGCCCGGCTGACAGGAAGACGTTTACCGGATTCCATGACGACGCTGTCAGGGGTCAGCTGTTTTACATAGTCCAGATTAACAAGAAAGGACTTGTGAATTTGCAGAAAATTTCTTTGTGCGGCAATCTCCTGCGTTTCCTCCTCAAAGGATTTTCTGATAAACAGGCTTTTTAATATCTCTCCGTCGGTCATGTGCACTTCCAGCTTTCTGCCGACGTTTTCCACATATTCAATCTTTGAATAGGGTCTTTGCACAAGTCCTGCCTTTGTCTTGATCAGACATAGGGAATCCACTCTCAGTTTTGTATAGGAAAGAGAATAGTCCAACGCTTCAAACAGTCTGTTTTCATCAATCGGTTTCAGGAGGTATCTTACCGCGCGCACGCCGTAAGCGTCCAGCGCGTAATCCTCTGAGGAAGTAATGTAGATAATTACACTTTCACAGCCGATCGTTCGAATCAGATTGCCGATATCGATGCCGGTTCGCCTCGGCATCAGCATATCCAATATATAAATATCTGTCAGCTTGCCTTCGGATATCCGCTGGTATAACCGGGAGGGATCGGAGAATTTCTCCAATTCAAAGTCTTTGTCCGGGTACAGGGATTTATACTTTAACAGCAGCTTTTCCGTATACAGAAGATCCTTGATGCTGTCATCACAAATGGTTATTTTCATAACAGATTTGATTCCTTTACACATGATATATTTTAAAAAGTATGTCGAAATGTTGTAATGCTAATATAAATTATAACGAGACCGGGGCGGGTTTATCAACCGATTCTTCGGGGAAATTTAGGGATGATTGCGAAAAATTAACAGAAAAATGCGAAGAAGTGAAATTGACGAAAAAACGGGGCAGATAGTATAGTAGGGGCAGATTAGAAATAAAGTATTACAGTTGTTTTATTATAATGAATAGACGGGAGGAAAAAATGAAAAAGTGGAAACGGTTTCTAATTGTGGGAGTAATGTTTTTGGGGTGCGCGGGATGCGGCGCGCAGAAGCCAAAGGAATCCGGTGCGGTGGACATAAAGCCGGTGGATGTGGTGCGGCCGGAGAGCGGGTTGGAGGAGGCTGAGCCGGATAGTGTGCCGACAGAGAGCGAAGCGGAGAAAAAGAACAACAGTTATGACGACTTGAAGGAAAAAGGAGACGGCGGCGAAACAACGGCATTTGCACAGCAGATTCAGACGGCGGCCGCCGCAAAGGATATGGAAGCGTTTGCTGATCTGTGTTCCTACCCGCTGGCGGTAAACGGTGAGATTGTAGAAAACAAGGATGCGTTTATGGGGCTGGGAGCAGATGTTATTTTTACTGAGGAAAGATGCGCGGTAATTGAAGCGGTGGATGTTTCGAGCTTGGAGGAAACTATGGCGGGTGTCATTATGGGAGATGCCGTGCCCAATATTATTTTTAAAGCGGTTGATGGGGAATTAAGGATAACGGGGATTAACTAGTGGGAACTTTTCCGATAAGTGGGAATAGGGCTGTGGCTTTTCTGGCTGCGGCCTTTTTGTCGTCACCTCCGCATTTTACAGAAACGGCGGGTTTGTCAAATTAGATTATCTGCATTATACTATAGACAGATGCGCAGTCAGAGTATCGGAGCCGGCGGCCTTAGCGCCGGAGTTTTCGGGGGAATACTGCCTGAACAGACAGGGAAATGAGGTACATATGAAAGGAAAAACCATACGCTGTATAGGAATATATATATTGCTGGCAAACCTGTTTTTTTCTACGGTGATGCCATGTCGCGCGGCACAGATCGGTTCAGGTGCAGGCGGAAATGGGGCGGCAACAATCGCGGAAGCGGATATAGAGCGCTCTTTTATCACGTCAGTTACCGTTTCTCCCGGAACCGCTGTTGTTTCCAAGGATACGACATGCGGCTTTACGGCCTATGTAGCGGGGGTAAATAATTACAGCAGGGAAGTCGCGTGGAGTGTTTCCGGGCAGACGAGCCAGAGTACCTTTATTGACGCGAACGGTATTTTAAATGTGGCCGCAGATGAGAAAGCCTCCTCCATGGTGGTGAAGGCAGTTTCCAAACAGGACAGTCATTATAGTGCGACGGCGCTGGTGTCTGTGCGGGAGACCACTTACTATTTGCAGGTGAAAGCCTCCCCGGAAAACGGCGGCGCTGTATACGGGAGCGGCTCAGTAAAAGAAGGCGGTTATGCCGTGATTTCAGCGGCGCCAAACAGTGGGTTTGTTTTTGAGAGCTGGACGTTAAACGGAAACCGGGTTTCCCAAAATGCGCAGTATACAGTGGACAATATGTGCGGCGATGCGACTTATGTGGCTGAATTTAAGCCGGCAAGCTGCAGGATTACTGTCAATGTCAACGATACCGATGCCGGAACAGCAACGGAAAGCCGGACCGTAAACTATGGGGAGGGTATGACGCTGGAGGCATGGGCGAAAGAGGGGTATCAGTTTGACGGCTGGACGGAAAACGGGAATACCGTCAGCAGAGACAGCAGAATGCAGTTGGACCATATTACGGATTCCAGAACGTTTACCGCGGTGTTCTCAAAGAAAAATACGCAGCCGAAGACCTATACCATCACCGCGTCTGCATCCTCCGAGAACGGCACGATTACGCCTGCGGGGAAGAGCACGGTCAAGGAAGGAGAGGGACTGCTGTATACGATTACCCCCAAAAGCGGATATGCCGTCAGCGCTGTGTATGTGGATGGAAAAGCGGTGGGCTGGATGAATTCCTTTCATTTTACTGACGTAAGGGAAAACCATACGATTTCCGTGGATTTCGCGGAATCTGCCGTAAAGGACAAAAACAGCGCGGCAGCGATGGAAAAGCCGGCCCGGACAGACGGTAAATCGGGGAATAAGAAAGACACGGCAGAGCAGGATTATAAAACGGACCGGGACGGGAACGAGGATAAAGATAAAGACGCGGACAAAGCTGACGATGAGGCGGCGCGGGAAGATTCCGACGGACGGGCGCAGGAGAGTGGGCTGACCGGCACCTTAAAGTATTTGCAGATTTCCGTGCAGGAGGCGGAGAGGCTTGTTAAAGGGAATAATGATGCGGAGCTGATGAGCGGCGCGCTGGAGACCGGCGACCTGCAGGTGACGATTTACAATGATTTTGCAGATACGAAACAGGAAGTTTCTTATTATAATTTTGAGGCGGTAGTGGATTATTTTCTGACCGGGGACGAGAAGATGGAGTTGCTGCAGGGCAGTGTGCCGGTTGCCATCAATCTGTATATAGAGGATGCTAACGGAAAGGAACCGGCGCAGGTGCAGAAGCACTTTGCAGAGAATAAGCTGCCGGGTATGAACATCGGACAGTATTTTGAGGTGTCCCTTACGGCGTCAAAGAGGGGCGAGACGCAGATGATTGCCGAACTCCCGACAGCATTGAAAGTGGTCATTGATGTGCCGGAGCACTTAAAGACGGAGAACCGGCAGTTTTACGTTCTTCGGCTGCATACAAAGGAAGACGGCAGCCGAGAATTTGCACAGCTTGCGGATGAGGATGATAACCCGGATACGATCACGTTTTCTACCGATAAATTTTCGCCTTATGCGATTGCCTATATCGACTGGAATGCAGAGAGCGGGACAGCCGCGGACGAAGCGGGAGCGCAAGCAAAAGGCAGCGAAATCCGAAATGCGGCCGGGATTGTGATTGTCCTGCTGGCAGTGGCCGTGACGGTGACAGGGATACTGTATATCGCCGGAAAAAGGAAGGGATAAAGACCGGAGGTGCAAGTATGGAACTCACAGAGATAGGCGCATTACAGATTGCAAAGAGAGTAGATGCGATTCTGCACATTCCCGGGAAATTACCGGGGCGGTAATCTGGAAATGGCGATTGTGATTGACGCCTCGTTAGAGAGGGACGATTTTCAGGAGGCCGTGACGGCAGTTGTAAAAGCGCTGAAAAAGAGCAATGAGATTTTTCGCAATGTCCGGCTGAATCTGGTATTCTGGGGGCAGGAAATGACGGCGGATGTCGTGCCGATGGCAATGCTGATGACGGGCGGGGCGTTTCGGGAATATGTCTCCTGCCCGCAGAAAAAAAGGTACGAGGAGCTGTTTGCTTATTTAAAAAAATTTCATGCCAGAAGCAAGGTAATTTTGGTGTTTACGGATGGGAAGAACGAAGTGACGGACGCGCAGGCGGCGCAAGACGCGCTTTCCCCGTTTTTGAAAAGCAGGCTGCTGCTTCTTTCGGATCGGGTCATGGGCGGGATGGAGTTTCTGCTGGATATGAAATAATTTTCTTTTCTTTGCAGGGGAAAATCGGTATAATGAAGGCAGGGAATTTGGCCGGGATTGAGCAAAGGACAGGGAGATAAATATGGGTAAAAAAGTAATTGTGGCCGGACATATCTGTCTGGATATTACGCCCGTTTTTGAAGGGAAAAAGGCGAAGCAGCTGGGAGACATTTTGACGCCGGGCAAGCTGGTTCATGTAGGCGAAGCGGATGTACATACGGGCGGTTGTGTGGCAAACACGGGACTTGCCATGAAGATTCTGGGCGCGGACGTTTCATTGATGGGAAAGGTCGGAGACGACGTGTTCGGCAGGATTGTGTGCGATGTACTCCGGGATTACGATGCGGACGAGGGAATGATTATTTCGGAGGATGAATCTACCTCCTATACTGTGGCACTGGCGATCCCCGGAATTGATCGCGTTTTTTTGCATAATCCGGGAGCGAACCACAGCTTTCGGGCGGATGATATTGCGCAGGAACAGATGGAGGCAGCGGCCCTGTTTCATTTCGGCTACCCGCCGATTATGCGTTCTATGTATGAGCGGGACGGGGCAGAACTGGTGACTATGATGAAGCGGGCAAAAGCATGTGGCGCGGCCACATCGCTTGACTTTGCGGCGATAGATCCGGATTCGGAGGCAGGACAGGCAGACTGGAAACATATTCTGGAGCAGGTGATTCCCTATGTGGACATTCTGGTTCCGAGTGTGGAGGAACTTTGTTTTATGCTGGATCGGGAACGCCTTCAGGAGTGGCAGGAACGGGCGGAGGGAAAAGACATTACGGAGATTCTGGATGTGGAAAGAGACGTCGTGCCGCTGGCGGATCAGTGCATGGCGTTCGGCGCAAAGATTCTGCTGATCAAGTGCGGCGCGCCGGGTATTTATTATCGGACGGCAAATCAGAAGATATTGTCGGAAATAAGTACAAAGCTGGAATTGGATACAGGCGCGTGGGCGGACAGGTCAGGCTTTGAGGCGAGCTACCGGCCTGAGAGAGTCCTTTCCGGCACAGGAGCCGGGGACACAAGTATCGCCGCCTTTTTGACTGCCATGCTAAAGGGGTATTCTCCGGAGATGGCGCTGCATCTGGCGGCGGCAACGGGAGCGTGCTGCGTAGAGGCTTACGACGCCCTCGGCGGCTTAAAGCCTTTTGCGGAGCTGGAGCGAAAGATTGCGCAGGGATGGAAGAAAAATAACGAGGATTGAGATGAGCAGAGAGGAGAAGCTATGTTAGTGACCCTAAAAGAAATCATGAAAATTGCGGAAGAGAAAAAAATTGCCGTTGGTTCTTTTAATGCGGCAAATCTGGAAAGCCTGCAGGCTGTATTGGAAGCGGCTGAGGAACTGGAGTATCCGGTGATTCTTCAATTTGCACAGTGCCATGAGCCGTGGATTCCGCTTGAGCTGATCGGACCGATTATGGTGGCGGAGGCAAAAAAGGTTGCTGTTCCCGTTTGTGTACATCTGGATCACGGTGAGACGCTTGCGTACCTGGAGCGGGCGTTGGAGCTTGGGTTTACGGGAATTATGTATGACGGTTCTACGCTTTCCTATGAAGAAAATTTGAAAAATACGAAACTGGCGGTCGCCATGGCAGCGAAAACCGGCGCGTCTGTGGAAGCGGAACTTGGGAGTATGGGAAAGCGTGAAACAGGAGCCGGAGATGCCGGCGGCGGGGCGGATGATACAAAGATTTACACGGATCCGGAGCAGGCGAAAGCCTTTGTGGAGGAAAGTGGAATTGATGCGCTGGCATGTTCGTTCGGGACGACGCATGGTATTTATCTGTCAGAACCGAAGCTGGATTTTGATGTCGTGAGGAAGGTGCGTGCGCTCACGAATGATATTCCGGTTGTGATGCACGGAGGATCCGGCGTCAGCCGGGAGGACTACCACAGGGCGGTTTTGGCAGGGGTGAGAAAGATCAATTATTTCACTTATATGGATAAGGCCGGCGGAAATGCTGCGGCAGAATACTTAAAAAATCTGCAGGCACAGGAACCTGTCTTTTTTTCCTCCATTTCCATGGCAGGCAGGGACGCGATGAAGGAGGACGTGAAGGCGGCGATGCGGATGTTTGCACTATCGGATTAAGGACAGGATATATCAAATAGAACGAAATGACAGAAGGAAGGGGCCTCGCATGAAGAATTATTCAGAGGATGCAAGCAGACAGTACCACATACAGGTGGCGCCGGGCGAAGTGGGGCGTTATGTGATTATGCCCGGCGATCCCAAGCGCTGTGTGAAGATCGCACAGTATTTTGACGATCCTGTGCTGATAGCCGACAACAGAGAATATATCACTTATACAGGAACTCTTGACGGGGTAAAGGTCAGTGTGACTTCAACCGGCATCGGCGGGCCGTCGGCGGCCATTGCCATGGAAGAGCTTGTACGCTGCGGCGCAGACACATTTTTGCGCATCGGTACCTGCGGCGGTATGCAGACGGAGGTAAAGAGCGGAGACGTCGTGATTGCTACCGGGTCAATCCGCATGGAAGGAACAAGCAGGGAATATGCGCCTATTGAGTTTCCGGCAGTGCCGGATCTGGGGGTGACAAATGCGCTGGCGGAAGCAGCGCGGGTGAAAGGCGTTTCCTTCCATACGGGAGTGGTGCAGGCCAAGGATTCTTTCTATGGGCAGCATGAGCCGGAGACGAAGCCGGTAAGCTATGAGCTGATGAATAAATGGGAGGCATGGAAACGGCTGGGGTGTCTGGCCTCCGAGATGGAGTCGGCGGCGCTGTTTACAGTGGCAAGCTATCTGCGGGTGAGAGCCGGCGCCTGTTTTCTTGTGGTGGCGAATCAGGAGAGGGAGAAGCTGGGGCTGGAAAATCCGGTGGTGCATGATACGGATATGGCGATTCGGGTAGCTGTTGAAGCGGTCCGAAATTTGATAAAGAAAGATTGAGAAAGGGATTGAAAAATAAGTTTGCTGTTTTCACATGGAGGTGAATATGAAATATGACGTGATTATCATCGGCGCGGGACCGGGTGGCATTTACTCGGCCTATGAGCTGACGCAGAAGAGAGCGGATTTAAGGATAGCGGTATTTGAGGCAGGACATGCACTTGAGAAACGGCATTGTCCCATAGACGGCGATAAAGTGAAATCCTGCGTTAAATGTCCCTGCTGTTCGATTATGAGCGGCTTTGGCGGTGCGGGTGCGTTTTCTGACGGGAAATATAATATCACTAACGATTTCGGCGGCACGCTTTATGAGCATGTGGGCAAGAAACAGGCGATTGAGCTGATGCGTTATGTGGATGAGATCAATATGAAATATGGCGGTGAGGGGACGAAGCTGTACTCGACGGCGGGTACCCATTTTAAAAAGCTGTGTCTGCAGAACAATCTGAATCTGCTGGATGCTTCCGTGCGCCATTTGGGGACGGATATTAATTATGTGGTTTTGGAAAATCTGTATGCGGAATTAAGAGATAAGGCAGAATTTTATTTTGACACCCCGGTTCGGTCGGTAGAGCGCATAGATGAGGGGTATCGTGTGATTTGCGAAAAGGATGTTTATGAGTGTGACAAGTGTGTCATATCCGTAGGCCGCAGCGGCAGCAAGTGGATGGAGAAAGTCTGTGGGGAACTTGCCATTAACACGAAGTCGAACCGTGTAGATATCGGTGTGCGCGTGGAGCTCCCGGCGGTGATTTTTTCCCATTTGACAGATGAGCTTTATGAGAGCAAAATTGTTTACCGCACAGAGAAATTTGAGGACAGCGTGAGAACCTTCTGCATGAATCCTCATGGAATTGTGGTCAATGAGAACACCAACGGCATTGTGACGGTGAACGGGCACAGCTACGAGGGCGCAGAGAAGCAGACGGAAAATACGAATTTTGCGCTTCTGGTGGCGAAGCATTTTTCGGAGCCGTTTAAGGACAGCAACGGTTACGGGGAGAGCATTGCCAGACTTTCCAATATGCTGGGCGGCGGTGTGATCGTGCAGCGGTTCGGCGATCTGGTGCGCGGCAGAAGGAGCAACGCTAAGCGGATAGAGGAAGGCATTATCGAGCCGACCCTCGCGGCCACGCCGGGAGACTTAAGTCTTGTCCTCCCGAAACGAATTTTGGACGGCATTATAGAGATGATTTATGCGCTGGATAAGATTGCGCCCGGCACAGCAAACGACGATACACTTCTGTACGGTGTGGAGGTTAAGTTCTATAATATGGAAGTGGAGATCGACGAGCATTTAGAGACGGAGCATAAGGGACTTTATATTATCGGGGATGGCAGCGGTGTGACACATTCTTTGTCCCACGCTTCCGCCAGCGGGGTATTTGTGGCAAGAGAGATTGCGGGAGCGCGGTAAGCCGTGTCTGAAAGATATGAGGGTGCGGCGGGATTTGAGGTAAGAAGCAGAAGTTGTAAATGGAAACGAATAAAGGAGGTATCATATGAGATTAGGAGCATTGGAGGCGGGCGGCACAAAGATGGTGTGCGCCATCGGTAACGAAAACGGTGAAATTCTGGAGCAGGTTTCCATTCCCACAGAGACGCCGGAGATTACAGTTCCCAAGCTGCTTTCCTTTTTTAAAGGGAAAGAGATTGAGGCATTGGGCATCGGGTGTTTTGGTCCGATTGACGTGAACAGGGATTCCGAAACTTACGGTTATATTACGACTACACCCAAGCTGGCGTGGCAGAATTACGATATTGTAGGGGCCTTTAAAAAGGAGCTTGGCGTGCCGGTCGGATTCGATACGGATGTGAACGGTTCTGCGCTGGGGGAATATACTTGGGGTATTGCAAAGGGATTACATAGCTGTATCTATATTACGATAGGCACGGGTGTGGGCGTCGGTGTGATTGTGGACGGCAATCTTCTGCATGGCATGATGCACCCGGAGGGCGGACATGTTCTGTTAAGTAAGCTTCCGAATGATACATATGAGGGCTTCTGCCCCTTCCATAAAAACTGTATGGAGGGTCTGGCGGCAGGGCCGGCGATTGAAGGAAGATGGGGTAAGAAAGCAATCGAGCTTGCCGACAGAGAGGAAGTCTGGGAGATGGAGGCGCATTATATCGCGCAGGCGCTTGTGGATTATACGATGCTGGTATCTCCGCAGCGCATTATTCTGGGCGGCGGCGTCATGCATCAGACACAGCTTTTGCCTATGGTGCGCGCGAAGTTTAAAGAGCTGTTAAACGGTTACATCAAGACGAAGGAGCTGGAAGATCTGGACAGCTATATCGTGGTGCAGAGCCTGGATGACAAGCAGGGGATCATGGGGGCGCTGAAGCTGGGGATGATGGAACTGGAGAGATAAGCATTACATATAGCGACCATAAAAACAGCATTTTGGCTATCAGGATGATACGGCCAGAATGCTGTTTTTGCATGTGTACTGCTGTGATATTATTGGGAGATATTCTTTGCGGCAAAATGATTTTGTAAGTATTCCGTCAGCACCTGCGCGGCCCTGCGGTGTGAGAGCTCCCCGGGATGTTCGTTGGAGCCGACTGTTTCTTTTGTCGTATTTGGTAACTGCAGAAAAATCAGGTTATGGTCTCCGCTCTCTGCGGTGTAACGGTTTAGGGCGTCATTTATGGCCGCAGTGAGATCATAGCCAAGCATACCATAGCACCAGACAATGTGCGCCTGCGGGTTATGCCTGCGAAGCATCTTCAAAAAGGAAACAACAGCATCCTTAAAGCGGTTTAAATCGTCATCCTGATAAGTGCCGTCCGGATTCAGATGCTGCTTAAAGGTCCGGTCTGTGGCGGGATCGTGCCAGACGGGCTGCAGGAAGGCGGAAGCGTCGTTCGTGCCCAGATTGACGATCACGGCGTCGGTTTTTCTTGCGGAAAAATCATAGGGTGCGAAGGCGCCCAGACTCTCATTCCTTTTTCCGCAGCAAAGGCCGCAGAGCTGTTCATAGCGGGAAGGGATGTTGCAGTCCGGGTTATTGTCCCAGCCGCTGAGGACGCCCCAGCCGCCTTTGGAGATGAGGTAAGCGTCTGCACCAAGCGCCTCCGCTGTCATTTTTGCGTAATCGCGGCTGTAGCTCATGTACATGGGAATCCAGTCGGCCTCGCCTTTCGCGCCGTATGTGCCTTCACCGGAAGTAATGCTGTCGCCCACAAACTCCAATGTATATTTTCCTTTGGGTACAGGGTGAAAATCACCGTTTGTCTGAACGCCGTGAATAATGAGGCAGCAGTCCTCGTCCTCTGTCATGGCCTGTAATTCTCTTGTGAAACGCACGTTTTTAATCGTATCCGGATTCATGCCGCGGAAAAGACAAAGGGAGTATGTGCCCGGCATGAGCATCTGGCGGCTCAGCAGTTCCCCGTTGACTTCAACGGTAACCCACATTTCGAGATTTTGCCAGCTGACCTCCAAGTCTGTCCACAGCTCAGAGCCGGACACGTTAAACTCCACTGCGCTTCCGCTGAAAAAAAGCGGCAGGGGACAGGCGCCGGGAACAGTGCGCCCATGTACCTTGTAGTACGGGATTTCCGTTAATGTATATTTTTTTAAGCTGTTCATCTGATTTTATTTTCTCCTGTTCGATACTTAAAATATCGCTGTATTACTGATGTGAAATCTGTCACTTATTTATGTCTTCTATCATAGCATCCATATACCCTCTGTCCCAGAGCAGGATTCGCAGCTTTTTTGCAGCCTCCACCGCAGGTGAGGTAAAATACTGGTTCGTCATAACAACGCCCACCATCCGTTCATAGTAGGCAAGTCCTCCATAGGTGCGAAGCACTGCTTCCACGCCCACAGGGCTGTTGTAGCGTTTGCACTGGATGGCGTAGGTGACGCCGTCTTTTTCCGCCAGAATATCAACACCGAAATCACCGCTTCCACGGGTTACTTCTACGCCAATAAAACCCTGTGCTTTCAGAAGATCGGCACAGAAAAACTCAAAATCATGTCCTTCCAGCTCGTCCATTCTGCTGATGCGGCGGTCCCGTCTGCGGCGAAGGAAAATATTTATGAAAATGATGAGAATCGCCATGAAGGCGATCAGGCCGATCAATGCGGCCAGAACCGTTAAATTGGATTGCGGCATAGTTACCTCTGTTTCTGCTTTCGTTTTCTGTATCCTGCATTTACAGGATGCTTTAATGGTAACAGTATTCATCCCGTCAGTCAACCGTTATGCGTGATACATCAAAAAGTACTTTTTTGAAAAATTCGTTGAGATTGTGCAACTAAATCAAAAGTTTGGGTGGTAGTATAGTGAAAGGGTTTTTACAATAACCGAAGAGGTGATGGGATATGGAAGACAAGGATATTATCGCGCTGTATTTGGAGCGAAATCAGGAGGCGATAGCTGAAACAGAGAAAAAGTACGGCAGATATTGTTATGCCATCGCTTATAACATACTTTCCAATACAGAGGATGCAAAAGAGAGCGTAAATGATGCTTTACTGAATGCGTGGAACAGCATACCGCCGCATATACCTTCTGTTCTGTCCGCTTTTTTGGGAAAACTCACGCGTTATGTCAGCCTGAAAAAATGGCGGTACACAAGAACGCAGAAGCGCGGTGGTGGTGAAACAGCCCTTGTTTACGAAGAACTTTCCGATTGTATTCCGGGAGGCAAGTCTGTGGAGGAAGTATGGCAGGAGAAGGAACTTGCAGAAATGATAGATTGTTTTCTTGATGAATTAACCGCTGTTGAACGCCGTATCTTTATCTGCCGTTATTGGTATTTTGACGATATTTCTGCAATCAGCAGGCGTTACCTGTAAAAATAAAATAAAAGGTAACTGGCAAGTGACCTTTCCGCTCGAGAACGCAGAATAAACGGGATTTATCGCGCATAGACTTTTATAAAAGTATTTCGTGAGCGTATGCCATGGCGACAGTTTTATCCAATATTTCCAATATCATTATTCCGGTCATTCTCTTTTATATTGTGGCTTATGGCATTTCAAACCGCTGTAACGTGTATGAGGATTTTATCAAGGGCGCAAAGGACGGCTTTCATACGGTGATACAGATCATGCCCACACTGATCGGACTGATGGTGGCGGTGGGTGTTTTGCGGGCGTCGGGATTTCTGGAATTTATCGGCGGACTGTTTGGCGGCGTGGCGCAGAGACTTGGGTTTTCGTCGGAACTTGTGCCGCTGATGTTTGTGAAGATGTTTTCCTCTTCGGCGGCGACGGGGCTGGTGCTTGATATTTTCAAAAATCACGGACCGGATTCCCTGACGGGGCTCACGACCTCGATCATGATGAGCTGTACGGAGACGATCTTTTATACCATGAGCGTCTATTTTCTTGCGGCGAAGGTCACAAAAACGCGTTATACATTAAAAGGCGCGATGCTTGCCACGCTGGCGGGAATTGCGGCGAGTATTGTGCTTGCCGGGAAGATATGCGGGTGACGGGTATGAAGATATTTCCAAGTGTGTAAAGAAAAGTCTGTAAATACAGATTCTCTATGATAATGACCGGTTTGAAGGCTCCCAGACGAGTCTTCAGACCTTGTTTTATTGTACGCTTGGCGGTGTACGTTTCCAATTGGCGTAAGTCTCAGGTCTGATGAACAGAAATCACATTAGGCGACATTTAAGGATAAAGTTGCAATACAAATCAAAGATCAATAATTACCCGAAATTATTTGTGGTAAATGTGACAGATAGATGGAGAGGAGGAAACGTGTGGTATCTGGGGCGGTTTCGTAAGCTGATGGAAACGGAGTAAGAAATCTGCGAATAACAACGAATGACGATCATATACGCTGCTATAATGGGCAATCTCTTTATAAATGCTTTCTTTATCCAATTTCTCATTTTTATAATATAAATTTCACTTTTCTGAGTATGATTCTACCGCAACACCACTGGTATTACTATTAGATAGTGCTTTAAGTCCAGGAATTGGCATTCCGATATATTTGGTTTGCAAAAATATCGTGCAAAAAGCTGTACTGCACATCCGTTGTAATTGACTGGTTTACTAATATATAATATTTCCTAAGAACACGATACAGGAGGAAGGACTATGGCGCTGCTTTATATCAATGCACGATGCAAACAGATACTGAACCTTCTGCTGTCCCAGACAAATTACATAACGACAGAACAGATTGCAGCGGAAATGAAGGTGTCTAAAAGAACCGTTTATTATGATATTTATAAAATCAATCTTTGTCTGGAACAGGCAGGACTGCCGAATCTCGAAGTAGTGCGTGAAAAAGGTATTTTAATTCCTCATGGTGAAAGAGCGCAGATTCAGGAAATGCTGGAAACTGACGGGCATGAACAGGTTTATATTTTTTCGCCGGAGGAACGGAAGAAAATAATTATCTGCTGTGTGATCTACAGAAGGGAAGCTATCTATCTGGAACAGTTGATGGAGTGCTGTGAAGTAAGCAGAAATACTATATTCAGCGACTTGAAAGAGGTTACAAGCTGTCTGGAACAGTACGGATTGAAATTGGAATACCAGACAAAGCGGGGGTATGAGATTGTAGGAAGCTCGATGAGAATCCGGGCGGTTTTCATTCTATATTTTAATGAAATGATGGCGTTGTTTAATGGCGGAGTCATTAAGTTTTTTCATAGAGAGGAAGTACAGGAATACTATGAGCGGTTAAAAAAGATTGAAAGAGCGTTAGGGGTCAGTTATGTGGATGGAGCGCTGACTTCTTTGGCGGCACTGCTCCCGGTCATGTACCGCAGCGGAAACCAACTTCAGCTGGATGGGCTGAAAGAGACGGAAATTGCAAAGACGAAGGAGTGTGCACTTGTTCGGAAGTATTTTTCGGATCTGGCAGTTGAGGAACAGGTTTATCTGTCTCTGCATTTGTTGGGATCCCGGGTAAATATTGTTCCTGATGACTATTTTGAAAGTAATTCCAAACAACATGTACATGACCTAGCCAGAATACTGATTTCAGATTTTGAGAAAGTAGCCTGTATTTTCTTTGAGCATAAGGATGAGTTGGAACGGGCACTTTTTATTCATTTGAATACTTCAATGTACCGCTATAAATTTGGCGTACAGATGGGGAATGTGATTGGAGAGGATGTACGCCATGAATATCCAGAGCTTTTTTCCTTAACAAGGATTGCGGCAAAAAGGCTGGAGGAAAATATCGGGTTTCCGATTCCGGATGGTGAGATTGCTTATCTTGCGCTGCATTTTGGCGCATTTCTGAAAATTTCCAGAAATGAAAATGAACGCCTGCGTATTCTTATTGTTTGTGTAAACGGCATTTCTACGGGGAATATGTTGAAAAGGGAAATCCAGAAAATCCTTCCCTTCGCAGAAATTGTTGATGTACGCGCAATTGTAGACTTGGTTAACGTTCAGAATATTTGTGATCTGGTTATTTCTACGGTGAAGATCAATACGGTTGTTCCTGTTATTACGGTGCATCCTATCCTGACAGAATTTGACCGCAATGCTATTCTTAATCATCGGATTGTTGCACCGAAAAATGTGGCGGCGCAGCGTGACCGCCTGTTCCATGTTATCAAAAAATATGTGAGCCCGGAAAACTATGATAATCTGCTGGATGATCTGACGGCTTTTATTCAGGATGAAGCAAAGGAAGGTAAGCAGGAGGAGGAGAGGGAAAATGATCTAATGAGTATTCTTGATGTTTCACGCATTACTATCTTTGAAAATACCTGCTCGTGGCAGAAAAGTATCCGTCTTACGGGTCAATGTCTGTTGGATTATAGAAGTATTGAAAAGCGGTATCTGGATACTGTTGTCAGCCAGTTACAGTATTACGGGCCTTATATGTTTCTGACAGAAGATGTGATTCTCGCCCACGCAAAGCCGGAAGACGGCGTCAATTGTCTTGATTTGTCAATGGCTGTATTTCGTGAGCCGGTAGTCTACTCTGAATTCCGAAAGGCCAGGCTGGTTATGGTTTTGGCAGCGGAGGATCAAGAGAAGCATTTAAAGATTCTGCAGGACATTCTGCAGCTTTTAAGTAAAGCAGACTTTATAAGCCGGCTGGAAGCATGTAAATCAGCGGCAGAGATTTATTATCTGGTAAAACAACTATTATAAACTCTTTTCTCCCATACCTCTCTTTGCACAAAGCAGATACAACTTCTGGACTTCTATTTGAAAGATTTCGATGATAGGATGAGACCAGAACGAAGGGAACCGAAACGATTTGATACTTTAATAGAAAGAAGGAGGGAACGTATGGAATTATTAAAAAAGGAGAATGTGCAGATTTGTGATACTGCCCCGGACTGGCGGGAAGCCATTCGGATGGCGGTGAAGCCTCTGGAGGAGCATGGATATGTTGAACCCCGCTATAAGGAAGAAATCATTTCCAATGTGGAAAAGATGGGGCCCTACATTGTAATTGCAGATAATATTGCACTTCCTCATGCAAGACCGGAGCAGGGGGCGTTAAAAACACAGATCGGAGTGACTTTATTCCGAAAGGATGTATTATTTGACGGGAAAGATATACCGGCGCGCTTGTTTGTTACGTTGGCTGCAAAAGATTCCAACAGCCATTTAGATGCATTGGTGGAAATATCGGATCTTTTGTCAGATGAATCAGTTGTACAGAAAATTCTGGAAGCACCGGATACGGAAAACTTATATCAGTACTTTGCGGGTTAATCGGAGAGAAGGGAGAAAAGGATTATGGTAGTATTGAATTTTATTCAGCAGGTGTTGTCTACGCCCGCCATATTTGTAGGACTGATTGCGCTTTTGGGGCTCTTGCTGCAGAAAAAAGATGCTCAGACCTGTTTTAAGGGTACGATCAAAACGATTCTTGGATTTATTGTATTAAACGCTGGCTCCACAGTGGTGCAGGACGCGATCATTCCGTTTGGAGACCTGTTTCGGATCGCTTTTGGCGTAGAGGGGGTTGTACCGAACAATGAGGCAATTACTTCTATGGGACTGACAGAGTTTGCCGTACAGACGGCATCGATCTTTGCATTGGGCATGTGCTTTAATCTGGTACTGGCACGTTTCTCAAAATTAAAATATATCTTTTTGACAGGTCACCATGCGCTGTATATGTCCTGCTTGGTTGCAATCCTTATGTCCATTGCAGGACTGGAGGGGGCAAAACTGATTGTTACGGGAGCGCTTCTCATGGGACTTGTAATGGCAATTTTTCCGGCTTTAATGCAACCGACGATACGCAAGGTGATAGGCGATGATTCTTTGGCTTTGGGGCATTTCGGGAGTGGCTGTTACTGGCTGAGCGCACAGATCGGAAAGCTATTCGGGCGGGATAAGAAAACCAAGACAACTGAAGATATCCAGTTCCCGCAGGGCTTATCATTTCTTCGTGAGAATACAATATCTATTGCAATTGCCATGTTTCTGTGTTATATCGTGGTCTCCTGTGTGGCTGTATTTACTGCACCGGCAGAGTCAGCAGAAATTTTTGCAGGTGATAACTGGATTCTGTATTCCATTATCAAATCCATCACATTCTCTGCAGGTATCTACATTGTGCTTTCAGGAGTGCGCATGTTGATCAATGAGGTGGTTCCGGCATTCAAAGGAATTTCAGAGAAATTGGTGCCGAATGCAAAACCGGCTTTGGACTGCCCTACAGTTTTCCCATTTGCACCGAATGCAGTGCTGATCGGATTCTTCTGCTCCTTTATCGGAGGTATTGTTGCACTGGCAGTGCTGGCTTTTATGGGAAAGGCTGGAATTGCGGTGGCGATCATCCTGCCGGGTGCTGTTCTTCATTTCTTTTGCGGAGCGACAGCAGGTGTTTGCGGCAATGCGACCGGAGGGTTAAAAGGCTGTGTAGCGGGATCTTTCGTACATGGCATTGTTGCAACCTTCCTTGCGGCAGGGCTTTATCCGATCCTGGGCGCTATGGGATTTGCTAACACCACATTCTCTGATACGGATTTTACATTGGTAGGAATCGTATTTGGCAATCTGATCAAGGTGGTGTCCGGCAATGTACTTATGGTAATTGTGATCATACTTTTTCTTTTGCCGATCATCTACAATTATACGATTGGAAGAGGAAAAAATGCATAAAACATAAAAATATGAGATTAAGAAAGCGAGGAATTTAAAATGATTAAGAAGATTATGTGTTTCTGCGGTTCAGGTCTTGGAACATCTTTCGTAATGGAGATGAATGTGAAGAAGGCGCTTACCAATCTTGGGATCAGCGGCGTAGAAGTATGCCATTCCACAATTGACGATGTGATGCCGGGGGCGGCAGATCTGTTCGTATGCAGCGCCGATCTGGTGGCAAATGCGGAGAGAGCCGGAAAAGCGATCGGTATTCAGAATATGGTGTCAGTGCAGGAAATGGAAGAGAAAATAAAAGCGGCGTTTGAGGTGTAAAGATGAAAAATTTTAATTATACGATTAAGGACGAAGTAGGAATCCATGCAAGACCAGCGGGTCTGCTGGTGAAAGAGGCAAAGAAGTATCAGAGCAAAATCGTGATCAGCAAAGAGGGAAAGTCAGCGGAAGCTTCAAAACTGATGGCGTTAATGGGCCTCGGGGTGAAATGCGGACAGAATGTAGATGTAGAGATATCCGGGGAAGATGAGGATGTGGCATATACAGCAATGAAAGCATTTTTTGAAGAAAACTTATAGTGACAGAAGCGGTATAGTCAGGCGGAGTGCCTGACTATACTGTCATAAGGAGGAAGCTTATGATTCGGATGAATGGAAAATCTGTATATAAGGGGATTGCAGTAGGTCCTGTCGTGGTTCTGAAAAAAGAAGATTATCGGGTAAAGAGGACAAAGACGGAAGACATAGAAGCAGAAGTATTCCGGGTAAATGAAGCGATAAAGGTCGCACAGGAAGAGCTTGGGAATCTTTATGAAAAGGCATTAAAAGAAGTAGGGGAAAGCAGTGCGGCAATTTTTGAAGTGCATCAGATGATGCTGGAGGATGAGGATTATCTGGATGCCATCTATAATATGATCCGCAGTCAAATGGTAAATGCGGAATATGCGGTGGCAGTGACCGGTGATAACTTTTCTGAAATGTTTGCCAACATGGATGATGACTATATGAAGGCAAGAGCAGTCGATGTGAAGGATATTTCCAACAGGTTGGTCAAGTGCCTGGCGGGAGCGTCTGCCGAGACAGATCTTTCTGATGAACCGGCGATCATTGTTGCGGATGATTTAAGTCCCAGTGAGACTGTGCAGATGAATAAAGAAAAAATTCTTGCTTTTGTCACAGTGCATGGCTCAACCAATTCCCATACGGCGATTCTTGCCAGAATGATGAATATCCCTGCTCTGATCGGGGTTCCGCTGGAACTGCAAAATATCCATACCGGAATGCAGGCTGTTGTAGACGGGTTCCGGGGTGAAATCATCATCGAGCCTTTGGATGAAATACGCGAACGAGCCATTGCAAAAATGAAGGAAGAGAACGAAAAGCAACGACTTTTGCAAGAATTAAAAGGAAAAGAAAATATCACCCTTGACGGAAAGAAAATCAATCTTTATGCAAATATCGGAAGCGTTGGGGATATTGGATATGTGTTAGAAAATGATGCAGGTGGGATAGGATTATTCCGAAGCGAATTTCTCTACCTTGGCAAGTCGGATTTTCCGACAGAAGAGGAACAGTTTCAGGCGTATAAGCAGGTTGCACAGACAATGGCAGGTAAAAAAGTTATTATCCGTACTCTGGATATTGGTGCAGATAAGCAGGCAGATTATTTTGAACTTGGAAAAGAAGAAAATCCGGCGATGGGATATCGGGCAATCCGCATTTGTTTAAAACAGCCGGAGATTTTTAAGACACAGCTACGCGCATTGCTTCGGGCAGCAGTGTATGGAAATATTTCTATTATGTATCCTATGATTACTGCGACAGAGGAAGTCCTTGCAATATATGGGATCGTGAAGGAAGTGCAGGCAGAATTAGAGAAGGCGGAGATTCCTTATAAACTTCCGGAGCAGGGGATTATGATTGAAACGCCTGCTGCAGTAATGATCAGTGATGATCTGGCTGAATTAGTAGATTTCTTCAGTATCGGAACGAATGACCTGACACAATATACATTGGCCATTGACAGACAGAATGAGAGGCTGAATGATTTTTATAAGCCACATCATAAAGCGATTTTACGAATGATACAGATGGTAGTGGAAAATGCTCATAAGTGTGGTAAATGGGTGGGAATATGCGGAGAGTTGGGAGCTGATACGGAACTGACAGAACAGTTTGTGCGAATGGGAGTAGATGAATTGTCAGTGGCATCGTCCATGATACTGAAAATAAGGAAAATCATCAGGGAAATGAATATGACGGAGTGACTTGCAAACAGAATCCTGATAGAAATGCCATAAATAGCAAGGCAGAAAATCGAGTGCGTAAGCGCTCGATTTTTGCATAACATAGCAGTAAAGAACAGCGGGGTGGTGTTTGCGCATGAATCTGCCAAGTACATAAAGCTCCTAGAAGAACAAAGGAGCTTGGACGGACATAGAAACAGCGCCCGTATGGACGCCGTTTCTGTGTGTGAGAAGGATAGAAATGTTGGTTCAAATATATGTCAACAGCCGCTTTATGGGCAGCTGTTATGGTTAGTCGAAGCCGGTCGGCGCCAAGCCAGCACCGGCGACTCCATTGTAAGTGTAGTATAACCACCGCTAAAGAATCTGAATCATTCATTTCTGCGGGCCGAATATTTTGATCCGGCTCTGTCTTAACTACAATTAATACTATACAGGCCATTTGTGAATGCGGTGTGTCAAAATTCGAAAGAAAAAAGAAAGAAAATATAAACTAAAATTTATAATTAGTACTTTCGGGAGACTGATAGCTGCAACAAAGTTTGACTTTCAAACTATTTTTTGTTACACTGTTTGGAGATTAAAGAGACATGTTTGTGCAGCAAAGGAACGATAATGGATATCAGTAATACATTAAATGAGGTGCTGGTCAGGCTTTTCCGCGATATTAACACGTTGGAGGAGCGGGCGATCAGGACGGAGGAATATAAAGATGTGACGGCCAACGATATGCATGTCATGGAGGCAATCGGGCCGGACTGCGCCAAAAATATGACCAGTGTGGCGAGAGAACTGGAGGTTACGACAGGGACATTGACTATAGCGGTTAACAGTCTGGTCAAAAAGGGCTATGTGGACAGAAGCCGAAGCGAGGAAGATCGGAGAGTAGTGCTGATCTCTCTTTCCGGGAAAGGGAAAAAGGCTTATCTGCATCATAGGCGGTTTCATGAAGAAATGATCGACGCAGTCTTAAAAGAGCTTACGGAGGAGGAACAGAGAGCGCTCGAAAGCGCCCTCTTCAAGCTGATAAGGTTTTTTCGTGAAGCAAACTGAAAAACGTATTTCACGAAAGAGATGGAAGGCTCGTAAACGCCAAATCGGGCGGCGTACGGCAAGGCTGGCAAGCGAACGGCATGAAGAGAAAGAGCCGTGTCTGCTTCATTACCCTTGCGCCAGCCGCTTTGCCAGCGTCCGATAGTCGGCGGGGCCGTTTTGCAGCAGGAAAGAATGAAAACGGTATAAAAATTCTGTGTCGTTATAGACAGCGGTCATCTGGTTTGGCTGAGACCAGAGGACGGCTGCCTGTTTTTTTAATTCCAGAATTTCCAGATATCCCAGATAATATTTCAGATAATTGCAAGGTTCCTCCGCGATATACTGATAGAGGGCGGCCAGATTTGCGCTGTCGCTGATTCCCAGACAGTAACAGAGTTTCTGTACATCCTCAAAGGAGGCGTTGTCATAGTGGATGGCGATATCCAGAAGGGAATAAAGCCCCAGTCTGAACTGCCTGTCAAGACGGCAGACCTGATAGTAGACGGCCGCTTCCGGATGGGATTCTTCCGCCAGCTCGATGGCCCGGTCAAAAGAGTCCAGCTCAACATACATTGCCCAGCCCTCCACAAACCCGCCATAATAAAGGACGTTTCCGAGAGGCAGGATATTGTTCTGCTCCTGATAACGTTTGCTGTATACGGTCTGGTAGAGGTGGCCGGGATAGCCCTCGTGGGCCAGTGTAGTAAAGAGGGCCAGATCGTCATCTGTATCCCGCGCGTTTAAACAGATCAGATTATCGCAGATATTGTCGATGGGCGGCATCATATAAAAGGCGGGTGCGCTGTAGGCTTCCAGACTGGCGTCTACATATTTAATGGTGGAGCGGATGGGCGCGTCGTCATGCCCCGCGGGGATGGGCGGATACTCCTCTCCGATTTCCGACTGCAGATCGGCCAGAATTTCCTCCGGCGTCATTTCCGGCAGGAGCGAGGGCGTCTGTGCAATCATATCTTTCAATGCCGGATTCGCGCTAAGGAGCGAGAGCAGTGATTCGTAGTGAAAGCGCAGATCTCTGGCGAGAAGACGTTTGATCTCATCTATGTCGCGGTAGGAGCCGGTGCGCAGACGAACAAGCGCCCGGTAGTAATCCCGGCCGTTTTCCTGACCGGCCAGACCGCAGGTCATCTTCCCGGAACCTTTTAATAGGGTCAGACCGTCCGCCAGTCGGTCGTAGGCGGGGATGACTACTGTGGTTAATAAGCGATTATGCTCAGATACATATGAATCAATTTCCGCAGCGGTCAGGATTTCTTTGTCGGCAAGCTGCTTAAGCCTCTCCTCAAACGTAATTTCCAGAAAATGTGTGCCGTTTTCCACGGCGGCGGCGTCCAGCAGATCCGTACATTGTTTGATTACCCGGTCGGCGGTCAAATCGGACATAAACAGCCCGGCCTGTGCTTTTTCCTCTTCATAGACAAGAAGTCCCTCAAAATAGGAGGGAATCTGAGTAAGGATCGACAGGTAATTCTCAATGTCGGCTTTGTCGTCCAGGCGGTACTCGGAAAATAAAATCGGCAGTTCTGAGGGAACGCCCGAGGAGGGCGAGAGCGGTTCTGAGAAATAGGGATAAGCGGCGGTCGACGCCGCGGCCGCAAGGTAGCTGTCCAAAAGCTCATAGAGGCGGCGGTTTTCCTCATTCAGGGCGTCGGGATTAATGGCGCTTAAATTTTTCCTTGCAAGAGACAGCGCGTACACTTCGTTCGCGGCGTCCCCGGCCTGATAGACGGGCAGGGTAAGCGACGATTCATCCACGCCGTAGGCGGATGGGTTGTCTATAGTATAGTGGAAATGAATGGGATTCGCCTGCACCTCATCTAAGAAAAAAGACTGGGCGAAAGCGCGGAATTTCGCATCCTGATGCGTGCGGCCGTACCAGTGGAGCGTCAGAGAGCTCAAAACGGTAAACAGAATCAGCACAAAAGTCCATTGTCTGGAAGAGAGGGAATGTTTCAAGGGAACACCTGCAGAGAAGGATTTGTATTACTATATGAGAGAATGAACAAAATAATGACCGGATTACAAGTAGCAGTTCAGCTCACGCCATTCGCAAAACGCGCTTTCAGCGCTTTCCGCTGCTGCGCAGCTCTTTTTGCTCATAAAAAGGCGTTCCCTCAGAGCATAACCCATCTGTCAAATTCATTTGAGCATGATTTGTAAGCTGATTTATGCTCTGGCCGAACTGTGGAGGCTAAAAAACGATCCGGTCGCGTCCGCCTTCTTTGCCGACATATAATTTTTCATCCGCCTCTTTCAGAAGCGTGGTAATATCGCTGTGATAGTCGTACTCCACCAGCCCGTAAGTGAGGGAGACGGTAAAGTTTTCAAATCCGCCGTCGAAAGTGATCTCGCGGATTTTCTGCCGGAGGGTCTCCAGCGCGGTGATGGCCTCGTCTCCGTTTAAACGGGGAAAAATCAGCAGAAATTCCTCGCCGCCCCAACGGGAAATAAAGGTGTCGGGCGGCAGCCTTTTCTGGAAGGTTTCCGAAATTTTTTTCAGAACCACGTCGCCCACATCATGCCCGTAGGTATCGTTAACCCGTTTGAAATGATCAATGTCACACAGACAGATGCTGATTTGGGAGTCTGCCGATTTGAGGAGATTTTCCAGATACTCCATGGTTCGCCGGCGGTTAAAGAGGCCGGTCAGGGTATCGGTGTTAGCCTGTTTCATCAGCTTTCTGTTATATTCGATCAGTTTGCCTTCCATCTCCTGTGTGGTGGAGCTGAAAAGATAGGAAACCATTCCGAGGGACAGGAAAATAAAAAAGGTGTTTATAAATTGCAGAGCATTGGTCAACGTATCATTAAGAATAATGACCGGCTCATGATGTCGGCAGTAATAATATAGGAATAACCGCAGTAAAAACAGGGCGGCGGCATAGAGAATTTTAAGCGGCGCGTGCTTGTACTTACAGAAGAAAACAAACACAAGAAGTACTACCAGAAAATGCTGTATGCCGATATTCCAGCCAAAGCAGTAAACATTTATGCAGGACCAGAACAGGATGCAGACATTTAGGATGCAGTATGACATAAATGTGCTGTATCGGTATGATAATACAAAAACAGCCAGAAACAGAATGGGAGAAAGGAACGTGAGCACCAGCGCACCGAAATGTGCGGTAACAGAAACAACCACGCAGCATACCAGAGAGTGGAGCAGCATGGTGAGCGTCAATAAGCGAACCACGGCGATCAGCTTGGCGGATTCGTTTTGCTTTCCGGTGTCCCGGCAAATATTTTCATAAATAGTAGCTAAAACGGAATTTTCTTTCATCTGGAACTCTTTCATGGAAGTATTTTTAAAACCGGTACACCTTTGGTTCTCGTTAAAGATGCATATATACAGCATGATACACCTTTTTGAGCAATATTGCAAACCGGCGCGCAAAAAAAATCAATTTATCTTTTGGGTGAAAATTGGTACAATGAAAGATAAAAGGAGAAAAGGATATGCAGCCTGCAAAAGTGAAATATTCCATTAAATATAAACTGATCCTTCTTTCGGTTGTGGTAGTGGGGCCCTTTCTGGTGATGGTTCTTTACCTGATTTATGCCCTGCACAATTACAGCAGCGCTTATGATGCGATCGTGGGAAACATGACGGTGGCGAATAACTACAACCTGAATTTTAAGGAGGATATGGATGAAAGTCTCTACAAACTGGTGGTGGGTTTCGTTACCTTTGACACCGTGGGGAACGACGGCAGTCTGGTAGATCCGTATGAGCACCTGGATGAGCTGCGAAGCGAGTTTAATAACCTCATGAGTATTACCCGAGACGACGAGAGCCGCGCCAGACTGCAGATTCTTTTGCGAAATATCGACACGTTAGAGGACCGTGTGGATGATATTCGGATGAATTTGGAAACGGACGCAGGGTATGATACCAATATTGAGATGCTTGATAATAATATTTATATCCTGACAGAACTGATTCAGGATAATATTCAGTCTTACATTTATTATCAGACGAAAAGTATGGAATACCTGACGAATCAATTGAATGTAAAGGTACACAGTTTTACGCTGTTCTGCGGGGTGCTGCTTACGCTGCTGGTGTTTATGGTGGCGATTCTCATCGTGATGATTGTGACGGATATCATAAGGCCGATCCGTGCGCTTTCCAGAGTGACAGAGCGGGTGGCGGAGGGGGATTTTTCCGCCAGAGCGGATGTGGAGACGCAGGATGAAGTGGCGGTTCTGGCGGATAGTGTGAACCGTATGACAGAGAGTCTGGAAGGGCTTGTGTCGAAGATTAAAGAGGACGAGCGGAAGATGCGAATGGCGGATCTGCGGCTTTTGCAGGAGCAGATCAATCCGCATTTTCTTTATAATACGCTGGACACCATTGTCTGGCTGATTGAGGGGAATGATTCTGATAAGGCGGTGAATATGGTCATGTCACTGTCGGAATTTTTCAGGCTGGTTTTAAGCAAAGGGAAGGAATATATTACCATTCAGGAGGAGGAGCTTCATATAAAGAGTTATCTTGAGATCCAGCAGGTGCGCTACCGGGATATTCTGGAGTATGAAATTCGGATGGATCCGGAGTTGTATCAATATCGAATTCTGAAGCTGACCCTTCAGCCGCTGGTGGAAAACTCTCTTTACCACGGTATTAAATATAAGCGCGCCAAAGGCCGTATCATTGTGACGGGATATATGGAGGGAGAACGGATCCGGCTGCGGGTGGAGGATGACGGCGTCGGCATGGAGGCGGAAGACCTTCATAAACTGCAAAAGGAAATTGAGAAACCTTGTAAGGAGACGGAAAAGGGGTTCGGACTTGCCAATGTCAATGAGAGAATTCGCATGAATTTCGGTGCGGAATACGGTATGAAGATTGATTCCGCCAAAGGGAAGGGCACATGCGTGGAGATCGTTATCCCGGCGGTGCCTTATGCAGCGGAAAAGGAGGATTAGTGTGTTTCGGAAAAGATTTTACGGTGTGATAGTGGTCGGGATACTCCTCATGATGACTCTGCTTCTTCTGCTTTTCGGAAGCAGGCTCTTTACGGATATTGAGGAGGAAGCTCATATAACCCAGGAGAATCGGATTGTGGTCGGCATATCACAGTTGGGAAGTGAATCCGGATGGAGGACGGCCCATACAGAATCGCTGCAGCAGGCGTTTACACAGCCAAACGGCTATTTTTTGATTTTTAACAACGCCAGGCAGAAGCAGGAAAACCAGTTGAAGGCGATTCGCAGCTTTATCTCCCAGCGGGTAGATTACATTATTTTTTCGCCTGTGGTAGAGACAGGCTGGGAAACTGTTTTACAGGAGGCGAAGCAGGCGGGTATCCCCGTTATACTTATGGACCGCAATGTGGATGTGGAAGACCAGAGTCTTTATGTGACTTGTGTAGGCAGTGATTTTGTGGAGGAAGGAGAGAAGGCCGGACACTGGCTGGAGAGGGAACTGGTTGAGCGCGGTCAATCGAGTCAGTCAACCAATATTGTAATATTGATGGGAACGGAAGGCTCCTCATCCCAGATCGGCCGGTCAGCCGGGTTTGCCGCTGTGGCCGCCAGACATAATAATTGGAATATTCTGGAGGAGAAGTGCGCGGAGTTTACTTCCACGAAGGGTAAGGAAGTGATGAAAGGCTTTCTGCGCAGATATCCCGATATCGACGTGGTGGTGTCTCAGAATGACGACATGACCTTTGGCGCTATTGAGGCGATCAGAGAGTCAGGCCGCACGGTGGGCGTGGACGGCGATATTATGATTCTCTCCTTTGATGCGGTGCAGGGGGCGCTCTCTATGGTGGCGGACGGCACAATCAATGTAGACATCGAGTGCAACCCGAATCAGGGAGAATATCTTCTCCGGGTGATAGACATGCTGGAAGCGGGGGAGACGGTTGAGAAAAAGTATTATGTGGAAGAGAATGTTTTTACCGTAGAAAATGTAACGAAGGAACTTTTGGAGGAGAGAACCTATTAGCGGCGCGACAGGAATCGGAGGAATGTGATGCTGAAAGTATTTTTGGTGGAGGACGAGAGCATAGTCAGGGAGGGGCTGCGGGATAATATACCCTGGCAGCAGTACGGATATCAGTTTGTGGGGGAGGCCAGTGACGGCGAGATGGCGCTTCCGCTGATACAGAAGACAAAGCCCGACGTTCTGCTTACGGATATCAAAATGCCCTTTATGGACGGACTGTCCCTAAGCCGTTTGGTACATCAGGAGTTTCCGGACATGAAGATCATTATTATCAGCGGATATGATGATTTTGAATATGCCCGAGGCGCGATTCTGGTAGGAGCGGAACAATATCTTTTGAAGCCGATTACCAGAGCGGCCATGCAGAAGGTGCTGGCGGAGCTTAAGACAAAGATTGAGACAGAGCGGGAACAGAAGACCTATCAGGAGAAGTTCCAGAGTGAGGTCAGAGAGTACGAGCAGTTCTCCCGGACGGATTTTTTTGTCAAGGTGTTTGAAGGGCGTATGTCGGTACAGGATATTTATGAGGAAGCGTCCAAGCTTTCTCTGAAAATTAACGCGCCTTGTTACAATATTCTGTTGTTCAATTTACAGGAAAAGCGTACCGGGGAAAATATGGGGATGGAGTCGGAGGACTTTGCCAGAAAACGGGAGGAACTTCTGCATTATTTTATACGTTATCCGGAAAATCTGGTTTTTCGGTGGAATGTGAATACCTATGGCGTATTGATTAAGGGGAGTCCTGAGCAGATGCAGGAGCTTGGGAACAGATGCCTGGAAAACGTGGAACGCATCTGCCAACCGGCCCAAGAGGTTCTGGACTGGTATGTGGCTCTGGGCGAGCCGGTGGAGAGATTGAGTATGCTGGCCGAATGTTACAGCAAGGTCAATCATATTTTCGCATACCGTTTTTTGATGCCCCAGGTGCATGTCTTTACAAAAGAGACGACAGGACGGAATATGCCGGAAAAGGAGGAGAGCGGCAGAATCAGGGATATTGATCCGGCGAAGATGGATACGGAGCTGATTCGGGATTTTCTGCTGCAGGGCGCGAGAGATGAGATTACGGATTTTGTGGAGAACTATCTGCTGGCGGTAGGAGAGGCGCTGCAGTCGGCCATGTTCCGCAACTACCTGACGCTGCATGTCTATTTTGCGGCGGTTTCCTATGTGGAATCACTTGGCTGCGATAAGGAGGAGCTTTTACAGCTTTTGCACGACGAGGGGCTGACGCCGGAGGGGCAGTATGATGTGGATGCGATGCCGGATTATCTTTGCGGCCTGATTGAGAAGGCGGTGGAGCTTCGCGACAGAGAGTCGGATAACCGAAGCAGGCGCATTTTGAAGAAAGCGCTCTCTTATATAGAAGAAAACTATTCGCAGGAGTCTCTTTCCTTAAATTCTGTGGCGGGAGAAGTCAACGTCAGCGCAAACTATTTCAGCGCGATTTTTTCGCAGGCCATGCAGGTGACATTCGTGGAGTATGTGACGGGCAAGCGTATGGACAAGGCGAAAAAGCTCCTGCGCCAGACCCAGATGCATACCGGGGAAATTGCCATGGAGGTGGGTTACAAAGATCCGCACTATTTCAGCTTTGTATTTAAAAAGACACAGGGCTGCACGCCGAGAGAGTACAGAGCCGGGGGAAAGGCATGAGGGTGTGCAGCCCGGAAGATTAAGTGTGGGCAGGGCCGTCGCTTTCCTTCTGAACCAGTTCCCATGGGATTTCCTGAGATATGACGGGAATTCCCTGCAGCATTTGTATCATGGTTTCCGCTACGCATCCGCCCATCTCGTGGGGCCGGTGTGTCAGGGTGGTGATACGGACCTTGCTCAATTCGCTTAAGTAGGTGTTGTCAAAGCAGACCACGGAAACGTCGCGCGGAACCCGGAGACCGGCGTAGGACAGCTCTTTGATGAGCCAATATGCCGTCTCGTCGTTATAGCAGATCACGGCGGTGCAGCCGGAAAGGCATTCTCTGATATAGGCGGCGAGAAAACGGGTATCCTGTTTCTTCTCCAGTTTTTCGATATCGTCGCTCTGAAACCAGCCGATATGATGGTCGGAAAACTTCAATCCCTGATCCCGCAGGCAGCAGGCGGCGCCCAGATAACGTTCCGGGCCCTGCTTGTCATCCGATTTAAAGATACCTGCGATACGGGTGTGCCCCAGCTCGACCAGATGATTTGCCAGAAGATAGCCGCCGTAATAGTTGTCGTCCTTGATGCAAATTTCGTCCGGAAGGGCGTCATACTTATTATGAAGAAACAGAAGTTTTGTGCCGGTGTCTTTCAGCTTTTCAAAGAGATCGGTATTGGGCGTAGGGAGGGCGCTCTTTGAGCCTTCCACAATGATTCCCCGTGGCGGAGTTTCCAGCAGGGAAAGAAGGATCTGCCTTTCCTGAGAGGTGTCGTTCTCGGTGGGATGAACCTCTAACTGATAGCCTTTGGAGGCGAGTGTGGCGCGGATGTCGGTGAGCAGATGAGGGTATAGGTACTCTTGACTGCTGGCAATCAGGATGGGAATGGTATTACGGCCCGCATCGGGAGACAGACCCGTGGCGTAGGAACCGCTTCCCCGGCGGCTTTCGATCAGACCCTGACTTTTGAGAAGAGAAAGAGCGGCGCGCACGGTCTGGCGGCTGACCTGATATTGTTCGGCTATGGCGGTTTCTGTGGGGAGTGCAGTGATCCCCTGTTTCAAATTCCGCGCAATCAGCTCCGTAAGCTGTTTCGAAAGTGTTTCGTACTTGTTCATAATAAAAAAATCTCCTTTTTTGTTCACGGTTTATTCACAAATTACATCAAAATTATTCATAAAACATGCCTTGATCGAAAAAAAACACCTCTCAATTCCCCTTTCTGATAAGATTGACTATAAATAGGACACGGGTAAAACAGGAAAATTCTTCGTCAAAATCCATAAAAGAATAACCAAATCGTAAAAAATTACCCTAATTTTTTAACTTTGTACTATTTATTTCTATTATAACATAAATTTGTATTGTTGAACCCATCCAAAATGCACAAAAGGATGATTTTGGGTGTTGAACTGTGCCGTGCATTTTGCTAAAGTGTTCTCAGGGACGGGGAAACACGAAATCCCGTTACCCCAAAACATATTCTTCCATCACAGGGGTGGGAGAAAAAATGAAAGGGAGGAAACAAACAATGAAGAAAAAAATGGCAGTTTTACTGACAGGCGCTATGGTAATGGCTACTCTGGCAGGCTGTGGCGGCGGTGAGGCAGCTCCTGCAGCAGAGACAGCAGCTCCTGCAGCAGCAGAAGAGGCACCCGCAGCTGAGGAAGCTCCGGCAGCAGAAGAAGCTCCTGCAGAGGAGGAGGCTCCTGCGGAGGAAGCGGCAGCTCCGGCAGCAGACGGCGAACTGATCACAGTTGGTATCATCAACAACGACCCTAACGAGTCCGGTTACCGTACCGCTAACGATGCAGACCTGAAGAAGACCTTCACAGAGGAGAACGGTTATTCCGCATCCTTCGCTTACAGCATGAAGAACGATGAGCAGATCACAGCAGCTCAGAAGTTCATCCAGGACGGCGTTGACTATCTGCTTCTTTCCGCAGCTGATACAGCAGGTTGGGATTCCGTACTGACAGATGCACAGGACGCAGGCGTTCAGGTTATCCTGTTTGACCGTACCATCGACGCTGACGAGAGTCTTTATCATGCATCCATCGTATCCGATATGGACAAAGAGGGTGAGACCGCTGTTACATGGCTTGAGGGCCAGGGTCTTGAGACCTACAATATCATCCACCTTCAGGGTGTTATGGGTTCCGCTGCACAGTTAGGCCGTACCGGCGCACTTGACGCTAAGGTAGCAGCAGAGGCTAACTGGAATCTGGTTGAGCAGCAGACCGCTGAGTGGAACGCAGAGAATGCACAGCAGATCGTACAGTCCGTAATCACCTCCGGTAAGGAGTTCAACGTAATCTACGCTGAGAATGACGATATGGCTAAGGGCGCTGTTGCAGCTCTGGATGCAGCTAACATCTCTCACGGCGTAGGCAAGGATGTCATCGTAATGGGCTTTGACTGCAACAAGTGGGCTCTTGAAGAGCTGCTTGCAGGTAACTGGAACTACGATGGACAGTGTAATCCTTTCCAGTCTTCTTACATCGATGATGTAATCAAGAATGGCGCACCTGCTGAAAAGACCATCATCATGGATGAGAAGGGCTTTGATGCAACCACCATCACAGCTGAGGATGTAGAGAACTACGGTATCTAATCTAACAGTACCACAATTGTATATCAACAAAAAATATGCTATAATGTATAGGACGAGCGCGGCGCAGCGAAAAAGCCTGCCCGCGCTCTCTTTCTATAAAATTTTAAACAAAAAGAGGGAATTGGGAGGTGGACCTGAGAGTGGAAGGAAATGTTGTATTAAAAATGAGAAACATTCACAAGATCTTCCCCGGAGTGCATGCCCTGCAGGGTGTGGACTTTACATTGCGCAAGGGTGAAATTCATGCGCTGATGGGGGAGAACGGCGCCGGGAAATCGACGCTGATCAAGGTTCTTACCGGGGTTTACGGCAAGGAGGACGGAGATATCTTCTTAGACGGCACAGAGGGCGCGGTGGCGATCCATTCGCCGCAGGATGCGCAGAAGATGGGCATCAGTACCGTGTATCAGGAGATCACGCTCTGCCCGAACCTGACGGTGGCGGAGAACATGTTCATCGGCCGTACGGAGGGTGCGGTGCAGAACTGGAAAAAAATGAACACGGATACGGATAAAATCCTGCAGTCTCTCGACATTCCGGCGAAGGCGACGCAGCAGCTGGAAACCTGTTCCCTGGCGGTGCAGCAGATGATCGCCATTGCCCGTGCGGTTGACATGGAATGTAAGGTTCTGATCCTGGATGAGCCTACTTCTTCTCTGGATGAGCAGGAGGTGGAGAAACTCTTTAAGCTGATGCGGGATCTGCGCGCCAAGGGTGTAGGCATTATCTTTGTTACACACTTCTTAGAGCAGGTGTATGAGGTCTGCGACAGAATTACCGTTATGAGAGACGGTAAGCTTGTGGGCGAATATGAGATCGAAAACTGCCCCGCGTGCAGCTTGTGTCAAAGATGCTCGGTAAAGAGGTGGATGATCTTTCCGATATCAAGAGTGAGGTCAAGACATTTGATGCGGGAAAGGATGCGGTTCCCGTATTTGAGGCGGAAGGTCTTGTCAGCAACGCGGGCATCAAGCCTTTCGATTTCCATATCAACAAGGGCGAGGTAAACGGTTTCACCGGCCTTCTCGGTTCCGGACGAAGCGAGTGTGTGCGCGCTATTTTCGGCGCGGACAGGGTGACCGGCGGAAAAGTAAAGATGAGCGGCAAGGATGTAAAGATTGCAAAGCCGCTTGACGCCATGAAGAACGGCATCGCTTATCTTCCCGAGGACCGTAAGGTGGACGGTATTGTGGGCGACCTCTCCGTGCGCGACAATATCATTCTGGCACAGCAGGTGCTTAAGGGCTTCTTCAAGCCTTTCTCCAAGGCGGAGGCCAATAAGGTTGCAGATGAGTACATAAAGCTTTTGAATATTAAGACGGCTTCCAAGGATACCCCGATCAAGTCTCTTTCCGGCGGTAACCAGCAGAAGGTGATTCTGGCGAGATGGCTTTTCACCCATCCCGAATATCTGATTCTCGATGAGCCTACCAGAGGTATCGACGTGGGTACGAAGGTTGACATCCAGAAACTGGTGCTGAAGCTGGCGTCCGAGGGCATGAGCGTGACCTTTATCTCCTCGGAGCTTGACGAGATGCTCAGAACCTGTTCCCGGCTGATTGTCATGCGTGACCGCAAGGCGGTGGGCGAGCTGACAGGCGATGATCTGAATCAGGGTACGGTTATGAATACGATTGCGGGAGGTGACAAATAAATGGCAAATGTGGATACAAAATCTGCAAAGGCAGGTTCTTTCAAAAATCTGATAAAAAACCAGTGTTTTATCCCGATCGCGGCGCTTCTGCTGCTGGCGGTTTTTAACCTGATTGCCGATCCGGCGTTCTTCAAGATTACAGTGGTTACGAACAGCGCGGGCAATGCGGTGCTGTCGGGCTTTTTGATTGATATATTAAATAACGGTTCCGAGCTGGCGATTCTGGCGATCGGCATGACGCTTGTGACGGCGGCTTCCGGCGGACAGGATATCAGCGTGGGCGCGGCGATCGGCGATCGCGGGCAGCGTGATCCTGCGGGTGCTGTGCGGCGGAAATGCCCGTCCCGAGACGCTGCAGGCTCCTATTATTGTGGCGTTTCTGGTAGCGTGTGTGGTAGCGATGCTCTTTGGCGCGTTCAACGGCGTGCTGGTGGCGTACTTCAGGATTCAGCCAATGATCGCGACACTGATCCTTTATACGGCAGGACGTTCAATCGCGGCATGGATCAACAACAATGAGCTCCCTGTAATCAGCGAGCCCAGCTTTGCCTATTTCGGCGGCTTTATTCCCGGCGTGCCGATCCCGACACCGATTTTTATCACGATTGCCTGTCTGATTATCATCGCCATCGTGCTGAAAGTGACAAATCTGAAACTTTATACACAGGCGGTCGGTATCAACCAGAGCTCCTCTAAATTAAACGGTTTGAATCCGGAATTTATCAAGGTGCTGGCGTTTGTGATCCTTGGTTTGTGTGTGGCGGTAGTCGGTCTGATCAAGGTGAGCCGTGTTTCCAGTATCAACTACTCCGTTATCGCGAAAGATATCGAGATGGATGCGATTCTGGCGGTTGCTCTCGGCGGTAACGCGCTCTCCGGCGGTAAGTTTAATATGGCGGCTTCCATCATCGGCGCATATGTAATTCAGTGCCTGACGACTACCCTCATCAAGTTCGGCGTGGCTTCCACAGCGCTTCCGGCATACAAGGCGGTCGTGGTTATCGTGCTGGTTGTGATCAGTGCGCCTGCCGTGAGAGAGAAATTTTCCTCTTTCACCAAGAAAATGAAACTGAAAGGGGAGGTGGCATAAGATGGCAAAGACAGATAAAAACAATAAATCCTCGGGCGGCCTTGGCGCAAAGCTGATGGGCATGACCGATACCAATCTGCTGCTGACCATTACGATTGTTGTATTTTTCCTGATGTATATTGCGGCGGTAGTATTTCTGCGATCGGGTTTCTTAAAGCCCCAGACCTTTTTCAATATTTTAAATGCCAACGCGGCGCTGATCATTCTGGCCTGCGGCATGAGCCTTGTTATGATCACGGGCGGAATCGATATTTCCGTGGGCGGCGTGACGGCTCTCGTGAGCATGTGCTGCGCGGTTTATCTGGATTTTAAGGGCGGCAACGTCTTTGTGGCAGTGCTCATCGCACTGGCGATCGGTCTGGCGTTTGGCGCTTTTCAGGGTTTCCTGGTGGCGTATCTGGATATCCAGCCTTTCATCGTGACTCTGGCGGGTATGTTTTTTGCAAGAGGTATGACCACGATCGTGAATACGTCTCCCTTCAATGTAGAGAACGAAGCATTTGTGGCTTTAAAAGGTACGCGTGTTATCGTACCGGGTATGGGTTCTGTCAATAAGCTGGGCAAGTATGTGAATGCCTATGTGGAAATCGGCGTGATCGTGGCGATCTTAGTAGTGGCAGTGATGTTTGTCCTGCTCCGCTGGGCTAAGCTGGGCCGTAATTTCTATGCAGTCGGCGGCAACAAGCAGAGCGCGCTTATGTTAGGTATCAATGTGAAGAGAACGAAATTTCTCTCCCACCTGATTTGCGGTCTGTTAGCTGGTATCGGCGGTTTCGTTTACTTCCTGCATGTGGGATCCGGTTCTCCCTCCCATGCGACAGCCATGGAAATGGATGCGATCGCTTCCTCTATCATCGGCGGTACGATGCTGACAGGCGGTGTGGGTAACGTGGTTGGTACCTTCTTTGGCGTGCTGTCCTTGAGTACGATTCAGAATATCGTATCTTCCGCCGGTTTTGATGAGGCATGGTGGTCAGGTATTACAAGAGCGGTTATGCTCTGCCTGTTCCTGATCGTGCAGAGTGTGATTATGTCTGTGAGAAAGAAGAGAAATGCAGCGAACTAAATAGCAAGAAAAAAATTGACTGCCGGGTGACTATCGTGTCGCCCGGCAGTTTTTTTAACTTAAGAGTGTTTCTTATAGGAGATCCATTTCAGAAAACTGCAGATACAGGCCATCAAGAATCCCAGCCGGAATCCGTGCAGAGAAGGGATAATGCTTTGCTTCTTTATTATGTTCGAAATCGTACACCGTGACGGTTTCTTTTTTTGCGTCCACAATCCAGTATTCCCGCACACCCGTTTCCTGATAGAGTTTCACCTTCCGCTCGCAGTCCATCTTAACACTGGAGGGTGAAAGGATTTCGACAGCCCAGTCCGGCGCGCCGTGGCAGTCTCTTTCGTCGAGCTTGTTCCTGTCGCAGATGACAGAAACGTCCGGCTCCACATAGTTGCGGTTATCCTCTTTGAGGTATACCGCAAAGGGGGCGGCATTCACAACTGCCCTGTTGATTCAGAGTCTCCTGTTTTTACAAGAGAAGGGATGGTTGGAAATAACAACTGTAATATATAAATTAGTAACAAATTAGTGACAAATTTCAGCGGGCCGGAACCGTTACCATCCCTGTCCCGATAGCCTTTTAGCAATTTAATAAAAAATTAATTAGTAACAAATTAGCGACAAACGGCTGTTTTTTGCGAAATAACGAGTGAAATAAAAACGAAACGAAGAATGATATTTTGGAATAGTATATGAGGAAAGCTTGATATTATCCGGAGAAAATAGAATTAAGAAAATATTAAGAAATTATTTTGACCGGTTGTGGTACTGACAACGGTGCCGCAGGCTACAATGCCGGTTCTGGCAGCGGAAGAGGGTATCGAGGCTGAGGCCGAGACGGCCCCTGAGGCAGTGGAAGAAGATTCTGCTGCACCTGCTGACGATAACGAAGATTCGGCAGCGGCGGATGCTGAAACACCCGATGTTTCAGGCGATTCCGACGCCACGGAGGGCGAGCAGGATGAAAGTACGGAGGGCGATAGCGAAACGCCCGTTATTAATGAGGGCGAAAATGCTGACGGCGATCAGACGACGGAGGAGCCGGCAGAGGAAGACGACGCTTCCGATGCCAAGACGGATTCTGCCGATCTCAATGCTGAAGCGGCCGCTAAGCCCGCCAAGCCCGTGATTACAATAAAGAACGGCGGCAGTAAAGTGGAGGATCTTACAGAGGCTCTGCCGAACCGCGCCGAGGGCATTACGTTTGAGATCGCGGCGGTCACTGGCGTTACGTTTAAGTATACAGTGGACGGCAGCGCTCCCACTAAGGACACGGAAACCACCTATAGCAATCCTGTGGCTGTAACGGCTCCGAATCAGGATGCTGCGGGTGAGGTGAAGATTCAGGCAATTGCGGTAGTTACTCCCGAAAGCGGAGAGGCGCAGGTCTCCGAGGTGGAGACCGTGACAGTGAAATTCGCGGAGAAACCGGCGCCTAAGACCATTACCCTGTCAGAAGATTCGGACGACAATGTGCATGTAAACGTTAATGACGAGGCGACACTGACCAAGACGACGCCTTACTCCATTACCAACCCTGAAAACGGCGTTTATGTTACCGTTGCGGGCGACAGCAGTGACGCTCTGTTTGAGGTAATGTACCTGGGCGAGGACAAAGAAGCTGAATGGACCAGCGTATATGCTGATAATGAGGGTAGATACAGGCTTCCGGATGACAAACTGGGAGAGAAGCTCCAGCTTAAAGTTCTCGTTATGAAAAAGATTACCTTGGTTTGGGAGGGGGCAAGCTGGAATTCTGTTGGAATCAGCGCTTCCGCAAACAGGGAGGAGAAAGGTCCCGATGAGATCGTATTTGGAGACCAACTCAAAAAACAACTTGGTGATGCTTATGCGAATAAAATCTATGCGCCTAAAGGCACCAAGGTTAAGATGACTGTCAGCCCTTTGAGCGGGCAGATGAAGCTTGCCGAAGTTGCTCTCCAAAAAGGAGCCGGGGCGGCGGAGCCTAAAGATATTGATGAAACGGGCGCGGCCGAGTTTGTAGTGGCGGATGAAATTGCAGACGACTATACGCTTACGATCAAAGGCACTGCCGGCTATCAGCGCGTTGTGCTGACGGACGGCTGGGAAGAAGTAAAGCCGGACAGCAAGAAGAATTACAATGTGACTCCTACATATGGTACATATAGCTACGACCTTACTGCGGAAGACGCTAATGGGAAAGCGCTTGCGGTCAGCAGTGTAAAAGTATCCGAAAATGATGCGGCGACGGACACGGTTACTGTGACCTCAAACAAGGATCGCACGGTGTGGATGCTGGATATAAAGGAAACTGCGGCAAAGAAGACGCTGCAGGTTGGCATTTATGACGGAGAGACCTGCCTTGATACCATCACTCTTAAGGTGGCGCCCGTGGTCGAGACGGTGAAGATTGCCGGTGAAAAGGACAAAACGATCAAGCAGGAGATCGGCACAGTGGCAAAATATGCGCTCACGCCGAATGATAAAATGCTTCCGTACAATTTGTTCGCATACATAGAAACAGAAGATAACAGCAAGCCGAATGGCAATAGCTCTGTTGCGAGCGTTGATGTCATAGACGGCAGCCTGGTTGTAAAGACGAGAGCGGACGTTGAAGGAAAAGCTGACGCGGCCAAGATTGTAATCGAAAATTACTTAACGGATAAACCGGTGGCAAGCGTAACGTTAGAGACATTGAAACCTGCCTGGGTTTCGGGCAAACCCACTCTGAAACAGGCGGGCGCTACGGATACTTCCCTGACCGTTGCCGTTACGGCGCCCAAGGGATTCACTGTGCCGGACGACGAGATGGGAGGCGTATGCTTCTACAAAGTCGACATCAAAGAGAAGAAAACCGGATCAGCGCTGCCGACAGAGTACGTTGCGGTGACGGGCCAGACGGATACTTATACTTTTAAGGTAAGACCTGAGGAATCCGGCAAGGGCGCACAGGCGGACTATGAGGTAACGGCGCAGCTGTTCCTGTATAAAAACAGCGATAAGACCGGCGAAATTGCAAAGAGTAATGTATCGGCTGCATTAAAGCATTCCACAAGGAAGCCTTTCTATGCCGACAAGATCACTCTGAAAAAAGAGAAAGCGGCTTCCGGCCTCTACACAGGTCAGAAAGCGGCTGTGGCGACCGTTGATTTTGGTAAGAGCGCAAGCTATAACAGCGATGCGGATGTAGAGGTAGTCGATAACTATCCGACAGATGTATTTGAGAATGTGTATATCGACGCTAACCTGAAGGTTTGGGCAAAGGCATATACATATGCAAAGCCGGGCAAGTATACCATTACGGTGCGCACGACCTATAATAAGGCGGCGGACAGCGCGGGTGACAGTATCGTGCAGGCGACGGCGTCCGTTCCCGTGACGGTGGTACGGGGTATTTATGACATAAAGGCGGCGGCTCCGACACAGATCTACAAGGCGGACAACAAAGCGGTGACCGCAAAGATCGCAGTTATCTATAACGAGGGCGACAAGACATATGCGCCCAAGACGAAGAAGGTAAGGTATGACCTGGTTGTGTGGCCTGGCGAGAATGAGCCCCAGAAGGTACCCGGCATTACCGTAACAAACGGAACCATCAAGATAGATAAAGACTATAAGGCCGACGGCAACGAAATCTATATTCGGGTAAAGGCTGACGATTATGCCGACAATGAAACGGCGGATTGGGTGACCTTTACGGTGACGGGAAGCGCGACGTCTCTCGGAAAGGTAGCGGTCGTTGAAGAGGTAAGCGGCGGTTATAAGGATTTGGCTCCTGATGACGGGACAGAGATTCCGATTAATAAACTGAATGATTATTATACAAGAGTAATTGTTGTAAAGCCCGGCGTAAGCAAAGTCGGCGGTAAATATTTAGCGAGCGATGTGATTCCTACAGAGCTTTATACCCTGACGGCGGCAAAAGGTACTGCTGTTGGGGACGACGATGGGGATAGTTATGGTGTCACAGCCGACAAGCTTGGCAAGAATCTCCAGTTTAAGGCAGTGCCGGTTGACGGCAGCGATAAGAAGGGTGTAACGAGCAATAAGTTCACCATCATAGCTGATGACCATGTAAAAGCCGAAGAGGCTAACGTGACCTATGAGATACAAGGCTATATTGACTGGGACCAAGACGTTTTGAATAAGAATGGGGAAAATAAGCTGGATGTACCTGCCGGCACCATGATCAGGCTGAGCGTAGCGGATCGAGACGGATATCCGTTATATTATGACGAGTATCAGTCATCAGGCAGCGTATACGACTATGTATTGTCGACGACGAATGCCAAGGTTGTAAAGAAATATGAAAACGGTCTTGCTCTTGATGTGATCGTGACCAAGAATCCGGCTGTCGTTACCCTGAAAAAAGGCAAGAACACGGTAGGCACCTATAATATCAGGATTCCGGATCTTGACGACACGGCGGTTGTGGCCGCGCCCAAGATAAGCCTGAAGAAGGGGACAACGATCTATCCGATCAGAACGCAGCAGACACTGAGCTTTACCATGAACAAGCCGGTTGAAGGCGCGAGATATGTGAGAATTTCTTACCAGGATAATCTGGATGATACAAAAAATTTGAGCTATTCCATTGGGGATACTGAGGCAGTGTTGAACTCCAATACGCAGGAATTTGCTTTTGACGTTGTGTTAGATAATTATGATGGTGGTGCTTATGAGTTAAAGAAAGGCGCGTCGCTTGCTTTCGTATTCTTAGACAGAGACGGAAAGGTTCTGACCAAGACCAGCAACACCGTAAAGGTCAAGACAACGGCGCTGAAAAAGAGCTACAAGCTCGATGCGAAGTACACCATGTCCACGAAGGACGCCTTCCGGGTGCCGTTTACCGGCAAGGGCAGCGGCGTAGAGGATGTAGTCTTTACAAAACTCTACAACGCCAACATCAAAGGTCAGATCAACAAGTTCAGAACGGGCTTTAAGCTCACGGATGACGGGAAGCTTGAACTCCGTGAGGAAAACGGCGTGGCAGTCGCGGAAAGCTGGACGGGCAGAGATGACAAAAATAATTTCACCGGCTTCGTAGAGTATAAAGTGAAATATGTGGATGGCGACACTGCAGATTTCGTTTCGAAGATCCAGGTGACCCTGAAAACGGCAAACTCAAAGAAGCCTGAGCTTGGGGTAGCTGCAGCGAAGAAGTATGCGGCGACTGCGGTGAGCGTATTGAACCCCGGCGCTAATGAGACAACAGAGGGTGCTACCTATGTGACAGTCAGCAAGCTTCCCGTGGACATAAGAGCCGCGAAGGTAATATACGATGCGAACGCCAAGGAAGAAGATAAGGGCGTCGAAGTGAAGAAGGTCAGCGGGAACGAGATTACCTTTACCGTAAAGGGAGTTGCTGCAAAGACTAAGACCTACAGTAAATTCAAAGTTTATGTAATTCCGCTGACCGGCATGTATGCGGATAACTATGATTACTTTAATTGGAACGATTTGAGTTCGAAGAATGATGTGAATTGGCGGAAATACGGTGTGGAGCTGAAATGCAACGTAAGCCTGAAGGCGGCGAGCAGCAAGGGCAAGATCAAGAGTCCTGCCAAGAGTGTTTCTTTCATGAACGTAGATCCGAAGAAGCTGGCTGTGGACGGCAGGAGCAAGATGTATTACTACGCGGAGCTTCCTTACACGGTGGGTACTTTCGCAACGATAGACGACAAGAACATCACATGGGAAAGCAAACAGACCAGGAATGATCCCGCGGCATTTAGTGAGTTAAAGGAATTCAAGGTTAGAAAGGTAAGCAACAAGAACGCGCTGGGAATCTACATCGATGCCGAGGAATTCAAAGTAAGGGCAGCGAACAGTCCGGAGTGGTCCGGCGCGACCTTCAAGAAGATTGAGATGAAGGTGCCTTTTGTTGGAGAAGGTACAGCTGAGGAGAAGATCACCTTTAGCCTGACAACACCTAATCCCTGGAGCGCGATGTCTCCCAATGAAGGAAATCTCATGAAGATCATCGCAGTGATCAACGGTATGGGTATAAAGATTGACGGTATCGCCGACAGCACTTATCAGCCTGAATACAGGACGCTTCTTGTAACCGCGAATGACGGAAGCAAAGAAATAGAGGCAGCCGTAAACGACAAGAAGGGCGCTATGGCGGATAAACTGCTCACCGACGCACAGATAGCGGAGTGGGTAAAGCGGTTGGATAGTATCAGCGTAACAACGGATCTGAATGCATCCACGGGCGCAGGACATAAGGTATCAAAGAAAGACAAAACCGATAAGGAATTCCTGATTGCAGTGATTGACGCATACATGCAGGACGTGATCGATAAGCTGCAAAAGGAGGGCTATACAACGCCTACATGGCAGAACCTTGCTGACAGTAAGCATCGCACGCTCCGGGTGAAGATCACGGCGGTATCTATAGGCAATAGGGAAGAAAACGAAGTCTGCAACGTCCAATTTATGGTGGATGAGTCCATAGAGACCGGAACCGATCTCGACAGCGCTATTGCAAGAGCTGTTAAGCGGCTGAGTGACGGCAAGGTAATAAAGAGCATCACCGGCGACTATGATTCCTACAACAAAGTAGTCACGATTACAGGCAGTAACCCTGAGCTGAATTTCATTGACGCAAAGAATCAGGGCAGAGACAAAACCGTGCAGATACTCCTGAGCGAGCTGGGAGATTACATGGATGACGTAGCGCAGCTCACGTTCTCTTATGAAGGAACTGACGGTACAGAGAAATTTGTAACAGTCAGAAGAGAGGACGGACAGCCTGCCGAACAGTATATCGCTGATCTCGTGGATGACAAGACGGATCAACTTGTTAAGAAACTGATAGAGATCGGATACGAGGGAGACAGCGACCCGAACTCCTTTGGAAGACTTGGCGGAAAAACACTGTCTGTGGAGGCGGAGTTTAATGACAAAGAGGCCAATCCGAATATAAAGTACCAGATTTGCTTTGTATGTGAGGCGAAACCTACAGGACTGGACGCTGCCATTAGTTCAGCCATCGGGAAACTTAATGAGAGACTTGCAAAGGGTCTTATACCCGGAGTTGCAGTTATTAATTACGATAATTCTTCCAGAAATATCTCAATCATCGGTAAGGATGAGACGGTGGATATCGTAGAGTCGAAAAATGCGGGCAAGGCTGAAACCGTACGCATCCTTCTGAATGAGATGGATGAGTATATGGATGAAGTGAGCGAAGTGACATTTACCTATGAAAAGGAGGACGGTTCGGAACTATTTGTGACATGCAAGAAGGAAAATCATGAGTCGAATGAGACTTATGTTTCCGATCTCGTAGATACTTGGACGAAGAAGCTGGCAGCCGAGCTGAAATCACAGGGGAAAGAGACCACTTACGCATCTCTTGACGGTGAATCTGTGGAAGTGCAGGTGAAATACCAGAATACGCAGAAGAAACCCCGCACATACACGATGAGCTTTTCTGTTCAGTAAGCGCCGACACAGAAAAGCAGCGGCATAAAAGGAAATAAGTAAAGAAGAGGGGGCGGAGAGCCTTCCGGCAATCCGCCCTCTATCTTTACGCCAAAATTTGTCAACAAAATCCTTCGAAAAAGAAGGGGCGAAAAGCAAAACATAAAATAACGTAGAAGAACAGGGACTGGAAGTAAATTTATTGAAACAAAAAAATGTAAGAGAAAAAGGAAACGGGACGGGAAAACAGAAAATCATGAACAAGAAAAAAACGATTAGTCGAAACGATAGATTAGAGAACGGATTAAAAAAACAGCATCTGACAGGAAAGATGGCCCGGGCGCTTACGACCACGCTTGCCGCCGTGACGCTCTCCCTTTTTGTGCCGATCTGCGCATATGCGGGAGATATAAACAGCGCGGAGCAGGGCGTTTTATCCGCCATTTCAGAGAAGCAGGAATATGAGGGAGCCTACTATAAGGTGACGGACGGCTATGTCGCCAAAGTCACCGAGTACCTTTCCAGAGACGGCATAGACATGGGCAGCCGGGAAGCGAATGACTATATCGCCCAGTTCCATGCCAATATCGGCGTGGGAATCGAGTCGGGCTATATGGAGAAAGTGGGCGACGTGGCAAACGCCGATTCGGGAGCCGGGACAGATGCAGAAGGCGGCGCAGGTGCGGATGCGGGAAATGACGCCGCTGCAGGCGAGACCGGAGCAGGCACGGACGGCGCTGCTGCGGGCGCCGCAGGCCTGGGCACAGATCCTGAGGGCGACGGTCCCATTGTTGACAACACGGTGGGTTCTACATCGGAAGGCACTGTGGAATATATGGTTCTTCCCATGGATGAGGAAACCATGTATGTGCAGGGCATAGAGGAGCTTTCCGTTCACGAGGAAGCGTATAAGGATTCCCCTGTCATCGGAGAGATAAAGGAAGGGGAGCCTGTCAAGGTCACCGGCGGGGCGACCACCGGCTGGGCGCAGATCGCTTTCGGAGAAAAGACAGGCTATGTGTCCGCCGCTTACCTGCGCACACAGGGCTATATGGACAGAAAAGAGGCGGAAAAGAAGGCCGAAGAGGAAGCGAAGAGACAGGCGGAAGAAGAGGCAAGACAGGCCGAGGAAGCGAAGAAAGCCGAAGAGGAAGCCAGAAAAGCAGAGGAAGCAAAGAAGGCTGAGGAGGAAGCGGCGGCTGCAGCTGCCGCAGAGCAGGCAAAGGATTATTCGGACGCGCAGCCGGTTGAAAAGTCTGTGAATCTGGGCATGATTGCCGTGGTAATTGTCGTGGTGATCGCCGCTGTGCTTGGCGGAGTTCTCTTCTACCATAATAAGAAGAGCAGATCCGGGAAGAGGTAGGGACAGGTTTACTGACCGGGTCACAAAGTGAAAAGACAGATACTAAAAGAAAGCAAGGCGGACTGCTGAGACAGGTCTGAAAGACAGTTGGAAAGCAGACGGATAGATATGGAACATTATACAGACATACACAGCCATATCCTTCCCGGCGTGGATGACGGCGCAAAGGATATGGAAACGACGATGGCAATGATCGATACGGCGTACAGCCAGGGCGTCCGGGTTATGATTGCAACGCCGCATTATTACCCGGGACATGTGAAACACCCGAAGGAATATGTGGGCGGCATATTTCAGGAGACCGTATCGGTGGTGAAGGAAAAGTATGATGACTTTACGATTCTTCCCGGCAATGAAATTTATTACAGGGAAGGCGCGTTTGAGAAGCTGCAGAGCAAAAGAGTTCATACCATGGCGGATACGTCCTATGTTCTGCTGGAGTTTTCGCCCGGCGCACACATAAATGTCCTGCACGCCGCGGTGAGAAAATGCGTGGAGGGCGGATATTATCCGATCCTGGCGCATATTGAGCGTTACCAGTGCCTCTGGAAAAATGAAAAGAATATCAGAGAACTGGTGCGGATGGGAGCCTATATGCAGGTGAACGCGGAGAACTTTTTGGGCGGTCTGATCTCCCCGCAGAGACGGTGGTGCCTTAAGCTTGCCGGAGAGGGACTGATGCATTTTATCGGAAGCGACGCCCACAACATGCAGGAGCGCTGCCCGAACCTGAAACAGGCGGCGGATTATTTGAAGGAAAAGCTGGATGAGGGGATATTCCGCAGGATTATGTATGAGAATCCGGCAAAGCTTTTAAAGGGTGAATACCTGAAGTAAGAAAAAGCGCAAACAGGAGGAGAGTATGCCTGTTGCGGATATTGGGAGGAACGAATGAACAATCAGGAAGAAACAGTTGAAATAGACTTGTTGGAAATACTGTACCTGCTCGGCAGGCGGATATGGAGCATACTGGCGGTGGGCGTGGCAGTGGGACTGATTGCCGGGCTCGTGACTCATTACGGCATTGAGGAGAAATACAGTTCCACTTCAAAGCTGTATATTCTGTCAACATCGACTTCTCTTACGTCGCTTGCGGATATTCAGGTGGGAACATCCTTGACCAAGGATTACATTCAGCTCGTGCAGAGCCGTCCTGTGGTGGAGGAGGTGATTTCCAACCTCAATCTGAATCGCAGCTATGAAGAAGTGCTGAGACAGATGACTTTCTCCAATCCGAGCGACACCAGAATATTGGTAATGACGGCGGAGGATCCGGATCCGGTACTTGCCAAGGATATCGTGGATGAGTTTGCAAAAGTTGCAAGGACCAATATTTCCACCATTATGAAAACAGAAGAGCCGAGCGTCGTGGAGCTTGGATATATCACAAACAGACCGGTGAGCCCGAACCTGTTGAAGAATGTCATTATCGGCGTACTGCTTGGCATCTTTGTCATGTCTGCAATCGTGGTAGTGATCTATATGGTGGATGATTCCGTGAAAACCTCGGACGATATCGAGAAATATCTGGGCTTAAATACACTAACAAGCATTCCGCTTTTGGAAGATGAAAACGACGCGCAGAAGAAGAGCGGCATTAAGACTGTTCTTAGGAAGAAAAGGAAGAAGAACGGCTCCCAGAAGGGAACGGACAATAAGAAGAAATAAATCGGAAGCGGATGAGGAGCCTGAAAAGAAAAGAATGACCGGGTACGGTTCAGGAGGAAAGCAGTAAGATGGCAAATAGTATCTTATTTCAAAATCTGGAAAAACAGACCTACGCCAGAAGGGAGGCGTTTAACTCCCTGCGCACCAATCTGCAGTTCTGCGGCGTGGACAAAAAGGTAATCATGTTTACAAGCTGCACGCCGGACGAGGGAAAAAGCACAGTGACGATGGAGTTGGCGAGATCCTTAAACGACGACGGCAAGAAAGTCGTGCTTGTCGATGCAGATCTGCGCAAATCTGTATTCGTGGGAAGATACCGCATCCATTCGGAGGAGACCATGTTCGGCCTGTCCCATTACCTTTCCGGGCAGAAAAAAATGGACGAAGTGATCAACCACACCAACATAGAAAATCTGGATATGATTATCGCAGGGCCTGTGACGCCGAACCCCACGGAGCTGCTTGGCCGTGATCTGTTTGTGAACCTTCTTACGGATCTGAAAGAACGCTATGACGTGGTGCTTGTGGACTGTCCGCCGCTTGGCTGGGTAATCGACGCCGCGGTGGTGGCGCCTAACTGCGACGGCGTGGTGCTGGTAGTGGAGAGCGGAGCGATCAGTTACCGCTATCTGCAGGACGTAAAAAAACAGCTGGAAGTGACCGGCGTCAATATTCTGGGCGTGGTGCTCAATAAAGTAAAGGTGGAGGGCGGCGGTTACTATAACCGCTACTATTCCGGCCATTACAAAGGCTACTATAACAAGTATGGCAGATACGGCTATGGCAGGTATGGGAAATACGGCAAGTACGGAGAATATGGCCATTATGGAGAAGAGCCTACTGAGCCGCTCGAGGATATAGCAGGCTCTTCCGGGGATGCGTCAGAAATACCCGGGGGGGGGGTATAACGGGCAGCGATAAAGCCATTGATTTTGATCATTTATACCAGACAGTCAGAAAGGAGGGCCAGCGGTGAGGGAGCGTCATCAGAAAAACAGAACCAGAAAAAATCATTTTTCACGGATATCCTCTGCGTCGATTGTTTTGTTACAGCTTCTGATGTTTGGGTATATCTGGATCGCTTATTATAATTTATACGCATTCCGTACACATCGCCTGTCAGGAGGGGCGGTATCACTCCTGCTCTATTATCTTATCTATACCAGACTGGTGCGGATCTATAGGGCTGATAAGGTTGCACAGTATTCTATCGGGGAGACCGTGTTTTCTCAGCTTCTTGCGTTCGGGATTACAGATCTGATTTTTTATGTGGAGTGCTGCTTCATTGCACGCAGATATGTTTCTATCCTGCCCGGTTTTCTCACGGTAGTGGTTCAGTTTCTCGTTACCTGCCTGTGGGCGGTCATTGCCAAAAGGTATTATCTGAGACATATCACGCCGCAGGAGACAGCCGTCATTTACGGAGATATGAGCGTGAAAGGGTTTCTTCGGAAGATTGAGGAAAAACCGTGGAATCTTTTCAACATACATAAAAAAGTGTTCGCCGGGGAAGGCATGGAGGCTTTAAAAGCGGCGATAGACTGTTCGGAGACCGTCATTCTCTATCAAATCGACTATCAGCTCCGGGAAGAGCTGATGTACTACTGTATCAATCAGCAGAAAGTGTTCTATGTGACGCCTACCATCACGGATATCGTGGCGAGCGGTTTTGAGAACCGGCATTTTATAGACAGTCCTCTGATGAAGTATAACTGCTATCAGGAGTCGCATCGGCATGGCTTTTTCAAGCGGTGCATGGATATCGGAGTGTCGCTGTTCGGACTTATTGTTACGCTGCCGATTACGCTGGTCACCATGCTTGCCATTAAGCTGGAAGACGGCGGTTCGGTTTTCTTCAGACAGGAACGCTACACAAAGGACTGGAAGAAGTTTCATATCATCAAGTTCCGAAGCATGGTCATGGATGCGGAGAAAGACGGGGCTATGCTGTGCAGCGTGGGTGACAGCCGTATTACCAGAGTGGGTGCGGTGATCAGAAGGTTTCGCATTGACGAGATCCCTCAGCTTCTCAATGTGCTGAAAGGGGATATGACCCTTGTGGGGCCGAGGCCGGAGCGGGTTGAGCATGTGGAGAAATATACGGAGGAACTGCCGCAGTTTGCGTACCGACTGCAGGTAAAAAGCGGGCTGACCGGGTATGCACAGCTGTACGGGAAGTACAATACGAGCGCGTATGATAAGCTGCGTCTTGACCTGATCTACATAGAAAACAGAAGCTTGTTACTGGATCTGAAGCTGATCATGCTGACCCTTAAGATGCTGTTTATTCCGGAGAGTACGGAAGGGTTCAGCGAGGAGGCTGTGGGGTTGATGAAGGTGGAGTTGAAGAAGAGGGATTTGACGGCATGAGCATGGTGGAAAACATGGCAGATGTGCAGGTTAGCCAGATGAAATACAGCGTGCTTATGTCAGTATATGCGAAGGATGTACCCGCGTATGTGAAACAGGCCATTGACAGTATGCTGGGGCAGACTGTTGCGCCGGAACAGTTTGTCATTGTTGAGGATGGGCCATTGGTGAAAGAGACAGGAGATCTGATTGAAGAATATGAAAAGGATCTGCCGGATGTCTTTACTGTTATAAAGCTTTGTGAGAATAAGGGATTGGCTAATGCATTAAATATCGGTTTAGAAGCATGCAGGAACGAGCTGGTGGCAAGGATGGATGCGGATGATGTTTCCAAACCTCTTCGTTGTGAAAGGGAGTTGGAGATGTTCAGAAAAGATCCGGGACTCGCAGTATGCGGGTGTAACTTGGAGGAATTTCAGGGAACTGTAGATAATGTAAAAACGATCAGGGCTGTACCTTTGACCTATGAAAATGTGAAGACTTTTTCAAAACGGAGACAGCCGGTTAATCATGCGACTGTGATTTATAAAAAGACGATAGTAATGCATAGCGGGGGATATATTCCGACGCGCAGGAAAGAAGATTTTGATCTTTTTTCCAGAATTCTCTCCAAAGGCTATCGTATTAGAAATATTAAGGATTGTCTGTATTCCTGTAGGACAGATGCTGATAATTATCAGAGACGGAAGAGCTTTGTGAATTTTAAAACTGCTGTATATGTCTATGCAAGGCATATGAAACGTGGAGGGTGTAACCTAATAGATTTTATGATTATCTGTGGTGGTGAATTTATATTTTTCATTTTGCCGCAGCCGCTGATGGCAAAGTTGTCGGATTTATTATTAAGGGAAAAAGTATAGATTTGCAGTAAAACTATGAAACTGAAAAAAAATATATTTCACACGAAACAATTATATAACGAAACCTGTAAAACATATGAAGGCCTGTTTAAGATAGAAGACTCGAATCTTACCAGATTACAGAATGTGCTGCTGGAGATATATGATGATCTTTACGATGTCTGTTGTAGGCATGGTATTACATTATATTTGTGCGGCGGCTCTGCATTGGGTGCGATTCGTCATCATGGTTTTATTCCCTGGGATGATGATCTGGATCTGGCAATGACACGAAAAGATTATGAAAAGTTTAAATCTGTTTTTCAAGAAAGTTTAGCAGATCGCTATATTCTAAATGCGCCGGATTACTCGAAGCAGATAAAATCCAGATTCCCAATTGTTATCAAAAAAGGTACTATCTATCGGGAAATAATTTGTCCGCCGGTTTCGGCATTGCAGGGTATTAAGGTAGATATTTTTTTGATTGAAAATGTTCCTGATAACAGAATCTACAGGGCAATAAAAGGCAGCTTCTGTAATATGCTGGAGTTCATTGCAGGACAGGTTCAATTAGTTACATACGCAGAGAGCGATCAAGTGTCGAAAGATTTTTTGAAACATAGTGGGAAACTGAATTATTTCATACAGAAAGTAATAAAAATTTTGTTTTCTTTTCGAAGCGGTGATAATTGGCTGAAAAGTGTGGACAGACATATCAGATATCGGGATGAAAATTCCATAGACTGTACGCTTGCGACAGGAAGAAAACACTATTTTGGGGAAATTCTGCCGCGCAACGTCTTTTTTCCGGCAGAAAAAATAGATTTTGCTGAAAGGCAGTGTAATGTTTTCCATGATTTAGACGCATATTTGAGGAATATGTATGGCGATTATATGAAAATTCCTCCTGTAGAGAAAAGAGAAAGCCACTTGATACGGCATTTGGACTTTGGAGAATAACAGTACATGAGAAAATGGAGGAAAAGCAGTGAATATTGGATTGCTGATTGCGGGAGGTGTGGGTGTCCGCACGCATATGGATGTACCTAAACAGTTCCTGACAGTCAACGAGAAGCCGGTAATTGTATATACAATGGAAGCTTTTCAAAATCACGAAGAAATTGATGTGATAGCGGTGGTCTGCCTTGACGGCTGGGAGCATATTCTGGCTGCATACGGCAAACAATATGGAATTAACAAATTAAAGCATATTATACCAGGCGGTGACTGTGGACAGGCATCTATTCGGAATGGAATATATGAATTGGAGAAACATTATTCTTCCGACGACATAGTGTTAATTCATGATGGGATTCGTCCCATGGTTTCATATGAAATTATTTCCAATTGCATTAAGGTGACACGGCAATGTGGCAATGCAGTGGCTGTGATTCCATGTATGGAAGCTATGATAGAGACTGAGGATGCAATTGTTTCAAACGGCATTTATGCGCGGGAAAAACTTAAAAGAAGCCAGACGCCGCAAGGTTTTTTTCTGGGAGAAATATCTGAACTCCATAGAGAAGCGGTGAAAGCGGGAATTACGAATTCTGTCGCTTCATGTACTCTTATGATTGAAATGGGAAAAAGGATATATTTTTCTGAAGGGTCGGAAAAAAATATTAAGTTGACTACAATGGAAGATTTTGAGATTTTCAGGGCACTGCTTAGTTTCCGAAATGGAGCAGATAATTCTTGATGAAAGAGTATAGGGTATGAATTTATATAAGAGCCTAACTTACAGAAATGATTTAGATGCCACTATTGAGGCGAACCGGCATGTTTTGCAGGAAATGGCGGGAAGCAGAATATTTATTACAGGTGCATCCGGTCTGATAGGATCAGGGATTGTTGATTTGCTGTTGAGATATAACGAACGCGCCCATGCTAATATTCATATTTATGCGGCAACCCATGATAAAGAACATACCAGGAAACGATTTGACCATGATAATTATTTTCAGATGATTGATTTTATCCCCTATTGCTGTGGGATGGAAAATGTATTTAATTTTCAAGCCGATTTTGTAATTCACGGCGCCGGTAATGCATATCCGAAAATCATACAGGAGCATCCATCTGAAAATGTGCTGTATGCTGTGACAAGTACGCATGAATTATTGGAATATATGAAAAAAGTTCAAGCCAAAAACATGGTATTTATATCTTCCAGTGAAATTTATGGCAATAAAGGACTGGCAGAAACACATCGAGAGGATTCCTATGGTTCAGTTGATATTTTAAACCGAAGATCTTCCTATGCTATAGGAAAGCAGGCGGCTGAGGCACTGTGTGCGGGATACTGGCATGAAAAGAATACGCCGGTCTGTATCACCCGTCCCGGTCATATATACGGTCCGACGGCATCTTCAAATGATAACAGAATTAGTTCTGTGTTTGCTTATGACGCGACGGCCCAAAAAGATTTGGTGCTGAAAAGCGATGGTTCCCAGCTGCGCTCATATTGCTATGTGCTGGATTGTGCCGCAGCAATTCTTACTGTTCTGCTAAAAGGGAATGGAGGGGAAGCCTATAATATTTCCGCCCCGGATTCCGTCATTACTATCCGCCAGATAGCAGAGATCTATGCGCAGGCAGGCTCGGTCGATGTAAAATTTGATATCCCTGACAGAGCCGAAAAGGAAGCCTTTAACCCGATGACCCATTCCGGTCTGAATGGCGGCAAATTATATGCCTTGGGGTGGAAGGCGGTATTTCCTCCTTCTGTGGGAGTGTATCACACAGTACAAATTATGCGGGAAGCGATGATGCAGTAGAAGAATTTTTAATAAAATAGTGATCATCGGACAGAGGTATATTTTTCTATGAAAAAAGTATTACATGTAGTAGGAAGGATGCATTATGGCGGGACAGAAACTTTACTTATGAATTTATACCGTCATATAGACCGTGATCAGCTGCAATTTGATTTTTTGGTTTATTATACGAATCCCGGCGGATATGATAATGAAATACGGCGGCTTGGCGGTAATGTATATGTAGTTGAAAAAAGTTTAAATCCAATTACATATTGGCATAGATTATTTGATTTTTTTTCGGAACACCACGATTATGACGTAATTCATGCGCACATTTTGTGGCTTGCGTGGATATATTTTTTCCCGGTTTCCAGATATAAAATCAGAAAAATAGCACATCTGCATTTGGATAAGATAACCGGCAAAGGCATTTCTTTTATGACCCGTAAAATATTTGAGAAAATAAGTGTTAAAAAGGCAGATATGATATTTACATGTTCAAAAAAGGCCGCTGTTAATCATAATTTTCGAGGTGTAAAGACATATTTGTTAAAAAACGGGATTGATGGAAAACGGTTTTATTATGATGAAGTTGTCAGAAAAAAAGTAAGAGAAGAGTATGATCTCGATAATAAAAAAGTATTAATTTGTGTTGCACGGTTTCATGTACAAAAGAATCATACATTCCTTATTGATATTATGGAAAAAATCATTCAAAAAGATAAGGATTTTATACTATTACTGATTGGAGAAGGGCCACTTGAGAACATGACCAGGCAGAAAGTAGAAGAATTGGGCTTGGAACCATATGTAAGATTTATGGGAGTACGCAGCGATGTAAATTTGCTGTTACAGGGATCAGACGCATATGTTATGCCGTCTCTGTTTGAAGGGCTTGGAATTGTCTATATTGAATCGCAGGCGGCAGGATTAAAAACGTTTGCATCTGATGAAGCATATACAGATGAAGCGAATATATCGGACCTGTTCCTTCACAGACCCCTTGAAGATGGCGCACAGATATGGGCTGACTGGATTTTGCAGAATATGGAGTATGAGAGAATAAACAGAGAGAGAGAAGTGGAAAAAAGCGGTTTTGAGATTAACATGACTGCAAACGCGTTGCAAAGATTATATTTGCAAGAAGCATCCATTGATAAACTATTTAAATGTAATTAAGGATATTTTGAATTATCTGTTTAAACGGTACTCAGTATAGTGGAGACGAATATGGGAATTTACATATTTACACTTTTTTTAGTGTGTTTTTTATGGATTGCTGTGAATAGAGTGAAGTTTACAGTAAAGGGGAAGGAAACGCTAGATAACCAGAGAAAAACTTATGCTATTTGTGTAGGATTATGGTTGTTTTCTATAGCTGCATTGCGCAATTATACTGTGGGGGCAGATACCAGGACGTATCTGAATATATATTCCCGGTCAAATGCTATCGAATGGAAATCTGTTTTTCGTTGGGCGGATTCTATGATGATTGAACCTGGATATGTAATCAGCAATAAGCTGTTAGGTTATATTAATCATAATCCACGTTTCATAATAATAGTTTCTTCAGCTATTACTATATCTTTGGTTAGTTATTGTATTTTTAAAAATTCCAAGATGCCTTGGTTGAGCTTTTTCATGTTTGTGACATTGGGAATGTTCGGTGAATCATTGTGTATTATGAGACAGTATGTCTCGGTAGCAATTATTCTGACATCATGTAATGCGATAAAAGAGAATAAGGTGTTTAAATTTATTATTATGATTTTGCTGGCATCACTTATTCATACAAGTGCTTTAATTGTTTTACCAATGTTTTGGTTATCCAAAATTAATTGGAAGAAAATTCATTTTTATCTTATATTTGGATTTTCTGCTTTATTGTTCTATATGACAATGTCGACATCGTTTCGATTTAATGAGAATTTAGTAAATTTTCTTGCAAAGTATACGGCCTATGACAGATATTTTAGGAAGCTGAATTACGGAGGGAGGAGCGGAGCGGTAGGATTAGCGTTAATATTCTTTTCTTTTCTTATTTTAATCATATTGAATTTACATAATAATGCGGATAAATTAAAAAGAATATACATTACTTTTGCTATAGCGTCTGCTTTGCTTACTATAGTTTCATTTGTTCTTAGTATCAGTGAGCGGCTTCTTCCTTTTTTTTCAGTTATCTTCCTTTTTTCAATTCCTGAGGCGATTATGGAGGAGCCAAAACATAGAATTAGATTTCAGTATACAGTAGCTATATGTACGGTTTTGCTATTTTATTATATCTGTATAGTCAGCCGGGCGGATTCGATGGGAATAATTCCATACGAGATATGGAATTATTCTTGGTAATAATCAGGACTGGGGAAAGCAAAAGTGAAAATTTGTTTTTTGATTGCGGACATATCGGGCAGGGGTGGAACAGAAAGAGTTACATCTATGATTGCCAATGGATTGGCAGAAAGAAAGCATGAAGTTAATATTATAACCTGTAGAAATGAACCCATAAGTTTTTTTCATATTGATAGTAATATTAAAATTTTTTCTTTAGAAGCAGAAAAGATAAGAAATGGATTTATACGCAAGTTTTCTAATATAAAGAAATTATGGAGATTAGTGTGCAATAGAAAATATGACGTCATCATTGCCGTTGATATATATATTTTTTTCTATCTTTTGCCCGTGCAAATTTTCAAAAAGAGCCATTGTATTGCATGGGAGCATTTTAATTGCAATATTTCGAATATGAAATTTTCAAATTTAGCCAGAAAACTTGCAGTAAAATTTGCTGATCAGGTTGTGGTTTTAGGAAAACGGGATTTATATAATTATACGCGCAAATATAAAAATACTCAAAAAATAACATATATTTATAATCCTGTTGTATTTGAAAAAATCGTAAACAGAAATATAAATAAGCATAGAATTATTGCAGCAGGACGTCTGACAGAACAGAAAGGTTTTGATTTGCTGATTGACGCTTGGAATATCATTGAAAAGAGGGTTAAAGATCTGGATTGGATTTTAGATATTTACGGAACGGGAAAGTTGGAGGCACAATTATTACATAAAATAAGTGAATGTGATCTAACAAGAGTGCATTTGAAGGGATATACGAATAATCTTGATACAGAGTATTTAAATTCTTCTATTTTTGTATTGTCATCCAGATATGAAGGGTTTGGTTTGGTTTTAATAGAGGCACAGGCATGTGGATTACCATGTGTCAGTTTCGATTGCCCCGAAGGTCCAAGGGAAATTATTGATGATAAGGTGAACGGATATTTAGTAGAGAATGGTAATGTTAAAGAGTTGGCAGATAGATTATTGCAATTAATGAATGACGAGAAGCTGCGCGAAGAATTTTCGATCAATGCTCATATGGATTTACAGCGGTTTGATTTAAAAAATGTACTAAATAGCTGGGAAACATTATTAAGTACATATCAGGTACATTGAGAAAAGCGAAGGGAAAACTGAATTTATGAATATACCTTTATTTAGCATTATAATTCCTTGTTATAATACTGCCCAGTATTTGAAAAAGTGTATAGAGAGTGTAATCGGACAAACATACCAGAATTGGGAAATCATCATTGTAAATGATGGGTCGTCAGACGATACGGAAAGTATTATGCTGCATTATGCAGAAATGGATCAAAGAATTAGGGGAATTACCCAAAGTAACCAAGGATTAGCTGATGCGAGAAATAGAGGGGTGAAGGAGGCGGTAGGGGAATATCTTCTTTTTCTGGATAGTGACGACTGGTACAAAGATAATAATTGCTTGGTGCACATGGTAGTAAAAATTAACGAAACGGATCCGGATATAGTTGTTTTTTGTTATCAGCGTGTAACGGATGATGGGAGTTTGTATCGGGAAGATTGCTGTCGGCAGTGCTTAGAACAGATGAAAGAGGGTACATATTCAGGAGAACAATATCTATATCATGTATTATCATATCCTATAGTATATGCGTGGTATGCTGTGAGATATGCATATAAACGGATATTTTGGACGGATAATCAGTTTGAATTTCGTATACCCCGCTTTGAAGATATTGATATGGTATATAAAATTTTATTAAAAGCAGAGAGAATCAGTGTTTTGGATGAAGATATTTATCAATACAGGACGGTAAGGGATGGATCACTTACAAGTGTATCAAAAAAAAGTATGCACGATTTACTCTGTGTCAGCCGGAATACAATAGATGCGGTTGACCATATGGATATTGACGAAAAACTGAAAAACTTATTAAGAAATAATTTTTCTTGTGGATTTTTTACTGTTTTGACTCAAGTATATTGTTTGAAAAGGGATGATAGAAATATAGTTTTGGATATATTAAACAACAATCGGGATTTAATGAATTATACAACCAGAAAAAAGAACCTATTGTTAAAAAGACTAATTTCGGTTTGTGGATTACGCATTGTATCAAAATTGCTGTTTATACGCATGAAATTGAAAGAAAAACTATATCATTAGGTGAGCGGGGATGGAAGATAAAGGAAAAATACTCATAATCAAAAGTTTTAGGGATGAGTTTGAAAAATATTATAACTGTAAAATGAAGCAAGAAGGGGTTGAGATATGGAATGAAAATATATTTAATAAAGGATTCCATAAAAATTTGATAATCAGGCAATTTCAAATGTGCTTTAGGATGGTTAAGAATAATTGGATAAGTCATATTAAGAAATACGAAATTATTATTATATTTGATGCCTATAGTCTCATACCTTGGATATTTCTCATTAAGAGGCGCAAAGCCAGAATTATTTTATGGGAATGGAATATTGCGACACCGGGGACTGTAAGAAGAATAAAATTTGTACAAAAAATGTGTGAGGTTTGGACGTTTAATGAAAACGATGCACAGCAATATGGCTGGCAATTAAATAATCAATTTTTCTTTACCTCAAATATAGAAAATTCAGGGTGTATATCAGACGGTAAAAAGAAATATACAGTTTTTTTTATAGGACTGGATAAGGGTAGATATAAATGCCTTCATAATATTTTTAAGTTACTGCAACACAAAGGTATACAATGTGATTTCTATTTAGTAGGGGATGAACGAGAGCAATATGATAAGGCGGATAGTGGTTGGATAAAAAGTAAGAGTATTCCATACAGTCAGGTGTTGGAGCATGTATCCAAATGTGATGCCATTCTTGATTTTGTACAGGACGGTCAGAATGGATTTACGCTCAGAGTATTGGAGGCACTTTTTTACCAAAAAAAATTGATAACAAATAATGGGGATATATTAAATTCAGATGTATACTCGCCGGATAATATATTTGTAATTGGTTATGATAGTTGGGATGATTTGTCGGTCTTTATGCAAAAGCCCTTTCAGGTTTTACCAAGTGACTTATTAGATAACTATACGTTTGATGGCTGGTTAAAGAATTTTAAAAAGCCGTTAAATTTTGTTTGATATTATAAATGTTTCGTTTGCAGATAATAAGATGATTATGAGGTGCCGAATGAATACATACATTATGTTCTGCTTCATTGAAAGCGTTGGGGGCGGACAGAGTTATGTAAATTCCAAAGTGAAATATTTGCAGCAGAATAACTGGAGAGTCATTGTTTTCTCTCCGCTGGTGGACAAAGCAGAGCATTCCCGTGGGTTAATCTGGAACAGTTTATGGACTACCGCTGTGCTGAATTACAGTATGCCCCGGAATTTTGGTCCCAAAAAGTTTCTGCCAAGACATTAAAGTGGATGCAGGAAATCATCGGGACTGACAGTGAAAAAATTGTAATAGAATCCCACACAGATTTTTGGGCGGAATGGGGAGAACTCTTGGTTGAGAGGCTGGGTGCAAAGCACATATGTTTTCTCTTGGATGAGCGCTTGGAATTATATGGAGCAAAAGAGTTCTTATATTATAAGTATCTGCGGAGTGAGGTTGCGGGGATACATAAAAGTTCGGTTCCGCGTCTTTTTCGCAATTATAAGAAATTGAAGGAAAAAGAAGGTCCTGTTTTGGCGGCGTCCCCTTATATAATCTTGTCAGAAGTAAGCAACGAAAAAATTGACAGCCTGACCAGAATGGACTGGAATATCGCTTATATCGGAAGGAACAAGCAGTATGCATCTAACATAGTAAATGGCATAATAAAATTCGCATCTGCGCATGGAGAAAAGGAAATTCAGTTTTTAATTCTGGGTGATATTGGAGATATTATGGAGGGTTACCCAGATAATCTGCATATAAAAAGACTGGGGTTTATCACGCCCATTCCCAGAAGCTTTTTTAGTTATGTAGATGTAGTCATTGCAGGTGCGGGTTGTGCAAATATTGCGCGGATGGCAGGTGCGCTTACAATTGTTGCTGATGCGGGAACGTGTTTGTCAAATGGATTATTGGGATATACGACGGATGATACTTTATTTGGCGGGGGATTGCAGGAAAGCTTTGATTGTAGCACTGGAAAATGTTTTGGTAAAAGAGATATGGAAAGACATGCCTTACAGACCGAAGCCGATCAGATCAGAGACAGAGGTGAACCGATTTCATATGGAGCATTTCAGATTTATTGAGCGGTCTGATCAGCGTATGGAATATTTTGATTTTCATAGACATCCACAAAAAATTACACAAGATCAGGACAGGTAAAATATTATTTTAGGCGCTATGCGCCGGGAGTATTTCTAATCATGCAGAAAATCAAGAAAAAAGTGAAATTTGTCATTGTTTCGCCGCGCCAAAAGTGGGGAGGGGCAATAGCGCTTCACTGTTTATGTAAATATCTTTTAGAAGAAGGATATGATGCAAGGATATTTTATGCGGATCATATTTATTATAAGAAAGGTCATAGACTGAAATCTTGGATTAAGTGGCTTATATATATTGTTAAAGATACGCGGGAATTATTGCTGGCTACAATGATCGGGGAAAAAAGAATTGACAGATTCCCCAGGTTAAATGGATATATCGATGTTCCCATTAAAGGATGCAAAAGGAAATATTTGCCGCATGCTGATAAGAATACAGTCGTTGTGTACCCGGATGTTATTTATGGTAATTTCTTAAGGGCTGAAAAAGTGGTGAGATGGTTCTTATATTACAACAGGTTTCCTGATGATGCGGCGGCTTATGGTAAAAATGATCTGTTTATCTGCTACAAGCAGATATTTAATGACAAAAAATTAAATCCTGAAGGAAGGCAGATGACAATTGCCTATTTTGATTTGGAACTATACAGGCTGACTAATTATGGGAAACGAAAGGGTAATTGTTACATTGTAAGAAAAGGAAAAAATCGCAATGATCTTCCGGCAAAATTTGATGGGATTATTATAGATGATCTGTCTGAAAAGGATAAGGTCAGGGCATTTAATGAATGTGAGTATTGTATATCCTACGATATACAGACTGCATATTCAAGTATTGCTGCGCTTTGCGGATGCATTTCCGTAATCATTCCGGAGTCTGGTAAAAACAGGTCTGACTATAGAACAGGAGAAGATTCCGGCTTTGGTGTGGCGTTTGGTTTTGATAAAAAGGAATTGGAATATGCCAGTGCAACACAGTCACTTTTAAAGGAAAGGTATCTTTGCATGAACAGAGAGGGAAGAGAAGCTGCCCGGCAGTTTGCGGAACTATGCGCAGACTATTTTGCCGGACATACGGCATAGACGGAAAGCTAAAGCATGGTTTGAAAAAAGAGGGATAGATTTTTCGGCGTCACAAACAACGAAAACGACTAAATTTGAGCATATTATGAATGCACCTTGACAATTTCATACTTATATCAAATACCAGAGCGACACTGCGGGATTTTTTGGCAAACGATAAACCGTCTAAAAAATCTCCAAAACAATATTGACAGCCGACTGTGTATCCGCTAGAATGAACCTAATCGAAGAAATTCTAACAGGTGTGCGTTCTGCACGTTCAAGACAGCTTCTGTCGGATTTTCTCTTTGGAACATAACAGAAAACGGCAGGAGAAGGACGATCGGGCGTTTGCTGCAATGACATGTCATAGCCTGCCGCATAAAAGGAGGGTGACGATGTCAAAACGACAAAAGAAGAAATGCATAACAAGCAGGAAACCAGATCGGCGAAATAGCCGTCAACCGATGTACCGGAATGTGAAGGACAGGCTCTTCCGTTATCTGTTCGAGAAAGACCGGGAGGCGCTTCTTAATCTGTACAATGCGCTGAACGGGACGGCTTACCATGACCTGTCACAGCTTGAGATCGTGACGATTGAAAGCGCGGTCTATGTGGTGATGAAAAATGATCTTGCCTATATTCTGTCCGGCACATTGAGTATGTATGAGCATCAGAGTACATACAGCCCGAATCTGCCGGTACGGTTCTTGATTTATCTGGCGCAGGAGTATCAGAGGGTGGTAGAAAAGGCGGAGAAGAGTCTTTACGGAATCGGTCAAATCAGCCTGCCGACGCCGCAATGTATTGTTTTCTATAATGGCGCGAAAGAAATGCCAGCGGAGACGACGCTGAAGCTATCGGACGCCTTTGAGAACAAACAGGTGAGGGCAGATGTGGAGCTGACCGTGCGGATGCTCAATATCAATTACGGGCATAACCGGCAGCTGATGGAAAAGTGCAGGGTTTTGGAAGAGTATTCCAGGCTGGCGGCAGTTACACGGGAGTGCATGATGGCTGAAAAGGATCTACAGACAGCCTTGAACCAGGCGATTAATTATTGCATAGAAAATAATATCTTAAAGGAATTCCTGTTAAGGAACCGGGCGGAGGTGTTGGGAATGTTGTTGGAAGAGTTTGATAAAGAAAAGTACGAACGGACACTGCGCATTGAAGGCAGGGAAGAAGGGGAAGTAAGGGTCAACCAGCTTGGTATTCTGCTGACGGAGGCGGGTCGGAGCAATGATTTCTTAAAATCCCTGTCGGACAGAGAATTGCAGAAAAAACTGTTTGTAGAGTTTGGTCTGGAGGAATAGGAAGAAAGATAATCCTATAGAAAATTTGGGAACGAAGGCTTCCACAGTATTGGAAGTAACGAGTGGAAGTAAAAAAACCATATTGAATCCTGATATAAGTATGAAGTGTCGTAAAACTTATATCAGGATTTTTTTGTTTGAAGATCAACAGATAAACGTATGCGGGGCATAAGTCTTGGGAGGATGTATGGAGGCATTATGAAGTCAGTCAGTGTTTTGTCTAATTTCATCTGGCGTTTTGCCGAACGCAGCGGTGCACAGCTGGTATCCTTCGTCGTATCAATAGTTCTTGCAAGGATGCTGGCTCCCGAGGTATATGGAGTTGTGGCGCTGATCACTGTTTTTACATCCATATTGCAGGTATTTGTGGACAGTGGGCTTGGAAATGCCCTGATCCAGAAGAAAAACGCGGATGAACTGGATTTTTCCACAGTATTTTATGCAAACGTTGTTTTCTGCGTGGTATTATATCTTCTCCTGTTTTTGTGCGCGCCGTGGATTGCGGAATTTTACAACAATGTGGCTTTGACGCCGCTGATCCGTGTGCTTGGAATTACAGTTATTGTTTCCGGCGTAAAGAATGTCCAGCAGGCATATGTTTCCCGGAACATGCTGTTTAGAAAATTTTTCTTTTCCACTCTCGGAGGCACAATAGCAGCGGCGGCTGCCGGAATTTTCATGGCGCTGTCAGGATACGGGGTATGGGCGCTGGTTGCGCAGCAGGTAATCAATGTGTCGATTGATACGGTCATTTTGTGGATCACTGTCAGGTGGAGACCTCAGGGCGGATTTTCCTTAAACCGGTTGAAAGGGCTGTTTTCCTATGGCTGGAAACTTCTTGTCTCAGCGTTGATGGATATGGGATATAACAACCTCAGACAGCTCATTATTGGGAAAATGTATTCTTCTTCTGATTTGGCATACTACAATCAAGGGCGGAAATTCCCCAACCTGATTGTATCGAATATCAACACCTCGATAGACAGCGTATTATTTCCGATGATGGCAGGTGTGCAGGATGATAGAGAGAATGTCAAGGCAATGACAAGAAAGTCTATTAAGGTCAGTGTATATGTCATGGCGCCTCTCATGATGGGACTTGCCTTTACGGCGGAGTCTGTGGTGCGGCTTGTATTGACGGAAAAATGGATAGAATGCGTTCCCTATCTCAGAATTTTCTGCATTACCTTCATGTTCTGGCCGATCCACACGGCAAATCTGAATGCAATTAAGGCAATGGGGAGAAGTGATCTGTTTTTAAAGCTGGAGGTTTGGAAAAAGTGTGTTGGACTGTTGCTGCTGCTTTCAACTATGTGGTTCGGTCCCGTGGCGATGGCATACAGTCTCTTGATTAGCAGTGTGATAAGCCAGATCATCAATTCATGGCCGAACAGAAAGATGTTGGATTACGGATATCCGGAGCAGCTGAAAGATATCCTGCCCGGCATCCTGCTGGCAGTCTGTATGGGAGCGGCAGTATGGTGTTTTCGCTTTATGGGCCTGCCGACAGCAGCCACGCTGGCAATCCAAGTGATTGCCGGGATTCTGTTTTACCTTGCCGGATCCATGGTGTTTAGGATTGATTCCTTTTTATATTTGAAAGATGTCCTGAGATTATTTCGTAAGTGACAGAAGATCAGTAAAAACCGATCGCAGATAAAGAGAAAGGCTTGTATTATGGAAAAGATACTTGTTACGCGTTCTTCTATGCCCTCCATGAATGAATATATGGAAGAAATAGAAGAACTCTGGGAGACCCATTGGCTCACCAACATGGGAGCTAAACACCAAAAACTGCAAAATGAATTGAAAGAATATTTGGGTGTGCCGCATATAGACCTTTTGACGAATGGCCATATGGCTCTGGAGCTTACAATGCAGGCAATGAACCTTTCAGGGGAAGTGATTACAACGCCGTTTACTTTTGCGTCAACAACGCATGCAATTGTACGAAGCGGCCTTGCGCCGGTGTTCTGCGATATTAATCCAATTGACTTTACAATGGATGTCAGTAAGATAGAGTCGTTAATTACGGATCGGACAAGCGCTATCGTGCCGGTTCATGTATATGGAAATGTATGCGACATAAAGGAGATAGAACGGATTGCACATAAATATGAACTAAAAGTGATATATGATGCGGCCCATGCATTTGGCGAGACATATGAAGATATAGGAATTGGTACCTTTGGGGATGCGTCCTGTTTCAGCTTCCATGCAACGAAAGTGTTTAACACAATCGAGGGAGGCGCAGTATCTTTTCAAGATGAGGACTTTGGACGGAACCTGTATCGGTTGAAGAATTTTGGGATACGGGGACCGGAGGTTGTAGACGGAGTGGGCGCAAACGCCAAGATGAATGAGTTTTGTGCCGCTATGGGGATTTGTAACTTGAAACATTTGCACGAGGAAATTGAAAAAAGGAAGCGGATTGCTGCGCGTTACAGAAGTTACCTTGAGGGAATAGAAGGAATACAACTGAATCCGATGCAGAAAGGGGTAGAAAAGAACTACGCATATTTTCCGATTGTATTTGACGAGAGGGTGTTTGGGGCGAGCCGGAGTGAAGTGTCTGAGCGATTAGCGGAAAACGGGATCGGCACACGAAAATATTTTTATCCGTTGACCAATACCTATGACTGTTATTACGGAAAGTATGACGTCAATCTTACCCCGGTGGCATTACATATCAGTAAAAGAGTCCTAACGCTTCCGATGTATGCAGATCTGGAGATGGAGGACGTAGACAGGATCTGTGAGATCATTCTAGCCTGTAAAGGCTAAATTAAAACAGAATATGTGTATTGAGATGAAAAACGAAATTATGTATCCATATATATAGATTGTTAGGATGTTGTCTGAAAAAAACAAATTAGGAGAAATGGATGATTCTTATATTTTCTGGTTACAACCAACGTGCCATTATTGCATTTTTGAGAACCTTAGAGAGCAATAATATTACACAATATAGAATTATTGCGGCTTCACCCCAAGACACTATATTGAAAACAAAATATAAGTCAAATGTTTATGCAATCAGAAGCATAATAGAATTGGACTTAACAGAAATTTGTGAATTGGTCGATCAAATTTATTGTTTAGATACGTCAGCAAAAGTTTTGCTTGCCCCCACGACAGAGGCGCTAAATCGTTTTTTCCTGAAATATAGATCTATACTTGAATTGCATAATTCCATTATTCCATTAGTAGATGAAGACTTTTATATAAAGATATCAGATAAGCAAAGCTTTTGGGAACTGTGTAAATTATATCATTTTGAGGTTCCAAGGCAGGAAAAAAGATTTGATAGGATTCCATTACCTATAGTAGCCAAGCCTAAAACATATATTTCTGAAAATGGGAAAAATTATGCGCCGATCATAATACAATCCGAAAAGGATCTTGAACTTTTTTGTTGTAAATTTCCGGTTGAAGATTTTGTGTTTCAAGAATTTATTAATGGAAATAGCTATTATTTACTTTATTATTTCTCTCAAAACGGTAGTATATATTGTTTGTCGCAAAGAAATCTGGCACAGCAACCCGGGGGAAAATCAATGATTGCAGCAAAAGTAAGTCGATTGCACGAAAGAGCTGAAATTGCGGCGCAATATAAATATATGTTTAGAACTCTTGGATTTCATGGTTTTTTAATGATAGAATTGCGCGAAACGACAAAAAAATACTACATGATAGAGGCCAATCCCAGATTTTGGGGCCCTTCGCAACTTTTTTGTAATAGCGGTTATAATTTTTTTGAATTTTTTTTAAATGATTATGGCTATCTAAATAGCATTCCAAATCGGCAGGTCGATTATAATGCAAAATACTTATGGAGTGGAGGCGTAAAAGGTGAATTGTTTGATAGTAATGCTTGTGTGTGGCTCGAAGGAGGTGAAGAATATGTTTATGAACATTTTCAGGAGTTTTTAGAAAGCGATATATATCGTCATGAGGATACAATAAGAATATATGAAGCAGAACATAATGAAATTTGAATATTGAGTGAAAACAAAGCTTCAGATAGAAGACTATATGTAACTTTTCTTAATCAAAAAGTGGGTAGTATGGTATGAAGCTCTCTTTTTTGATGTAATTCGTTTTTATAGAGCCTTATATGTTGACTAATTTTGGGAGGAGCCGAACGAAATGACTGATATAGAACAATTAAAAGAATTATATATGGAATCCAGTAAACATTCTAACTACCAAAGTGTGCCATTCAATCTTAAAAAGATATTACCACAGGAACAGATTACTACGGAATCGAGATATGATGAGGCTAGGCTAAAATATATATCTTCTAAAATAGATTTTGCAAACAAAAAAATTCTTGATATAGGTGGTAATACAGGCTTTTTTACCTTTGAAGCTCTTCGCGCCGGTGCTGAACATGTGGATTATTATGAGGGAAATAGCACTCATGCCAAATTTGTCAAAATTGCCTCCAAAGTATTAAAATGCGAAAAAGATGTTACCGTGTTTCCGGAATATTATGCGTTTGATCAAGATAAAAGAGAATATGATATTGCTTTTTGTTTAAATGTAATTCATCACCTGGGAGATGATTTTATGTCCAGGACAGATATGGAATCTGCTAAAAAGGAGATGATTTCCTGTATAAATAATTTAGCCGATATAGCGGATATGATGATATTTCAAATGGGATTTAATTGGTGCGGAAATCGTAATCAATGTCTCTTTCAAAATGGAACAAAAACTGAAATGAAACAATTTTTAAGCAGAGGAACTGCAGCGTGTTGGGATATAATAGCTTGTGGTGTAGCGGAAAGAAATAACGAATCCATTATATATCGAGATATGGATGCGGACAACACTATAAGAATTGATAGTTTAGGGGAGTTTTTGAATAGACCTATTTTTATTATGAAATCAAAGTCTGCACTAAAATAAAGACTTTTGATTCAAAGGAAGCCCAAGAAGTTGGATGTTAGCATCTTTTACCGCCCGGAGAGACTGAATTTGCTGCTCTTTTTTGTAATACGCTATCCATTACTGCGATGTTGAACTTTGATAATTTTATACTTATATTCAGAACAGGCAAGAATTGGCATTTTTGAAATAAACGGAAAACCGTCAATAAAGAAACAGAAATAATATTGACATTCCCCCATACACCCGCTAGAATGAATTTAATCAGAGAAATTCTAACAGGTGTGC